>Ga0208670_100007_pt1 | contig 161645 bp, 127 predicted proteins | sample 24BtaG_FD_184098 | JGI IMG/M metagenome (GOLD analysis project Ga0208670, IMG submission 184098) | Marine viral communities from Cariaco Basin, Caribbean Sea - 24B_WHOI_OMZ_CsCl (SPAdes) (version 2) | ecosystem: Environmental > Aquatic > Marine > Oceanic | place: Caribbean Sea: Cariaco Basin...
ATTTATGGTTAAATATTATATCGAGCATCTCTTTACTCTAGGCAGCACTCATGACAGCTGATTTGATCACCGCAAAACCAACGCCAGATTTGGCATTTATATCGCAGCATTTATTTACAGCTATCTTGTGGGTTGATGATGATCTATCAATCACTTGGCTAAATGCCCAAGCTGAGCAACTACTGGCTATCAGCAGTGGACGCTTGCTTAATCAATCAATACTGACGCTGCTTGCACCCGATGAGCTAACGTTAAAAGACCGTCTTATTAATAACAATCGAGAAGACAAAACTTACTCTTTGACTGAGCGCTTTTTTCAAGCGCAGCACTATCAACAACCCTTTATCGATCATGACCACCTCATCCACACCCAGCTCAATGGCGGACTGACACTATCCGTAGATTATAGCGTGACGCCTGTCATTTATGAGCAGCAGCCTTATTTTATTATTGAAATGTGGGGAAAAGATCGTCAGAGCCGTATTTCAGAAGAGCAGCGTCAACAACAACAATATAGCGTTGCCCGTCATATGCTGCGTTCGGTCGCCCATGAAATCAAAAATCCATTGGCGGGCATTCGCGGTGCCGCGCAATTATTGCAGCGGCAATTTATCAAATTTAGCGATATGTCTTCTTTTGACAAAGAGGCTACCGCTGTTATCAGCAATGAAAACACCGATTTAAATCATAACAATACCCTGCAAAAAAATGCGGCAAAACTGCGCAATTATACCGATATCATTATCTCAGAGACCGACCGTTTGACCCAGTTGATTGGACAGCTCCTTGGCTCTAATCAGCTACCAAGCTGGCAAATGCTAAATATCCATGAGCCGCTAGAGCATGTTTTGGCCTTAATAGTTAACCAATATCCAGAAATAACGCTACAGCGTGATTATGATTTGTCGTTGCCTGAGTTATGCGCGGATAAAGATCAATTAATCCAAGTGTTTTTAAACCTCATTAATAATGCTTGCGAATCGATGACTGAGTTTAAGCAAACGCTGCAACAAAACGTGCCGGCCGCATCCAATAACTTGTCGTCAGATATTACGCAGAGTCATCTTGACGGTGATAGCTGCTATCAACCAAAACTGCATATTCAAACGCGGGTTGCTTTTCAACACACCATCGGTAGCCAGCAGCATAAACAGGTCTTACAAATCACCATTACCGATAACGGCTCAGGGATAGATGATGCACTGATTGGTCAGATATTTTTCCCAATGGTGACCAGTCGCGCCGCCGGTACTGGGCTTGGCTTATCTATCGTGCAAGATATCATCAGCCGCCATCATGGTATGATTGATGTCAGCTCAAATGCATCACAAAGGGACAATTCGATTTATAATCCCATCTATAATGACAATAACAATCAGACTCGTTTTACCATTTATTTGCCTTTCCAACAGCCAATCACTGCAAGTTAATACTGCCATTTCCATCTTTTCACCGCTTATTAGGCGAAACACATGACTCAGTATAATGACACGCAACACCTTACGAGCAATGAGCAAATCCCAATAGTCACCGTCAACAACAATCCTAATACCACTCCTGCGACGTTATGGCTTATCGATGATGATGCAGCGCTACGTTTGGTATTGGCAGATACTTTTGAGGATGCCGGTCTCAACGTTATTAGCTTTACCCAAGCGCAAGCTGCATGGACACGCCTCAATGATGTCTTGCAACAGCACGAAGCAGCCGACCAACTACCAGATGTGATATTGACCGATATTCGTATGCCTATGATGGATGGTCTGTCCTTTAGTGATTGGGTGCATCAGCACTTTCCTAAGCTACCGATTGTCATTATGACGGCACATTCCGACCTTACGTCTGCGATCAGTAGCTATCAAACTGGCGCATTTGAATATCTGCCCAAGCCCTTTGATTTAGATGATGCAGTCGCCACGATTTATAAAGCCATTAATTACCAACCGAATCTAGTCGTATCAAGTCATTCAATCGAGTCTAATACGAATGTAAGTACCGATACCAAAGAACAGCCTGCGAGCAAACCAAATGTAGCCAAATCAGCTAGAAAACCCCCTAAAGCTGCTGAAAATAAAGCCCAGGAAAAACCCAAACCCCAAACTAATAACAACCCAAGCGGCATCATAGGTCAATCACAAGCCATGCAAACGGTATTTCGCGCTATTGGGCGCTTAGCACACTCACCTATTACCGTTTTGATTACAGGAGAATCAGGTACGGGTAAAGAGTTGGTCGCTAGCGCTCTACATGAGCACTCTCCGCGAGCGCAGCAACCTTTTATTGCCCTTAATATGGCTGCTATCCCGCATGATTTGATTGAGTCTGAGCTATTTGGTCACGAAAAAGGCGCGTTTACTGGCGCAACAACGACGCGGCAAGGTCGTTTTGAGCAAGCTGATGCCGGAACGCTATTCTTAGATGAAATTGGTGACATGCCGTATAGCACCCAGACGCGTTTGCTACGAGTATTAGCCAATGGTGAGTTTTTTCGCGTGGGTGGTCAGCAGCCGGTCAAAGTAGATGTACGTATCATTGCCGCCACCCATCAAAACTTAGAAGCGCTTGTCAAACAAGGCAAATTTCGTGAAGATTTATTTTATCGCCTCAATGTCATTCGCCTGCCATTACCGCCATTACGGACGCGGTCTGAAGACATTCCAGCATTAGCCACCTATTTTATGCAGCGCGCCGCTAAACAGATGAATAGTGCGGAGAAACAACTCCACCCCACGGCGCTACAGGTGATGCAATCTTTTGAGTGGCGTGGCAATGTCCGTCAACTTGAGAATGTCTGCTTATGGTTGACGGTGATGGCAACGGGCGATACGGTCATGGTCGAGGATTTACCGCCAGAGCTGATTGAAAAGATGCCCGCGCCTCTAGAACCGCATCAACCGCACAATCTGTCCGTAATAGAAACCACTCAAAATCAGCAGCACAATGATGGCGCGTATAGTCCCAATAAAAACAAGCAAAACGTTCAAAACAATCAAGTCAGCCAAACTAATGAAAACCAGAACTGGCAGCAGGCACTTGCCATATGGGCTGAGCAGTCTCTGCAAACTGGCGAAACCGATATTCTGCAAACCGCAACGCCAGAGTTTGAACGTGTATTGCTAAAGGCTGCTCTAAACCATAGCGGTGGTAAAAAGATAGCAGCCGCTAACTTACTCGGTTGGGGACGCAATACTTTGACGCGCAAATTACAGCAATTAGAGATCACAGCATCAGATAGGCAAGATAATTGAAATTAAAACCAGAAATTATTATAAAAAATTCCTATAAATATTAGTATTTTATGAAATACATCAAAAATAATTGCTAAATAATTAAAAATAATAGCAAATAGGGGTTGCCAAACGATTCAAACTCTATATAATAGCCAACCACTGAGACGCACTACCGAATCAGTTAACTATCTCGATGGCATTTGAATTTAACTGCCTTTGATGATAGAGTAACGAAAATGGGGCTGTGGCGGAATTGGTAGACGCACCAGATTTAGGTTCTGGCGCCGCAAGGTGTGAGAGTTCGAGTCTCTCCAGCCCCACCATTTTCGGATAGTACATCTTAGACCAAATATCAAAGCCTGCTTTTTAGCAGGTTTTTTTGTGTCTAAAGTTTAGCATTCATGATTATAATCTTTCCAAATCCACCACAATATCTTCCATACTTTGATACCTTCTCTCTACCCGCTTCGCCAACGCTTTATCAATGATACCTTGATAACCACTATACTCTAACGGCAATGTTGGAACTGGCTGTTGGCAATGTTGAATTGCCCACTCTCTTAACGGCTCACCACTCTGATTATCAATATTAAAAGGCCGCTCACCCGTTAATGTTTCATACATCATTATCCCAAACGCGTAAATATCACTTTGTAGCGTTGCGCCCTGTCCTTGCCAGCGTTCAGGGGCAAGATAGGCTGGCGTACCAGCACTGTCTCCCGTACTATTTTTATCACTGTTTTGAGCAATATCGTCATTAATTGCTTCTGCCAAAGCAAAGTCAGTTAATAATAAATCAGGTGTGATACTGCTATTATCCGCATGATTTGGCATAAAGCCATCTAGCAAAATATTACTAGGCTTAATATCATTATGTAGCCAGCCAATGTTATGTAGCTTGGCGACGAGAAGAGCAGACTGCACAATAAAATGATGCTTTTGTATGTCCGTTAATCGTGAGTAATTTCGAGAGTTAAGCTGAATTGCCAAGCTACCATTTGGATAATAAGGCGTGACCAATACAATCAGCTGCGAAGACGGTTTTAGTATTTGAATCGTGACGTTATCGTGGGCTAGTATTGGTGGAGCGATAGCAGGCAGGCTGTTTTCACTGATTGATATATTTATAGATTTTAAAACGTCAGCCTCATAAACTAAATCAGCCGATTCTTTATTGCTGTCAGCACTTAGCTGCCATTTAATCATTACCTGACCAAATTGTGCATGCTGGCCTCGCGTTAAACCTTGGTAATAAACCGCACCACTATCACTTTGCTGGCTGACTCGCTGATGCGCTATCTCGTTATAATGCAAGCTTGAGAATAAAGTGGTCAGCACTGGCAGAATTTTCTGCGCATGCGTTTGTAGTGCTTGTTTCGAAGACCTTCTTTCTATACTTGCGTGCTTTGCACACGCTTTTTCTGTAGATGGATTACTGGCACTATTTTTCATGGTAAAGTGAAACCTTTATGCGTCTAGTATGCCAAACGACATTTTAATTTATATAAGCGACCAATTATTATGCCCCAATCCACTAACACCCATATGAATTATGCCCTACCCGACCATTTATTGGATTTGCTTGGGCAGTACCTCCAAGAGCAGGTCACGCCAACTATCGAGATTGATCCTGCCCAGCTGGCCTATCGCTGGGTTGGCGGTCATCATGGCCATCTAGAGCCGCTGGCTGTTAACTTGTTTTTAAGTTTAGATGACTTGCATGGTATCGATACGCAAAAGGCAAAACTGGTACAGAATACACGGCAGTTTCTAAAGGGCTATCCTGCCAATCACGTCTTGATGACAGGCACACGCGGCGCTGGCAAGTCATCGCTGATTCGAGCATTGCTACAAGCTTATCATAGCGAAGGACTGCGTATTATTGAAATTGCCCGTGATGACCTGCGGGTGCTTGATAAGATTCGCGCCGCCATTAATGCGCTGCCAGCGGATTGTGGTTGCCACTATGTGGTGTACTGTGATGATTTGGCGTTTAACGGTCAAGATGAGAGTTATCGGACATTGAAGAGTGTGTTGGACGGCTCGCTGGATTCAGAGCAAGACAAGCTATTGGTCTATGCCACCAGTAACCGCCGTCATCTTTTGCCACAACTGATGAAAGACAATGTCAATATCTATAACGGTCAAACCGATGAGGTCAACCCTTATGAAACCATTGACGAGACGGTATCGCTGTCTGATCGCTTTGGGCTTTGGTTGTCCTTTCATCCCATGGATCAAAACACTTACTTACACATCGTGCGCCATTATTTATCGCTTTCGCCAAACCGCAATCTAGATAATGCGAATGACGTTAAAGAAAGTAATGTTAATAAAGTTGATGTCGAAACAGCCAATAAGACGCTACCTGATAATATCAGAGCAGCAGCATTACGCTGGGCATCAGAGCGCGGTGGACGTTCGGGACGTGTGGCGTATCAGTTTAGCCGCTACTGGATAGGACAGACACAATTGGCAGCTGAGGATAATAACTCTTAAAAGTTATTTAGATTTATTGTTTATAATCGCGTGCAGAGCCTAAATACTGTACGCGGCTACCCTCTTCTTCGTCTACCAGATCCGCTGTACCATTCACCATATATTGGTCGAAATCTGCTGCCAACCATAGATTGCCTGCATAAGCACTTTGGGCATCCAAGCGAATATGCGCGATGTTCGGCGTACTACTATGTGGATTATCAAAGCTTTGATAGCGAGCGCTAAAATGGGTCAAAATTAGATTCTTAACCTCATTGTTTTGAGCGAACCTACCTACCAGCTGTGCGCTACTATGCATGGGATCAAAGTCTGGGTTTTTTGCCTGAATCTTATTTAACACCTCATGGGTGTAAGTGGCTTCATGCACCAGTAAATCTGCATCGACTACCGCAGCGCTTAGGCGCTCTGGGGTATCGTTATCACCTGCAATCACTACCCGAGTACGTTGGCTGTCATTATCGACATAATCTGCTGAATAAAGCTTACGACCGTCTTCGGTCACAACATCTTCGCCTTGTTGCAGTCTGCCCCACAGCGCGCTTGCTGGAATACCTGCTGCTGTTAATTTATCGGTATTAAGTGTACGTCGGCTGATAGTTTCAGTCATCGCAAATCCATAAGAGGCGACACGATGTGATAAAGGATGAATATCTATAACCAGTTGGTGTTGATTGTCTAAAGGGATAATTACTTTACCTTTATGCTTATCATTTGGCTCAGACAACAAATCTTCTATCGCCATAAAATTAATGGCAAACGGAAAGTACAGCTCAGTCGTTAAAGTAATGGCCTCAAGCAGCGTTGCTATCGGTTTTGGCGCAATAAGCGTCAGCGCTGCAGTACGTCCTGACATGGCCGCACTCGCCAGCAATCCTGGCAAACCATAGCAATGGTCGCCATGCACATGGGTAATACAAATGGCCTCGAGCTGATGTAAAGATAGCTTGGTATGTAAGAGCTGCTGCTGGGTGCCTTCACCGCAATCAATCAAAATCCAAGGGCGCGATTTTTTCTTTTGTTGTTGATTTGCCCCTGAGCTATAAGGATTGAGGCACTCGATGGCAAGCGCCGTGACATTACGCTGCTTAGTTGGCACCCCTGCGGAAGTACCCAAAAAGGTAAGCTTTAGCATAGACGCTCTCTTCTATCTAAATCGTTATTTTCTACAACGACTGGCATAGCATGGTTCTTTGACCTTCAATCATTTGCCCGCCATTGGCCGTACATTCATTGACCATATTGGACTCATAAGATTTCCAGCCACCATAAAAGCTAGCAACACATAAAATCACTACCAACAGTTTTTGTGACCATGCTTTGATAGATACTTGCTGGTTATTCACTTCTGCAGCCTCTATATGCTGTTTAGCAGCAACCTCACTGTCAGTGGGTTTACTATTGGGTTTATTCAAGTCTGTCATTTTTTATCCTAAAAAAGGTTTTGTCTATAAATAAACAAAACCTTTTATTATCATATTAAATTAGTCATTGATTAACGATTAAATACGCCTCGTTTAGAACTGCAAACGACCGCCCTTTTCTTCGGCACGCTTAAAGGCATCGCGCTCTTCACAGCGTTTGAGCCAGTTTAAGATATTGGCATACTTACTGCTATCTAAACCGCCACCAGCATTAGCACCGACAACAGCAAGATGCATTTGGATATCAGCGGCACTGAATTCGCTACCGGCAAACCAATGATTGTCTTGCAGATGCTGCTCCATCATGGTCAATATGGTATCTAAGCTTTTGCTAATCATGCTTTTTTCGACTTGATTGCGGATGCTTTTGCTCACAGGCTTGATAAGCATCGGCGACTGTTCAACCACTTTGGTAAATACCAAACGCATGACCAGTGGCGGCATCACTGATGCTTCGGCAAAATGTAGCCAAAAGGTATACGCTTCCCACGCCGCTTCATTGTCATCCGCAGGCTTAAATTGCTTCTCAGTGTCATAATGCTTAAGCAAATACTCAATTATAAATCCTGACTCAATGAGCACACGCTCATTTACTTCTAACATCGGTGCATGACCAAGCGGATGTATTTGTTTTAAACTGTCAGGCGCGCGGTAGGCTTTATTGCGCGCATAGCAAGTCAGTTTATAATCAACCTCAAGCTCTTCTAATAGCCAGATAATACGAAACGAGCGTGAGTTTGCTAAATGATGAAGGTGTAACATAAACCATCCTAGTTATAGTGTGAATAAGCAATAATAATGATAGGTAGCGCCCGCATTCCATTGCTAACATTGCTAAGCCTTTTGAGCAGGATTAGACATGATTGATTAGGCATGATTAAGCATTGTTTTCAGCGTGGCAGCACTGCTGTCGATAATAGCGCAATTAACCAGCCTTTAACACAGAAACTGTGTAGAGCACGGCTATAAAACCATGCCTAGCAAGTCAAACTTATCGCCCTTAAGCTGTCAGTGTTATTTAGCATGTAATTCTTCAATTTTGCGCGTCATCTTGTCTATTTTTTGCTGATATTTTCTAATCTTACGGAAACGATGCGCGGTCAGCACGCCTTTAATACGGCGATTTTTTAGGCGGCGGCGCGGCGGGAAACTGCCGACTTGAGGCTCGTTATACCCCTGCAAGCGGTCGTCACGCTTACGAGTCACATAACCAAGCGCACTATCGGCAATCATAATCAGCAGCGCGATAAAAATCATACCGTACATAAATAACGAGCCACCCTCATCAATGCTTTGATGCAAAATCGTGATGGAAAATATAAATAAAAATATCGGCTCAAGGTAGCATAAAGTGCCAAATAGCGAAACGGGCAACTTTTGACTAGCGACCATAGTCAGCGCCATCGCCGCTGTACTGATGATACCCAGTAGCGGCAACAGATACCAAAATTTATCCGTCGCTATCGCAAGCTCAAAACCACCGCTCATATACAAGGCGATGATAACCACCGGTGTTAATAAAACCAAATCCGAAATAAGCCCCGTAATCGGCGGTACAGCAAGCTTACGACGCAGAAGATAATAAGGCGGATATCCCAAACAGACAAATAAAGTCGCCCAAGAAATAGCGCCATATTGCCAGACGTCATAGGCAATACCGAGCGCAGCACAGATGGTAGCCACCCACTGTAGCAGCGTCATATCTTCATTATAAAAAAAGCGCCCCACGATAATCATAATCATTGGGTATAAGAAATACCCCAATGTCACCTCTAGACCCAAATCATTGACGGGTGCCCACATAAATATCCAGATTTGCGCGCCCAAAATCGGTGTGGGTATGATAAATAAAAACCACTCTTTTGCCGTCTTTAAGGTTTTGAGGTAATCAAAAATATGCTGCCATTGCTTAAGGACACTGACCAGTAGCACCAAGCTCAATAGCATCATCAGCACGCGCCAAGAAGCAACTTGCGTCCCCGATAATGGCTGCATCAATAGACCAAATAAAAATAGCAATGCATAGAGAAAATTTGCTGCCACTGCAACGATGGTGCCTTGCGACGTCTGATTGGTGGGGAACATAACAACAGCCTTTAGAGATAAGCGCACGTCCTTGGCAATTTTGAAAAAAAACAAAAGCCTCAGACGCGAACGTCGGAGGCCTTTGGTCTATAAGCTTTTTATCTATAGAATTTTTTGCTGATAAATCAATCGTATAATGTTGAGATAAACGCTGTAAATACTGAGTGCTTATATCAAGCTTTACATTATGTCAAAGTCAGAATAGATAAGCAATACATTGACTTAACCCGTCTATTCATTTTGATGTTTGGTTTATTTAAGCTGCACCCTTAACTCATATCCATCACCCTGCTTACTTAGTATCTAGCTGCTCGATTTTACGCTGTATTCTATCCATCTTTTTTTGATAACGACGCATCTTACGGAAACGATGGGCGGCTAACACCCCATCGATACGGCGATTTATCAAACGGCGGCGCGGTGGAAAGCCACCTACTTGTGGCTCGCGGTAGCCATGCAAATGATTATCACGGCGACGACGAAGATAACCCATCACACTATCAGCAATCATGATAAATAACGCCAAAGTAATCATGCCGTACATAAATAACGAGCCGCCTTCATCGAGGCTTTGGTTTAAAACGGTAATGGATAAAACAAACAGCAGCATCGGTTCTACATAACTTAGGGCACCAAATAATGACACTGGCAGCTTACTACTCGCAACCATGGTCAGCGACATGGCAAGCGCACTAAAAGCACCGAGCAGCGGCAATAAATACCAAAACTTTATATTTTGTGCCGCCACGCTAAAGCCGCCACTGCTATACAGCATGATGAGTACCACCGGCGTTAGCAAGGTCAAATCCGAGAGTAAACCGGTAATAGGCGGTACGGCAAGCTTACGCCGCAGGAGATAATAAGGCGGATAACCCAAGCATACAAATAACGTTACCCACGATACCGTCCCATATTGAAAAATATCATAGCCAATCCCCAATGCTGCAAGTAGTGCTGCCATCCACTGCAATGCACTCATATGCTCATGATAAAAAAAGCGCCCCAGCACTATCATCACTAGCGGCAATAAAAAATAACCCAAGGTAACATCAAGACCGAAACCATTGACCGGCCCCCACATAAACAGCCAAATCTGCCCGCCCAATATCGGCGTAGGTAATATAAATATCAGCCATTCTTTCGGGGTTTTTAGAGTTTTTAAATAATCAAAAACGTGTTGCCATTGCTTAGTAAAACTGACCAATATCAGCAAGCTCAATAGCATCATCAGCACCCGCCATGACGCTACTTGCGTACCTGTTAAGGGCAACATAAATAGCCCAAACAAGAACATCAATGAAAACAAAAAACTGGATGATATTGCGGCTAATGTTCCCTGAAAAGTTTGATTGGTCGTAAGCATAACAACGGCCTTAAAATAGCGCTTAATGGGTATTATTTATAATAAGTTTATAAAGGTTAGTAATCATAATCAGTCAAATGTAATATCAATATTTCACGTATTGCTGGTATAAGTTTTTTGCAGCCTCTGTCTGCGTAGGCACAGCAAGCAAGAAAAACTTATACCAGCAGTGCCGTAGCGTTTTAATGTATTTTAACTATAAAAGCTAAGATGTATAGGTTAAAAGCTTAAAACAAACTTTGAGAATAAACAGCACTCAAAAAAAAGCCCCCAACGATATCGTCAGAGGCTTTTTCTAGCGCAGCATTGCTAACTAAACTAAAAAGCTAACAACTGAGATATTTACTCGTCATCGTCTGTGTTTTCATCTGCTGCATCATTCGATGTTTCGTTGTTTACTGAATCATCATTTGCACCATCAATAACGTCATTGATATCGGTCATCGCGCTGTTGCCAGTTTCGGCATCAATATCGATTTGCTCTTGACCCTCTACTACAAACGTTCCATCTTCTCTCATGGCATCGACTAGCTCGTCGTCGCTTTCTTCGTGCTCAACACGCGCCATAGCAACCAGCTTCTCGTCTTTTGATAGACGAATCAGCGTTACACCTTGCGTATTACGACCAGAGCTTGCTACATGCTCAACTGGGGTACGCACTAATGTGCCTTTGTCAGAGATTAAGATAATATCGTCTGTAGAATCAACCTTGGTAGCACGAACGAGTGCACCATTACGCTCACTGGTTTTGATAGCAATCACACCGCCACCACCACGATTTTGCGTACTGAACTCATCGATAAAGGTACGTTTACCAAAGCCGTTTTCACAAGCAATCAGAATTTCGCGCACATCATCTTCGATAACCACCAATGATTTAATAAACTCATCAGCCGCCAGACGCATACCACGAACGCCTTTAGCCGTACGACCCATTGCACGCGCATCATTTTCATCAAAACGAATCGCTTTACCACTTGAAGCAAATAGCATCACTTCTTGGCTACCATTGGTGATACGAGCGCTGACCAATTTATCGCCTTCTTCCAAACCAACTGCAATCAAGCCGTTCGAGCGAATATTGGCAAACTGTTTTAGCTCGACACGCTTCACGGTACCATTGGCAGTTGCAAAGAAGACAAAAGGTGGCTCCGCTTGCGTGCTATCGTCTAAATTATTATCTTCTGATAAGCTGTCATCGCCATCTACTAATATCTCACCTTTGCTAGATAACTCTTCTACTATTTTTGGAATAGGCAGTATCGTGGTGACCGTTTCATCAGGATTTAATCCAATTAAATTCACCAATGGACGACCACGCGCACCGCGACTGGCAATCGGTACTTCAAAACCACGTAGACTAAAGACACGACCACTATCCGTGAAGCATAGTACGGTGGCGTGCGTTGAGGTCACAACTAAGTGATCAATCACATCGTCTTCTTTCATCGCGGTCGCAGATTTGCCTTTACCGCCACGTTTTTGCGCCACATAATCATCAATCGGCTGCGTTTTTGCATAACCCGTACGAGAAACCGTCATGACCACAGTTTGTTCTGGGATAAGGTCTTCACGGTTAAAGTCCATACGTGAATCGATAATATCGGTACGACGCTCATCACCAAAGTTTTCACGAATCTCAATCATCTCGTTTGAGATAATGGTCATTAGCTTATCAAAATCGCCAAGGATAGACTCTAAATTTGCAATTTCACGCAGCAAATCTTGGTATTCTTCGGTCAATTTGTCTTGCTCAAGACCGGTTAGACGATGCAGCTGCATGTCCAAAATAGCATTGACCTGTTCCAGTGATAAACGATAGCGCTCTTCACCTTCAATCAGACCAAACGGCGCTTTTGGATCTTCACCTTCGATAAAGTCAGGACGTACCGACTGGCTACCTGCAGCGGTTAGCATCGCCACCACGCTACCTGAGCCCCACGTATTAGTCAGTAAATTTTCACGAGCCAAACCGCGGTTAGCCGATGCTTTAATCGTCGCAATAATCTCATCAATGTTCGCTAGTGCAACGGTTAAACCTTCTAACAAATGACCACGAACGCGGGCTTTATTAAGCTCATAAATGGTACGGCGCGTCACCACTTCTTGGCGATGACGTACAAATGCTGCAATCAGCTGACGTAAGGTCAATAGCTTTGGCTGACCGTTATCTAGCGCCACCATATTGATACTAAAGCTAGATTCAAGCGGTGTCTGCAGGAACAAATTATTAACAATCACTTCCGCTGTTTCGCCACGACGTAAATCAATAGCGATACGCATACCGTCTTTATCAGACTCATCACGAATCTCGGTAATACCTTCGATTTTCTTATCACGTACCAATTCAGCAATACGCTCAATCAGTTTGGCTTTATTGGTTTGATAAGGTACTTCGGTGAAGACAATACGCTCACGGTCACGGTTGACACCGGTGTCGCTCATCGGTTCAATAATATAGCGGCCACGTACGTGCAGGCGACCTTTACCAGTGCGATAAGCGTCTAAGATACCCGCGCGACCATAAATAATACCGCCTGTCGGGAAGTCAGGACCTGAGATATGCGACATCAGCTCTTCAGCAGATATTTGCGGATTTTCAGCATAAGCTAAGCAAGCGTTAATCACTTCCGTCAGATTGTGCGGCGCCATATTGGTCGCCATACCAACTGCAATACCGGTAGCACCATTAATCAATAAATTAGGAATACGCGCAGGCAACACGCTTGGCATACGCTCAGAGCCATCGTAGTTGTCTTCCCAATCGACGGTATCTTTATCCAAGTCAGCAAGCATTTGGTGGGTCAACTTGGTCATACGGACTTCGGTATAACGCATCGCTGCCGGTGGATCATCATCAATCGAGCCAAAGTTACCTTGGCCGTCAACCATCGGGTAACGCAAGCTAAAGTCCTGCGCCATACGTACAATCGCATCATAGACCGCAATATCGCCATGCGGGTGATATTTACCGATGACGTCACCGACCACACGTGCCGACTTCTTATAAGCTTTATTATAATCGTTAGACAGCACATGCATCGCGTACATCACGCGGCGGTGTACCGGTTTGAACCCATCACGCACATCAGGCAGCGCGCGCGAGACGATCACGCTCATCGCATAATCCAAATAGGACTGCTTTAATTCATCCACGATGGCAATAGGACTGATCGAGTCGCTCATATACACTCCTTCACTCACATACTTTCTCTAAGGGTTGCGCGCCTAAAAAAGTGCTTACGCTGATATAAAAATATAGCTGCACAAACGCGCAACTATGATTGCTATATCAACACGAAAAAGCACCATCAAACGGGCAAAACCATAGGAAAATGGCGATACGGTTTTTGTTAAAAGTAATGTTTAATTAAAGAAGCTATTTTAGCACATTTTTGTCTATTTAGGGGGTTCTCGATGCTATTAAAATCAAGCAAAACAGCTCATTAGCGTTGAGTTTTGCCTTTAGCAATAAGGATAAAAACGACTTTAGCAACAGAGCATTGTCTTTGCCGTTTTTAAAGGCTGTTTCATAAAAAAACTGCATCCGAGAGATACAGTTTTTCGCGAGGAAGACAAAAACTACTTATATGTTTAACTAGCAAGCATTTTAAACAGCTTTGAATTCCTGATTAAAGAATTCACGCGTAGCTTCAGTACAGGCTGGGCTGACCAAACCGCCATGATAGTTGGTATAAAACGCCAAGAATGATGCTACACCACCGTTTGGATCTGCATCATCTTTAACTTTTTTAACGCTATTACTAAAGTCTGTTTGTACTTTCTTGACAACGTCGTTGACTTTCCACGTGTTCATTGACGCCTGTCCAATGATAGTCAAAGTCTGATTGTCTGGGCGCGATGCTTTATTATCTGCATCCACATCTAACACCGTAATATTAAGTTTCTTAGCAGGATTTTTGGCCACTTCTGCTTGTAGCAGTTTTACCACCGCGCCGGTATTAGTATCAAAATATACGGTCGGATCTTGGTTGCCACCACAAATAAACGTCGGCATCGTAGGCACATAACCACGTAAGTCATTATCCTTAAGCGCCTTACGCAGATTATTTTGCGGATTAGCAGCCGGTAAATTATTACCATTAGCTAATGTTAGACCATCAGGATTTTTTTGCGCATCTGCCACATAAGCAGCACGAAAATCCGTTTTAATCAGATAATCGGTCTCATCGTAGCCCCCTAAAATAGAAAACAGCTTGCCTGGTGATAAACCTGCCAGCCTTGGATCGCTAGGATTTTTTTGGAATAACGCATTATTAGGCAGTTTTTTTGCTTCGACTAACCCACTAAATGGGATATTACTAGGCAGCTGCGCGTCAGCATACTTCTCTAAGAAAATATCTGATTTTTTATTGTAAATATTGCCGTATTTTTCCTGTAAACCAATACCAAGCAGAGGTGCAAAACGTGACGCGCCAATATTGACATTGCCCATAAAGATTTCATCGCCAAAAGCGGCCAACGCATAAGGGCCCGAAGATGGCGCAATTGCCGTCACTGGTTTTTTCTGTGATTCTAGTAATCTTGCGGTTGCCATAGTGACATAGCCGCCTTGCGAGTAACCGGCGATAAATAGCTTACCCGAGTCATCAATTTTGCTGTAATGGGCATCATTGGCGCGTTTTTTGCGTTCGATAATGCTGCGCGCGCTCTCTAGAGCGTCGACCATGTCGGTCGACTGCTGCTTGGCAACCAAATAAGGATGGTAGTCAAGTTTTGAGGTATCATAGCCCGCATAGTTGGGCGCGACAACGATATAACCTTGGGCGGCAAAGTTTGCAGCAATTAAGTTGGCTTCCCCTACCGCAGGGTTTTTAATATTACCTACTTGGGCAAAATCATAGCCTTTATCAGTCGTCGTGCCATGAGCATATAATAATACCGGGCGATCACCTTGGCATTCAGCCGCATCGCCAGTGGGTAGCATTAAAGCGGCCGTGGCATTGGTATCTTCATCGGCGGCACCTTTGGTATCGTAGCTGACTTTTTCTATGGTAACGCCACATTTGGCTACAGGCGTTGCGGTACTTCCAAGCCCAAAACTACTATTTATATCGTTTGCCGTAAAGGTTTTTACAAATTTAGCGCTGGCAGAAGATGAAGGTGATTCAGCGAAACGCTCATTATCATCGCCACAACCAACAAGTAATAAGCTACTGGCAATCGCTAGCGATAATAGAGCGCGTGTCATGATGGGTTTGTTTATAATGGATGAATGGGGTAAGACCATGATTGCTATCCTTAGCAGTAGTAAAACAAAAAAATTGCCTAAAATCCTTGGCAATAGATAAATAAAACCTAGCTGATATTTTTAATAAATACTTTTTATAACTCGCTTTTTTAAATCAAACTTCTAAGTCAGATGGCTTAGACGACTGAGTGATAATCAATGTGATAGTCAATGTAACAGCCAATGTAGCAGGCAATGAAAACCAATACTTAAGCCTTACTATTTATACGCTAAAACCCTATTAAAATCCAATAAAAAAGTGATGCAAAAGCATTTCAAATACTTTAGATAAAACAGAGCCCGTTATGAATCACGAAAGCAGCCAATCAACTGACCAGCCCAGCAAGCAAGCCATCACACCGTCCATTGACCAACCCGATACACGTACGGATCGCAGCTTTGATGCGATTGCTGATCACTTTGAAAAAAAGGTTTACGGCGGTTTAAAGGGCGACATTCGTCTGGCAGTATTGCGCCGTGATATTGTTGCCTATTGCACGCAGATGAGCCAGACACTTGGGCGACCGTTACGTATTTTGGATGTGGGCGCTGGGCTGGCGCAAATCGCGATTGAGCTTGCTGCTCAAGGGCATACGCTGGTTATCAATGATATCTCAGCCAATATGCTGCAGAAAGCACAAGCAAACGCTGAAATAGTTAAAAAGGATTTGGATATTAGGTGGTACGTTTGCCCGTATCAAGAATTAGAAGAAAAGTTGGCTGCAGAAAATAATGGAAAATTTGATTTGATAATGTGTCATGCGCTGCTTGAATGGTTGGCAGAACCGGCCGCTGTGATGGATTTTTTTGATAAGCATTTAACTGAAAATGGCGCGCTATCGCTGTGCTTTTATAATCCGGCGAGTTTTGATTATCGCAATCTTATTATGGGTAATTTTAATTTATTGGATAACACTGAATATAAAGCGGATAATAAAAAAAGCCTCACGCCCAATCATCCGGTTGCTAAAGAAGAAGTTGAATCTTGGTTAGAAGCTCATCATTATCAAACGATACTTGCCAGTGGCTTGCGCGTATTTCATGATTATTCGCCGCTCAAACGTGGCGGTCATAACGACCCTGAAGCGGTCATACGCATGGAGCTGCGCTACTCACAACTCGAGCCGTATAAATGGCTGGGACGTTATTTGCATATACTGGCAACGCGCCAAGCTTAAAGTTCTTGCTAAACTTCAAGAGCAGCGCCAAGCTTAAAACTCATAACTACCTGACGTCTTCCACGCGCTCTGATCTATCATACTCTGACCATGTGGTGGCATTGATGTCTTTTTCATCAAACACCACCACATGCTCTAGGATAGGTAAGATGCCAATTTGTGAACCAATCTCATGGTTATGATGACTGGCAACTAACGACAGTACGGTTTGACCATCGGCAAGCTGTAAGCGATAAAGATAGTTTGCTCCGCGAAATACGCGTCCGACTACTAAAGCGGTCTGCGTGCTTTCATCGTCATGGATAATATCATCAGGACGTACTAACACCTTAATCGGCGTGCCATTCGGATAGTCGTACTCGCAATACTGCGGCTGCCCTGTTTCATCATAAACTTCCATACGGCGATAAATATCACCAAGGGCGGTTTCAACATGACCTTCTTTGATGATACCGTCTATCATCGCACCTTCGCCGACAAACTCAGCGACAAACGGGCTGACTGGCTCATGATATAGCTCACTTGGCGTCGCCCATTGCACCAATTTACCTTTATCCATGACCCCGACTTTATCGGCTAACGCAAAGGCTTCGTTTTGATCGTGAGTGACCAAAATAGCGGTGGTATTGGTACGTTTAAGGATATCACGGACGTTCATCGCCAGTGACTCACGTAGCACCACATCCAAGTTAGAAAACGGTTCATCAAGTAGCAAAAGCTTGGGCTTTGGTGCCAATGCGCGTGCCAACGCCACCCGCTGCTGCTGGCCGCCCGATAGCTCGCTAGGACGTTTATCCGCATGTTCTGACAATTCCACAAGCGCTAACATCTCTTTAACGCGGGCTTTTTTGTCAGCAGCCGACCATTTGTTTAGGCCAAAAGCGATATTTTTTGCCACGCTTAAATGTCCAAATAACGCATAATCCTGAAATACCATGCCCATGCCGCGCTTGGCTGGCGCGACCGCAAAGGTGGTGCGCGCTGTCTGCTCGGTTAAACGCTGATTGCTTAAGCGAATCTTGCCGCCACGGCTTTGCTCTAAGCCTGCAATCGCCCTTAGGGCCGTGGTTTTACCGCAGCCGCTATAACCCAAAAAGCAGCCGATTTCACCTTGTTGCAAATCAAGCGATAAGCCATTAACGATAATCGTATCGTCATAACCAACGATTAAATCTTGAACGCTAAAATAAGCATCATCAACGCTAGTGTTCTTTTTAGAGGAATTAAAAACATGGTTATCTTGCAAGTGAATTTGTCCTGCTGTTTCTTTATTTAAGGCAGTCTGATTTAATACGCTTTGATTTGATATGCTTTGATTTAAAGTATCTTGTGTTGATGAGCTGTGATGCAAGCTTTTATCCGCTTGCAGCTGTGCTACCTGAGCTTTGGTTAATAGGGTGACAGGTGGTTTTTTAACATGCTCCGGTCTTGGCTTACCGCCTATCTTTAAGGATTCAGGCTTTAAAGATTTAGACGCTGCTGGATTGGTTGAATCGTTCATCAAGTCAGTATACATAGACGGTACCAGTAAGCTATTAGTGAATAAAACCCATCATTAATGCGGTTTTTACTGTTGCTCTTTTTAATATAGTTATTTCTTAATGTTACTTTTTAATTATGACTCTTTCATTATAGCTTTTTAATAAAACGCATTTAACTTAACCTTGTTTATCACTTTGACGCAGCAATACCCAAACAGGAATCAGACCAACCAGTACAATCAACAAACTGGGCAAGGCGGCGCGTCCCCACATGCCCTCGCTGGTCATCTCAAACACCCGTACTGCCAGCGTATCCCAACCTTGTCGCCGTGTCATTAAGGTAATCGGCATCTCTTTCATGACTTCGACAAAGCCCATCAATAATCCCGTTAATACCCCCGGACTCAATACGGGCAACATCACTTGCCGCCAGCGCTGATACGGGCTATCGCTGAGTAATTTAGCTGCCGCTTCTTGATTGACCGTCAAGCGCTGTAGCTGCCGGTCTACAGGCTGAAAGCTCACCGTCATAAAGCGCGTCGATAAGGCGAGCAGCATCACAATCACGCTACCAGAAAAAAACTGCGTTGAGGTAATACCAAAAGCTATCAGCTGATTATCAAGCCACGCAATCGGAATAAATATTCCAACGGCTAACACCGTACCCGGTACAACATAACCCAAATTGGCTAAGGTGGTCATCAGCTTGGTGGATTTATCTGGATATTGACGCTTGACCCAAGCAATGATAATCGCCAAAAAGGCGATAAATATCGTGGTCATACTCGCAATCATAAGGCTATTGGTGACAAAATCAATATAACGCGCATCAAAATCTTGCTGGAAATTTAAAGCGGTCCAATAAAGCAGCTGCAAAAATGGAATCAAAAACGCTATCAAAAACACCAGCATACAAAGTAGCGCCATGCCCCACTTCGCAGGTTTACTGGCTTCAAAACGCTGGCTACTACCTTGCGTCACCGTATTACCACGCTTGGTTTGCCAATACTGCTCAAACAAGACGACGATAAAAACCACGCCAATTAATAACGCGGCCAACTGCGCGGCAGTGGTTAGACTAAAAAATCCAAACCATGCTTTATAAATCGCCGTCGTAAAAGTATCGACATTAAATACCGAGACTGCACCAAAATCTGCCAGCGTTTCCATGCTAGCAAGCAGCAAACCACCAATGACCCAAGGCAGCGCCTGTGGTAATGCCAGCCGAAAAAACACCTTACTACGAGTTAAGCCAAGCATCTGCCCCGCTTCAATCGCGCGCCTGCCTTGCGATAAAAACGCTTGGCGTGCCAGCAAATAGACATAAGGATAAAATGCCAACGACAATACCAAACCTGCGCCCCAAACATTACGTACCGAGGGAATAGCGGTGGTAAAACCAAACTCCCTTAACGCCGTTTGCAGCGGTCCACTAAAGTCAACGATACCGACAGTGACAAATGCTAAGACATAAGCGGGCATCGCTAATGGCAGCATCAGCGCCCACGCAAAAAACCGCTGTCCCGGGAAGCGGTACATACTGGTCACCCACGCAAGTGCCGTGCCGATAATGCCAGAAATCAGTGTCACCATCAGCAATAAAATGACGGTATTTTTTAACACTTGCGGCAACACATATTGACGCATGTGGGTCCAAATATCAGCGACCGGCTGCGTCCACGATAATAGTACGATTAAAATCGGTACTAGCATAAACAACGAAATCAGTCCTAAGACTGATTTCGAGATAATACGTTTGCGGACGACATGGTCTTGACTGATAGACGGGCTATTATTGTCGTTATTAGCTTTATTGACAGTATTGTCTTGTTTAGCAGACGCTTCTGGCATTGTTATCATAAGTTGTTACCGTGTCATACGCATAATGACGCGATTAGATGCTAGATGACTAAACATCTAATCGCTAAAAACCAACCGCTTAGCGACTGACAGTCTGTTATTTATAACCCGCTTTATCCATCATTTGAATGGCTTGGGTTTGTAGCTCACCAAACTTCTGCACGCTGATACTGTCTTGTTTGAACGGACCCCAAGATCTGAGTAGCTCTGACTCATCGATACCTACTTTTACAGGATACTCTTTATCAGAACTGGCATAAAGACCTTGCGCCTCATCAGAAGATAACCACTCCATCAATTTAAGCGCGCCATCTGGATTATCTGAGTTAGCGATAACCCCAGCGCCAGAGATGTTGACATGAGTACCAGTCGTACCTTGGTTCGCCCAAAATATTTTTACAGGGAAATTTGGTTTTTCATCAAGCAGGCGACCATAGTAATAGCTGTTAGCAATACCCACTTCACACTGACCAGCGGCAATTGCCTCTAACATACTGGTATCATCACTAAAGACGTCCGTTGCTAAGTTAGCTACCCAACCACGAATAATTTCTTCTGTTTTTTCTTCGCCCAGATTTTCCATCATGCTTGCAACCAATGATTGGTTATAAACAGCTTTTGATGAACGCAGACAAAGTTTGCCTTTCCATTTTGGATCGGCCAAATCTGCATAAGTAGATAGTTGGTCAGCACTAACTTTGCTTGGATCATAAAAAATTGTACGCGCGCGCAAAGACAGACCTGTCCACTGACCTTTTGGGTCACGGTATTTAGCAGGAACATTGGTTTCTAAGATGGTAGAAGACACAGGCTGCAATAAGCCTTGCTCTGCTGCTTGCCATAAGTTACCCGCGTCAACGGTTAATAACATATCCGCAGGCGTATTTTTACCTTCCGCTTGCAGACGCGCCATCAATGGGCCGGTTTTATCGGTGACCAGCTCAATTTTAACGCCTGTTTTTTCGGTATATTTATCCAATAACGGTTTAATCAACTGCTCATTACGTGATGAGTAAATCGTAACCGTTTGCCCACCAGCGGCCGTTGCGTCATCATTTTTCGCCACTTCTTGCTCAGTGCCAGATTGTTCAGCAGTGGTTGTAGTGTCAGCATCTACGTTTTCTTCTGGCGTCGATGAGTTACTACAGCCCGCAAGACCCAACATCATGCCAAATACAGCAACGGGTAAAGTAAGCTTACTAGAAGATAGATTTGCACTGATAGCAGTTAATGACATGGCATTCCCCATAATGGTGCTACGGATAAGTGAGATAAGACGACATTAAAATTATTAGAAAATGATTGAATAGCGGGATTAATAAAACCTTAATGTCTAAGACACATTATACTAATAGAAATGAGATTAATTATCAATACATTTATCTGAGCCTGCTATGCCAGTAATATGTCCTTAATTTTTAAAATGATAGAAATATCTTATGCATCTGTCTGATGCTTAATTCTGACTTTCTACTTAATCCTGACCATTTAGCAACCACTGTCCTAAAATGACGTTGACCGCCGCTTCGGTGCGTAAGATGCGTGGCCCTATATTGACCGCCATACAACCTTGCTTGGCAAGTAAATCAATCTCATAATCAATCCAGCCGCCTTCTGCGCCGATAAAAACCATACTTGGCAGTGCTGAGTTATGAAGGGGTTCAGTATTTTCTAGCTTTTGCATATATTGGGCAAAAGACAGCGTACTATAAGGATGAGCAACGATAGCGCGATTGGTCATTAAGCTTGCAAGCTCATCTTCGACAAAGGGTTTAAAGCGTTTTTGTAGGCTAATGCGCGGCGCAATTGTGTCCACGCCTTGTTGCAGCCCTTCTAATACAAATTCGTCAAGGCGAGCTAGCATTGGACTTTGCCAATAGCTTTTTTGCGTGCGGTAGCTGTTGATAAGGATGATATCGTTGACGCCAAGCGCCGTCATATCCATGATTAAACGGCGCAATACTTTTGGCCTTGGCAATGCCAACACCACTGTAAGATTAAGCTTCGCTGGCGGATTGATGGTTAGCTTTATCTCACCCAATTCAATACTATCGGAGGTAATGGCTTTAATGATAGCGCTGCCAAGCTGACCACCAAGCTGACCAATTTTTAACCTATCTCCTACTTGGGCATTTAGCACTTTATTCACATGAGCAATTTGCGCCAAATCATTGATATACGCAGACGCATTATCATGTTGAAAATTGGTCGTTGGTAATAATATACAGTTCATAGCGTCACTTAAATCCGCTGTTAATTCACGTCTTGGCTCAGGTCTTGCTCAAAAGATGGTTTAGCGTATTGTTCAATAACACCTTCAATCATCGATAGCTGACGATGCAAGACTGCTTGCTGTTGCTCAGTCATTGATGCACCTGCTCGCCCTGCCTGTTTTGCTAAGGTTAAATGGCTCAGCCAATACTTTAGCTGCTGATAAAGCAAACTGTCATCATCGCTAGATGGCGGATTGCTCGCAATTTTCTGCTGCTGAGATAGCTGCTCATCAGTATCAATAGCGCTATAGAACGCATTATTTGGTTGATATAACGCCCCGACGCTAGCGAGCTTATCAACCACGCTTTGGCAAGATTGGGTATAACTGCCCATCAATACCGGCGTCGCCACACTTGCCGGCTCAACGGGATTATGCCCGCCAATATCGACTAATGAGCCGCCTACCAATGCCACATCCGCAAACGCATACCATTTCATCAACTCACCCATACTATCAGCCAAATAAACTTGGGTATTTGGATTGATTGCATCCTCATCACTACGACGCGTCATCGTTAATCCTGACTTTTCAATCAGTTCTGCCACCTCATCGAAGCGCTCAGGATGCCTTGGAACGATAATTAACAACGTATCCGCTAATAGAGGATTAGAGATGATTTGCTGCTGCCATGATAATACTGTCTTTTCTTCACCGCTATGGGTACTTGCTGCCACCCAAATCGGGCGACCTGTGACGCCTAAATCTAAGTCCAAGTCTGCGCCATCGTTTGCTATTTCAGCTTCTTTGGCACCATTATCATCATTCAGCTTCGGGGTATTAATTACCCATTTCAGCGAGCCTGCCACGCGGATTTGCGCACTATGAGCGCCCAATTGCCGAAAACGTTTTGCCGATTCATTATCCTGCGCAATAATCAAATTCAGATTTTTCATCATACTGGCACTGACCGCGCCAATTTTTTGATAACTTTTAAAAGAAGCAGCCGACAACCGACCATTGACCAAAATACTTGGGATATGATGCTCGGACAACTTGGTCAAGATATTCGCCCAAAGCTCCGTCTCTACAAACATTGCCGCAACGGGTTGCACATGCGCTAAAAAATTTTCAATCACCGCAGGACTATCAACAGGAACATAGCTATGACTCAGACGACCTTGGGCAATATCATCGGCAAAGCGACTGACACCGCGCGCAAACCCTGTCTGCGTGGTATTGGTCAACCATATCTGATAGCCTTTTGCTAATAGCGCATCAAGCAAGGGCGCGACGGTATTGGTCTCACCTAAAGATACCGCATGGCACCAAATGACTTTTTTGCCATTGCTATCTTTATAATTAGCATTTTCGTTGGCATTCGCATTAGATTTAATATTTGCATCAGGCGCGGGCGGCGCAGGATAGCGCTTACCAAAACGCTGCTCGACTTCTTGCTGATAATTATCACGCTTATGCGAACGACGCCATACTTGCATACGATAGAGCGGTTTTAGCAAACCAATCGTCACCTGATAATAAACAGGTGGCTTATAAACGGCTCGGCTTGGCTGAGTCGACTTATCAAAAGAGGGTAAGGAATTATCAGAAGATGGCATCAAGAAGCCCAGATTAGTAATGGATCGGACGATAGGAGGTGACGTTATAAAATGACAATAAAAAATGCCAATAAAAAACGCGCCAATTCTACCTGAATTTAATGCTAAACAATAGTTTTAAAGCACTCGCTATTAGAAACAAAAATTTAAGAACCAGAATTTGGACATAAACGGCTAGACAATAATGAATATTAATATAGCAATAACAATGATTACCGCAAACAATAGCTGATAACGTTTGAGGCTATGCTGTTCTTGTTTTTGTGTGCTGATTAACGTTTGCGCTTGCTGCCATTGGCTCATCAAACTGGCCGCTTCTGCATGACCATTTTTGGCCGCTTGCTCAAGCCAGTATTTCCCATTAGTCATATCTTGTGGTACGCCAAACCCTTGATAGTACAGCTTACTTAATAGGCGCTGGGCACGGCTGTCATCTTTGCTCGCTGCTTGCTTCACCCATTCAACCCCTGACTCCATACCAGCCACTTTATCAGCATTTACACCCTCGCCAAGTAGCTCATACATCGCCAAACGTAGCATCGCCGCGCTATTACCTGCATGGGCGGCATCTTGCAGTTTTAACAGAGCTTGCTGCTTTGCTGTCAAATGCTGCTGTGAAAAGGCAACTTGCGCGCGCGGTTTCTCTTGCTTAGCAATGTGCTGCTCAAATTGATCCAAGACTTTACGGGCTTGCTCATATTCTATCTTGCCAGCGCTTTGTGCAACGTCTATTTCGTCAAGCTCTATAAGCAATTGAGTAAAAAGTTCTGGAGTTGGCGCATGCTTTATCACTGGTTTGATTGCTGGCTTTAGCTCTGTCTGTTTTAAATTTACTTGTACAGATTCTGCTGCTGTAGTTGGTGTAGTAGTGCTTTCTAATGAAGCGTTCGATAAATTAGGCTTTGCTGATACTGCCTCTGTTTGAGCGATTTCAGGTGTTGTTTGCAGCTCGTTATCAGCATTACTATTAACACGATTTGTATAAATGTCTTGTCTGTTATGCTGCGTCACACTTACTTGAGTCACGTTTTTATCAGCAGATTGTGCGTTATCTAAGGGTAATGTATGGCTACTACCAATAGCGTTTGGCAGTCTTGCACTCACTGCTTGGTATAGTCCACTTGCCACTTGACCACCTTGCACCGCTTGAAACGGCCGATCAATATGACCAAACAGCCGCAGTCCTATCGGCTCTAAGGCAAAAAATAGTGAGTCAGTCGCATTAGGCTTATCAGTATCCTCAACATCATTACGATAAACCACTGCCATATGTTGATAAAACTCATCGGTCAGCAGCGGCAGAGCAGGATAACGCTTACGTAGCTCAAACTCACCGAACCAATGCGGCGTATACTGCCATTGCTGTGCCAATACGCGCCCTGCATAAAACGCTAAAAATACCATAAAATTACGATAGCGCTCATCTGCCAACAGCGTCGTCTCATCCCACGTGCCAGACTTTATCATGTCGCGGCGTATCTGCGACAGCAAGGTATCTATACGCTGTAAACTTGCCAGCGATTCATCGAGTGTGCATTGATGCAATTCAGCTTCATAAGCCATGCCGCCAGCGACGGGACGGCGAGCTAAGAAATCTTGCCAATAGCCTGCTGCAATATAATCAAGGGGCGTTAAGGGCGATGCAGACATAAGGCAAGCCTATCCTTTAAAAATTGAGTGCTTTTAAAAACTGAGATTTCAAAAAACAATCATAGAAGTGGTTATATAAGTAATTGTATAAGTGAGATGATAATAAAAATAAGTAGTTTACCTTAACTCAAAAGCGAAAGCGCTACAATAAAGGACTAAATAAGCGCACCACATTATCAAACAAGCGCTCTGCCCCGTGGCGCTCTTGCCACTCTTCTAAGCCTAAAAAATGACAGCTTTGTAAGTAGACTTCTTGACAGTCAGCAACCTGCGCGACCATTTCTGGCGTATAAATCGCTAAGCTAACTTCCATATTTAAATAAAAGCTGCGCATATCGATATTTACCGTGCCAAACAGACAATAATCATCGTCAATAACCACGGTTTTAGCATGCAGCAGTCCGCCTTTAAATAAAGCAATGGTTACCCCTGCTTCGAGCAGTTCTTGATAATACGCTTGGGAAGCGTGCTGCACCAAAAACGAATCCACTTTTTCTGGCACAATAATCGTCACCTCGACCCCACGTTTGGCGGCAGTAGTCAGCGCCCCTGATAAGGCTTCATCGGGGACAAAGTACGGCGTGGTAATACGAATACGTTTATTGGCGCGATGAATCACCGTGACCAACGTATTATAAATCACATGCGCCGTTACTTGCGGCGCCGAAGGTATCAGCTGCGCTAGCACATCCTCGACTACGGGCATGCGCGGTATCAAAATCGATGTTGAGCCAATCTCTGGCGGCTCATCAGAATCAACAAGCTCGTCTAAAACTTTGACGCGGCTGTTGATATCATTAATTGTCGGGTGCATGACATAAAGCTTACGGGTATAGGTATTCACGCGGTGATTGAGTGCGTCTAGGTTGTCTTTATTTTCCGCCCCGATATCGGTGACCACTACTTTGGCCATCGCTGTGGCAATATTCATCGGCTCTTGACTGAAACTACGTATCGCTACATCAATCCATTGTCCAACATTTTTATTTTGTTTAAAAAACTTCGGGTCAACCAAGTTAAAGCTACCGATATAGCCTATATGTTCGTCAATAACGATAATCTTGCGATGATTACGCAAATCGGAGCGCTTAAACAAAGTTTTAAATAATCCCACCGGTAGCGACTGGTGTACAAAAACCCCAGCCTCTTCTAACATCAGATGCTGTTTGCTATTAAAAAAGCTAAAACTCCCTACACTGTCTGCCAAAATATGACACTCTACACCGCGCTGCGCCGCTGCCATTAGCGCTTCCATGACGTCGAGTATCTGACCTTTTGGATAAATAATATAAAACTCCATCAGGATAATGCGCTGGGCGGCATTAATGTCTTCAATCAAGCGCCCAAAGATAGCACTCGGCGTGGTCAATAATTGCATTTGATGGTCGGGAAATACCCCAAACCCTGTCCAGCGTGTGCCTATTTTACTGACACCGCGGTAGTTATCAGGCAGCAGCTCTTGTCCTTCATCAAATACCAGCTGCTCACGCTTAGCCATATCATTCATTAGTAGCCGCGCCTGATTCATACGCTCACGATAACGCCGCCCAATCATTGGCTCACCTAGGAGTATATAAGCGATAAAGCCAACCAAAGGCAAAGTATAAAGCACGGCAACCCAAGCAATCGACACCCCGATATTGCGCTGCACCGAGACAATACGCAGGGTCATGACTATCATGAGAATCACGTGCAATATCAGACCCAATCCAGCAAAGTCGCCTACCGACCATGTGGTAAAGTAGTCTTCAATAGAAAGCGCTTCTATATTAAAATTATCTATGCTCGCCTCCATGACCCTATATCACTCAAACTATTTACCTATTTATTAACCAGCTGGCTTATTAAGTAGACGCCTTTTAAGTAGACGCCTTGTTAACGAGATGCCAAAAGCATTATCAGTATAGTAGCTTTTAGCAAGCACGCAATAGCTAACTGTATCGTCTGACACTCACTTTATTTATGCCTTAATTTGACCGTTAATAAAGGTTAACAACCACAATTTTAAAAATACTTGAAATAATATTTGACAGCCATGTGTAAATGTATATAATACACACCCACAGAGCGAGGCTTTAGTTAGTTCTCTTCTGTTGAAAGTTATTCAAAGGGTGACAACTTTGAATAACTTTCAGGAAATCCTCTTTAAAGGATTTCAGTAATACCTAGTTTGGATGCGTAGTTTCCTAGAATTTACGACAATGTAAATTTTCTTGCGCTCGGACGAAGCAGTGCTTCGTTTTATCCTCGCTCAGGGTGATTAGCTCAGTTGGTAGAGCGTCTGCCTTACACGCAGAATGTCGGCGGTTCGAATCCGTCATCACCCACCACTATTTAGTATAGTGTTACTCTTAAGTAGTAAGCTAAGTGGCTAAATAAACTAAAACGACCTCAGCAGCGGTAGTTCAGTTGGTTAGAATACCGGCCTGTCACGCCGGGGGTCGCGGGTTCGAGTCCCGTCCGCTGCGCCATATTTAAAACTTAGTTTTAATACAAAAGTTTCAACCTCAAGTATTCGTTTACTTGAGGTTTTTTTGTGCTTGTTGATTGTTATCAGCTATTAACTACTACTTAGAACTTATCATCTTATCCAGAAAAATTTTCACTAAAATCCCGTACGGAAAAGCGTACCGACCACAACGAATGCCACTGAAAATAGAGTCACCAAAATAATATTAGCAGCAAATCCATTCAAATTGTTGGCTGATAAGCGTGGTATTGCCCAAAAACGTGCGTGCATAGCGACGACAGCCGTCAGCAATAATAATATCAGCTTGATACCAATCAATACGCTAATGTCATTATCAAAAGCAAACCATGCGCTCACATCGGGTAGCATCCTATATGCCATCCACAATCCAGTAATAATTTGAATAGCCAAAGCTGGCATACCAATTTTTTCAAACTGCCCCTCAAATTGTAACAACGCCTCTAAATTACGTGAAGTTAGTACTTTAGGCAGCACCACTAATGCTAGTATTAAATGACCACCTGTCCATATTGCTGCGCCAAGTAGGTGCAGAATTAATAGATAGTTGAACATACCATATCACTCCAAATAATTAACCAATCATAATTTCTTGAAACATTAAGGTTTTAATTATGAAACGCGCCAATCAATTACAGCCATTATCCCGCCAACATCATCTTGGACTTAACCTGTCGCGCCATGCGAAAGAATGCTTGGATAAACCCGAAGAGATTGCCACACACTGGCACAATCTCACCTCCTATATTAACGATATGCAATATCATTTCCAAATTGAAGATAACTTAATCGCTCATGCCTTAGAACCATATCGTACCACTCATCCTGATGTTGCCTCGGTACTCGACACCCTTGACGGACAACATAAGCAATTACATAAAACAATAAATGAAGTTAAAGCGTCACAAAAATCTGGGAATAAAGACATCACAGTCGCGCAGGTTAAAGCGCTTGGCACTTTATTATACGACCATATCCGATTTGAAGAGCGAGCGTTATATCCTGCGGTAGAAAAATACCTGACAGAAGCAGAGTTAAATGCTGTATATAAAGCCAGTCCAGATAGCATTAAACGTCCTAATGAGAGTCGTTAGGGTCAACATCATTTAAGTCATACATATTAAAATTGACCTGATATAAGTTATTTAGTGTGTAAACTTATATCAGGGTTTTTTAGGCTTAAATTTTATGCATTATATAGCCATGCATAAAATAACCCCATAAACTACAGTTAGCTTATGGGGCTCAATAAAAAACTTTTCTAATATTTAAAAAATCACTTCAAAAACCATCGCTGAAAATAACGATTATCCAAAAACAGTGACTTTACTCTGTCTCACCATCCTGCTAATGAAGACGCACTACGCTGAGTGATAAAACCATCTGGGGTTTGACCATTATCTGCTTGCCAGCGCTGGAATGCTAGTCGCGTATTGGTACCGACGATACCATCCGCACCTTTGGTATCATAACCTGCGCTGGTCAAACGCTGCTGCAAATTGCGTACTTGAGCTGTTGATAACGGACGCTCATAGCGCGGCCACGATTTTTGTAATCCACTTTGTCCTGCAAGCGCTTTACCCAATAAGCTCACGCCAAGCGCGTAGTTTGATGAATTGTTATAAACCTTGATGACATCAAAGTTTGGGCTAAGTAGCAATACTGGACCATCTTTACCAGCGGGCAGCCACAGCTCCATTTGAGTATTGGCATCCAAGTAGACATCGGCGATGGTATCGACGCCCATTGACGCCCATCTAGCAGCAGGCTGCTTGGTACCCACCAATGAATAATCAAATGATGATGGAACAGTCGCTTCATAAAATGGCGCAAGACCACGCACCCAACCTGAATTACTTAGGTAATTGGCGGTAGACGCCAAAGCATCACCCGTCGACCATGGGTTGCGGTGACCATTACCATCGCCATCAACGCCGTGTTTTAACCAGGTATCAGGGATAAACTGCGTTTGCCCCATGCCGCCTGCCCAAGAGCCATCGAGCTGTGACCATGAAACATCGCCGCGCTGCAATAGCGTCGCTAGTGATAATAACTGGGTTTCAGCAAATTCTTGGCGACGGCCATCATAAGCAAGGCTGGCAAGCGAGCTTGGAATACTGCTATTGCCCGTTACCACACCGTATGATGACTCCATGCCCCAAATCGCAGCGATGATTTCTGCATTGACGCCATACTGCGACTCTAACTGTGATAAAAACGTCCGTTGCTCGGCAAATTTACGCTTACCTGTGCTGACGCGGCCATCTGATACGGCAGAATCGACATACTCCCAAGGCATCTTAGAAAACTCTGGCTGTCCTGAGTCAAGCGAGATAACTTGCTGGTTTAAATAAGCCGTATCAAGCAAACGACGCACCGTCGAGGCATCATGACCCGATGCCAGCGCGCGCATAGAAAAATCAGATTTCCAATCAGAAAAACTGTTATAGCTTGGCTTAGCAACGGGTGTGGGTTTAACGACAGGTACTGGCGTTGGCTTCACCTGAATGGTTTGAGTCTGGGTAATTTGCACATTACCTTGGCGTACGGGTTTGCTCGGCTTTTGCATCGCTTGCTGACTGGTACAGCCAACCATAACTAAGGCGGGAAACAAAGCCAGATATTGTTTTTTTAATAACATAAGAGATCTCAAGTATGAATAAGTAAAGTAGCTTAATGGGCACAGCTTTAATAAAACTAACTAAAATAGCCAAGTGATTATAAAAGCTGCCACAGAGTTAACGTCCTTTTTAACGCTTTTATTAATGTCCCTTTTTAACGTCCCAATACCGCACGCGGGTCGATAGGATTACCATTTAAGCGTACTTGGAACTCCAAGCCTACTTGATTGGTCTGACCGCTGCTGCCCATATTTGCAATGCGCTGACCACGCTGTACCGCCTCACCTTCTTTGACCAGCAGCGCACTGTTATGCGCGTAGGCGGTGATATAGTTATCGCTATGACGAATCATAATCAGATTGCCATACTCTGGCAGACCATTACCCGAGTACAGTACTGTGCCTGATTGGCTCGCAAGTACCGGATCGCCCATGGTGCCAGCAAACCACATACCCATATTACCGGCGGCAGCATCAAAGTTACGCGTCACTTGGTTGCGACTCGGATATTCATAACCTGAAGTGGCGTTGGCTGTCACTTCATAGACAGGATTTTGTGAATAATTAGGTGCATTAGTCACAGGTGGCGTATAGGTCGGCTGTGCTTGCGTTGGTGTAGAGGCGTTATAGCGATTGTTATTGGTGGCGCGTACTGGCTCACCTTGCCATAATTTGAGCCATTGACCACTATAAATCGTATATTTACTATCTAAGCCATTTAGCGCACCGATTTGGCGATAATTTAAACGATAGCGCGCCGCAATTTGGCTGACCGTATCACCGCGTTGGACGCGATGATAATTGGGAACACCTTGTCCGTTGGTGATAATCTTAGGTCCTGCTTGGTTGGCTGCCTGATAAGTGGGCTTAGTGGCACAGCCGACCATCGTTAATGTGGCTGCTGTCAACGTACCCATCAATACCACTGTTGCCAAGCGCGATCCAGCAATAAGCTTCTTCATACAAGATTTCCTATTCTTTATGTTGCTCACAAATTCCTTGTGTTACTCACAAGCATTTTGCTAACGGTTATAACGTTTAATGTCTCAGATACCATGATTAATTATTGGATAACCAATGGTTTTTTAGCGATTTTTAACCACTAATAAATATCACTACGGATAAACCTATCAATTTACAGCACCAACGCCGAGAGCGTATCAAGGGTAGCAGCTGGCGTATGATGCAGGCGCACAGGCGATAGACTAATATACCCTGCTGCCACCGCTTGGTCATCCGTCGTTTCTATGGACGATGTTTGAGCGTCTACATTTTCTGTTGCTATTTCACTTGATAGCTCACTGGATAATGTACGTTGACGTTTGCGTAGCGATAACCAGTAAGCATCGCGGCCACGTGGGTCGACCACATGATGCACAGGACGTGCAATCTCACTGTGACTTAAAGCCGTGATTTTTCGACCTTTAATCGCATCGGCACTATCAACATCAGGAATATTAACGTTTAATACATGATAGGGCAAATTTTTGCAAGCATCTAATATCGGAGTTTCGGTCAATAATTTGACAATCTCGTTGGCCGCCATTTGATAATGACTTACCTGCTCCTGCCCTGCACCTTTGACCCCGCCGCCCACTAAAGAGGTGGCAATCGCTGGCAAGCCAAAAAGCTGCGCGGTCAATGCAGCGCCAAATGTACCAGAAAATAAAACATCCTGACCAAGATTGGCACCTGAATTGATACCTGTAATCACACAGTCAAAATCGGTATGACGGTAAATTTCATGTAACGCCAAATATACACAATCTGCTGGCGAACCATTCACCGCAATAAAACCAGACTCCAATTCATGAGTATATAGCGGCGTTGAGATACTTAAGGAGCTTGCGCAGCCGCTTTGCTCATTACTTGGCGCAACCACCACCACCTCTGCAATGGTGGACAACGCCTGATACAGTGCCAACAACCCCGGAGCATGCACCCCATCATCATTACTCATTAAAATTTTCATTTTTGCTCAATTCTGCCCAATACCGTTATTAATGACCGTCTGTCCACTTAGCTACTTTGTTATCGTAAAATTGCTATAATCCCTCTTATTGAGACTATGTCAGTGGCTATACCCAAAATATTTCGGCCGATTATACCCTAATAGTGCCACCAGACGAACCCAGTCTTGGGCTAGAATTTTCCTGATATTCGGTTTTATAGGCGACTTTTTATAGGCGATTCTTCAGTAGCAACAATGACTATTTTTTAGTATAAAAACATGGCGATAGAGTTACAGTAGGCAACAAGGTACAACATTATCAATGAATATTTTTATGTTGAGGTAACTTAGTACTACATACTACTGATATGTTGCTGTAAACGTGGCTTAGCTCACAATATATCTACACATAAATCAATATTTTATGTGACTTTTATTTTTTTACCGATTAACATAGCACCATCAAACAAAGATAAGCGAGTGTAATACTGAATGAATAATCAATCGATATTATCTATAGCTTCTGTGATAGCGAAGACCGCCTCAAAAGTAGGTCTAGCAGGACTGATAACGTCTATTGCTATGCTGTCTCAAGCTACCAATGCCGCGTCTAATTCAGCGACGACCATTCCTCTGGATTTATCTGGTATTAATATCACCAAGCATGAAATTGCGGTGATGCAAGTACTGTCAGAGATATGTCCACCGATGCTGACGGGCAAACAAAAACAGCGTTTTTATAAATCTTATAACGTACAGTTGCATGAGCTGATGCCGTCGTTAGAAGACCCAAAAGCGGCTATTCAGTATCTATCTACCCAGCAAGATTACCGTCAGATATTGCAAGGTATTCGCAGTTGGACGATGGGTTTCTCTAGACAAGATAACAAAGCCTTATGTGAAGATTTGGCGAATGCTGAGTATTCTTAACAATTTTCATAGAAAGTGCTTTCAATATAAAAGGTGCTTTTAATAAAGCTGCCTTTCATAAAAGCTACTATTAAAAAGTATCATCCTAAAAAACATTCTTCATAAGCTATTATAAAAAACAGTGAAGCTTATTTTTTAGAGAAGTATAAATAAAGTGGTAGCCCGAGCATCTTTTATATAAAAAGCATTGATATAAACCGTACTGATATAAACAGAAGCTAGCATTTACTTTATATGCACGATAAGTAGCGATAAATAACCATAATAAAACTACTGCTCATATCACCGTCAAGTCGCTGGTTTTTACTATATCAATGTTAATCAACTAAAAAACGCTATAAGTTTATTAATTAACCTTATAGAAAGTATCAAGCTTGCTGTCATCTGGTCTGCGTATCGCAGATGGTGCAGCAGGCTTTTTTGTGGCAGTTAGAAAAGCATTCGTGCATCGAAATATAATCTATAGCTAAGGGCTTTATATGCCCATATTTTTGCCCTTCTAAACGCTGTGGTTTATCGCAACGATGCGCTGTTTTTGGTCGCGCCCTATTTTATTGTATTTATCGATTCCCCATCGGTCGGCATTTTGCTAAGATAAGGCGTTAATTTTATGTCCATCGCTTAGTCGTTAAGTCTCTCATCAAAAATCTGTTTTAAATCTTAGCTTTAGAGTCAGCTTTAAAGCGGGCCACGATAGATTAACCGTGAGAATCCGCACGAAATATAAGCGATAGATACATTTGGTTTTATGATGCGGTGTAACAATCTATGACAGTAAAGCGTGTAAAAAAACAGTTAGTACAGCTGGTAGTGGGTGTCAGTGTTTCTATGAGTGCAATGATGGCGAGTGCAGCCATACAGCCACCCGAGATGGAAAATACGGCTTATGTATTAATGGACTACAACACTGGTGAAATATTGGCACAAAAAAATGCCAATCAAGCACTACCACCAGCGTCCTTGACCAAGATGATGACCAGTTACATCATCGAGCAGCGCTTAGCATCAGGTGACCTCAAAGAAGACGAACAAGTTTTGATGAGCCCAAATGCTTGGTGCCGTGGTAGTAGCAGTCAGTCTTGTATGTATGTGCCGGTCAATAAAACCGCCAGCGTCATCGATATGTTACGCGGTATTATTATTCAATCAGGCAATGATGCTTCAAAAGCGATGGCTGAGCATATTGCTGGTAGCGAAGCCTCATTTGCTATCTTGATGAATGAGCAGGCAGAAAAGCTTGGGATGAAAAATACCCATTTCGTCAACTCGACAGGTATGCCAGACGAAGGGCACCAAGCATCAGCGTTAGATTTGGCCATATTGTCACGGGCAATTATCAAAAACAGTGGCGACTATTACGGTCTTTATTCGGAAAAAGAGTTCACTTATAACGGTATTACCCAAGGTAACCGTAATGCCCTACTAGCCACTGACCCTACGGTTGATGGTCTAAAAACAGGTCATACCGATGCGGCAGGCTACTGCTTAGCCGCCTCTAGTAATCGTGATGGTATGCGCCTAATCTCTGTTATTATGGGTACAGAAAGCCAGCAAGCCCGTGCTGATCAGTCACGTGAGCTACTTAACTGGGGTTTTGGTCATTTTACTACCGTAACTAAAGCACCTGCTGGACAGTTTGTTAGTAAAGTACCAGTATGGTTTGGCGAAGCGACAGAAGTAGAGCTTGCCACTGGCGACAGTTTGCAAATTCTAACCGATAAAACGCAAAAGAATAAAATTACCACTGTGGTCGATATCCCTGAAAGCTTAGAAGCACCTATCAAAAAAGGTCAAGAAATTGGCAAAATGATGGCTGTTATTGATGGTAAAGCGGTTGCTTCAGTGCCTATCGTAGCCACTAGCGATATCGAACAATCAGGCTTTATGAGCCGTATCTGGCAACGTTTTACCCGTTGGGCACAAAACTTATTTTAAGCACGTTATTTAACAACCTGCATAAAAATATGTCTGCATGTAACTATAATAGTTAGCAGTGATTTTAGTATTAAAAAAGACGCCTTTATATGGGCGTCTTTTTTATTTGTGTATCCTTATCACTATGTTCATGCCTACCGCCATCATTAAGACCAAGCGAGCCAGCTCTTTAATAAATTACTCAGCGCTTTATCTTCATAGGTCGCCACCTGACAGTAATCAACTCCGGCCGCTTTTAAGCCATGCTCAAAGCTGTCTAAATGTCGCGCACGCTGCTGTGGATACCAAAATACCAATAAAGCCCGATAGCCGGTCTCAGAGGCGCGAATACGCTTAGCCAATAATTCCGCCTTGCTTGCTAAAACATCTTCCGCGAACATCACCATATCAACTTTTCTATGCTGCATCTCATCAATCACAAGCTGTTCATGTTGATAGCAGATAACACGCGCGCCTAAACGCTGCAATTCATCCATCAAAGCACCGCTATCTTGATCATAGTAGTAGACAACGACCAGTCCCGTCAGCAGCTGTTGCTGGCGCAATTGGCGTTGATTTGACGTCGGAATAGTAATAACAAACTCAGTCCCGACACCAAGCGTGCTCTCGACACTAATACTGGCACCCATCAACTGCGTCATTTGTTTGACGACTGGCAAGCCAATGCCCGTGCCTTCATACTGGCGAGTTTGCGATGAATCTACCTGAAAAAACGGATTAAAAATATCGTCTATAAAGCCACTATCGATACCGATGCCCGTATCTTTGACTCGAATCTGCCAACGATTGCTATTATCAAAATGGGTTAATTGCGAGGTAATACTGACTTCACCTACGGGGGTAAATTTAATCGCGTTGCTCAGCAGTATCGATAATATTTGCTGTATTTTTCCGACATCGCCTTCAAGGCTATAATCAATATGATGGATATGACTGATTAATGCCAAGCCTTTTTGTCTGGCAATAGGCTCAAAATCTGCCAACAAATCAGCAATTAATTGCAGCGGATTAAACGCACTTATCTGTAGGCTGACTTGTCCTTTTTGTATCTGATTAAGCTGAATAATTTGATCCAATGCCAAAACCAGTTTGTGACTACCATTATGAATGATATCAACCGCGTCTTTTTGCTCATCATTGAGGTGCTCATCATCTAACAACTGTAAACCGCCGACAATGGCGTTTAGCGAGGTTTTTAGCTCATGAGTAATCATGCTTTGAAAATTATGCAGCTGCACATCTAAAGACAAATCCTTTTGATGCAATTGCTGCTCGAAAGCGGCAAGCGCTTCATAATCTTGTTTCGCTTCTTGCAGACGATTGAACAACGTTGTAAAAGCCTGCTTAATCTGCACCAGCTCCTGAAACTTAAAGCGCTGCGGAATCACGGGCAGCTGCTCAAGCTCAGGATTTTTAATGACAATGTCACAGACTTCAGTAAGCACGGCGATATCTTGTGACGGCCAGTTTAATTTACGTAAAATATACAGCGCCCAAATAATGGCTAATGCTGTCGTCATTAACCACAACCATAGATTGTTTTGTAGCCAATTTGAACGTAGGGTCGCCACATCTAAGGTAATATTAATATAGCCAACCAAGGTATTTTCAGTATTTAAATCACTGGCTGAATTTGATTCATGTCTATTATTCAGCGGACTACTTGCAGCTTGCAGGCTTGAATTTAGCTGAAGCGTATTCTGGGAGATATTCTGCGCGGCGATGCTTTTTTGTGCAGGGTTTAGCGTATCGCTAACCATAGATAGGCTGCTGCTGCCATTAATATAATCACCGACCACCGGATAGTTAAAGCTGACCGTATTGGCAAATAAGGCGTTTTTCCAATCATCTCTGGACTGATTGCTATCGGCAATAGGCTGAGAGGTTGAATAAAACAAAATACTCTCAACACTCTGCTTATGCTTTAACAAGAAGCGCACTTGCTCCGCGACCACCTTGTCACCATCGACGCTTGCGGCACTAATCGTCAGCAAGTTCGCCAATTGCTGGATATGCTGACGCTCTTCTTTATAGTGTTGCACCAAACCATAAACAAAAGACAATAGAAAACCTACCAATACAGCCAAAATCATGGTCTGTACGATAGATTGCCAAACAAGCATAGGAAGGGTTTGTGGTGGGCGGTTGTTCATATCACTCAACTGAGTTAAGACAACTTTTGATTATACTATAGGTATTTTATAAGAGTGATGAGCGGAATGCGACATTTTAATGTAACTTAAGAATCTATTAAATTAAAAAATACCATGATAGCTAGTATAGTCATCATGGCAAAACACCTTATAGAAAAATATAATAGATAGCATAAAATGCTCTTTATCTGCTATCTACTCCAACCACTAATAAAGATAATGTTACTAAATTAACGTTTTTTATCTTTGTTAGTAAATCTTGGCTTATCTTTGGTGGTAAATTTCTGCGCACGATTGCGTTCACGTTGGCGTAGCTGTTGCGCTTTTGCTTTGGTTGGCGTGTCGCTTTTATTGGCGTATGGGTTATCATTTTGTTTAAAGATAACATTCAGCGGCGTGCCTTCAAGCTTAAATACTTGGCGGAATTGATTTTCAAGATAGCGCTGATAACTCTTCGGTAGCGAAGACGTTTGGTTACCATGAATCACAATCACCGGCGGGTTATGACCACCAATATGCGCAAAACGCAGCTTGATACGGCGACCGGCAACCGTTGGTGGCGGGTTGGCAGCAACAGCATCTTGTAAAATCTGCGTCAAACGGTTGGTTGACACCTCAAACATCGACGACTGATAAGCACGCAAGATAGAAGGATATAAGTTACCCACTCCGGTACCGTGCAATGCTGATATTTGATGGACTTTTACGTAAGAGATAAAGTTGAAACGGCGATCCATCTCAATCTTAATATAGTTCTTTTGATCTGCAGTGAGGCCATCCCATTTATTGATGGCGACTACCAAGGCACGACCCGCATCAAGCGCATAACCAATCATATGCAAATCTTGGTCGACGATACCTTCTTGGGCATCAATCACAATAACCGTGACGTTAGAATCGTCGATTGCTTGCAAGGTTTTAATGACTGAGAATTTCTCTACCTTTTCATCGATTCTGCCACGGCGACGGACACCGGCGGTATCAATTAATACGTAGTCTCTACCCTCGCGCGTATAAGGAATATAAATACTGTCACGCGTGGTACCCGGCATATCAAATACCACCACCCGGTCTTCACCCAATAGGCGGTTAACCAGTGTTGATTTACCAACGTTTGGACGACCAATAATAGCCAGCTTTAAGCCTTTTGGCTCGACAACGTTTTCTTGCGTTGGCATATCAGCGGTCAGAACTTCTAGCAAGTTACCAACACCGCGACCATGACTGGCTGCCATCGGATACGGCTCGCCCAATCCTAAGGCATAAAATTCTGCAGGCGCGGCATCGTGCGCGCCATCAACTTTATTCGCAACGACATAAACAGGCTTACCAAGGGTATGCAAAAACTTGCCAATCTCAGCATCGGCACCAATCATACCGGCACGGGCGTCGACCACAAAGACGATAATATCGGCTTCATGAATGGCCGTATGCGACTGCTCAGACATATAGTCATCAATATTGCCGCTACCATCATCCGCTTCACCGATACCGCCGGTGTCTACAACGATGAAAGATTTGTCTTCATAGGTTGCATCACCGTATTGGCGGTCACGAGTCAGCCCTGATAAATCAGCAACCAATGCCTGCCGACTTTTAGTGAACTGGTTAAATAAGGTAGATTTACCGACGTTTGGACGGCCAATTAAGGCGACCACAGGCTTGATACTCATGGGTTACTCTCAGTGAAGGGCACAATGGCGGACAGGTCGCTGACTCTTATCATAAACATGAATAGCTGCACTTGACCGCGAATTTAAATAATAGAAACAAAACGATAGAAATCAGATAATAGCAAATATAGTCAGTGCGAAATAATATCGAGATATTAATGGCCACGGGCTATAAATATAAATTCTAAAATGAATCGACTACATAGATAACGCTATTATATATGAATAACACAGCAATAACGCCTACTACATAGCGGTCGCATAGAGTACGCGAAAGCGACCGCTTAAACAAGCAATTTACACAAGGCACGAAACGCTGACTGAGCAGCGTTTTGTATTGATGTAACTATAAGCAGGCTTATTTAATCAGTACAATCAAATAAGCAATGACTTATAAAAATCTAGCGCGCCAATTGCCAAATAGCGACTTGCCCTGAAGTGCTTCGGGTGAGTAAACGGCTGCCTTGTACTTGCAAGCTACTTAATGCGCCTTTAGTCTGTACGCGGCTAACGATTTTGCCGCTAGCAGGGTCAAATAAATGCACCACACCATCAAAATCACCAACGGCAATATAATTGCCAATCATTACAGGGTTAGTTAAGTGACGATAAGCCAATTCTTCGCTTTCCCACAAAACCTCACCATTGCTGCGATTATAAGCAACTACTTTGCCGTCTAAGCTGGTTGCAATGACTTGCTGATTGTTCACCGCCAGTGATTTTAAGCTTGCAAGCTCATTGACAAAAAGCACTTGACGAGAAGCTAAGTCGATACCTAACAACTGACCACTATAGCTGATGGCAAACAATTGGTTCTTATCGACGATAGGCATGCCATCGACATCGCTCATACGCTCAACTTCACTACTGCCTGCACCGACACCAACGCGGCGTGACCACTGCGGTAGACCATTATCGATAGTAACGGCATGCAAGCGACCATCAGCCGTGGCCAATAGCGCGGTTTTCGCATCTAGCAATGTTGGCGCTGCACTACCACGTACGCTGATAGCAGGCACTTGGGTGGCAAACTGCCAAACCGACTGACCGTTCTGTAGCGATAACCCATGTAAGAAACCATCGTTAGCCGATAAAACCACCCGGTTATTGCTGATTAAAGCAGGCGTTAGTACCGAACCGCTAATCTGAGTCTGCCAGCGTTTAGCGCCAGTGGCACTATCAAACGCCATCACTTGACCACCGCGGGTACTGATAATAGCAGTTTGGCTCAAGGCATCTAAGGCCACGCCGCCGGTAATTTGATCACCAACATTAACTGACCATACACGTTGACCGGCATTATCAAAGCCTATTAAATCACCACCGCGTGAGGCAGTAACGATTTGCGAGTTGGCATAGCCCACTTGCAGGTCAAGCGGATCTTTACTACTGGCTTTTTTGCTACCAACATCGGTACTAAAAACCGGCTGCAATACACTAATTGGCTGCGCAATTTGCACCAATTTGACAGGGTCATTGACGACTGGTTTGATACCTCGATTACACCCAACGACTGCAGTTGCCATCACTGCGATGACGGCGACATGCATGGCCGTCGTTTTGATGGTCTTAGCGTTTATAGTTCTGTTAGAGCGAATAGCTTGAGTCATTATAGGGTCTCACTAGCAATAAATTAATCATTAATAAATTAGCTATCAGCAAGTAAACGGTGAACAATAATAACCAGCACATAAATAAGCACTCATTATTAATACTACCCTCCTGACTTACTGCGCTACTTAGTTTTTAAAACAGTTTTTTAAAACGGTTTGTAGAACGATTTGAGGTATGACAATTTTTGTTAAAATACTTATTAAAGCGTTAGCGCTCATATCTAGCAGCAGCGATTATTATTAAAAACCTTTTTAAGATTTATTTTCAACCTCTACTATTCAGCAGTTACTACCGTATTTTCATCTTCAACCACTGATGGCTGTTGTGCAGGTGCTGCAGCTACCGCAGGTTCTTGGATAAGACTGGCTGGCGCCGCAATAGGTTCAGGTACGATACCCAAGCTTTCCATCTTTAATGCCAATACTGCACGTGTTTCTTGACGGTTACGTAACAATTCCCAAGCATTATTGTAAGATTTAACCGCTGAGTCTTTATTATCTTGTGCCAGATAAATATCACCCAATAGCTCTTGCTGACTCGCTTCAAACGAGCTTGGCATATCATTATTGGCTTCAGCCAAGGCGGCGGCGGCATCACCAGCCGCTAGTAACGTCTTCGCATAGCGCAGACGGGTAATCGCTTGTAGGCCTGCATCGCCCAAATCAATTGCTAGTGCCTTTTTAAAGGTCTCACCCGCACCTTTAAAGTCATCGTTGTCCACTTGTTGACGGGCTTTAATCATCAGCGCTTGCCATGCATAGACAGAGTTACCATGAGTGCTTACTAAAGCATCAATATCTTTGTCTAACTGTTTACGGCTCTCAGCCAGTGACGCTTGCGCCTCTGCTTCTAAATCTGGGTTTTGTGACGCTAGGCTGACTTCTTCATTTAAACGCTGAATATCGGCATAATGGTCGGCTGCGACTGTATCGACGCGTGCATGGTTATTTTGCCAATAGGTCCAGCCGAAATAGGCGGCCAACGCCAATAAAATCGCGGTGACAATATAGCTGCCATACTGCTTTAACGCTTGCATTGAATTGTCTGTATTTGGCGAATTGGGTGTCAGAGCCATATATTTTTACCTGATAAAAGTGTTATTAAATTGCGAATGCTAAAGCCACCATCGATTACTGGCGAACCAAGTTTTCTTTTACTAACGATCAAAGTTTTCTTTAGTCGATAGCCAATCTGTCGCAACCGTTTGTTGCTCACCCGTCTGCATATCTTTAATACTAATGGTATTATCATCGAGCTCTTGCTGGGCGATAATCACTGTTAATGCAGCGCCTGACTTATCCGCTTTTTTCATTTGTGCTTTTAAGCTGGTTGCGCTCGCCATTTTTACCCGTAGGTCAGGACGGTTGTAGCGCAGCTCTTGCGCATAGCCAATACCCGCACTATAGACTTCTGGATGAGCAACCACAAAAACGTCACAAGCTGGCAGCTCTGCAATCGGCGCCACGGCTTCGATAAGCAACAATAAACGCTCAAGACCCATCGCAAAACCAACGGCTGGCTCAGACTTCACTGGTTTATTATGCCCTTTGTCATCAGAGCTACCGATAGATTTTAATTGCCCAATCAAACCATCGTAACGACCACCCGCACAAACGGTCGCTTGGCTACCAAGCTTATCAGTTACCCACTCAAAAACGGTTTTATTATAGTAATCAAGACCCCGTACTAAGTGCGGGTTAATAACGAACTCAATACCTAGTGCGGTTAAATACGCTTGTACCTGCTCAAAATGCGCTTTACTTTCGGCACCCAAAAACTCAGCAAGCTTTGGCGCATCTACCAATAACGCTTGGGTACTCGCCTCTTTACTGTCTAAAATACGCAGCGGATTGGTCGTTAAACGGCGTTTGCTGTCATCGTCTAGCTGATCTTGTTTATCAGTCAGATAAGCGACCAGTGCTTCGCGATAAGCATGGCGCTCATCAAGCTCACCCAAACTATTAAGCTCTAAGCGCATCTCATCTTTTAGACCTAATTCCTGCCACATCAGATGCGTCATGGCAATCAGCTCGGCATCGGCATCCGGTAGCGCACTACCAAAGCTTTCGACACCCAATTGATGAAACTGACGGTAGCGACCTTTTTGCGGACGCTCATAACGGAACATCGGACCGATATACCAAAGTTTCGGCGTATCACCGCGCAATAAATTGTGCTCAATCACTGCACGTACTGCCCCTGCCGTACCTTCTGGACGCAATGCCAATGGCGTTGGCGGCTCAGATTTATCGGTAAAGCTATACATCTCTTTTTCGACGATATCGGTTGCGCCGCCGATAGCACGGGCAAATAAGTCGGTTTGCTCAACGATAGGCAGGCGAATATGCTCATAACCGTATCTGCCCAACACATCAGCCAATATCGACTCTAGGTGCAGCCATTTTGCAGACTGTTCAGGCAAAATATCATTAAACCCTTTGATAGCTTTAATCATGGTACGGTCGCATCCTTAAAATTTTTAACAAAGTACTCTATTACTAATTATTTTTGTCGTGACGTTTATACATTAAGCTTTTAAGAGCTCAGCGTCTTACGCTTACTTTACACGAATGATTTCATTCTCACGTTTTTTCGCCAAATCTTCAGCATGCGCACGTACCATGCCTTCGATCTCATCAACCAAATTATTGGTATCAATCAAATGGCTTTTTTCACCCATACGGTAGACCAGTGATTTTGGTGCCGCGCCGACAATACCAATGTCCGCCTCTTTTGCTTCACCCGGACCGTTTACTTTACAGCCGATCACCGACAAATTCATCGGTTCACGGATATCTTCTAAACGTGATTCTAACGCCGTCATCACTCTAATGACATCAAACTCTTGGCGCGAGCAGCTTGGGCAAGCGATAAAGTTAACGCCATTTGAGCGAATATTTAGCGATTTTAAAATATCAAAGCCGATTTTAATCTCTTCTTCCGGCTCTGCGGCTAAGGAGATACGAATGGTATCGCCGATGCCATCTAATAATAGACCACCTAAGGCAATCGCAGATTTAACCGCGCCCGTACGATAAACACCGGCTTCGGTGACACCTAAATGTAGTGGATTATCAATCTGAGCCGAAATAAGACGATAAGCATCTAATGTCAAAAACACATTGCTGGCTTTCACCGACACTTTATATTGATCAAAGTTCAAGCGCTCTAATATATCGATGTGGCGCATGGCTGATTCAAGCATCGCCGCGCCGGTCGGCTCATTATATTTACGCTGAATGTCTTTTTCCAATGAGCCGGCATTAACACCAATACGAATAGGAATATTGTAATGCTTGGCACAAGCAACCACTTCTCGTACTTTGGCGTCGCTACCGATATTACCCGGGTTAATACGTAAACAGTCGGCACCGGCTTCAGCAACGGCCAAGGCAATTTTATGATCAAAATGCACGTCAGCTATCAAGGGTACGCTGACACGCTTACGAATTTCCGCAAATGCTTTTACCGTATCCATCGTCGGCGTCGATACGCGCATCAAATCCGCCCCTGCTTCAACGCAGCGCTCGATTTGGGCAACGGTCGCTGCCACATCACAAGTATCGGTATTGGTCATACTTTGCACGCTAATCGGTGCATCACCACCAATCGCGACATCACCGACATATATTTTTTTAGTAAGACGACGGTTAATAGGCGCTGACGTTGACATAGACAAACCCTTTCATTGGAACAAATTGGAACGAAAAAAACTGGAAACAAACATCGCTTTTATAACGCTAATAAAGTTTTAAGACCAATAGCTTTTTAACACCAATAATTTTCTTAAGACTAATTACTATTTAACACTAACAATAACGGTTTTAAAAATAGCAATCACTGGAAAAATTAGCGCTCACTTTAAAACCAGTCATTTAATAAACTAACCAATTAATAAACCCGTTGTTTAAAAACTAAGGCGCGAGCTCAAAACTGGCTTGCGTGCCTGTAGCATAACTGTCTAGAGCTACCGCTTCTTGATTAAGCATCAAGCTGACATTTTTAACATTATCAATCTGTACATTAAAGGGCGGCATACCAGATAATTGATAATTACCAGCAGTCTGCGAGCCAGCTATCAAGCTATTACCGGTAGCGTCAGTGATAGTGACGACAGCGGCATCTGTCAGCTTAACGTCTAGCGTAGCTGGTGCCATAGTTGCATCGCCACCCAAATTAAGTGCTGAACCAGAAGCACCAACGCCATTAGCATCGGTATCAATCGCCGCACCTTGCGCTTGTTCTAGCGCTGAGATGTCTTCACTGCTGGTTACTGGCTGCTGATTATTGTCTTTACTGGCATTACTGACCATACGAAATAGGAAAATCGCTAAGATAATGACGCCAATGACCGCGATGATTAATAATGGATTAAAACGGATACGGTTATGAGTATCACGCTGCAGGGTACCCATCGGGCGTAATGGCGACTCAATATTGTTGGTTGAGCGCGACTTTAGCTCAGTTGGGTAAGCAGCATCGAAGCTATTGGCTATTTTGACTGGATCTAAACCCAAAAACTTTGCATAGTTAATCGCAAAACCACGCGCAAACGCCGCCTGCGGTAAATCCGCAAAATTTTCATTTTCTAGGGCTTGCAAATGTCGTTTTAAAATAAATAACTCGGCGGCCGCGTCCTCCAAGCTGACTTGCTTAGTTTTGCGGGCTTGCTGCAACATGGCACCAAATGATCCCTGAGCGTTAGATTGAGTGTTTGATGATGGGGTGATCATTTCCATGGTGCCTCTGGATTGTTAAGCCAAGTCTTAAGTTGTTTTGCTTCATCGCTTAGTGGATAAGCGGATAAAAGCTGCTGTGCCAATTGCTGGCGGGTTGCTATGTTATTTTGTGCTGCCGCAAGTTTGATACCTTGCAATAGCAAGCGCGGGCTAATACCCTGCCCTTGTACCAGCATCAAAGTTTCGTCATAAAGCCTTTGTGCTTGCTGCACACGCTGCTGCTCGAGTAATAAATCGACCAATTCAATGTGTGCAATCACACTATTGCGGTTGCCATCTAGGGCACGCAAGAACGCTTTGGCAGCGGCTGGATGATCATTTAGCTGAAGGTAAGTGCGTCCTAAGTTTTCTAACGCCCCAATACGACCTTCGTAACCAAGTGCTGCTCCTGCAATCTCAAACTGCGCCGCCGCCTCTTTATAGCGCTTCATCTGCGACAGATAAACGCCATAATTGTTATGGGCTTGATCAAAATCTTTATCAAGCGTAATGGCTTTTTTAAAGTATTGATCGGCTTTTTCAAGATTGAGGCGACTGCCCTCTTGCTGCAACAAAACGCCCATCATATCATAGGCTGGCGCATAACGGCTATCGGCAGCAAAGGCTTTTTCAAGTTGACGCTGAGCGGTATCAAGCTCATTTTTGCGGATATATTGTGCCGCAAGTGAGGTGCGAACGCGAGCAATTTCTTGCTGATCCAAATTACGATTGTCACTCGGCCGCGTCGAGGTTTGATAAGGCGTACCACCGGTTAAATCCGTGGTCGTTGTACTCTGGCAACCGCTAATTAGCAAGGCACTTAAAGCGCTGGCTAACAAAATAACGTTTGCGCCGCGCTTTTTGGCAATACGGACAACATTGACACTCGATTGCTGCGCCGTCTGAGAAATAAATGTTTGATATTTGAACTGACAAAGATTTTTAAAAGTCATCATAGCCGCCATCATAAAACTGAGGTTCAATGCGTTCGATCTTCGAGGCATCAGTTTAATAGATTTAGCCCCCATAAGTACAATTTATTGTGATTAATTGCACCGCACTCAATTATTACTGCCAATGACTACATTTTATTACTGTTGTGAGACAAAAACGACAGCTAGGCATTTAATCTGAATGCTTAAGCCCATTACTACATCAGAGGCTCAATTAGCAAATATTTAACGCTGTAGTATTTAACTCTACAATGTTAGCCCTGCATTATTAACGCTGCATCATTAACACTGCACTAAATATTTTCGCGATCTTTAATGCTTTGCTGCCAAGCAGCTGAGCGGCGCGTTCTGTCAGCGACTTGTCCAACCAATTGACCACAAGCAGCATCAATATCATCACCGCGCGTTTGGCGAATGGTACAAACAAAACCCGCTTGGCTTAAAATATCACTAAAGGCATGGATACGATTATTGCTTGATTTGTCATACGGCGCATGTGGGAACGGATTAAACGGGATCAGGTTAATCTTACTTGGTAAACCTTCTAATAACGCCACTAATTGATGCGCATGCTCATTACGATCATTCACGCCATCAAGCATGACATATTCAATTGTCACATGCTTTTTATGACGCGGATTGACATCGTAAACGTAGTTTTTTGCTGCGGCAATCAGCTCTTCTAGCGGATACTTTTTATTAATAGGCACCAGCTCATTACGCAGCTCGTCATTTGGCGCATGTAAGGAGATCGCCAAGGCTACATCGATATCTTGCGCCAATTGGTACATCTTTGGCACCACGCCCGACGTTGATAAGGTGACGCGGCGCTTTGATAGCCCATAGGCATGGTCGCTCAGCATCAACTCCATCGAACCAACCACGGGTTTATAGTTTAACAATGGTTCGCCCATGCCCATCATGACGACGTTAGTGACGTTATTTTCCCATAAACTATGGTCAACGTTTTCTAAACTGTTATTGTCATCGGTCATATAAGAGGCATTGGCCACCCATAATTGTCCGATGATTTCAGCGGCGCTTAAATCACGCTCAAAACCCTGCTTACCGGTACTACAGAAGCTACAATCTAATGCACAGCCTACCTGCGAAGAGATACAGAGAGTTTTACGACCGTTTAACTTGCTGTCGTCGGCTGGAATCAAAACTGTCTCAACCAATGAGCCGCCCGTGACTTCAAAAACCCATTTACGCGTACCATCATCACTATATTGACGATGAATCACTTTTGGCGGAACAACACAGGCATTGGCTGACAATTTATCACGCAATGATTTGCTCAAATTGGTCATTTGCTCAAAGTCGGTTACACCCTGCTGATAAATCCATTTAATGACTTGCGTCGAGCGAAACGGCTTTTCGCCGATGCTCTTAAAATAATCCGCCAGTTGCGCCTGGGTCATGCCCAATAGATTGGTTTTCGCCTGCGCCTCGTCAACAAGCTTAATACTATTCGCAGGTTTTGTTGGGATATGTTGGATGGGTGTTTGAGAAGTCGACATAATAGGTAACCTTTTTGCAGCTATTGCGATAAGCGCTGCAATTATTAATATGGGCGTTGCCAGTCATACATTATGTATATACGTTATGTATGAGTGCAGGAGCAATCCGTTATGAGCGCATTTTTTATCGAGGCATTGGTAAATGCATGAACTACCCCCTACCTTAGAGGTAGGGGTTTCTTAGGTAACGCTCTTACTTGACACGATATTCTGTATCAGCGGTTAAGCGAATCAACTAAGCTAACCCTGTCGCACCGACAGTTTTTGATTGTTTAGCCAGTATCAACCCTTGATGTAAAATATTGATACTGGCATTGATATCGCGATCATTTTGCTGCAAGCAACTTGGACAATTCCACATTCTAACCGACAGCGGTAATTCAGCTTTAGTCAGTAGATGGTTGCAGTTTGAGCAAGTCTTAGACGATGGAAACCATCGGTCTATTTTGACAAGCGTTTTGCCGTACCAGTCTGCTTTATAGGCAAGCATGGTGGTAAATGCTGACCATGAGCTGTCACTGATTGCTTTTGCAAGTTTGTGATTCTTAACCATACCCTTGACGTTCAAGTCCTCAATAGCAATAACATCGTGGTTTTTGATGAGATTGAATGAGAGTTTATGTAGAAAGTCTTTGCGAGTATTGGTTATTTTCTCATAGACCTTGGCGACTTTTGTTTTTTGCTTTTGATAGTTGCGGCTCTCTGACAACTTGCGTTGATCCGCTTTAGCAACGGCTCTGCGTTTGGCTAGTATTTTCTGTTCACGCGCAAGCTTGTCTTGCAGCTTCGATAGAAACTTAGGATTGGCAACTTTCGTGCTGTCCGATAAGACGATAAAGTCTGTCAATCCTAAGTCAATGCCGATGTTAGAGTGGGTTTTTGGTAATTCATTAACGATGGTTTCAACCAACAGGCTGACGTAATACCTACCTGACGGTGTACGGCTGATAGTGGCGCTCTTAATTAAGCCGTTTATTTCACTTGGGAATCTAGCCTTGATGTGACCTATTTTAGGTAGTTTAACGGTATTTTTGGTGACGGCTACCGTTCCTTTTTGATTGTTGGTGGTATAACTGTCTTTAAACCCTTTTTTCTTGAACTTAGGGAATCGGGCACCTTGCTTGAAAAACTTATTATAAGCAGCTCTTAGGTTTTGCTGCACATTAGCCAATGCTAAGCTATCGACTTCTTTTAGCCATGCAAATTCACGCTTATATTGAGATGGAGTGTTGTTGAGAGACATCTTAGTCTCACGGTAATACTCAATCTTATCAGCCAGCATTGTATTCCATATAAAACGCGTACAGCCGAATGATTTAGCGAAGAATATTTGCTGTTCTTCATTAGGGTACAGCCTGACTTTATGGGCTTTTAGGATTTGCTTTGGCATGAAATACTTATTGTTAGTTGGTGTTATATTTATTATTAATTATACTACAGGTAGAGGTTATTATCACCAACAACGCATTCATCTCACCACCTTAGAGGTGGGAGAATTCTGCGCTAAGATGTTAAAAATCATAAAAACATGCTGATAAGGGATTGATAATGCTCAGTAAAACCAATAATGAGGCAAGTGACTAGAAATTTCAATGAGTCATTTTAATGATTCATAATAAAATACCGGAATATTATAATAGCTAAAACGGCTTATACCCTAAGATATAAGCCGTCTCGCCACACTAATTATTAATAACCAACATCATAAGCTGATATCAATAATTATTGCTATTAACGCGTACGTGCACAAACTTCATCTTCATTGAAGAAGTAGCTGATTTCACGGGCTGCTGATTCAGCTGAATCTGAACCATGAACGGCGTTTTCATCGATGCTGCTAGCGAAGTCAGCACGGATAGTGCCTTCAGCGGCGTCTTTTGGGTTAGTAGCGCCCATGATATCACGATGCTTAGCGATAGCGTTTTCGCCTTCTAATACTGATACCAATACTGGACCTGAAGTCATAAATGAAACTAGGTCATTATAAAATGGACGTTCAGCGTGCTCAGCGTAGAAACCACCTGCTTTTTTATCATCAAGTTGCATCATTTTAGCCGCAACAATTTTTAGACCTGATTTTTCAAAACGGTCGTAGATAGCGCCGATGTTATTGACAGCAACTGCGTCAGGTTTGATGATAGATAAAGTACGTTCGTTAGCCATGAAAAGCTCCTAATGGATGAGGGGGTTAAAAAATTGAACTAAAATAAGAAATGAAATAATAAAGAGGTCGTTTTATTACTAACCACTCATTTTATCTCCGACTACTATGTTGGCTTGGACTTGTTGAAATAACTCATGATTTATCAATATGAGAATATGAATTCAAACAACATTGGACACCAACACAAGATTGCTGCCTATTATAATGATTGAGCCCATAAATGATAGCGTTAATTTAGGAAGGTCGCTTGCATAAAGCCAAAACTTACCGCTCATTTATCAAATATTTATGATTTATTGCTACTAAAAAACCCCAATGCTGAGCATTAGGGTTTTATGAATTACTTATAACATAGCTGTTTAACTAATTAAGCATCATACGGATCGCGTAATACAATCGTTTCTTCACGGTCAGGACCAGTTGAGATAATATCAACTGGGCAACCAATCAACTCTTCGATACGTTTGATATATATTTTGGCGTTTTCTGGTAGGTCGTCATAGTTGGTGATACCAACGGTTGACTCGCTCCAACCTTGTAAGGTTTCGTATTTAGGCGTTACCGACTCATAGAATTCAGCATCATGCGCGCCAGCACATTCAGTTTCAGGTAGGTTATAACCGACACCAATTAGCAATTCTTCTAGACCGTCTAATACGTCAAGCTTGGTTAAGCAGATACCTGACATAGAGTTAAGTACCACAGCACGGCGTAATGATTCGGCATCGAACCAACCACAGCGACGCGCGCGACCAGTCGTTGCACCAAACTCATGACCGACTTTGGCTAAATGCGCGCCAACATCATCAAACAATTCAGTTGGGAACGGACCGCTACCAACACGCGTGGTATACGCTTTAGTGATACCCAATACATAGTCTAAATACAGTGGACCGATACCCGTACCAGTAGATACACCGCCCGCGGTTACGCTAGAGCTGGTGACAAATGGATAAGTACCATGGTCAATATCAAGCAACGTACCTTGCGCACCTTCAAACATCAGGTTCTTGCCAGCAAGACGTAATTGATTTAGGTCTTCGGTTACATCGGTAACCATACCTTTGATTTCTTCTTTCCACTCTTGGCAAAGCTTAAACGTCTCATCGAAATCAATGGCATCAACTTTATAATACTGAGTCAGTTGGAAGTTATGATATTCGATTAAGTTACGTAGTTTTTCTTCTAAGTCATCACGGAACAAGTCAGCAAGCTTAATCGCACGGCGCGCAACTTTGTCTTCATAAGCTGGTCCAATACCGCGACCTGTCGTACCGATTTTGCCAGTGCCACGTTTTGCTTCACGGGCTTGGTCAAGCGCTACGTGATAAGGCATGATCAATGGGCAGTTTGGTGAAATACGTAGGCGCTCACGTACTGGCACGTTGTTGTCTTCTAGCTCTTTCATCTCTTTTAATAATGCGTCCGGTGCTAACACCACGCCATTACCGATAAAGCAAGTCACGCCTTCACGTAAGATACCTGATGGAATTAGATGTAAAACGGTGGTTTTACCATCAACGACTAGGGTGTGGCCAGCGTTATGTCCGCCTTGAAAGCGTGCAACTGCTGCGGCTTTTTCGGTCAGTAAATCAACGATTTTACCTTTACCTTCATCGCCCCATTGACTACCTAAAACTACGACATTCTTACCCATGATTAATCCTTACCTTGATGTATTGAGGTGTGTGCAATAACGGTTTAAAACTGAAATTATGCTAAAAAATATAATTAAAAGTCATTCTTTAGCGATTTAATAACTCAGTCATTTAATGATATTTCTTTAAATAAATTTTAGATTTAAAATACAGATTTTAAAATTAAATAGCGTTTAAATTTAGATAGTTTCTAGAGTTAAGTGTTTTTTAAGCTTAAACGGTTTCTAACTGCCACTGGTTATTCGCAAAGTTTAAAAGATGCGTCATCGCTGCTGGACGGTCATCGCACGTTAATGGCATAGTGACGCGATAGCCTTGCTGACGTAAGCTTGTGACCTGCTGCAATAGTATTTGCATTTGCGCTTGATCAGCATTAGCCTGCTGTAATGCCTCATAATCAACCAATACAATAATTGGTGACTCAAGCTGCGTATGCGCCAGCAAACGGCTGACATCCATACTAAATCCTGTCGCTTCACGTGACCGCTTAGCACTTAATTGCCCCACGCTCTGCATACCATCAAAGCGCCCGCCACGTACCAGTGGCTGAGTTTCGCTATTGATATAGCCGTTAAATATAATACCTGTATGATAATGATAGCCCGACAGTTCGGTCACATCGATACTTACTGGGCACTGCCACTGCGATTCTAAGTGTGCTTTTAGACGTTGTAGCTCATCGACAGCCGTCACAATGTGTGTATCTTGTTTGGCAGTATCTGACAGTGTGTCTAATAACTTTGCCATATCATGACCAAAGCGCGCCAATGCGTAAAAATCATCACCCATTGTCAGTAACTGACAAACACGTTTTAGCTCTGGTAAATTTTTATTGGCATAAAGATGCATCAATTGCTCAGTGTCATTATCAGACAACTCAGCCAATGCCGCTAAACGCTTGAATATCGCCACATGACCCAAATCAATATGTAGGGCGGCGCTCATATCCAAGCTATTGACCATACTAAACAGCACATCTATCAGCTCAATATCGGCTGCAAGTTCGCCGCAACCAAATATCTCTGCACCCAATTGTAACGGTGTCCGCGAGCCAAACAATCCTGAAGGCAAGGTATGGATGACATCGCCGGCGTAGCAATAACGCGCAATGCCATTACCGCCGTGATGGGCATCAATACGCAAAATCTGCGGGGTAATATCAGCGCGCACGCCCATCAAACGACCGGTCAGCTGATCGATAATCTTAAAGGTTTGACGCTTTAAATCTTCTGAGGCTTCACTTAATAAAGATTCAGTAAACTCAATCATCGGCGGATTGACCAACTGATAGCCATGACTAATAAGCTGCTGGATCAATTGATGTCTAAGTACTTCTTGCTTATGGGCATCTTCAAACAACACATCGACAACCCCATCAGGCAGCAGCCAGCTGTTATTGGCCACATCGCTGGCGAAATTGCTTAGATATGGCAGGCCATTAGCGGTAGCACGATTATCAGCAGGCTGAGTCGCCGCTGGTTTTGTCGCATTTGACTGGGCAGGTTTTGCAAAATCAGAACTGGCAGACACAATGAATCCTTGTTTGGCGTATCGCTTACCAAAAACGCGGTACTGATGCGGTACTAAAAGGTTGTATTTACAATTGCAGGGATGGAAGGCGTTTTGTATTTTTGACGCGCAACATCACTGACCCAATTATCTATAAGCAAACTAGGTGACCGCAAAAGGGTGAGTAATAAGTATAAGTTAGGATGATAAGACGAGTATCTTTATGCACTAAAATTTATGCGATAGAAAACTATGATAAATAATCAAGGCACTTTATGCTTTAGTTTAGCATAGCAGCCAAGCTTCGCCTAGTGACAATTAACCCCAATTACTATCTAATTCTTGGTCAAAAGGTTTATAGCCTTCATTATTAATAAGGTATGCATTCAGAACGAATAACTGAAAATAAAAAGTAATACCTATCATCGATAAGAGTAACACGGAGTTATTTATGCTAACTATCTTTCATGATTTTTACTTATTTTCTAGAATCCCGTTTCTTAACATCACTGCTTATTAGTATTACTGTTTCTGTCAGCCTGAAGCGTTTGCAGTCTGTTGCTTGCCTAACGCCTTATCGGTAGACTCATGTTACACTAACACATATTTTATCTCGGAAAGCCTTATGTCAACTGATTACCACCCAAATCCTGCCATTAATCAAACCAACGTCCTCGGCACTGCCCTTGCCAGCTGTTGTTTTGACCCGCTTACTGGCTACTACCGCAATGGCTTTTGTCATACTGGCAACCACGATGTTGGTCAGCATACCGTGTGCGCTAAGATGACCAGTGAATTTTTAAACTTTTCTGCCAGTCGTGGCAATGACTTGATTACGCCGCTGCCTGAGTATGGTTTTGCCGGTCTACAGCCTGGTCATTACTGGTGTATTTGTGCGCTACGCTGGGTTGAAGCCTTGGACTTCGATATTGCTCCGCAAATAAAACTTGAAGCTTGCCATGAGAGCTTATTAAGCCTGGTGGATATCGAGACGCTAAAACGCTTTGCACTGTAGTTTGCAGACAAGCAGTGTGCAGAAAAAAATTCATTTTGGTCGCATGTCATAATCTATTTTAATTAATATTTATTTGATATTAACCACAGACTAAAGGAGAAGGTATGAAACAAGATGATGACCTGATTGTCAAACCGACAACTCGTATCACACCTGACTCTAATGTCAGCCTTATCGACCCTAACATGGGCGATGAGCGCTCTTATTTAGACAATTACGATAGCTATGACAGCTATATTTATGGCGATGCGGACGCGACGGTCGAGGATACGATTGAGACGATGACCGTCTATGACCCCGACTCTGAGCGCTATGAGGATATCGATTTATCCAGCGATGACGAAGTGGTCAATTGCTATGCTTACTCGCGTAAAACGGGCGAAAAAGTGAATAAGGTGGCGCTGAATGATGTCAGTCGCGCTTTAAGCAATAGTGGTCAGTTTATCTGGCTTGGTCTTTATGACCCCAGTTTAGAAACCATGGTCAAAGTCAGAGATGCTTTTGAATTACATGAGCTGGCGATTGAAGATGCCTTTGCCGAACATCAGCGCGCCAAGGTTGAGAACTACGAAAATGACATGATATTTGTGGTGCTACGTACCGCCAAGCTCGAAGACAATATCATTCGCTATGGCACTACCGCGATATTTATGGGCAAAAACTACCTGATTACCATTCGAAATGGTCCATCTAACTCTTATATGCCGGTACGCGAGCACTGTCATCGTCGCCCAGAAAAGCTGCGCATGGGACCTATCTTTGTCCTGCATGCCATTCTCGATTTTATCGTCGATAACTATATGCCGATTACCGATCGTTTGGGCAGTTATTTACGCGAGCAAGAACGCAATATTTTCACTTATGAGTTTAATAAAGAAACGCTTAGAAACTTATATGAATTAAAATCACAACTGGTACATATGCGCGCAGTGATTTTACCGGTGCAAGATATCTGTAGCTTCTTTATCAATCACGATAAAAGCGACTTAATCTCCCCATTTTCTCACGCTGCTAAACCCTACTTCCGAGATGTGAATGACCATTTGCTACATTCTTTGGATGCCATTAACGGCTTAAATGAGATGCTAAGCGTGGTCATGAATACCTATCTTGCTATGGTCAATATGGGACAGAATGAGGTGGTACGTAAGCTTGCCGCTTGGGCGGGTATTTTAGCGGTACCAACGGCGATTGCTGGTATCTATGGGATGAACTTTGATTTTATGCCAGAGCTACATTGGCAATACTCTTATCTGGTTATCATGGCCGTTATTATCTCTTTATGTAGCTTTTTATACTTTAACTTTAAAAGGTTGGGTTGGTTGTAACTTAAGCGGCTTTCTCAGATTTCAGATAAAAAAAGGGCTGCCATTTAATTGGCAACCCTTTTTTATTAAAAATTAACAACTATTCATTTGCAGCGATTTAGTAACAACCATTCATCAATGGTATTTATCAAACAAACCTTATTTACGATAATGCTTACTATCGACGCTCGGTAGATGATGCTCGGTACTGGTCACGTGATGATCATCCAAATAATCTTCTGGTCGCCCAAACATCTTCGCCGTCCACGTTAATATCACAATTGACGCACTCAGCACCATGATGGCAAAGGAAATCGTTGCCAATAACCATAAATGGAAGTTATCTGATACCGCCTGCACATCGACGACCAAATGTCGTGACAAAGCGGTAATCGCGATAAATATCAAAAACTGCACTGGCAGACGATGGGTTTTAAAGTAAATACCAATCATCGCCAGTAGTTCAAGATAAATAAATAGCAGTAAAATATCTTTTAAATCTGCTGAGCCTTTTTGAAAAATCACAAAGAACTCTTTACCCGCTGTCCAAACCACCACCACACTAATCAAAAACAAAATAATATAGTGGCAAATATCGACAAACTCACGGCCGATATGTTGCATGCGCTCATGTATTCCCATATTTGGCTTTGATACATGAGCGGTATTGGTTTGTTGGGCTTGATGGACTTTACTATTTTTCTGTTCCGATTGCTGTTCTGGTTCTTGCTCTGACAGCGGCTCCATTAGCTGACTGCACTGTTGTCTAAACCAGCAGATTTTTCAGCCGCATCAACGGTTTGGCGAATAAGCGTATTAATCGTCATAGGGCCAACGCCACCTGGAACTGGTGTATAAGCACTAGCGATATTTTCTACGCCTTGCAATTCGACATCACCAACGCCGCCATTATCAGTCGGATGGAAACCTGCATCGATGACTACAGCCCCGGCTTTAATCCAATCGGCTTTGATCAGCTCTGGTACGCCCACTGCCCCAACCACGATATCAGCACGCTTAATATGCGATTCTAAATCTTGCGTTCTTGAATGGCAAATCGTTACGGTACAGTTGGCATTTAATAGCATCATTGCCATTGGTTTACCTAAAATGGCACTGCGGCCTACGACCACGGCTTCTTTGCCTGACAGCTCAATATTATTGTGCTCTAGTAAATGCATGATACCTTGCGGGGTGCATGAGCCATAAGCGGACTGCTGCATCGCCATACGACCAAAGCCAAGACAGGTCACACCATCGACGTCTTTTGCCAAGTCAATCTGCTCGAAGCAAGCACGCTCATCGATATGAGCCGGTACTGGATGCTGCAGCAAAATACCATGAACGTCTGGATTGCTATTAAGCTCGTCTATTTTTGCCATCAGCTCTGCAGTCGTTGTCGCACTTGGCATTTCAACCCGAATAGAATCCATACCGACACGCTTACAAGCATTGCCCTTCATACGCACATAAGTCGCAGACGCAGGATCGTCACCGACCAATATCGTCGCTAGGCTTGGGGTACGTCCTGTCTTAGCTTTAATAGCGTCTACACGCGTACTCAGTTGCTGTTCTATTTGTTTAGCAAGTGCTTTACCGTCCAAAACGGTAGCAGATCCTTGGGCAGTTGACGTAATAGACGCAATTGACATAGTAACTCCAATAGAGGGTGCAATAAAAAAAGTAAAGACAGCGCCTGCAGTATTTTTGCATGCCTGTCTTATGCCCGGTCAATTCTTTTTGACCGTTGATTGAGACTGATATTGTACCTGTCTGGGCTAAAAAATCCTAGCGCACAGTATCAAGACCATAGGAAGATTATAAAAAAATCGGTCTATTATAATTAAGAGACCGATTTTATGTATTCAATGATTTTCGTAAAATGATTAAACAGTCATTTAATAAGCATGAAACTCTATACCTACACCCGCACCAATATCTGTTGATTGGGTATCAGAGTCGACTGCCCATAACCTACTAGATATCAGCGTCTTTGGATTGTATTGATGCTCCCAAGCCACATCAATACCAGTCAGCTTATCAGTCGTTGGGAATGCTTGATTAATGGCTTCATCGGCTTGATTCACCTTAGCATGCTGTACTTTTGCATTAATAAAGTTACGGTTATCGAGCCATAAGCGGCCACCAAGCGCGATACTTTCCGCATCACCGCCTATCGCATAGCCTAATGGGAAGCCTTGCTGATAATAGCCATCTTTATAAGTACCATGATCATAAGAAACCCCTCTAACTTCACCGCTAGTACGGGTATCTGTATACTCAGCATAAAGCTGATAAGGTTTGCCGTAAGCAGCAGACGCATAATCAACACCGGCTAAATACATATTTTTCGCGGGTAAGCCACCCGCTTCATCTTCACCCACGTATTGTGCATAAACGCCTGCAGGTACATTCACTAATGGCGCTAAACTTAAGCGCGCATCAAATCCACCCAACTGATTAGCAGGATCGCCTCGCTCGTTCCCACCATTATCTTTAGTTCCTAAAAGAGCATCAGTAAAGGAGCCAAAACTCTGTGGACGACCTTCACCGCCCCACATAAAGGTACGTGAAGCACCGACTTCTAACCATTCCCAAGGGCTAGCGGTAAGTCTTGCACCAAACAGCTTAGCATCAGGAATCGCTTCATAATCTTCAAACTGACCGGCAAATAGCTGATATTGCCAAGGTCCGACCCACGATAAATATTGTGATGTCGGTGCAGCTTGTTGGTCACGCTGCATCGTAAAGCCTGTCACTGGTAAGCTTGCATCGCCTCGAATAAGGCTACCATCATGCCCAGGTCCCCACCACGTTGGAATTTTACCCGCTATCAACCACTGATTGGCAGCAGTACCAGCAAGGTACGAGCCTTCAAAGCTAACATCTGAGCCATCTTCAATGAGTTTGTCATTTTTTAGATTGGCTTGTAAATTAAATTCCCACTCTGCTTCGCTAAGTGACACGCCAACGCTTGCTTGTTGACCCGCCAGCTTATCATCAGCAAATTTTTGTGGTAGCTGATCTCTATCGGTTTGTATATGCAAGGCGGCCGACCCTTTTACCACAGAATTGCGGTTTTGAGCCAGGCGCGTTTGTACCGACTGCAGGATCTGCTGCTGCGCAGGTGTCTGAGCATTAGCCGTATTTAAAGCGCGCTTGATCTCATTAGCAGTCAGCGGCCACGTGCTGGTGCTAATCTGCGCGACCCCTTGAGTATTCAGCCAGTCAAGATCTGCCTTCAGCTTGAGATCGTTCATATACAGGTTTTGTGCAGATGCCAACATCGACACTGATGATAAGACACCAAAACCCAATAAAATACTTAGCTTCTTGTACATGATCAAATACTCTTAGGTTATAAAGGGTTTATTATAAAAGCTAATGGTTTATAAATGCTATCGGTCAAACATCAATTTGCATTAATGTAACTAAATTTAACTTAATTCAATAACTGATATCTTATTGGTTATGTAGGGTAGCAAATACACTATCAATCGCCTGTACGGTTAGCTTAATCTCTTCTTCCGTCAACGTTGGATGCACAAGAAACATCAAGCTGGTTTCGCCGAGCTGCTTGGCGACTGGTAATCTACTTTCAGGACGTAAACCTGTATTATCAAATGCTTTTTCCAGATAAACTTCCGAAGCGGATCCTGAAAAACAAGGAACACCTAATTTATTAATTTCTTGAATAATCTGATCTCGTGACCAGCCTTCAGGAAGGTTATCTGACTGCACATAAACGTAGAGCTTATAATAGGCGTGGGTCGAATCTGCAAACTGCGGCGACTCTTCTAATCGTGGTACAGACAGGTAGCCTTTTGCTTCCCATTTAGCACAGACATCTAAGATAGCTTGAGCATTCGTGGTACGTTTGGCGGTCCAATCAGGCATTCTCGTTAATTGAATACGGCCAAGCACTGCTTGCATTTCAGTCATGCGCCAGTTAGTCCCAAAGCTCTCATGTAACCAGCGATAGCCTGGTGGATGCTCGGTCTCATAGACAGCGGCATAGCTTTTACCATGGTCTTTATACGCCCACATCTTGCGCCATAACTGCTCATCATTAGTGGTGACCATACCGCCTTCACCGCCTGTAGTCATCACTTTATCTTGGCAAAAGCTCCACGCACCGATATGCCCTATACTACCCACGCTACGACCTTTGTAGCGCGCACCATGCGCCTGAGCACAGTCCTCTATCACATATAGATTGTGCTTATCGGCCAATTCCATGATGCCATCCATATCACAAGGCCACCCTGCCAAATGCACACAGACGATAGCTTTGGTTTTATCCGTCAGTACCGCCGCGATAGACTCAGGCGTGATATTACCGGTTGCTTCATCGACATCAGCAAAAATAGGGGTTGCTCCTGCATTGACGACTGATGAGATACTTGCGATAAAGGTACGCGGCGTGACGATAACTTCATCGCCTGCACCAATATCTAACGCTTGTAAGGCCACGTCTAATGCCAACGTACCATTACCCATCGCAATGGCATATTTGCTATCTGACCATTTAGCAAATTCCGTCTCAAACTGACGACACTCTTGCCCTGTCCAGTAATTTACCTTGTTGGATAATAATACTTGACTGACCGCATCAGCCTCTTCTTGCGTAAAGCTTGGCCAAGGTGAAAATGGGGTGTTTAACATAGTTGCCTCGATGGTGCTTATTTATAAATGATGATTCATCATTGACGATTAATCACTTATAACGAAATACTTAATCTTGATTTTTTATTTATACTTTCTATTTATTGAGGGGTCTTGCAGGATTACCAACCACGACAGCTCCCGCTGGCACGTCTTTGGTAACAACCGCACCCATCCCAACAATCGCACCTTTACCGATAATTAATGGCTTATCGGGTGTGCCTTGTTTGATAACTGCTCCTGTGCCGATATAGGCATGGTCATGGATATGAATATTGCCATTACAGCTAACGCGCGGGGCAAAGGTGACATAATTACCAATCACGCAATCGTGTTCGACATAGCTATATAGATTGGCATGGAAGCATTTACCGATAGTCACATTAGCAGCGATAGTGACAAATGGACTGAGGGCAGCACCGGCAGCGATACTGACTTCATCCATAATTAAGGTGGTCGCTCCCTTTACTGTCCATAACGAGATACCATCTTGAACCAATTTATCTGCAATTTTTTCACGGATGCTGCTATTAGCAATGGCAATCAGGACAAACTTATCATCACTATCTATATTTTTAAATTTTGTATAATTCATCGCTGTATGACCATTAACATTAGCATCTTCATCTAATGCATCGTCAATAAATACGATTTGGCTATCTGTTTGACCATCTAATCTTTGTAATTGATCGACGGCTACCGGCATTAAGCTACGACCACAGCCTGAGGCACCATAGACGGCAAATACTTTACTCATAGCTATTTTCTAAAGCTGAGTGGTCTTGAGAGCCAGTGAACTTACTCATTGTTGCTTCACCGTCCGCACTAATACCATCTTTGATAACTACTTTCTTTACTGTCTTTAACAATATCTTGATATCTAACCACAATGATTGGTTATCTACATACCATGTATCCAGTTCAAACTTTTTATCCCAACCGATGGCGTTACGACCATTGACTTGCGCATAACCGGTAATACCAGGACGCACGCTATGACGACGCGCTTGGTCTTTACTATATAGCGGTAGGTATTCCATCAATAACGGGCGTGGTCCAACTAAACTCATATCACCTTTGACTACATTCCATAGCTCAGGTAGCTCATCTAAACTACTATTACGTAGTGCTTTACCAAAATCAGTCAAGCGCTCACTATCAGGCAAAGGATTGCCAGCCCTATCTATGGCATCTTTCATCGTGCGAAACTTAATCATCTCAAACGGCTTACCGTCTAGACCCGGGCGAGTTTGACGAAATAAGACTGGTGAGCCTAAGTTCTTTTTGACTTTATAAGCGGTGAGCGCATATACAGGAGATAAAGCGACCAAAGCGGTGGTCGCGGCGGTGATGTCAAAAAGGCGTTTTATCATTTATAGACCTAAAATATTTAGTAATCGGGTATTTACTTTATCAGCATCAAATTTCTCTTGGGCTATCTTATAACCTTCGTAACCCATTTTTGCTACTTGTTCAGGGTGCTCAATAAAATAGATCATTTTTTCTGCTAACGCTGACGGATTCCATTTTTCTACTAAAAAACCATTTACGCCATCAACCACTGTTTCACGACAACCTGGAACATCCGTAGTGATAACAGCGCGTCCTATTGCCATCGCTTCTTGGGTACTACGTGGTACACCTTCTCGGTAATAAGAAGGTAAAACAAACACACTCGACCGCGCAATCCACTCTGCTACATTAATAACATGTCCAGGGTATTCAACCACACCTTCTTTAACAAATTGATCTAACTCTATCTGCTTAAGGGCACCTAGTGCTTCTTTATCAATAGTACCTAGTACAGTGAATTTTGCATTAGGATAGCGATTTTTTACAATTGTAGCCGCAGCTATATAATCATGAACACCTTTTTCAGCAAGCAATCTTGCAATAAAAATAAAAGTTGGTACTAAAGGGTAGTTACACGAGTAAGGATAATCTTCAAGGTTTAATCCAATCCCTCCTAATACCTCTACTTTTTTTACCTTAATTGAATTTGCCTTTAATAAATCTTTTCGATCATCAGGGTTTAGGAAAATTAATATATCTAATAGCGGTAAAGTAATTCTATATAATATTATTTGAACTTTTTTAATCAATTGAATTTTTTTACTTAAACCATCTGGCTGATCAGTAAACGTATAGCCGAGCCCCTCTAGCATTCCTATCACTGTTGGTACTTTCGCCATCTTAGCCGCTAAGGTGCCAAATATTACTGGCTTTGCAAAGTAAGAAAAAACCAAGTCTGGAGCAATTTCTTTGATCTTTTTAGATAATAGATAAGTAGCTTTAATGTCTGCTAAAGGATTTAAACCACCGCGATTGAGACTATAGGTCACTGGTATAGCACCTAGTGCTCCTATCTCCTTAAGCTCTTCTTGGCTATATTCGGAAGTAAAAGCGTAGACTTGGTGCCCTTGCTCGATTAAGGATAAAATAAAATCACGACGAAAGCCGAGAATAGATGACGCTACTGTAGATATGATCAAAATCTTCATTACGATCCAAAATAAGCTCTGAAAAAACTTAGTTATAATTTACATGCTCTAAGCAGTATTGATAGAAACCTAGGTGCCTGTACTTCTAAGCAATACCAATCTTCAACTCTTAAACGCCCGGCATTACCCATTTTACTAGTAACGATAGGGCCTGCTTGTAATAAATCTCGTAAAGCTTGCTCCCACTCTCCAGGCGAACTGGCAAGTTTTCCAGTTCTATCTGGTTCTACAATCTCACAATTCACACCTACTGGTGAAGCGACAACGGCAACCCCACAAGCCATATACTGGATTAATTTATAACCACACTTACCTCGCTCCCAAGGTGAGTCTGTCAACGGCATAATACCAATGCTAAACTGCTGTATAGATGACACCTCACTCTCTTCTGACCAAGACCAAGTTTCTATAACACTACCTTCAAAGTCCTCAGGTCTTGCCCCTATAGCAACGAATCGTACGTTTATATCCCTCTTAATTGCTTCAAAAATCGGCAGGAGTGGCTCTAAGTATTTACTAGTTTGGGGCGTTCCTATCCAACCTACGATTGGGACTTCCGCATAATCATCTCTTTTTAATTGATAATATTCTGTATTTACTACCGTAGGAATAATCTCAATATTTTTAGCACCAGCAAGCTTAGCACGTTCCGCAATATAATTATTACCAGCAGTCACTATCGAGGCATGGCGCATAACAGAATCAATTTTCTTACCAAGCAAAAACTTAACCAAACTATTGGAATGGCAGTCATAATTATGAAAAAGAGCATCATCGTAATCAACAATATAGCTAACACCTGAAAGGTATAATAAACGTTCAATAATTGCAGGCATAAATGGGAAGATTTCTTTCTCAATGATCACAAGGTCATAATTCCTAATATTAAGTAGAGTTATAACTCTACTGGAATAGCCTTTAATAATTTCACACCAACGTGAACTCCCATTATATAATGCAAGAACATACTTATCAGATAAAAGTGGCTTTACTGTTACATTTATACCTTGAGATTCAAAATAAGGAATATATTGTAAAAAACGAACCCTAGAACTAGCGCCAAGTGAACCATAACGAGATAAAATTAAAATTTTCAAATATCGACACTCCTATTACTATTAAAAATTTCGCTCATTGAGTTACTCAGCATTCTAAAGGCTGACCAAGTATGTTTTACACCTACTATATCACCACGTACCAAACACCAAGCAGACCTTGTAAAAGGTTCAATTAAAAAAACTAATATAACAAGCAGCAAAGCTTGTGAGCGTGAAAAATGCTTAAAGGCATATAGCAAACGGCTACGTAATATGTAGAATAGACGATGGGCTTTTACTTGTTCAGAAGTTCCGCCTCCTGCATGAAAAGCTTTTGCTTCAGTTAAATACCAACTAGTCCAACCTAAATCTTTAATGCGTTTAGCCAAATCAACTTCTTCAAAATATACAAAAAACTGTTCATCAAAACCTTTACATGACTCAAATATATTTCTGCGTATAAAGTAAAATGCACCGATTACTTGATCGACATGCTGAGTGTTTAGGTGATTCCATGTAGACATCGCCATTCCTGTACTTTTAAACTTGGAAAATTTATCAAGACCAATTACAGAAAAAAACAAACGTCCAAAAGTAGGAGAATAAGCACAACTACGACTAACAATACCTTGCTCATCTACAAGCTGAATACCACAAATTCCAACTTTTGAGTTGTAAGCTTGTTCCATAAAAACTAAAGGTACAGATAGAGAATTAGATTCAACTCGTGTATCAGGATTGAGAAAAAGAATATAAGGCGCATTACCAACCTTAGCACCAATATTACAAGCAGCACCAAAACCAAGATTCTCTATATTACGAATAATACTTACATTAGGGAAGTTCTCAATAGCCTCAAGAGAACTATCTACAGAGTCATTATCAACGACAATAATTTTTGAAACTTCATCTTCTTTGTGAATTATGATAGACTCTATGCATTCTTTTAGCTGATGTCCCGAATTCCAATTTACAATAACTATATCTATCATTTGAACTTAAACCTATGTGATAAAGGGAAAAAAATAATAGCCGCATATAAATATGTATTCAAGCTAAACTGCCAAGCATAAAAAACCATAACTAATGGGTATATAAAAATGGAGAGCAAATAAAGATAATATATACTTGACATAGCCTTTCTAAACAAAAAAGCATAGAAAACACCAAGCAAAGCCATCAATATAAAAATCCCTTTTACTCCAAAAACAATGTATGGTGCATGCATATAAGTATAGACATTAAATTCACCTATGGTCGCACCATCTAAATCATTACAATATAAACCTGAAATATTATCTAGTACATTTCCAAAAACACCGAATACAGTAGAATAACAGTTACTTTCGGTAGTTAGGTAAATCCATCTGGAAAAAGATGTAATACCATAACCGATATAAGAAATTAAAAAACTTACATCTCTACCAGTAGAGTCGACATCACTAGATATCCTATTTGTTCCTATTGCAACTAGTAAAGATAATACAATAAAAGATAAAACACCAAAAAAGACATACTTAATTCTAATTAGATTAAGCCAAAGCCCAAAGAAAAAATAAATTGTTAAATTCATCAAAAGACTTGTTCTTTCAACTAGCGCTATACTCGGAATAATTGAAAATAATAATAGGATAAAAGATATACGAAATCTCTCTCTTGTTAGATAATAAAGTGAGAGCCCAATTGAAAAAAGTGATAGCCCACCAATACCAAAAGAAGAGCTTTCCTCGATAACATGTGCATAACGAAGGTTATTTAAAAAATTGCCAGAATTTGAAAACCCTTTGGAATATAATATATAAAAAGAAATAAATATACTAGATACTGAAAACAAGAAATAAATATTTAATACTATTTTATTAGCTTGGACATATTGGTAGTTATTTCTCTTAACACCTATAGAGAAAATAAAATAGAATAAAATAAATGTAAAAACCCCACCCATAAAATAAAAATGAACAGCATTAATATCATCAAAAAAAATTAAGTTCAAAACCAGTGAAAGAGAAGCAACTACAAGGATTATAGCAGCAGGTGACAATATGACTCTTTTAGAAAAATACTTCATTTTCTCTCTTAAATAAAAAGTTTTATAAAAATCAAAAACTATAGTTTTTAATAAAATCAGTTAACTCTATATTCCAGAAATTTACTTTTCTTCCCAAATACTGTTCTATTTTCGTACATTCCAATGCTGACCATACCGGCCTCTTCGCTGGCGTCGAATATTCAGACGTACTAATAGCATTCACTTTAGGTACTTCATCAATCAAACCCTTCTCTTCGGCTTGCTTAAATATCTCCACTGCAAACTCATGCCAAGTACAGGCTGGCGAGTTACTAAAGTGATAGATGCCCCAAGGTAAGGTATGAGTTTTTTGGTATAGCTCAGCTAGTTTCCATAAAACATCTGCAATACTCGCCGCACTAGTCGGGCAACCATATTGGTCTGCTACCACTGATATCTCATCCTGTTCTTTACCAAGGCGCAGCATAGTTTTTACAAAGTTATTGCCTTGCGCACCAAACACCCAGCTGGTACGCAAAATAATATGCTTATCATGAGTCGCAGCTAACACTTGCTCACCAGCAAGCTTGCTCGCACCGTAAACACTTTGCGGGTTAATCGAGTCAGTTTCTTTGTATGGCGTTGTAGACTCGCCATCAAAGACATAATCGGTTGAAATATGAAACAATGGAATATCAGCATGCGCAGCAGCTTGAGCTAACCAAGCTACAGCCTGTTCATTAACGGCATATGCGTTATCTGAATCACTCTCAGCTTCATCAACTGCAGTATAAGCTGCTGCGTTAATGATCAAATTAGGCTGGTGCAGAGCAACTGCTGCGTTTACTTGATTTTGATCAGTGATATCCAACTGAGCAGAACCCAGTCCAATCACAGTAAAGCCTGCAGGCACCAACCTGACCAACTCGCTGCCAACTTGCCCTTTAGCACCGGTCACTAGGACTCTAAACATGAGCTTCCAACCCCGCATAGGCTTTATCTTTATCTGACAGCTGTACATCACTAATTGGCCAATCAATATTGAGTAAGGGGCAATCCCACGCTATACCGCCTTCATCAGTAGGATCGTAATAATCAGTACACTTATATACAAAATCCACTTCATCACTGATAACTAAAAAGCCATGTGCATAACCGGGCGGTACCCAGAGCTGGCGATGATTATCTTCGCTCAGCTCAACACCCACGTACTGTCCATATGTAGATGATTCTAGATTTATATCAGCAGCCACATCATAAACAGCGCCACGCGTGACACTAACTAACTTACCTTGCGGCTTAGTTTTCTGAAAGTGCAAACCGCGTAATACGCCTTTACATGAGCGCGAGTGATTGTCTTGTAAAAATATTAAATCAATACCTGCAAGCTCTTTATAACGCTCAGCATTAAAGGTTTCTTTAAAAAAACCACGGTGATCACCAAAAATCTTTGGTTCGATAATTAATACGCCAGCTAATTTAGTTTTAATCACTTGCATGATTAATTCTCCTGCTCTAATAGATTCAGTAAATACTGTCCGTAGCCTGTTTTACTTAGGTCAGTAGCTTGTAATGTAAGCTGTTCAGCTGTTAACCAGCCTTGACGATATGCAATTTCTTCTAAGCAAGCTACTTTTAAGCCTTGACGCGCTTCGATGGTTTGTACGAAATGTCCTGCCTCCATTAAAGAATCGTGAGTACCTGTATCTAACCAAGCAAAACCGCGGCCTAACAAACTGACATGTAGATCACCACGCTCTAGGTAAGCATTGTTTATATCGGTGATTTCTAACTCACCACGGTGCGACGGCTTAACCTGCTTTGCAATCTCAACAACATCGTTATCATAAAAATATAAACCAGTAACAGCATAGTTCGATTTAGGGTGCTGAGGCTTCTCTTCAATTGATAACGCTTTGCCATCGCTATCGAAATCAACGACACCAAAACGCTCTGGATCAATTACATGATAGCCAAATACTGTCGCGCCTGTAGAGCGTTTAGCAACTTCTTGCAACATACCACTAAAACCATAACCGTAAAAAATATTATCACCCAAAACTAAACAAACGTTATCCTTACCAATAAAATCTTCACCAATAATAAATGCTTGTGCTAAACCGTCTGGAGAAGGCTGTTCAGCATAACTTAACTCAATTCCGAAGCTTTCACCTGTCCCAAGTAATTTTTGAAAGCTAGGTAAATCTTCTCGTGTAGAAATAATCAAAACCTCACAAATACCAGCGAGCATCAGTACTGATAAGGGATAATAAATCATCGGCTTATCATAAATTGGTAGTAATTGCTTAGACACACCACGAGTAATAGGATGTAGGCGTGTACCTGAACCGCCAGCTAAAATAATACCTTTCATTTATACTCTCCCAATCGTTCTAAGCGGTAACTTCCATTTAGCACACGCTGCCACCAATTTTTATTATCTAAATACCACTGCACTGTTTTACGCATACCGGTTTCAAAGCTTTCTTCTGGAACCCAATCTAATTCACGTTCGATTTTTCTAGCATCTATAGCGTAACGAACATCATGACCTGCACGATCTTTGACGAATACAATTAAATCTTCGTACTTAGCTATACCCGCAGGCTTCTGATCAGAAGCCATCTCCTCAAGTAACGCACATAGTATAAGTACTACGTCAATATTGCGTTTTTCATTATGACCGCCGATGTTATAAGTCTCACCAACCACACCCTCAGTTGCTACTTTAATTAAAGCGCGGGCATGATCTTCTACATATAACCAATCACGTATTTGACTGCCGTCACCATAGACCGGTAAAGACTTACCAGCCAATGCATTTAAAATAATATGCGGAACTAATTTTTCAGGAAAATGATAAGGACCATAATTATTAGAGCAGTTTGTTATAACTACAGGTAAACCATAAGTTCTATACCAAGCACGCACTAGATGATCAGAGCTTGCTTTACTAGCAGAGTAAGGAGAACTAGGCGCATAAGAGGTTGTTTCAGTAAATAGGTATTCACCTACTGAACTAGGGTTTTCAAGCTCATCGGGATGAGGTAGGTCACCATAAACCTCGTCAGTGCTTATATGATGAAAACGAAAAATCTGTTTACGCTCAGAACTTAAGTGACTCCAGTAAGCACGGGCTGCCTCTAACATATTATAAGTACCAACAATATTGGTTTGTATAAAATCATCAGGTGCATCGATAGAGCGATCAACATGGCTTTCTGCAGCTAAGTGCATTACTACATCCGGCTGATACCTTTCAAAGACTCTAGCCAATTCAGTAGCATTGCAAATATCAACTTGTTCAAATGTATAGCGTGAATTATCACTCACTGGATCACATGACTCTAAATTACCTGCATAAGTCAGTTTATCAAGATTTACAAGCGAGTTTTGTGTATGCTGTAGTAAATGCCTTACTACCGCAGAACCAATGAAACCCGCACCGCCAGTTATTAGAAATTTCATATAAAGCTGAGCCCTATTGTTTATTTTTGAATCAAGTTTTATCCAAAAGATTAAGCATATTTTCTGCCTGAACTTTCCTAGAAAATTGCTCAATTACGTCTTCACCAAACAACGATATATTTGGAACCCCATCTTCTAACCAATTCTTAATAGTTTGAGATATTAATTTAACATCTTTACCTACAACTGAACCATGTCCTGAACTGACAATCAATTGACCTGTACTAGTTTCTTCAGTTGCACCCACACCTAAAATATATTTTTTAGTTGCGAGATATTCAAAGATCTTACCTGTCAAGACCCCTGTTACACCAGGCGCTTCAAACTCTAAAAAAAGTAAAATATTGGCATCACGCTGTGCTCTAAGAGCATCTTCCCGTGGTAAAAAACCTAAATATTCACAGAATTCCTCAACATCATATTCTCTTGCCAGTGAAGTAACGTCTGCGTTATTTCCAGCAAAAAAAACTTTTAGAGAATCCGGGTTAAGTCCAATTGATTTCTTAAGATTAGCTATTGCTCTAAAAAGAGGCGAAGGGTCTTGTTTGCCTTTATAAATTGACCCAGTATACAAAATACGCATCGTATCATCTTTTGGAAAGTAAGGTGTATCGCTCAATACCTCAAAATCTTCTAAATCATAGCCATTATATATAACCCCCACTTTACTGCTAACTTTTCTTTGAATTTTTTTAGCTAGTGGATAAGAAACAGTGGTTATAAGATCAGCATACTTATGGAACCTGTCCTCTAAATTTCTTTCATAATGCTTAAATACTGGGAAACCAAGGAACAGATGGTTATCGGTCCATAGATCTCTCCAATCAACTATCCATTTAGTATTAGGATTTTTCTTTTTAATAGCTAAGCCTACCCTATGAACAGTATAGGGCCAACCTGTAGAAACAACTAAATCCCAAGACTCATTTATTGCCCACTTTGTAGCGTTCGGTGTCCATAAATCTGTAAAGTCAGGAAATCTACATCCATAAAACATTCCATACTTTTGACCTAAAAAAAGTATGGAACGTTTGAACCAAGGTGTTTTTGTAGGTTCGTTTAAAGCTTTATCGCCTACTAAGCCTTCTAAAGATTCAGCTTTACGTAAACTGTAGCTACTTAATAAAGGCACAGGTATTTCATGTACTTTAAACCCCTCATAAGACATAGGCATATCAGAACTTTTTTGCGACTTAGGTGTTGTTAGAACCGTCACGTCATGCCCCATTCGAGACCACCATTTAGCCCAACTATAGGGCCGCAAAGAAGCAATAGAGTTTTGGGGAGGAAAAAAAGTACTTATTATCAAAATTTTCATAAAAAATTTACTCTAACATCAAAAAGATAGGTTTAAATCCTTAGTTTTATGTTGCTAATTATATGTTTATTAGCTACCAAAACACTAACTAACCGAGAGCTTGTTATAAACTCACATTTAAAGTGATATACAGCACTAACACTTCAAGTTAGTTAGAGTTAAATCATATTTTAAAATCAATTCTAAAATTTAAAACCTAGTTTATTCATAAATTAAGAGTTATTAATCTCATTTACAGTTGCTATTTCCATTAAGGTATACCACCGTAAATAATTAACCCATCGCCAAACTCTAGCATCAAACTTACGCTCACCACCTATTACTTGCTTAAATTCCTCTAACACCTTTTCTTTATTAATAAAAGGAATGCTTGGTGCATCATTTATCCAAGCTTGTATAGCGTCACTCATACCTAATAACCATTCTGCTTCTGGAGTTTCAAAACCAATCTTATCTTTTCTGTCCAAATGGCTATCGGGAACTATACCACGCATAGCTTCACGAAAAATATGCTTCGTTACACCTCTATTAGAGATTAAATAATTTTCAGGCAAGCTTAATAAAAACTCAGCCATTGGCAACGTTAAGAAAGGAACACGGCTTTCAATTGAGAAAGCCATTGAGTTACGATCACCGTGACGCAATAATGAAGGAAGACCCTTGCTTTCTATAGATTCAGCTAAAGCCTCTCTAACACGCTTTCCTTTATTTTTCTTTGAAAGAATTGAACGATCAACCTCAAGATTAACTCCCTTTTTAATTAAATAATCAATATTCAATCCTGATGTATAACTGTCCCGACCAGTAGTTTTTTTAGCTACTTTATATAATAAATTTGGAAGCTTTAAGCTGGCAAGATTTTTCCATGGAGTAAGATAACTTCTCCCAGGAAAGGTAGCCCAGTGTTTCGCAAAATATTTTGCTTTGATAAAATTACCAGTTTCTAAAATACTTAGTAGCCTTCTACCTGGGTAGCCGTTGTAACCAGCTAGCAACTCGTCTGCACCTTGACCATCTAAGGTGACTGTAATACCATTTTCTTTTGCTAGCTTAAATACTCGATATTGTGCATAGATGCTTGTACCACCAAAAGGCTCGCCTTGCATAAGCAACATGTTATCCAAATCTCTTTGCATTTCTGCTGAGTCTGCAATCACTTTATGTTCTATCGCTTTAACATCTTTGTTAATTAGGTCCACCCATATTTCCTCAGAAATACGATTATCAGATGCAATATAACTAAATGTATGAATTGGCATATTTGGTTCAAGGTGACGAACTGCACATACAACGGCTGAAGAGTCTACACCACCCGAAAGAGCAATACCCAATGGAACATCACTACGTAAATGCAGCTTTACACTATCTAAAAATAGTGTGCGTAATTTATCTTTTGCTTCATTAAAACTAAGCGTAGAAGTGTAACTTAGATCGGGTTGCCACCAAATTTTAGGTTCAGTCATATTGCCAGTAGTCAGATTAAACTCCAAATAATGCCCTGGCATTAAATGTTTGACTCCTTCAACAAAAGTAGTCTCAGTAGAGTCATAATCACCATGTACTAAATAATCATAAGCTCTTTGCAAATTAGGCTCGAAAGAAGTATTACGAAGTTTAAGTAATCCACGTATATCTGAACCAAAGAAAACTCTTTTATCTTGGGGTAAAGTATAAAAAAAAGGCTTAATTCCAAAAGCATCTCTAATTAGAACTAATTTTTTAGCAGCCTTGTCAAACATAATAAATGAAAACATGCCAATGAATTTGGGTAAAGCTTTTAAGCCCCAAGCTATCCAAGCATTTAAAAGCACTTCAGTATCAGAGTCAGTAGTAAATTCAAAGCCTATTGCTAATAGTTCAATTCGCAATTCTTTATAATTATAAATCTCACCATTGAAAACAACATTATAATTACCACAAGCTGATGTAAACGGTTGAGAGGCTTCATCGCTTAAATCAATAATTGATAGACGGTTATGGCCTAAACCAATATAATAGCTTTCAGATTGCTGCACAAGAGCTAACTGCTTATCTGGTCCTCGATGCTTTATGACATCTAGAGAATCAATTAAAAGTGATTCGTAGTTACTTTCTGAAATAAATCCTAAAAATCCACACATATCTACGCCTTAAGATTATTTTGATAAAATAGACGATAATGCTTTAAAATCTTTTAAAGAAATCAGTCTACTTTTGAAAAATATAACAATACAAAATATGATAGCTAAAAACTTATAAAATATTGATAAGTGAAAACCTTTATTTATTAAAGGAACATACCATGCCAGTATCGACACTAATATAGTCACACAAATAATTGATATAAACTTATGTGGTACATAGTAAAGTTTTTGACTCAAAACCATATATATAATAAACACTATTAAGTAGCTAAGTAATGTTGCTAATGCTGCTCCTTTAATTCCCAGCAGAGGTATAATTGAATAATTAAGTAAAATATTAAGAAAAGCACCAATTATATTAATTATTAAGAAGTAGTGTGTTTTCTTCGCTATAGCCAAACCAGGGGTAAATATATACATATTAGATAATATAATTGCAGGTACTAGAAAAACAATTACATTATAACTACTATAGAATTCTTCTGTCACTATGAGATGCAATATAGACTCAGCAAAGAAGCTAATAGCAAGAAATAGGATTAGGACAAATGCTATAAAATATCGAAATATTTTAGCAAGATGAATAGGTGTGTTTTTTTCATGATAATGCTTATAGATTAAAGGAGTCAATGCACCTTGAAAGCCGACCATTGCAAGACTAGAAATACTTGATATGCGATAACCTAAACCATATAAGCCCACATCGCTAATAGTCATTAAATATTTGATCATAATACGGTCAATGTAAAGACTCAGCCATACTGCTATACCTGAAAAAACCAATGGATACGAAAATGAAAGCATCTTTATTAGCTTTTCTAGATCAAAACAGAATTTAAAACTATTACGTAATAACCACAACCCTAAGATTCCACTAACTAAATTACCAAACAATAAACCTAATAGCAGACCAATTAAACCATATCCTAGAAAGTATGCTAATAAAACTGAGACTATTGCGGTAATCATAGACATTAAAATACTAATAAATGCGTATTCTCTGCTTCTCAATTCCCATCGAAACTGGTTCTGAATCAGATAAAACATACCATTAGACCAAATATATAAAACACCTATTATGAAAGCGCTTTCAACATTTAGTTGACCCATTACAATAATAGAAATTCTTTCGTTAAATATTAATAACGGTATAATAAAGAGTGTATATATACAAAGTGTGAACCAAAAGGCAGATGAAGCATAAGCAATTTTATAACTTTCATTAGATTCAGATGTGAAGTAACGAGCTAAACCCTGAGAAACTTCAAGTGCAACAGTAAGGTTGACTACATTAACAAAAATGAGAAATAAATCAAAGGATCCATAATCAGTAGTTGTCAACACTCTGGTATATAGAGGAATTAAAAAAAACGACATTCCCCTCGAAACTAAGCTTGGCAAAGTGTAAATAACACTATCTTTAAGAAGATTTTTTAGCATAGATTTTAAACTTCATTAGCAAATTTAATGTAAGCATCCTTTAGGTCTGCACGGTCTTTTAATTGCAATGAATTAATACCATAATCTTTAATCATATTTTTAACAATGCTTTTTGTTAGTTGAATATTTTGACCCACTCCTTCTAAGTAAATAATTTCGTTAGGATCAATCAACCATTCAACAGGAATGTCATTATCAATAATTCTTTTATACCTTAGTGCCACTTCAGATATATTCCACTTATCTCTTACAAAATTCCTTGCCTCTATACCTAACTCTGTTCGCTGTTTCGTATCTTTTATCAATTCTTCTATAGTTTCTTCTATTTTATCTGGATGACAAATTTTCGAAGGTGGCCACATATCTTTTTGTACGTAATTCTTTAATACTTCCAGACCATAACCACCCACAATTGCAGGTTTACCAAACCAAGCTGCCTCAGTAGCAAAACCTGCTAATGGTGTGTCTGAATATAATTGATCAACAATAAAATCACATTTTTTAATTTCTTCTATAACTTTAGAGTTTGGCATATTCTCTATAATTATAAATTCAATACAATAACCCTTACTTTTCAAATTGTTTATTGCATTAACAATCAATTTAGTACCTTTTACTGCTGGATGACTAGGTGAATGTAATATTTTAATTAAAGAGGTAACTTTTTTATTATTCTCATCTGAATTTGTATCGTGTGACTGAAAAATAGGTAGTCCTATTTGAAAGTGATTAATAAACTGCTTATTCATAAACTGACTAGAGCTATATGGGGCACCAATTATAATTTCGCAATGTCTTTCTATAGCAAAAATATTACTTCTTATTTTTCTTGAAATTTTTTCATATTCTTTTATTGTAAGAATATCAGTTCCATCTTTACTTTGATAACTGCCATCTATATAAGGTGGTCGAGACTCAGAACCGTGTAAAATATTACAAACAACTTTCTTTTTTAGCACTTTATATATAATAAGTTCAGTATTAGTAAATCTTGTTAAAGTCTGCCCAAAGCCAAATATAAAAGTATCGTATTTAATTAAGGAAATCAAAAAAAATGATAATTTTAATATCTCTATAGTTATTAAATGTGGTATTTTGATTAATAGATTAGAATTTGTCTTATTGAATCTATTTAAGTACTTAATTAAATATAAGACACAATTTGGTTTAGACTCTCCTCCATAATTAAACGGATGACTTTCATACGTATGAAAGTCATATTTTATACCTAAGCTTTTTAATCCTTTAGTCAAATTATTATAATAACCTGCTATTTCACAAGGCCCAATAAATATCTTATTCTCTTTCATAATATTAAAATGCTCGACCCATATATCAAAATATTTTTTTACTTAGATTCGATATTATAACTAAGACTATTACCTACAATAACTGCTGGTGTCCCAAAAGCTTTAGTATCCGATTGTATATCTTTAAGTACTAAACTATTAGCTCCAACAATCACTCTATCACCTATATGTACGCCCTTAGCAATAATAGTGTTTGGTCCAATATAACAGTCATTTCCTATCGATGTTGGAGATTCTTCTATAGCAGCTTTGCCTCCCGATAATGATTTTCTTACTGTGTCATGGGTATATATTTGAACACCAGCGGAGACAGAGCAGTTATCGCCTATCGTAAGACCTCCACCGGATCCATCTAACAACGTATTAGGACCGATCCATGTATTTTTACCAACATTTACTTCTCCTAAAACTAGGCTGTTGTCATAGATACTAGCGCCTTCCCCAAAGTTAAGCAATTTTGCTTTTTCCCAACGATCTACTATCATATCGCCAAATGGAAGAGAACGATTATATCGCTCTAAGTAAAATCTACTACGTGTAAAAAAAATGCTTTTTAACTCATCGAGCAAAATCATTTGATTAATATCTCCTTAAGTAGGTTGCCAATAGTAGATATATTTTCTTTATCTAAATGCTCATGTAGAGGAAGAGCTAGACCGTTTTTATACAAATCAGGACCAACATGGTAATCAGATACAATATTATTTGCATGATTAAATAATTTTAGCTCACTCATGCTTTGTGCGCCCAAACTAGATTCAATTCCAGCATCTTTCAACGCTTTCATTACCTCTGTTCTATTAAACTGTTTAGAAAGTACTATCATATAAGTTTGAACACTGTGACCTTCAACTATTTTAGGTAACCTAATTAATCCTTGCTGCTCTAAAGGAGCTAAAGCATCTTCATAAATAGCAGCTAATTCACGACGTTTTTCTATCCAATCATTCAATTTAGGTAATATTGCTCTACCAATAGCTGCTTGAAAGTTAGTAAGTCTATAGTTTAGGCCAATACATTTAAACTCTATACCAAACTCACCACGAATCATTCCGTGACTTCTTAATAACTTTGCCTTCTCATAAAGCTGATCATTATTAGTCACTAAAGCACCACCCTCACCTGTTGTCAGAGTTTTTCGAGGATGGAATGAAAAACAACCTAGCTCCCCCACGGTCCCAGCCATGACATCTTGTTCTTTTGCGCCTAAAGCACAAGCAGCATCTTCTATCAATGCTAAATTATACTTGTTTGCAATTTCACGATACTTTTTTAGACCACGAGGATTACCAAATTCTAAAACAGGCATAATCGCTTTTAGTTTTTCAGGACCAGACCATGTTTGAATACAAGACTCTAATAGCTCGGAATTCATATTGTAAGTTTCGATATCTACATCAACGATAATGGCTTTAGCACCTGTCATTTCTACAATGTTAGCAGTAGCAGCAAATGTGAAGTCAGGAACAATAACAGCATCACCCGCTCCAATGTCTAAAGCTAATAAAGCGATATGGAGTGCAGCCGTACCATTACTTACCACTAAGGCATGCTTTACCCCAAGGAAATTCGCTAACTCTTGTTCAAAGCTTTCACACTCTTCACCGTGAACAAGTTGACCACTTCGTAGAATTTCACTAACACGCTCAATTGCTGACTCTGGGATTGTAGGTTGTGAGAGCTTAATCATATTATTTTTCCTTCAAAAACATATCTGGCATTACTGGCAAATCATTCATATTAGCTGATAACCAGTCTGCTGTACGAATCAAACCTTCTTCTAAGTCCACTTGTGCTTTAAATCCTAATAATTCTTCAGATTTATCAACATTTGGTATACGAAGTTCAATATCTGCAGATAGCGCATCTCTAAATATAATTTCTGACTTTGAGTTAAGTACGCGGCAAATTGTCTGAGCTAAGCCATAGATGGTCGTTATTGCTCTTGCGTTGCCAATATTAAAAGACTCTCCTATCGCTTGAGGTACGGATAGTGCTTTCATTAACGCATCAATCATATCATCTACATAACACCACGCTCTAATTTGTGAACCGTCACCAAAAATATAAATATCTTCATTATTCAGGGCTTTACGAATCATAATAGAAATGGCACCTTCACCAATCTGTCCAGGTCCGTAAACGTTAAAAGGCCTAAAAGTAACGGTCGGTAATCCATGCTCACGATTATAAGCATGAGTTAAGTGTTCACCAGCAAGTTTACTTACTGCATACGTCCAACGGGCTTCACCAACTGCTCCTGTGGTAGTAGAATTTAACTCGTCTACCCTATAAGCTCTAGAACCAAACACCTCTGAAGTTGAAAACTCTAGAAATCTTTCTACAGTGCCTGCTTGATGTGCGGCTTCAAGCGCATTGGCAGTTCCAATCATATTTACTGTCATAGTACGAACTGGACTTTTAACAGTATTATCAATACCTGCTATAGCGGCGGCATGTATAAATATCTCACTACCTTTTGCTGCTTCAATAATTTTTTCTTGATCTAACACATTGCCCTGTATTAATTTTAGATTTTTATGATTAGCAAAGGGTTGACTTTTTAAAGTATTACGTTCTAAATTATCATAAACGACCATTTCGTTGTTTTCGATTAATCTACCGATTAGAGTTGATCCAATAAATCCCGCACCACCTGTGATGAATATTTTCTTGCCCGTAAGTTCAATCATTAGTTATCTCTTTGGTTATTTAAAATTTAAAATGAATTACAAATAGTTTTAATATCTGTAGTTTGCATATATGGGTGCATCGGTAAACTCATTACCCGTTCAGCAACGGCATCACCTACTGGTAGTACTGCGTTGACATCTACAACAGCAGGCTGCTTATTCAATGGTATCGGATAATGTACTGCCGTTGGGATACCTTGTTCTTTCAGCTTAGCTTGTACCTTATCACGATTATCAACTTGGATAGTATATTGCGCCCATGCACTCTGATTGTGTGCTTCGATAAAGGGTATCGTAGTAATACCCGCTTCAGTAAAGAGCTGATTGTACGTCTCTGCCACACGTTGGCGTGCTTGCATCTCATCATCTAGGATTTCAAGCTTAGGCAGTAGTATCGCTGCTTGTAAGGTGTCTAAACGGCTATTAACACCGACGCGAATATGATGATAGCGGCGATCTTGACCATGACGTGCTATCTGTCGTATTACGGTCGCCAGCGCCTCATCATTGGTAAAGATAGCACCACCATCACCGTAGCAACCTAGTGGTTTACTAGGGAAAAAACTGGTGCATGCAACCGTCGTTAAATTACAGGACTTCTTACCTTTATAGCTAGCGCCAAAGCTTTGTGCTGCATCTTCAATGACCGGAATATTATATTTAGCTGCGATAGCATTGATAGCATCAAAGTCTGCACACTGACCATAGAGGCTGACCCCAATAATGGCTTTGGTGCGCGGCGTAATGGCAGCTTCAAGCTTCTCGATATCTAGGTTATAAGTTTTTGGATTGATATCTACATAGATAGGCTTGGCACCTAATACCGCTACCGTCTCTGCTGTCGCAATATAAGTAAATCCTGGCGTAATGACCTCGTCTCCAGGACCGATACCAAATGCCATTTGGGTGATTTGTAGCGCATCAGTACCGTTAGCACAAGTGATACAGTATTTAGCACCCGTATATGCTGATAGCTTTTCTTCAAGCTCATGTACTTCAGGACCTAAAATATATTGACCGTGAGCCAATACCTTTTGGATATTGGCATTTAGTTTGTCTTTTATTCTGTCCTGCTGTGCGACCAGATCAATAAATTGCATGCTAAGCCTCCTCTTTGATGAGCGTGCCATTAGTAAGCGTATATTTAGCACCCGTATGGATACAGCTTGTCTCACCATCGCCAGTTAACGGTAACTCTAAACGCTCACCATACTCGCTCATCCAGCCTATCTGCTTGGCAGGTACACCGACCATCAATGCATAATCTGGCACATCTTTATTAACCAAAGTGGCAGCACCGATGAAGGCAAACTTACCAATAGTATTACCACACACAATCGTACAGTTGGCACCCATAGAGGCACCTGTTTTTACCAGGGTACTCATATATTCAGACTTTCTATCGACGAATGATCTAGGGTTATAAACATTGGTAAAGACCATACTTGGGCCACAAAACACCCCATCTTCTAGAGTAACATTGTCATAAACAGAGACGTTATTTTGTATTTTGCAATCATTACCGATGATGACCTTATTGCCAATAAAAACATTTTGACCCATAGAACATCTTTCGCCGATTTTTGCTTCAGCACATATATGTACAAAATGCCAAACACGGCTATCTTTACCGATAGTCGCACCTGCATCTATAATTGCTGACTCATGGATACTGACACTAGGATGAATAGAAGCACTCATAAACTCGACTCCGTTAGTAGCTTTTTTACATTCGGGTGTAGTCTTGACTCATCGGTGACTAAATCTTTGGCATGACGGATATGCTCGACTGTTTTGACACTGAACCGAGCATCCTCCAAACCATAACCACGTCCCGCAAGGATTTCTTGATATGAGATAGTATGTAAATCAGTAAAGCCACTTGAAAACTCAATCTCTTCACCTTCGATATCAATAGAGCGATAAGTCGGCTGCTTACCCTTAACGCTTTCAGGTAAATCATTTGCATCAATCGATAAGAACCAACGCACACGCGCTTTATCATATTCTAAATAGCCACCCGCTTTGGTTTCACCAGTATAGTAAACTTCACTATCTACCAATTCGCCAAATATAAAATGTAGCATGTCGAAGAAGTGCACACCAATATTTGTAGCAATACCAAAGGATTTGTTTAAATCACCTTTCCAACTTTCCAGATACCATTTGCCGCGCGAGGTAATATACGTCAGCTCTACATCGTACTTTTCTGTGCGATTGTCATTAGCTATTTGTTCTTTTAATTTTAATATTGCGTCATGATGGCGCAGCTGTAAGATATTATAGACTTTTTGCCCTGTCTCTTTTTCGACTTCAATGAGATCATTAAGAATAGCTTCAGTAGGAACTAAAGGCTTCTCGCAAATAACATCTGCACCCAGTCTAAGACCCGCTGTGATATGAGGATGATGCAAGTAATTGGGCGAGCAAATAGAAACGATATCAATCTTGGTATTAGGATCGCGTTTTAGCTGATGACAATGATCGCTAAAGCGCTCAAATTGAGTAAAGAACTCACTACTAGGAGAGATACTATCAATAATACCCACAGAATCATTGATATCATAAGCAACAGCTAACTCATTACCAGTCTCTTTGATAGCTTTCATATGACGCGGAGCAATGTAACCAGCAGCACCTATCAGTGCAAATTTTTTCATTGTAATTTCCTTGAGTTTTTATAAACGAATATCTGTTTCGCCTTCTTGGAATACATGCTTAACGTCGTAAACCACATGGTTTGATTTAGCCAGCGCTCTAATAGCTTCTACGCCCATCTTCTTGTACTTACTATGATCTACGGCGACCACGACACCATCGTAATAGCCTTTTTGCAACTCATTGATCAATTCAATCCCGTAACGGTCAAACACTTCTTGCTTATCAGCCCAATCATCATAAACATCAACATTGATATTGAAGCTTTTTAGCTCTTTGATAATATCAATGACTTTGGTATTACGAGTATCAGGGCAGTCGCCTTTGAAGGTAAAACCAAGTACTAATACTTTTGCTTCGTCGATATGTATTTTACTACGCGCAAGCTTTTTTACCATTTGCGTGGCGACATACTGGCCCATACCGTCATTGATGCGACGACCAGCAAGGATGACTTCTGGACGGTAACCAACCTCTTGAGCTTTATGAGTCAAATAATAGGGATCTACACTAATACAATGCCCACCAACTAAACCTGGCTTAAATTTAAGGAAATTCCATTTACTACCCGCAGCATCCAATACCGCTTGTGTATCTATACCAATGATATTAAAGATCTTAGCAAACTCATTAACGATAGCAATATTTAAGTCGCGCTGTGTATTTTCAATAACCTTAGCAGCTTCAGCGACTTTAATTGATGTAGCACGATAAGTACCAGCAGTAATAATAGAAGCATAAAGACTATCGATTAAATCAGCCGCCTCTGGTGTTGAGCCTGAAGTAATCTTAGTGATTTTAGTTAGAGTATTTACCTTATCGCCTGGATTAATACGTTCTGGGCTATAGCCCACATAAAAATCTTGATTAAATGTTAAACCAGATATTTTTTCTATAATAGGGATACAAACTTCTTCTGTCGCACCAGGGTAGACTGTAGATTCATAAACCACAATATCGCCAGCTTTTATTACTTTTCCAACAGCTGCAGAGGCACTTTCTAAGGGCGTAAGATCTGGTGCATTATTTTCATCAATCGGTGTCGGCACAGTGACGATATAAAAATTATAACCGGCAATTTCACTCAACTCAGTGGTAAATTCTAATGAATTAGCGGCTTTTAATGCTTCGCTACTTACCTCAAGCGTACCATCAAAGCCATCTCTTAATTCTTGCACACGCTTAGTATTAATATCAAAACCGACTACGGGGCGATGCTTACCAAACTCAACGGCTAAAGGCAGACCCACATACCCAAGTCCGATGACCGCTATTTTTATATTGTCGATATCTAACATAACTTTCCTTTGTTCATCTAACCAATTTTAGTTGAAGAATAGTATTTAGGGTGTTTATTAAGGTTTATGCAGCTTTAGATCCTTCTTGATAACCCGCTACATACTGCTTAAACTGCTGCTTTAGCCAAGTGACATCAAACTCTTTTTGCTTTTCGGTAAGCTCGAACAATACTGATTCAAGCTCATCCAATGGAAAGCTATGCTCTAGCGCTTGCATGATAAGCGGATGATCAGTTGATTCGACGTTATCCTCACCAATAATAAGCTCTTCATATAATTTCTCACCTGACCTCAAACCAGTAAAAATCACTTCGATATCACCTTCAGGATGGGTATTATCTTTAATATCAAAACCACTCAAATGAATCATTCGGTGCGCCAAGTCAACAATTTTGACCGGCTCGCCCATATCAAGCACAAACACCTCACCACCTGATGCCATCGCACCCGCTTGGATAACTAAATTTGCCGCCTCTGGAATCGTCATAAAATAACGAGTCACATCAGGATGGGTGACCGTAATCGGTTTACCTTGCTCAATCTGCTTGGTAAATAACGGTACTACAGAGCCTGATGACCCTAGGACATTGCCAAAACGCACCATACTGATACAGGTTCGGCTATTTGTTTGGCTAAGCGCTTGGCAAACCAGCTCTGCTAAGCGCTTAGAAGCGCCCATCACATTGGTTGGTCTTACTGCTTTATCGGTCGATATAAGTACAAAGGTCTCTACATTTGCTGCAATCGCAGCGCGGGCGCAGTGATAAGTGCCTTTCGTATTATTAATAACGCCTTCAAACGGATTGTGTTCAACCATAGGTACATGTTTATAGGCAGCGGCATGATAAACCGTTTGGATATTATAGAGCTTCAGTATTCTAAGCAGGTTCGATTCATTGGTGACATTACCGATAACAGCAACAATTTTAATATCTTGATAGGCTTGGGTATTGGCTTGTTTGATGATTAGCTCTTGATGAATGCTATAAAGAGCAAACTCAGAAAGCTCATAAAGTACAAGACATTTAGGCTGGTTTTTAATCACTTGCCGGCACAATTCACTACCGATAGAACCACCAGCACCAGTGACTAATACGCACTTATCTTTAATATTCATCTGCAGCAAATTTGCATCAGGTTCAACAGTCTGTCTGTCTAACACATCCAATATGTCTACTTTGCGCATACTACTGACGGTCACTTTTTCGTCAGCGATTTCCTCTAGGCTCGGTAGTTCCTTGATTTTTATAGCAATACCTGACAGTTTATCTATAATCTGGCGTTTTTGCGCGCGACTAATAGAAGGTATAGCTAAAAACACCTGTGCAATGTCTAGCTCCTCCACTAAGCTTACTAACTCATCAGCAGCATAAATCTTTTTGCCGAGTAAGTAAGCGCCCGTAAGCTGTGGATCATCATCGACGTAAGCCACAACATTATATTTATGCGAGTTTCTTAAACCTTCTAATAAATCCCGACCTGCTTCTCCCGCACCATAAATAACAATATTATCATAACCATTTTCATCCCTAATACGGCGCTGGTTTTTACCTTGTAATCGCGTTAGAAGCTCACGGATGGTAAGCCTACTATTCCATAACCAAATAAAGAATAGAAACAAATATAAAATGGGTACGGCACGTGGCACATTAGGAAGGAGTTTAAAATAAAGAATGGTCTGGGCGATGATGATAAGTACAAAGAATAGCTGTAATACGCTACCCATCATCGCATCAAAAAAACCTCTAGCTACGCCATTGTAAAACCCAATAGCATATAAGCATAAGACTGGAACCAATGCGCTCAGACTTAATACTAATAAGCTGACATGATGGTCTATATATCCATATCTTGCTGCAATGGCGAAGAATAGACAAACCGCTGACATGATAAAGTCAGCTAACATTAAGATACTACGCTTGATACTTCTAGGTAGGCTAAGCAAAAACTGAGCGCTACGCTCAGAAAGACCAGTAGATATCATAGAGTTAACATTATGTGGTTTGGATGAAACTGATGGATCTATTGACATAACAAACAACTATTTTGGTTAAGCATTCATATTTAAAGCATTACATCTCTATCAAATAATAGTTAATTATTATTGCCATAAGCATAACTATAATGATAGCTGTACTTACTCAGTAACCCCTGCTGTACATCATTGAGAATAATACCATCAACTTGTATATTGGCCTTATTCATCTGATTGACCGCGTAAACTACTTGCCCTTCTATAGACTTATCATAGCGAGCTACCACTAGGACTTTATCTGCATGCTGGGACATAATCATAGCGTCAGAAGCCGCTAAAATTGGTGGTGAGTCAATAATAATATAATCATAATGCAGGTTTAATTCTGTCATTAAATGATCAAAACTGCCATTAGCCAATAGTGAAGCTGGGTTACGGGGATGCTGACCTCGTGGCATAAAATCGATATTATCTATACCTGTCGGATGGATAAAGCTTGCCAAACTATTAACGTCTTGAGTGGTAACAACTTTTGATACTTCAGAATTATCTCTTGATAAATGAGTCGTATCTTGTGATAGGTAATCAGCCAAACCATTATCTTGACTCATACTAAACATCTTATGCAGCTCACCCAAGCGCATATCAGCATCTATAATGAGGACTTTTTTATCTAACTGGGCAAATACCTCAGTTAGATTAGAAGAGATAAAAGACTTACCGACACCAGGGCTCTCACCAGTAATCAAGATTACTTTAGCGCGTTGACCTGCTCGACCCTGCACTGGCATGCCAAACATCAGGTTCGTTCTTAAGCTCTTAATGGCCTCGTAGCTCAAACTATTATTATCCACATAGGCCAATAGTCTATTAGGCGCTTTCTTGTTCCTACGCAATCTTGTGAGTAATGGAGAGCGTGGAATTGTAGCTACCACAGGTACACCAGTCTTGGCCTCTAAACGCTCAGGGTCTTTTACCACATTTCTAAGCATGTTTTTAAGCAGTACAAGCATAGTTCCAAGCATCGACCCCAATAAAACTGCCAAGATAATAATCAAAAACTTTTTGGGAGCAATGGCTTTATAGGTGCTGATTGGTAAGTCAACAATTCGGGCAAAACCTAACTGACCTGCTTTAGCGATCTGTAGTTGCTGATAGTTTTTGAGTAGAGTTAGATAAATCTCTCTATTAATTTCAGTATCTTGTGATAACTTAAGAAACTCTCGTTGCAGTTCAGGTAAGCCTGCAATAGTATTATCGATAGTCTGCTTTCTATCTCTCAAAACTTTCAATTGTTCATCGATCTGAATAACCAAAGGATGCTCTTCGGTATAATAAGTCGTTAAATCAGCCTTTTTAAGCTTCAGCTCATTCAGCTGTACATCAATATTAGAATTTTCAGTGAGAAGTAGCTCAGCCTCTTTTGCAACATCAATTGTGCCATATTTTTTACGAAACTCATTAAACACTCCTTCGGCATCCTCAAGTTTTTTCTTAAGAATAGGAATCTGTGTTTCCATAAACTTGATTGTTTTGGTCGTCTCCTCAGAGCCACGAGATTGGTTCTGACCTATGTATGATAGGATAATATCCTTAAGTATCATACTCGTTTGCTGCTGATTGGCACCAGTCATCGAAAGCTCGATGATACCCGTTTGCTTGCCTTTCTCAACAACCGATAATGATTTATTAATATCATCAGTAGTCGTCTGCAATGACTGCTTAGTGATACGGATAGCATGACCACCAGCTGGTAAGTCATTGACTGTAATATGAATCTGACCATCTACGCCGCTAAATTTCTGCGGCTGATTAAGCTGCCCTTTAAAGTCGTCAAAACCGTTAGTTAAGACGAAACCATTACCTTCTCGGCTTAAAGTAAAAGGTTGGTTTAGATAAGCTTGTGAGACATTAAACTCACTGATCTGCACTTGGCCTTCTGCTGTTTTTAGAGAAACACCCTCAGGTGCATTTATTTGTGTATGAGTACGATCGTTGATTACTTTATCAATAGCACTAACTTCAAGATCAGCAAGCTGGATGCGTAAATGTAGTTGGTTGACTACTGGCTCCAAAATCATTCTTGAGCGAATCAGCTCAGCCTCAGTCTGTGCCTTACTAGCTTCAGAGCCCAATAGATCAGAAATATTCTCACCCAATGCAGGCAGGCCTGATGACTTTTCATCAATTTGGATCAGAGCATCGGAACGATAGGTAGGATTTACGTACCTGCTATATAAGACCCCTATTATCAAGCCCAATACTGCAAAAAGAACAATAGTCTTCCAGCCGCGCAAGATAGAAAATAGCAGCGCCATAAGATCAATTTCGTCATTATCTTCTTTAGAGGCAGAGTTTGATAAATTTTTTGAATCTGTATTCATAACGGTATGTTCATCACTTAAGGTTAGTCGTTTAATAATATCTAGTTAACTAATTTTGTCTGCCCACTGCTCGAGGCTATCAACAATATCTTGATATGCCGTTTTAAAAGCACTCATTTCATGCTTATAAGGGTCGGCAATGTCTTTACTCATCCAATGACCTAGCTTAAAGGTTTTGCCGCGACAAAATGGCCAGCGCTCTTCTATCCATTTCGTTTGGCCATCTGACATGGTAAAAATAATGTCAGCCTTTTTTGCCAAATTTTCGTCAAGCTGTTTCGCGACATGCTTAGTGATATCAAGCTGCTGCGCTGTCATGATCTCTAATGCAGCAGGATCTGCAGGGTGACCGACTAAAGCGCCAACACCTGCAGAGTCAATATTCTTATGTGGATAACGTTGTTTCAGTAATGCCTCTGCCATCGGGCTACGACAAATATTACCAACACATACGACTAAAATATTATCAAACGCCATAACTGTTATCACCTATTATCTATAAGCCTGAAAGAATACTAACTGCTGAAGTCGATGGTAGTATGGCACTGATAACACGATTCCAACGCGTCAAGCCAGTAGGGTCAACGTAGACAATATCATTCGCATGCATCTCAAACCGATTAGCAAGCGCGAAACTGGTAATCGTTTGCATATCAACGTAGTAGATATCCGTAGTTCTAGTATTTAGATTGTCACGTACCACATATATTTTGGCTGCATTGGCCGTATTAGAATCAAGACCTTTAGACTCACCTAAAACCTGAGCCAAACTAATACCTTGCTCTAAAATAGGCACAGGTTCTACTTGTCCAAACTCTCCTAGGACATATACCTTATTACGGTCTTGGCTGTTCACATGAATAGAATCACCATCTTGCAGATAGATTTGATTGGCTGATGTCCCTAGCTGACGCAACGATTGTAACCCTATATTGTAGCTTACCCCTTTGCGGTTAAACACAATATTATTCGAGTCGCCAGTAGATGTTGCGCCGCCGGCCATAGAGATCGCACTATACAACGAGACTGGTGCATCAGCAATCGCAAATTCGCCCGGCTGCTTCACGGCCCCATCAATGAAAAATTTATTGCCACGGTAGTTAACAATTTTAACCTGTGGGTCTGAATACTTAAGATAGCGTTGAAGCTGTTTTTGTAAATTGGCGGTAAATTGCGGCACACTCATGCCACTAGCCTTAATACGTCCAACCAGTGGGAACTGAACAAAACCTTGTTGATCAACAGGATAACCCGCTGCATAAGGATTAGTAACGTCGCCAGCTGGAAGTGGTGTGATATTAGGATAACCCGTAAGTACAATACTTAAAATATCGCCTTCAGAGATACGATAATCCGCTCGACCAGAATTTCTTATTAACTGGGTCAAATCTCTATTTGGGATAACGGCCTTTTTCGGTGGCAGCGTCGCTAGATTCAATGGTTGAATATTAAAATGCAAACCATTTTCAGCGATAAATGTCCCGCTTGGTGGCAGCTCACCTGCTTGAAGTCCTGCGTTGATGCTAGAGCAGCCTGATACTAGGCTAATCATGAGTAGACACGCTACACTTAATAACTTTGATGAATTGAAAAACATAGAAAAACCTTTATAAATCATAGATATAAGTAGCGTCCACTGATAAACCAATTAAGACAACTATACTAAAGGGCTATATTAGCCACAAAAAAACAAAGCCATAATAACATAGGTGGTTAAATATTGAATAATAATGGGCTGTTTTTGGCAAAAATTACGTAAGAGTAACAATCAATTTATAGTCGCTTTCATCAAATATAGAGACCTTGTTTAAACCCATAACTATCTAATAAAGCATGGCTTATTATAAATAATAATAGCCTTAAAAAATTTCTCTTAAACAAAGCCTTGATAAATAGCGTATAATAGTCAGTCCAAATTTATACATTGAGAAATGTAAACCCACCGACTCAAGGATATCGTTATGAAAGATGAAAAACTCCAAAAAGCCCTCGCCCGTATGGGACTTGGCTCACGTCGTCAGATGGAAGAAGTGATTAAAGCAGGTCGCGTGACCGTTAATAATGGTCCAGCGACTATCGGCGACCGTGTCGAACAAGGCGATGAGATTCGTGTTGATGGTCGTCAGATCAAATACACTGCCGAAAATGAAAAGCGTCGTCGCGTTTTAGCGTATTACAAGCCTGAAGGCGAAGTATGCTCTGCCAATGATCCAGAAGGCCGTCCAACAGTCTTTGAGCGGTTGCCAAAATTGACTCATGACCGCTGGGTAATGGTTGGTCGCTTGGATATTAACTCAACTGGTCTGTTATTGTTTACCAATGATGGCGAAATGGCGCATCGCTTGATGCATCCGTCTAGCGAAGTGACACGTGAATATGCAGTGCGTGTGCTTGGTGAAGTGACACCAGATATCGCTCGTACGTTAACGTCTGGCGTCATGTTAGAAGATGGTATGGCACAGTTTGAAGATATTAAAGAAGGCGGCGGCGAAGGCGTCAATAAATGGTATCACGTCAAGCTAAAAGAAGGTCGTAACCGCGAAGTACGTCGTTTATTTGAGTCGCAAGGTCTTAAAGTTAGCCGTCTGCTGCGTACACGTTACGGTACGATTATCTTACCAAAAGAGCTACGTACCGGCCGTTTCTTAGAGCTTGATAAAAAAGACATCAATACTTTGACGGATTTAGTGAGCTTACGCCCACGTCACGGTACAGGTCTGCATGGTGCAGCTAAAGAAAAGCAAGAACGTATTAAAAATAAACCGCTTAAAGCACGTCGTACGGACACTCGTAGCGATAGCCGTCCTAGCAGCGCAAAACCTAAGAGCAGTGCTAGCCCTGCCAGTCGCGGTACGCGTAATACCCGTGACCGTAACAACAAGCGTTAATCGGACTAATTCAACCTTACTTTGAATCTTTTATAAATTTGAAGTAGTTAATAAAAAAAGCGGTCAATGATTCATTCATTGACCGCTTTTTTATACGTTTCTTAATAACGTTGCTAACCAAAAGCTTAGCTATCATGGCTATTAATATAGCTCTTCATGACTCGTAATTCCTGCAACTGCTGCGTAGCCATTTGTTCTAACAGTTTATCTAAACGTTGTTCGATATTATTTAAGACTTGTTGCAATAATTCACTGGCTTCAGCTTTTTTTTGCTGATTTACCTCATTATTACTTCTATTTATATTTACTAGCTGATAATGACTAACCAGCATTTCAGGTAAACGTGTATGCAACATTTTATTTAACACAAACTGCTGTTCTGTGACCGCAGGCGTTTTATTCTGAGCTTGTCGTGTTTTTTGATAAGATTGATAGCTGCTGACCTTTTCATCGATACGTTGCAATTGACGTAGCTGATTATCTGGTAATACCTTTAAGTACTTTTTATTTAAAGTTAGCTGCTGCCAATTTACCGCAGATAGTACCAATGGCGTATTATTATCTTGATACGTAAGCACACCTGGGGTAATGCCAACCATTTTATGCAATGCGTGCCAGCCTTTTCTACCTAAATAAATAGTAGTGACCGTCGTCACAATACCAACGCCAATTAAAACACTCATATACGCCTAACCTTTATTTAGCTCATACGATTGAGTAATTACAGTTTAATATCTTTAGTATTCGTATTCGCGCTTTTGCCACTTGCATCAGTTGGAATTTCAAGGGCTTCGATTTCTCTATTACTATGATTAACAATGGCACTATCGGCATTATTATTAAGCCCCTGAATATCCGCATTAACGGTAGGATTGTTAAAACGTTTTTGTAAATATCGATTGGTTGCAAGTAGTTTTTGCCCATCTTGATGATAGGAAGCATTAAGCAAATCATCAAACTGGCTATTAATCGTGCTTAACACATCTAACAATGCTTCTTTGCCAGTGACATTGGAGTGCTTTATTTTAGTGCTATCGGCAAGCGCGCCGTCCCCCACATCTAAGTCATGCAAACGGCGATAATCAGCCACCGCTAGTGGCACATGCCTATCCATTAGGTTTTGAATCATGACATAGGTTTCGTTGACGGTATCTTTATCATCAATTTTGCCATCATTATTGGTATCGCCATAAATAACACGCAGCTTTTCGCCTTTGTCATTGATTTGGTCAAGGGCGGTTTTGACCTCAACTGGCAAGCTTTTTTCGGGAATATAGCCTAACTGCGGCATCGCTTTATATTCAAGCATTTTGGGCGCCGTCACTTTTTTGATACCACGATATCCTAGGTACAACCCGGCGGCTGGCAGCACGCCATATAAAACAAACATTACGAACATCGCAGTCAATTGGGTCATTAGGTTGTCCTTATTGCTTAGCAAAATTGTTTGGCAAATTTCTTATTATTTTAAATAAACGTATTATTATAAATAAAAATCGATAGCTATCATTAAACAAAAAAATAAGGCTCTATTAAAGCCCTATATTGTTATACATTGAGTCGATTGTGTTTAATCATGCTGATTTATATTACTTTTATAACGCCAATTCAAAGCCCATAAGTTAAACCCACGATTAAAAGAGAAGCAACCACTAGCTTTGGGTTCGGCTTTTAACATAACGGTGCGTTGAAGCCAGTTTATTCATCACCGTTTGGTGGAGCTCATCTAGTAATTCATCAAGCTCGTAATCAATCTCTAAAAACAAATCGGTCAACATATCGCCTGCGGTCATTTTACCTTGCACCATATTATTTTTGGTACGATGCGGACTAAAGCGTTGCAGCTGTTCATAATGGTGTAGCGCTTCTGGAATACTTTCAGACACCAGCTTATCGATAACAAACTGGCGCTCATTATGTTGCTGTTGTTGCTCAGCATTGAGCTCGCTACTCCACTCACGGTAACGCTTTAACTTACCATTAATCCGGTCTAGTATCGCAACGGCCTCAATAGGCATGGCATTTAGGGTGGCCTCATCGACCACATCAACAAGCTCAGTCATAATCGGACAGCGTCCATGTTTGAGATACCATAACGTATCAGGGTCAAAAGGAGGGCGATTGGTTGGGCGCATCTGAGCACGATTGGCTAAATAGCGATCGGTCAATGGCGTTGCCGAGCGCATATCACTTACTTGTGCTAACGCAGCACAAATACGGTCAGCACGCTCAGGCGGCGTAAGCGTAGAACGTTGGCTGCTCGCTTGAGTCTGCTCATTATCGGCTGCTTTATCATTAGCAGTTGCGTCATCACTACTTGCCATTTTCTGAGCATTTTTAGCCGCGAGTGTTGGCAGGTCTTGAGCTTGCCCAAAGGACTGTAGCATTCTTGCCAAACTTACCACCATGACCGACTTTGCCTCTCTTTCAGTGCATTCATATTTTGCTCGTACTGCGTTTATTCATATTGCATCGATTAATTCAATAGCGTATCTTAACAGCTTTTTACGGCGCTGCCAGTAAGCAAAATGTCAAGATTCTCACATCGCAATCTCTCCAATCATGTGAAAGACAAAACCCTAAAAATACCAAATCTTAAAAAACCATAAGCGCACTATTATGAATGCTCCCGATTATATTTCTGGCTTCTTACTTGGGCTGTCGCTCATCATTGCCATCGGCTCACAAAATGCCTTTGTCCTCAAACAAGGACTGAAACGCGAACACATATTTTTCGTCTGCTTATTTTGCGCGGTCAGTGATGCGATTTTAATCTCTGCTGGTGTTGGCGGTTTTGGCGCAGTAACAGCACGTTATTCGCAAGTCGTAGACATTGCCAAATTTGCAGGCGTGGTATTTTTACTTGGCTATGGACTGCAAAGCTTATACGCCAGTGTACGCGTATCGCATGCACTTAACATCGACGGACAAGTCGTCACCAGCTTAAAAAAAGCACTGTTATTATGTTTTGGCTTTACTTGGCTTAACCCGCACGTCTACCTAGATACATTGGTGCTCGTCGGCATGGTTTCAACAGGGGCAAATAGCAAAGTCGTATTTGCCGCTGGTGCGGTAAGCGCCTCGTTCTTTTTCTTCTTTGCACTTGGTTATGGTGCGCGATTACTTCGACCTTTATTTGCCAAACCAAAAGCTTGGAATATACTCGATGCTTTGGTCGGTTTCCTGATGCTATATTTGGCTTGGCATCTATATCAAAGTTAATGAAGCGTAATAAATAAACATAGCTTATCAAAACGAAAAAACCAAACACATTACGTGTTTGGTTTTTTATTACTTTGAAACTAATGACTTCTTATTAGGACGCTTTTTTGCGCTTTTTAGGCTTAACAAAGGTTAAGTTTAAAAAATGCTCTAGCGAATCATCAAGGATATCTAACCACGGTTCTGGTAGCTCAGGAGATAACGTTCCAGTTAAAGTAGAACGATAGGCCTTTTCTCTAAAGGTCATGATATTCTCGGCTTTATCTTTTTGCCATTCCTTTAAGATTTCGCCCTGCTCTTCTACCGCGAACTCTGGGTAATCGGTGCCATTGGTCAAGTCACGGATATAAGCAGCCTGAAAATCAATAGAATCACTGACCGTTACACACTTAGCATAAGTCGCCAACCACTTTTGCTCATCTGCTTCACGAGTCGCCAAATCAGGCAAGTCGATATCGCCCAGCATCACATCACGTGCATACCACGCTTGCGCATCAAACATATTAAAGGTGAAATATTGATCCTGCATGCCCAAATAAATCAGCTTTGGGTTCGGCTGCCAAAAAATACCTTTATATAAGTTGGCTGGATATAAGCAGTTGTGCGTCTGCAAGCGCAGCTCATCTGGCATAAATGGGAAGTGGAACAAGTAACCGGTACACATGATGATAGCGTCAAAGCTTTGGCTCATGCCATCAGCAAAGTGTGCCACATCATCTTCAAAATGCGTTACTAATGGCACTTCTTTAATACCTTCCGGCCAGTCATAACCAAGTGCTTGTGTGCGATAGCTAATCGTGACTGATTTGGTGCCATACTTGTAGCACTGGGTGCCAATGTCTTCGGCAGAATAACTGCTACCGATAAGTAAGATATCTTCATCTTTAAATTCTAGTGCGTCACGGAAATCATGAGCGTGTAGAATACGACCGGGGAACGCTTCTAAACCTTCAAAGTATGGCATATTTGGCGTTGAGAAATGACCGGTCGCAACCACGACATAATCAAACTCTTCCACTTCTTGCTCATCGGTTTTGTGATTCATCACTGTCACGGTGAATTTTTGCGTTTCATCATCAAATGACACCCAACGTACAGGGCACTCAAAGCGGATGTATTTTTGAATATCTTGCTTATCGATACGACCCATGATGTAGTCTTTTAGGACTTCACGTGGTGGATATGATGGGATAGGTTCACCAAAATGCTCATCGAACGAATAATCGGCAAACTCTAAGCACTCTTTAGGGCCATTTGACCATAAATAGCGATACATACTACCGTGGACAGGCTCACCGTTTCTATCTAAACCTGTGCGCCAGCTGTAATTCCACATACCGCCGATAGCGTTTTGCTTTTCATAACAAACTATCTCAGGCAAGTTCTGTGCACCAGCCAAACGAGCTGCTTCAAAAGCACGCAACTGCGCCAAACCACTTGGACCTGCACCTAAAATAGCAATCCTTTTCTTACTCAAAACTAACTCCTATGAAATTATCGTACCCCTATTATAACATAATTTCATAATTAACGTTTTTGCTGATACTTTTGGTAATTGATTGTAGGTATTAAAATCAGCAATTAATTTTAAAAGTTGGTTAAGAGATAAAATTTTAGGAGGCAGTATTTTAGGAAATAGACAGGAGGTTTTTGATGAATGCTATCTTTTGGCGAGTGCTAGGCTGCAATTTTGATAGAATATAGCTTGTAATAGCCGTTATTAAAAAGCCAGATAAAAGCAATGAGCACTTAGGAATTAATCACACTAAATCAGGAAATAGTGTACGCAAGGCATTCACGATAATCTCGATAGAGACAGCGGCTAGGAGCATACCCATGATTCGGCTCATGATGTTTAGCCCAGTATCACCCAATAGACGACTAATGCGACCTGCTGCCATCAAGGCCAAATAACAGAATAAACTGATAAACAAACCCGCAATCAAAATAGCAGAGACTTGCAACATACCGGAAACTTGCGATGAGTAAATAATTACTGTTGAGATACCACCCGGTCCAATCATCATAGGAATGGCCAATGGCACGACAGCAGATGCAGTACTGGGTGCAGCATGTTTGTCATACTCTACATCGAAGTTTTCTTGGTCAGGCTTAACAGGGTTGCCATCACCATTCATCATGTTTAAGGCAATTAAGAATACTAAAATACCGCCTGCCAACTGGAACGAGCCAATCGAGATACCAAGCAATTTAAGTAACGTCTCGCCTGCTACGGTAAAAAAACTGATGGTGATAAAAATGGTTAAACAAGCAACACGCGCCACTTTTCGTCGATTATTCATTGAATAACCGCGGGTCAAATCCAAAAATAAGGTCAAAGCGCTAAAGGGATTAATCAATACCATAAAGGCTAAGATTATCTTGATGATTTCAGTATTCACTAAGCGCTCGCTTATCTATTGGGCAAATCAGGCAAAACATAAGGTCGTCGTGCGCATGTACGATGACCTTATAGTCGGTAGCAGCGGCATTGTAGCACAGGCAGATAAACCAATTAAATCATTAACTTCGCTTAATCCTTACGCCTTACCAAATCCATAGGATATCCATACAAATCTGCCCTTTTAATAGACTATTAGTCCGAGATTTGACCTATAAAAGCAAATATAAACTCAGACTAAGCGCTGACGTTAGGCGCTAAAATCAAGCCCGATATCTAGCGCCGTTGTGCTGTGAGTCAAATAACCCATCGCAATAAAATCAACACCGGTTTCTGCTACGGCTTGCACGGTTTGAGGGGTGATACCACCTGATGCCTCGGTCTTGGCGCGACCTTTGCACATGGTAACCGCTTTCGATAATGTCTCGGGTGACATATTATCTAAAAGCACCAAGCTCACGCCAGCCTCTAGTGCTTGCTCTAATTGCTCTAAAGTATCGACTTCAACCTCAATCGGAATCAGGTGACCTGCAAAGTCTTGCGCTTGCTTAATCGCCGTTTTTATATCGCCTGCAATGGCAATGTGATTGTCTTTGATTAAAATCGCATCGTCTAATCCTAAACGATGATTGCGCCCGCCGCCGCAGCGTACCGCATATTTCTGTACCGTACGTAGACCTGGAATAGTCTTACGAGTACAAGTAATCTGTGCAGGATACTCTGCCACACTATCGACAATCTGTCGTGTTGCCGTAGCTATACCACTGAGATGGGTCATAAAGTTTAGAGCGGTACGTTCCGCTGTCAATAGATGACGCGCATTGCCGCTGACAATCGCCAATACCGTACCCGCTGCAACCGTTTCGCCATCAACAACCTGAGCAATAAACTCTATCTGCGCATCAACCAAAGCAAAAGACAGTCTTGCCAGATCCATACCGCAAATCACACCTGCTTGGCGCGCTTTGATTTGTAGTTGTGCTTGCATATCCGCTGGGATAGTTGCTTGCGAGGTCACATCACCACGTCTACCCAAATCCTCAGTTAAAGCGGCTTCCACTAAGGGCTTAAGTAATACTTCATCCAATGCTGGCTCTTGTTTAACTGTCATATTTCACCCTTATTTTTGTGTGATGGCTTTTACATGGTAAATGCGCATTATTAATCCAAGCTTTATTTTATTAAGCTCAAAATGAGCATAAATATAACGGAAAGTGTCTAACCTCGCAAGAAAAGGGCGTTATTTTATTTATTTAACAATTTATATTTAAACCGAATGGGGGAAGCGTTATGCAGACATTAATACTATCGGCACTATTTGCGTTTGGGCAATTTACTATCCATGAGTAGGCTTTGTAGCTCAATATCGTGGCGAAAGCGATAAAGCTTGGCAGGGCGACCACGTTGAGCGCTACTGCTCTGCCCCGTTTCCATGACAAGGTTTTGTGAGTCTAGCAAACGACGGAAGTTTTGCTTATGCAAGCGCACGCCTGACAATGCCTCAACGCTTTGCTGTAACTGTGATAAGGTGAAAACATCTGGCATCAAGCCAAAGATAAGCGGTCGATATTCAATCTTGGCACGCAGACGTGAAATGGCGGTAGCAATCACGCGGCGATGATCGTAATACATGGGCGCACCTATCAGCTGCGACCAATTTTCAGGTAAAGGTCTGGTCTGAGCACTAGTTTGGGTACTGGTTTGGGTACTAATTTGAGTGTTGGCTGAATAGCTAGGTGGATAGGTCGGCGCTTCAGGTATCAGCCCCGCTTCATATAGCATCTCATAGCGTAGCAGTACGTGTTCGGCAACCCATTCTCGATTGTCCTGATTATTATCAATTGCTTTATCAATACCAGCATCTTTATTTTCGCAATTTTCGCAATTTCCAAAATCATTGCCCGCTAAGAAAGATTCACTCAATCCCCAGCACAAGCCAATGCGCTGACGACGACGCTGCTGAACGATGACGTCTTTTGTGTTATTCGCCCACTCTAATAGTGCTGGCACAATAAAATCCATGATGATACTTGGCCTACCCTCTAAGTGATTTTCCCAAGGAAAGTAATCATACCAATCTCGCCATAGCGCTTGGCTTTGTAGCTGCTGTGTTTGCGTCTCTTGCACCAATCCCAAGTAGCTGACATACACCAACGCATGGCCATCAACGTTGCGTCTATTGGTATCGACGAAGGTATATAGCTGCTCTAGATAACCGAGCGGCTGCTGAGTTTGTTCTTCAACCCACTGGCGCACGCCAGCTTGCAACGAGCGGTGCAATGGCATCAGGGGTCCATTGGGCAATAGCTTACCTTGATCAACGGTTAAGACCCGAGCGGTATGCTCAGTAATCGCCACCAACACGGCGACCACTTCTGTGGTGCCACTACCCTGTTGATGTGCATGTGAGTAAGACAATGTCATGACTTTAGTAAATATCCTTTATCTTGAAGAATGCAGTGAAAAAGCTACAAATTCTGACTTTTATAACACCGCTAAGTATAGCGTGAATCTAAAACTATCATAGCCTGCCGTTGTAAATATACCAATTGCATGTAATAAATACTGGAAGATAAATGCGAGAGCAACAATGTAAGAAAGATGACACATTTGAAAAAAACCCACAGACATTTAATTCAATTTTCAAGTTAATTATAAAAAATACTTGTATTTATGCTCAAAATGAGCATAATTAAAACACTTTATTTATTTACCATATTTAATTGTCTTATTCCTAACGACACCTCATTTGTCGTTAATGTACTAAAGGTTGCACTTATGAAAATTTATCCCTATGACGCGCCCATCATGAGCAATGACAATCGCATTGCGACTCAAATGAACATCGAATATGCCAAAGCTAAAATACCGGCAGACCTGCCACGTGCCGAACGTCTCGCAGTTGAAGAAAATATTAAACAGCTATTAACAGACAATAACGCAGTTCTGGTTGCTCATTACTACGTCGACCCTTTTATTCAAGACTTGGCGTTAGCAACCGGCGGCTGTGTGGGTGATTCGCTAGAGATGGCGCGCTTTGGTCAAGCGCATAGTGCGCAAACCTTGGTCGTCGCGGGTGTTCGCTTCATGGGTGAGTCGGCGAAAATTTTAAGTATGGAGAAGACAGTACTGATGCCAGACTTGGAGGCGGAGTGCTCGCTCGACTTGGGCTGCCCTGCTGATGAATTCTCGGCGTTTTGTGATGCCCACCCTGAGCGTACGGTGGTGGTTTATGCTAATACCAGTGCTGCTGTGAAAGCGCGCGCTGATTGGGTCGTAACTTCTTCGGTTGGCATCGATATCGTCCGACATTTGCATGCGAATGGTGAAAAAATTATTTGGGGCCCTGACCGTCATTTGGGTAAATACATCGCGCAAGAGACTGGCGCCGATATGCTGCTGTGGCAAGGGTCGTGCTTGGTTCATAACGAGTTTAAAGCGACTGAGCTGATGCAATTAAAAGAGGAGTATCCAGACGCCAAAGTGTTGGTACATCCTGAGTCACCTGATAGCGTAGTCGTACTTGCCGATGTGGTTGGCTCAACCAGTAAGCTGTTGCAATCAACTTATGAAATGGATGCCGATACCTTTATCGTTGCTACCGACTTGGGTATCTTGCACGAGATGCAAAAGCGCTCGCCACACAAACGTTTCTTAGCTGCGCCGACGGCTGGTGAGAGCGCCAGTTGTAAAAGCTGTGCGTTTTGCCCATGGATGGCAATGAATGGTCTAAAAGGGATTGAGCAGTGTTTGACTCAGCGCAGCGGTGAAGTGCTCATGACGCCTGAGCTGGCAGCAGCTGCCAAAAAACCTCTCCAACGTATGCTTGATTTTGCCGAAGCGCAAAAGCAAAGGGTGGCCGCGAGCGGTGACATTGTCAAAGACCGCGAATTATTTGCCAATGTTGGAGCGGCCTAATATGAGCGAGGCATGGTCAGCGGATAAGATAGCTTCAAATAATGCTGAGGATACTGTCCAAACAGATATACTTATCATAGGTGCTGGTCTTGCAGGACTAAGCACTGCTCTTGCTTTGCCAAAATCGCTAAGTGTAACGGTATTAAGTAAATCCGCGATAGAAGTGTGCTCAAGCCATTATGCGCAAGGCGGAATTGCAGCCAGCTTAGATAAGAATGACCGTGTCGCTGATCATATCGCTGATACGTTAGTCGCTGGCGCAGGATTATGTGAGACTGATAATACCACTAATATCCTCAGCGCTGGACAGCAAGCCGTACAGTGGCTGTGTGAGCAGGGTGTGCCCTTTACCCTGATTCCGCAACAGGAAAGACAGCCATATAATAATGTAAATCCTTTAGCGGCATTACAGACTAGCAATTTGCATCTGACCAAAGAAGGCGGTCATGGCTGTCGGCGAGTTGCACATGCCGATGATGCAACTGGTCGGCATATTATGGAAGCCTTGACTCTAAAAGTGCAAGCTGCAGATAATATTACCATCCTGCCCAACCATGAAGCACTAAGCCTTTTAAAGAATAGCGCTAATCCAAATAAGCAATGCCAAGGTGCGCTTGTTTTTGATCATGTCAATCAACGTAAACTTATCTTTCATAATCGCGCTGTCGTATTGGCAAGTGGCGGTTTAGGACAGTTATTTAAGCGTGCCAGTGCGCCGAATGTCTGTGTCGGCGATGGCGTGATGATGGCATGGCAAGCGGGTTGCCGCTTAGCAAATTTAGAATTTATCCAATTTCATCCAACCGGCTTAGCCTTAAATGACAGTAGCTTTCTAATATCCGAAGCACTGCGCGGTGAAGGTGGGCGGCTATATTGCCCACAAACGGGCAAGCGTTTTATGCTCGATGTTGATAACCGTGCAGAACTGGCGCCAAGAGATATCGTCGCCCGTGCAATCGCTGAGCAAATTAATAAGAATGGACTTGGCTATGTACATCTTGATGTCAGTCACTTGCCAGCGGAGTTTTTACAAGAGCATTTCCCACAGATTTATCAAACATTACTAGATCTCGGCATTGATATCACTACCGACCCTATTCCAGTCGCCCCTACCGCTCATTATAGCTGCGGCGGTGTAGTGACGTCTGCCAATGGTTTGACCGATGTAACAGGGCTTTATGCCGCAGGCGAAGTCGCTTATACAGGCCTGCATGGTGCAAACCGCTTAGCGAGTAATTCACTTTTGGAATGTGTGGTCGTTGGGCGCAATATCGCTGCTGACTTGCCGCGCTATTTGAAAGCAATAGAAAAGCTAGATACAACGTCACTTTATACTAATTCAGATCAATCAATCCATGATATGTGGATAGCGCCAACGCTTAAAAATAGTCAGCGCATTACTTTGCCATCGTCTGCTGAATATGAAAGCAGGTGTAATGAAAATGACAATCACAACATCAACGTCATTATGAATGCTGATATCACTGCAATAACCACAGAATTAAAAGCTTTGATGACCTCTCATATGGGCATTACCCGTGATGCTCAGCAATTAGAACAAGCACTTTTACAAATACAACAATGGCAAGAGAAAATTAATAGCTACGACTCTAATCAACTAGCTATCGATCATAAAGATAACGCTGCTATTCTAAATGAGCTGCCCTACTTTCAATTAGCAAGACAGTTGCAATTAGCGACCTTGATTATACAATCTGCTTATCAGCGTCATGAGAGCCGCGGTGGCCATTACCGAAAAGACTATCCTGACTTAACGAGCACACCTCGGACGAGTGTGATTGAGCCATTATCAAAGTTGAAAGAAGGTGGTATTGATTGGTTAATTCAGCCTATAATCGATGATACAGAGGCTGGATCGGTATATACAGTTGCTAACGCCTAACAGCAATTAAGCGTTGCCACTTCAGCCATGAAAAAACGGTGGATTACCGTTCTCTATCGACCTCAAAGTGCTAAAAACATGGCTTCTGACTTACGGTTTGTGATGGTTCTAATGATAGTCGTGAGTTCGGTTTGGGCTATGCTTGCCCTACCTCGCTTGCGTCAGCGCTTACCGAAAATCTACTTGATAGCACGCTCATGGTGGCTCATGTTAGCAGCGCTTTGCGCTTGTTATGTTATCGCTAAGATAACTGATAATAGTCAACACCTACACTCTCGCACATACCCCTATCAGTGGTTGCTCATCGCTTTTTTCTTGTTGATTGGTGTGCGTGGCGGCTACGAGATTAAACGATTATGGCACCTACCTAGTAAAGCTAGGCTTATTAGTAAGCTTCAAGCGCGTGGCTTGCAACCAAATACTCAGCCTTTTATAAGAACTTCTTCTGATTCTAAGCAAGCCTATACACATTTAAAATTCTTAGACTTGCTGTTTAGTTCTGTCTTTATCGCATTGATTATCAGCTTGATTGCCTTACAGCAATTAACGTGGCAACGCGAACAATATGGCATTTTATTTTTTGTATTATTCGCCAGTCAATTTAATGATATTGCACAGTATCTATGCGGACGATTACTTGGTCACAAAATCTTTAAGCGCGGTCTTGCTCCAACCATCAGCCCGAATAAAAGTATCGAAGGTGCTCTCTTTGGCAGTGTGTTAGCAGCGATATTGGCCACACTACTAGGCATCTGGCTCACTTCTTTTAGCTGGTGGATTTGCTTATTGGCCGCCTATGGTTTAGCGGTAAGTGGTATCGCTGGAGATTTATTAGAATCCGCCTTTAAACGTCAGCACGGCGTAAAAGACACGGGTACTATGCTCGCTGGACATGGCGGCGTATTGGATAGAATAGATAGCTTGCTGATTGGTCTGCCATTATTTACCTTGTTTTATTGGCTGCTCGGCTAAGCTGTTATCAAGTGGTTTTATCCAATTTACTGCGCAATATTAAATTAAGCAAAGGCTTAGGTAAATGGTTTAGCGCCCGAGTGATATAGCGCATAGAGCGTGGAAATATGGCCAGCTCAATATCTTTATCAATTGCCTGCATAATCTTCTCAACCGCCGTTTGTGTCTTTATTATAAATGGCTTATGGCTAGCATCACCATTATTTAAATCACGTAATGCTTGGGTGTCGATATAGCCTGAGGCGATGCAGTTTACTTGGATATCATAAGGCGCAAGTGCTGCTCGATAGGCGCTAGCATTGGCAATCATCGCACGTTTGCTTTTGGCATAAAGACTGGCGTAAGGATAATCCATTGTGCCGGCGATAGAAGCAATACAAATTAGGCTTAGGCTGCTGTTTTCGTTGAAATCCAACGCACAGCTTTGCCGCCTTAATTGCTCACTTGCCCATCTAAAAACCTGCTCAAACGCTTGCAGATTAATCGCGAGCATTTGATCGCTGTCTGCTTGACTCAGATGGTGAACACGCTCATTGCTATAACTACCCGCACTATAAATCATTCTTTGAAAACTGATATCTGACAAGCTCTCTAACAAACTTTGTGTTTGCGCGTTATCAGTCAAATCACAGCAATAAGTAACAATATCGGGGTACTGACTATTGAGACGGTCTATCTTTGCCGTGCTATGACCAACCACGCTCACTTGCCAGTCAAGCGCCTGATGATGCAGCGCCAATGCCAAACCAAGACCACTCGTACCACCGAAAACAATGATATGCGATGGCTTTTTAGCTGAAGTAGAGTGTGTAAGGTCTTTCATTTGCGAACTCATAGCCCGTGCTGTTGTATATAGTCAGTGGTTCGCTGACAGCCATACTGCCATTGCGCCTGCATTTGCCGCACAAAGCCATCATAGTCACTGTGGATGAGCTCAACGGTCATTTGTCTGATGTTAAAACGCTTTTGTACATGCTGTCTGGCCAACTGCTGAGCATTATCTGCAAAAGGTAACCAATGTAGTTGATTCACTCGAGGACTGGTTTTAACAGAATCAGCGCGTGGCAGCGTTTCTGTTGAATCAAAACCCTGCACCTGTGCCAAACGCTCGTTGGGGTCAAAACCAAAAACACGTTGAATGGCTGGTGCGGCAAGCCATGAATCATAACCTGCCTTGGTCTCTGCAAATACGCTATGACCCAATTGACACGCCAGCTCAATGGGTGTGAGATTAATCACCCCGCCTAAGCACCAACCAAGCGCTGCGATATGCGTCGGTGGTAGGTAATACATATCTGCCATAGAAGCACGAATCGCAGGGGCAAAATCCCATTTGGTCAGCGTTTTGACAGACTGAGTTATACGTCCAGTAGCAAATGTATGAGCCGGTGAATTCAGTTTTTCTGCAATGAGATCTAATGCTGCCAATCGCGGCGGGGCAAATAATAATTCTTGTAGCCTAAAATCATTGTTAAAAGCATTATCAACAGTAGTCCCTTGATTAGCTGTTGGATACAGGCGGCTGGCGATAATGGCTATTTCTGGCGTGGTAGGATTAAACGAATTATTATTGTGCTTGAGAGAAAAACCAGACAACTCGTCAAGCCATTGTTCCTCATTATCGACTCGAAACATCGCTAGCTGCTGCAATTCATCTAAAATCCGCTCATAGTTATCTACTTGCCGCTGTCTTTGCCCGTTAGCTTTTTGCTTTGTGAGTCGCCAGCGCTCGAAAGCTTGAGCCATATAACGTATTTTTAATCGCTTACTTGCTTCGTCTGGCGCGACATGTCTGATAGCAGTAATGACACGATACAACTTGCTGCTGCACATGAGCTCCTGCAAATCCTTGGGATCGGGCGCTAAATTAACCAAATAAGCCGATAGACTACCACCGCAGGTGCCAACAATCATATCCGGCGTCAAATCATGAGCCACCAATGCCGCATAGCTACCTAAATAATAGCCAAAACGGGAACCGCCCCCTGAAAAAAGCTGTACACGCTCATAGGGTTTGGCATGCGTATTATTCATGATTGGTTGAGGCTACTTTAATCGCTAGTGACACGGTAAAAATACCAAAGCGATCGATACGCATCGCTATTTTTTGAAAGCCAGCATTCTCAACCAACTGATCCATCTCTGCTTGTGAACGACAACGCATCACCCAATCGCTGCCACGATGATTGTTTAAGGTTTTACTGATAAATTCTTGTTCAGGATGCCAAGGCTGATTGGTATAAATTAAATAACCACCAGATTTTAAACTATCGTAAATGCCTGCCAAAGCCGTCGTTGGTAGCATATTGTCAGAAAACAATTCAAAAATACCAGAGGCAATGGCGATATCGAACTTTGTTTCATCGACACTGCCAGTCTCTTTCTGCTCATTAACATAACTGGCAGGGTTAAAAGCATCTTTTTGACAGGCAATCACGCGATCAGCAATTTCTAATTGCTGTTCTTTTGACTGTAAAGCTTGAATATTATGCTGCTCATAATCACGTAGCTCAGCATGCAAGTCTGTAAACTCTGTCAACAAATCAAACGCATAAAAACCATGCCCACTAGCAATATCTAGCAATCTTGGTTGGTATAACTTAGCGCTACTTTGGTTCTTATCTTCAATATCTGCTAAAGCTTGACGTGCGAGCTCTAATATATGCTCACGGCGGATACGAATCCCTTGCCAACCAATATTGCTTAAGTAAAATCTATCGATTGCCTGACCAAATTTATTCTGACCGCTCGGCTGATTGTAATAGACATGATCGAGCGAATGACCCGAATCAAAGCCATGCACAAGTCCAGTGGCAATGGCATCGCTGACATGACCAAATTTTTGCATCGCAAAGCGCGTAAGTGCAAAACTTGGGTTAAAAGGCTTAATCGCTAAACGGTCAACCTTATCCTTACTGGCACTGTTTAGATGAGCAGCGCTTAAATCAGGCGTTTTAACGTCCGTACTGAATACCTGCTCAGCGAACTCGATACAATCAGCGAAGACGTCTGCTTTATTGGTTTCATGAAAGATCGCATGATAACTATCTGGGTATAATTGCCAACGCTTATTAGTCGTATTAATCGCCTCATAAAAATCGCGTTCAGCCTGCTTATCGACCACATAATCCTTGCCTGCGCACAATACAAACGTCGGTATGGTGATGGCACCGGCATCATCGAGCAAGCGTTGACCCGTCGCATGAGTATCAATGAGCAAGTCTGTCGAGATACTATTGGAGATAAGCGGGTCGGCATTATAGGCTTGCTGCGCGTCTTTATCATGGGTCAGCACTTGCGCTTTGACGTAGCTACTCACGCGTGACATCAAACCAAGTGCGCGTGCCACCTTTAACGATGGTATGGCAAAGGGTAGATACAAACGAATCTTCAATGCAGGTGTCCCCAAAATCATCCCGCGAATATTGGGTGCGTAATCATGTACCCATGCTGCCGCGAGTACCGCACCGATACTACTGGCGATGAGTAAAGTATCGTCAATGGCAATGCCAGTTTGAGCAACGACCAATTGCACAAAGTCGTTTAAATCGCGCTCTAGCTCAGTGACGCTCTCGGCGTGATCTTTGATACCGCCTGAGCGCCCATTACCGCGTGCATCCCAAGCAAATACCTGATAGCCAGCCACAGCAAACTGCTGTCCTAACTCTTCCAATCGTCCTGAATGCTCATGACCACGATGTAGCAGAATGACTTGGCGCTGTTGTGTGTGTTGCTGACTGGCTTGTTTTATAGCCTCTAAAGGCATCGTCAGCCAGTAACGATAATATATTGCCGTGCCATCATAAGCGTTATAACTACTTTCACCATGAATAGTTTTGGGTGAGGACTGCTTTGATGAAGGCTGCTTTGATGAGAGATTCTTTGATGACGTCTTTTGGGATGGGTCTTTATGATTACTATCGTTAAGCAGATTTATTTTATTTTCTGCATTATTAGAGGTCGCTGACATAATATTGGATTCCAAAAGAGAAGCATTAGTAGAAGAATGAGGTAAAGCGTTATGAGCGATGAAACCATCAATGACGCTAGGAGAAAGTTTTACATGGTTGGAAATGTTTGACTGATAACAAGCACTTAAGGCGTTCAGTGTTGATTTCGGCACTGGTGGTTTACGCATTACGTATAAATTCGCCATATAACGCAAGCGATTGAGGCAAGTTTTTAAGAGCAAGGCTTCTGTCAGTAGGCACAGTTGCCCTATTCTTATAGGTGATAGCGATAACGGTACTTTGACAGCAACCAAGGTGCCAAGCACACCCAGCAAAAAAGCACGGTCACTTTTGCCTAATGGCCCATGGTTGGCTCGAGTACCTAGAGCTGTATGACTGGCTATACCCAGTAGCTCGGTGCCAATACTAAGTATAATAAAACCGACAATATGGCGCTGACTGTGAGATAGGTTTTCTGCGATATTTATCATCCTATCTGGCGTTTCTTGATTATCAACATGCGGCAACAGACTGGCTAATAATGCTGTATCGGCAACAATATCGCCCAATTCATTAAGCACTGCACCAAGTTTGGATGCCTGTCCGTGCTCGCGCGCCATCATGCCATCGATAGCATTGAGCGCCATACGCACAAACAATGATGACGGCATTAACAGCCATAGCGCTTGATTTTTGGTTGCGGGCTTAGCTATCACATAGGCCGTTCCCACACTCAACAATACTGCTGAAACCGTCACTTGGTTGGCGGTAACACCTTGCCCAGCTAGAGTATCGCTTATAGGACGCAATTGATCTTGGAATTGAGATTTGAGTTGATATAGCGACATAATACGTGCCAAAACCTTTGATGCCTTCAATGTAACAACAAAAGTTTGTCAGGTAAAGAATAACCAGCCACTTAGAGGTCATTTACCACTCAAAAAACCGTCATATTTTGCGATGAATATGATGTACTGATAGCCGTATTTACGAGCTAATATGATACAATCCCCAGCTTCTTAGAAATGCCCTCCCAAAAACGCCTTGTTTAAAAATGACGAGTCTGCCGACATGCAAAGCCTGATTACCCTTGTTTTGGTCTTAATGCCAATGTTTATTGGTTTTGCCATCCCTTCCAATCCCAAAATGACCAAGCTTGCTGATAAAGGCTTGTCGTACTTGGTTTATGTCATCTTAACCCTCATCGGTATTGAGCTGTCACAAGTCGAAGGGCTGGGCAGTCAAATAGGCGAAATCGCCCTATATGTCACGATATTGTCTATATTGACAATTGGCACTGGCTTATTTGCTCTCATGCTGTTTGACCGCCTGCGCCCGTGGCATGCCAAAAAGCCCAGCGTCAAATCCAAAGAGCATCGCGTTAGTATTCGTGGCAGCTTGGCACAAGTAATTTGTGTGGTGATTGGCATGGTAATTGGCTATCTCTTACCCGTGGATTATATGCCACCTGAAAACACCATGACCGCAATGCTGATGGTATTAATCTTACTGGTTGGCATTGGCTTAAAAGGCTCGGGCATTACCCTTAAAGAAGTACTGCTCAATAAACGTGGTGTAGAGATGAGTATCATCTTTACACTAGCCGTTCTGGTTGGCGGACTTGTTTTCGCGCTGATGTTTACCGATGTATCATGGACAAAAGGCTTGGCACTGGCATCAGGGTTTGGTTGGTATTCGCTATCAGCGATTATCATGACCGATGCTTATGGCGCGGTTTGGGGCAGTGTGGCGCTATTTAATGACTTGGTACGTGAGTTTTTTGCGCTATTATTTATTCCTGTTTTTATGCGTAAATATCCATCAGCAGCGGTAGGACTTGGCGGCGCGACCAGTTTGGATTTTACCCTGCCTATTATTCAACAATCTGGCGGGCTAAAAGTCGTGCCACTGGCGATTAGTTTTGGTTTTATTATTAATATTGTCTCGCCGGTGCTGATGGTGCTGTTTTCGGCGTTGGGGTAAGGTTAAGTTTTAAAAATTGATGAAAATCAGTCGTTATTATTCGAACAGTTCACAATGCTTGGCGTACTTACCGTATCTTCTTATATAAGACACATATTCAAGACTCTCTAAGTCATGCACTTCACTACTTGCCATTAAAGTTGCGCGGCGTTGTTTTGCCTCAAGACCTTTCAGATTAAGCGCTCTAAAGCTAGGGTCTATATAATCTGTATCTTTAACCAATAATTTATTTGAACACTCATAAGTACGGATACGCTTAGCATCGATATTATGTTGCAAAACTAAATTATTCTTAATAATTAGCGCGCGATTGCGCGATAAAGCATCGAAACCAAGAGTCGCTAAAGCATCTTCATCAATTTCATTGGTAGCTGTATGACCAAAAATAAAAACACTGGCTTCTGGATACTCGTTGATTTTCTCTGCCATTTTTAAAAATTCTGGATCGTAAATAGCAGGTAATTGACTACTCATGAATGGAAAAAATCCACTAAACTCCATCTCAAGCGCCTCGCCTCCCTCAATTATTATTTCACAGCCTTTAGCATCGACCACTACGTTAGGTAGCGTTTCAGGGCATTCGTCTATAGCATCAAGCACACCGTCACCATCTGAATCAATCGCTGCTTGCATCGTCCTGATATTTTCATGTTGAGCTGCATCTTTAGACGGCGCAGTTGTAGTGATTTGACACGCTGATAACCCTAAAGAACTACAAAAAATGGTGCTGACTAGATAGAAATTTAGTTTCATATCGAATTGGAGTCCTTATTTAATTAGACTTTATGAGTTGCCTCGAATCGTTTTAATAAAGTTATTTTTTATTTATCAGGTTCAGTCGCAAGTGCATAAACTCGCCGATTAAGCATATTGCCTTCTTCAGTATCGGATGGCGCAATCGGTCTATTTGCCCCATACTCAATCGTAGTGATGCGGTCAGGAGCGAAGTTAAACTTTGAAATTAAATAGTTTTTAACATTATCAGCTCGAGCTTGCGCTAACGAATTGGGATTGTTTAAATCGGCGCTATCAACCTCCGTTCTTGAATTATGACCTTCAACCCATAGAATAGCGCCTTTGTACTCTTGCATTTTCATACCGACCTTATCCAGTTCATCTTGGTACTTTGGCAAAAGCTTACTACTGTCTTTGTCAAAAAAAGCACGATATTCCATTCTTAGACCTAACCCTATAGGCGCTAAAGGACAGCCTCTTTCATCTACTATCACATTAAAAGGTGTAGCTGGACACTGGTCGATGTCATCAGGAACGCCATCGCCATCTGAGTCTAAAACCGCCGGAACGACGGGCGCTATGATAGGCGCTTGCTGATTAGCCGCCACTAATTGTGGCGTAGTTTGACATGCGGATGAGACCAAAGCGCTGCCAAAAACAATAATCGCCGAATATATACTTTTTTTCATAGCAAACTCCTTTTCAGTTAAACCCCACTCGCCTGCTTGGCAAACAACCGCATCAGCGGTTTAATTTTGCTGACACGATACATACCTTCATTACGAAGTTGTTGAATCGGACGCATCTGCGCAAGCGAGCCGGCAAACAGCCAATTAAGCGCCGAAAAACTGTGCATCATCAGGCTATTATGCGGACGACGCAGACGCTCATAGCTACGCAAGGTTTGGTTCGTACCCCAGAGTTTATTTCCACTGCGCGCATAGTCATGGGTGAGTTGTTCACTTAATGCCTTCACATCGAGCATGCCCAAATTCAGCCCCTGACCTGCCAGCGGATGTACACCATGTGCTGCATCACCGATTAAGACTAAATTATCCGCGACGTAGCTTTTTGCTTGCTGCGCCGCTAACGGAAAGCTGGCAATTGATTCAATCTGATGGATAGCACCCAGCTCATAATTGCTGGCAGCAGCCAGTTTATCAGCGATATAGCGCGGCGTCTCTTCCAACAATGCCAATGCTTGGTTGCGTGGTAATGTCCATACAATCGACTGCCAATGTTGCGGATTGGCTTTATCTTCATCAGTAATATCAGCGAGCGGCAATAAGGCCAATGTACCAGTCGGTAGCATGGCTTGACGGGCGGTTGCTCGGTGCGGCTTGTCAGTTTGAATGGCGCAGCAAATCGCGGTTTGCTTATAATCAAGCACATCCAACTCAATTGCCGCCTGCCTGCGTACAAACGAGCCGCGACCATCAGCGCCAACCAATAAACGCGCGTCAATCACAGTGCTATTATCTAGCGTCACACGGTAACCTTGTGCGCTACCAAGCCAGTCCATGTCGACAACCTTTTGCCCATCGATAACAGTTAAATACTGGCTGACATCAGCGGCAGTTAAACGCTGCCACAATGCATATTCGATAACTGCGGGCTCAACCATACTACCGAGCATTTTTGTCTCAGAGTTTTGATTGCTGTTACTGCTGTCATTACTATTATTAGCATCATCACTATCGCCGAACAGTAACTCGCCGCGACCGTTTAGCTGCCAAACCTGCATTTGTGAGTAATCGGCTTTACGCTCTGATGCCGCTATCTTTTGCCAAGCGCCCACGTCTTTAAGTAAGTTGATACTGGCAAGGCTTAATGCATAAACACGCGCATCCCGCTTGCCAAGCACCTGCTGCCAATCTGATTCATCACGTTGCGGGCGCGCATCAATGAGCGTCACTGGCATTTCAGCTTGTGCCAGTTTTAGCGCAAGGGTTGCACCGACGATACCGCCGCCGATAATGAGCGTATGGTTATTTTTCATAAAACATCCTTTGTCGCGTTATTCATGCTATCCGCTCAGATTTATGTGGTTTAGCAGCAGCTGAAATTATGGATTTTATTTGCTTAGTAACTTACCCGTATGTCGAACTACGACTTCAAGCCCATCGCATAGTTGGCAATCAATGGCTTAATATTCGGCAGTTTGTCAAAGGCAATCAAAGCCACGTTACGTGCCAGCTTCACCGCTGGGTTTGGATGCGTAAAACCATGTACGACGGCATCACAAAAGCGAATCACGCGCTTTTGATCGGTTTGACGGGCTTTTTCATAACGTTTGAGCAAAGTCGGATTGCCGATATCCTCGCCTTTTAGCACCTGCCGACTCATCATTTGCGCCAGTACATGAGCATCACGCATACAGAGGTTAAAACCTTGTCCAGCGACCGGATGTAAGGTGTGAGCCGCGTTACCCATGATGACGCATCGATCATCGACTTGTTTGTCTGCCAAAACCCGTGTCAGTGGATAAGCACCGCGACGACCGGCTTTTTTAAACGTACCAGCGCGCTCGCCAAAAGCTTGCTGCAAGGTCGCCAAGAAATGCGCATCATCTTCTAGATATTGTGTCTCTTCGCCAGTTGGGCAAACCCAAACGACCGAGCGTCTATAGCCTTTTTGATACTCATCATTGCCGTCACCTTCTGGATCGGTCAATGGCAACACCGCAAGAGGGCCTGCCGGACTAAAACGCTCAATAGCGATATGTTCATGTGGCTTGTCTGTTTCTACCACGCCGACGATAGCGGTTTGCTTATAATCATAAGTCGTAGTGCCAATACCTAATAGCTGACGTACGGTAGAGTCGCGACCATCACAAGCGACTAATACGCTGGCCTGCAATTGCTGCTCATGCTCTTCTTCACCGTAATAGCTAAAGCTTAACGTCACGCCATCGCTTTGTTGGTCAACGGCTATCACATTGGCATTATCAATCAAAGTAATCAGCGGTTCTTGCTGAGCCGCGAGCAATAGCTTACGTCCGAGCCACGCGTTTTCCATCACTTGGCCGAATGACTCGACCTGCTCCTCAGCTTTGTTTAATTGTGCGCGTCCAAAGCTGCCTTGCTCACTGATCTGTACCGCATCAATACGGCAAGCATGGCTTTGTAGCTCATCCCATAGCCCAATCTCTTGATAAATCTGTACGGTACGCCGTGACAGTGCGGTATTGCGGCTGTCCAAATAATGGCTACGCTTAGCATCATCATTAGGGCTGATGGTTGGATAGCTATTCTTTTCAAGTAGCGTATTGGCGATACCATGATGAGCAAGCAATAATGCAAAGGACAAACCGACATGCCCGCCGCCCGCGATAAGTACTTGCTGCTCAGTCATAGCAGCTTTATGAACATGGCTAGATTTAATATGATTATTTTTTGACAAATTTGCTTCAGTATTTTGCATGGTTATTATTCCTAATATGATCCTTTTAACACGCGTTTAGACGTGATGAATACGCACTCAAAAATGTTATTTTTTTAGAAGATTTATCGTTTTTTGACGCTTTTCAGCTTGGCTTTTATAGCTGTCTTATCTAAGCAATAGATTACCACAAATTACCGCGCATGCTGTGCTCTTGACAGTATCCTCAGCGAGTGTAAAAGATTTCTAATACTCACCTATTATCTAAAAACGGCTTGTATCTTAGAAAGCTCAAACCTACAAAACACTGGCTTTTAAAATGACTCAACATTAAAAACAGCAAAAACGCAGTCAGTAGTTGCAATCGCCATACAAAAACAAAGCGCTACCTCCCTTATATCGCTTGAATTTTCAAATCTATCTACCATAATGAAGGCAGGATAGTTAGTTATTACCAATCATTTTACGAATAACCATTTTTCTCAGCCATTTACCGTCATTTTAATTTCTATCAGCCAAACAACCGTTATAAAAGCAACAAACGTTATAAAAACTATTTAAAAGCAATGAAACACAATTAATTATTTTATCTCTGAAGCCCGTTAATCTATCGCCATTTATTAACTAAACCATAGAAGATTGGCCATAGCAGCGGGCAACCAAACACAAGGATAATCGCTTGACTGATTCCATGAGCCGCCGTATAAAGTTCGAATCGTTGACCCCAGCACAGCTCAAAACCGTGCTCGGTGAATATAATAACCACATGAAATACATCCAAGAACGCCTCGATATTAAAATCAGCCAACGCCAAGGCGACTTTTGCCTGAGCGGCGATATATTGGGTGTTGAGCGCGGCGAACGTATTATTTATAAGCTGGTCGATGAGGCACAAAATACCAAAGATATCAGCGCAGAAGAGCTGCACTTAATCATCCAATCGAGTATCTCACGCGATGAAGATATAGCAGCCGATGAAGAATTAGATGACGAGGAAGATGCAGATAACTTGGATGCGGCAAGTGACTTTACGCCAGTTAGCCTGCGCACCCGTAATGGTAAAATCATTCCGCGCGGAGGCAATCAGCAGCGTTATGTGAGAGATATTTTATCGTCTGATGTGTCGTTTGGTATTGGACCTGCCGGTACTGGCAAAACTTATCTTGCCGTCGCTTGTGCTGTCGATATGCTTGAGCGCAATGAGATTGAGCGTATTTTACTGGTACGTCCTGCGGTAGAAGCTGGCGAGAAATTAGGCTTTTTACCGGGTGATTTAACCCAAAAAATCGATCCCTATTTGCGTCCTTTATATGACGCGCTATATGAGATGCTTGGCTTTGATAAAGTGGGTAAAATGCTTGAAAAGCAAATCATCGAGGTCGCCCCGCTTGCTTATATGCGTGGTCGTACTTTGAATAACTCATTTGTCATTTTGGATGAAGCGCAAAATACCACGCCTGAACAGATGAAAATGTTTTTGACCCGTTTAGGCTTTGGTTCACGTGCGGTTATTACCGGTGACATTACGCAGGTCGATTTACCGCGCGGTAGTAAGTCTGGTCTGGCACAAGCGATGGAAATCTTAAGCGGTATTGAAGAGATTCATATCACCAAGTTTGATTCAAAAGACGTCGTGCGCCATCAATTGGTACAAAAAATCGTCGAAGCTTATGATGTCTTTGATGAAGAACAACTCGCCCTGCAAGAAAAACGTAAATTTGAGCGCATGAAAGAGCAAGAGCGTAAACAGGCAATAAACGATGCAGCCGCTAAGCTATAAGCTATCTGAATATAGCTATATGAGAAAACTTAAGAAAATATGGCAAGAAAACCGGATTTGATATCCGGTTTTTTACTGTTAGATATTTATTGTTGAATATTTTAAATTGATAAAAAAAGGATAATGGCATGAGCCAAGCTGAACAGAATGATACTGACAATAATGTTGATGAGAATGTTAATAGCAATTTTAATGACAGTTTGAGTAACACCTTTAATGACAGTTTTAATAGTAGCTTTAATAATGATGACAGCTTAGCTGTACTTGATATCAGCGCCGCCGATAGTATTGATGACGATATACTTGAGAGCTTTTATAATCGCGAAAACTTATTAAAGGTCATGATGGCGACATTGGATAATATAAATGAGCGCATTAAAAATGGTCTGACGCTGCCTTATTATGCCGATATCGATACTGAAGTATGGCAAGAAAAATCGAAAGCGCTAGATATCTATATTACTGATGCAGTGGAAGGGCAAGAGCTTAATTTAGAGGCGCGCGGCAAAGATTATGCCACCAATATTCTATCCTACCCAAGCGACTTACCAGCGGCAATCATTGGCTTGATGCCAACGCTACCGCTAGGTGAGCTGGTGATTTGTCATGGCGTAGTGGTACGTGAAGCTGCTGAGCAAAACAAGACTGTCAATCAGCACATTAGCCATTTATTAATACATGGCATACTGCACCTATTGGGCTTTGACCATGAGCTCGGACAAGCCGAGCAAGATGAGATGGAAAGCTTTGAGATTGCTATTTTGGCAGAGTTAGGCCTACCAAACCCTTATCTCTAAGATTTTTAGACTCGTTTAACTTTTCTTTAACATGGTTTTTTGCGCTTGATCCATCTGGTTAATCATCTGATCTAAGCCTTTAACATGCACACTGCGCTGCGGGAATGGAATATCGATATTTTTATCATCAAGGGCGTTTTTGAATTGTTCTAATAAATCGCACTGCATCGCCCACCAATCATCATTGGTGGTCCAAACATTTAAGGTTAAATCGACTGAATTGTCACCCAAGTTGGTCACCCGTACCACGGGTGCAGGATCAGTAAACGCCATTGGATTGTTTTTTGCCAAATTTAGCATAATATCTTTGGCGGTTTTGATATCGGCGTCATAACCAATACCGACGGTGATATCGACGCGGCGATTGGGTAACGCCGTATAGTTAATCACCGCTGAGGTGGTGATATCGCTATTAGGAATGATAATGTCGTGATTATTGATGGTCGTTAAATGGGTATTGACCAAGGTAATCTCGGTCACCGTACCGGTATAACTGCTAATCTGCACATAGTCGCCGCGGACAAACGGGCGAAAAGTCACAATCATAATGCCAGCGGCAAAGTTTGATAGCTGATCTTTGAGTGACAAGCCAATCGCCACCGCCGCACCGCCCAAGATAGCAACGACTGACGTGGTCTGCACGCCGACTTTGCTAAGCGCTGCCAAAATCACGATGACCAATAATATGCCATATAATAAGCGGCTTAAAAAATTGGCCGCCGTCGCCTCTAAATGGCTACGTAACATAATGCGATTGCTGATGGTGACGATTTTTTTTGCTAACCAACGCCCAACGATAAATATCACTAAGGCAAAAGCAATTTTAAGCGCAATGCTCAAAGCACTCTCTGTTAAGGTCGCTATATCAAGGGTAAAACCTAAAAATTCCATACTGACTCTTTACTCTCTTACTGATTTTTAAAAATGTATTTTTATAAATACTTTGTTATAAACATGATATTTATGATTATTTAACGCTAAATGAAAGTTCAAAGCTAAATTAAAGCCCGATAAAATATTTCTAGCTCTCAATGAGCTTAATAAGTGATGTCTACTTTATCACTATAGCGATACGTACGTATCAGACGCAACTCGACGATATCATTCATATCTTCGGTAAATTTACCAAAGGGCGCCGCTTGTCTGACCGATTGTTTGGCGGCTTCATCTAATATCGTCGAATTTGAACTCTCAAGCAAACGAATGGCTTTAATATTACCGTCATTACCGATGACGACCATCAAGCGTACTTCGCCCGTGATACCTTGAGCGCGCGCTTGGGCAGGATATTGCAAGTTACCAACCCGCTCGACGTGCTCACGAAAGGTATTGATATAGTCCGCTGCCGCACCGCGCGTTGTCGAATTGCTATCGACGGTCACGACTTTTGATTTGGTCGCATACAGCTGTTGCCGCTGAGACAGCTGCGCCTCTAAAGTAGCAATTTGCTTACGCAGACGCTCTTCTTGCGCCTTCATATCATCTTGTTCTTGCTTGCTATCGTTATCAGATTCGACGCTTGCTTCACGCCAACTTAGCGTCGTACGCAGATAACTTTCTTGATAGCGCTGCTGACGGACTTGGCGCTGCAAGCTAATCACATCTTGCGTCTCGCTCATTTGTTCGGCAGATAATGGACTGCTCTGGTCGGTCTCTTGGCGCAATTGCTCCTGCACCGTGCCACCGCCTTCTTGTGAGGCATTGGCAATAAATTGTGCATCTTCATTTGGTTGCATATTATCGGTCAGCGCTTTCGCAACGTCTTGCATCATACCAGCAGGGTCTTGCCCCATCGAGAAGCTAATCCCAAAAATAACCAGCGCATGGACACTGACGGCAATCACAATCGCCATCGGCAAGCCGATATCACGCTTAGGTGCTTGCGCTGAAAAATGGTAGCTTTGCGAGTCTTTAATGGAGGCCACAGTTGTTCTCAACTAATGAATATAAGGGCTATCGGCAAGAAGCATGATAATATAAGCGTCTGTCGACCAATGCCGGCGCTATCATAACATGACAAAGAATTGTGTCGCTAGCACAACCGTATACTGCGACTCTTAACTTGCTACTTGCTTATCTATCAGCTGATGTTTATGTTAACGGTTTTATATTAACTACTGCATATTAAGTGCGACGTACTTTCTAACTACCTCGTATCAGCTAGAGCAAATAGTAAGCCTGCTCAATCAGACAAAACCTAGACGTTCATTTTGCACGCTACCTTTTTCATATATACTGTTTTATAAGTGAGCTATTAGCAAATACGAATTTCACGCCTGCATAATATGAAATATAAACACAGGTGCAGTTTCACGCTTAGGTGACGAACCCCATCATTATAAGGATAATAAGTTTGAGTAACTTTGATAATATGGACAATATGAATGATTCAGACAGTTTTGATGAATTCTTTGAAAATATTGGCTACCGTTTTGACGAGTCATTTAGTGATGGCTGGGAGCGTCTTACCCAAGCGATTAAAAACATTTATAACAAAACCACCGATAAGCTTGAGGATGAAATATCCTTGCCGGTTGCCCAAACTTACGTCAACGATGCCCTACAAAAGTTTGTCACGGACAATGTCAAAGCCATTTTAGAGCTGCGCGTTGAGATACATGATGACTGGTTTCGCCTGTATTGTACTGTCGATGCTGGCGGTATCTATGCGGAGGTGGCGAGTAATTTTAGCTTGGTTCATGTACAGCTTGATCGCAACGTTCAGCGCCTTGTGTTTGGTCAGCAGACTTATACCGACGTCCTTAATCTACGCTGCGAATCCTTTATCAAGCGCCAAGGTATCAAGCTTTTTATCTGGTTTTATCATAGCGTGCTGAAAAAAGACCCGTTAGGCTTTATTTTGTCTTATATCAATATTGCCCGCGCCAAAGAAGAAATCATCTACCTTGATATCAATCGCTGGCTGAAAAAGAATAAGAAAATCATCAGCACCTTACATAAGGTACAGGTCAATTACGGCGAGCTTGAAGAAGAACAATTGGTGCTTAAAACGCAAATCAATTATCGTGACCTACTAGCCAGTAGTGCTAACGAAGATATCATTAGTGATAAAGATGAGCCGCAGCTGATGCAAGGTCCTATCAATCCGATTGCGGATGCTACGGAGCCAAGTCTAGAACCTTCTTCATAGGCATTCTGAAAACCGCCTAAATGCTATTAAAACCCTTACCATAAAAAAGCGCTGACCTTTAAAGATAATTGTCTTTAAAGGTCAGCGCTTTTTTAATGAAGCCCGTCTATAGTAGATTCAGGACAATCATAAGACTACCAGTAGTTTTCTACCGCGATATTGCCTTCGCCGCGGCGATTCATCACCAGTCCTAAGCTCTTTAACGTCTCTTTGGTATCCTCTACCATATCTGGGTTGCCACAGAGCATAACGTGCGTGCTATCGACATCTAAAGCAATACCGGCGCGCTCTTGTAGCGCCCCATCTAATAGCAATTTTGGTAGGCGCTCTGTCAATGCCCCTTCGACAGGCTCACGAGTCACGATGGGTATAAAAATCAACTTGGCTGGATTATCAACCAAGGAGCCAAAGTCTTCTTGTAAGCTTTCAATCTTCTCGATATAAGCCAATTCTTCTGTCGAGCGCGCACTATAAGCCAGTACGATATGCTCGTAATCTTCCCATGTTTTTAAATCTTGCAGCATCGATAAAAATGGTGCTAAGCCTGTACCCGTGGCCAGCAGCCATAAGTCTTTTGGTAGTGGTTTTTGATAACGCGCCAAGGTTAAAAAGCCAAATGGCATGGTGTTTAATAACAGCTCATCGCCTACCTCTAGGTGTTGTAGCTGCGACGTAAAAGCGCCATCAGGGATGACAATAGAGAAGAATTCTAATACCTCATCAAAGGGTGACGATACAATCGAATAGGCGCGGAAAATATCTTCATCCAGTGTTTCGTCCAGTTCTTCATCGTCATCATCAGTATCAGCTACTGCACTCAACTGCTTATAATATTTTAATTGACTTGGATTAACGCCCAAACGCACAAATTGCCCAGCGGTAAATTTAAAACTATCAGGACGACTGACGGTAAAGCTAAATAGGCTGGGCGTCCACGTGGTTTTACTGAGCACCGTTACTTTTTGAATATTGTCACTCATAATAATGACTTACCTTCTTTTTTTATTAATAATTATGGCTACTCTAGTGTAGATGGCTATTTTTATAAATTTTTAAAGGGGTCAAACTAAAAGATGCGCCAAGCTTATCATAAAGCTGGCGCACCTTGGTTTTCTAACCGTAACAGCAGATAAGTAGCGCCATAAGAATGCGGCGGCTTACCTGACATTAATACTGATACTTAACTCACATCTATGATGCCATTACCATATACGAGCCAAACTTGCCCATTCAATCATACTGTTCGGTAACACACCGAAGAACACAATGATAGCGGTGACGGCGATGACCATAATACCACCGGTACGTAGACCCCACTGCTTCGAGACGTCAAATTCAATAAATTGTTTTGGACGTTTAAATAGCGTGAGCATAACGCGCAAGTAATAAAACAGACCAATGGCACTACCCAAGATAATCATCGCAGCCAAGAACCAGTTGGTACCTTGTACAGCGGCAAGAATCGCAAATAGCTTGGTGATAAAGCCTGCGGTCAATGGAATACCTGCTAATGACAACATCATGATGGTCATCACAGCGGTCAATATTGGGCGACGCCAGAATAGCCCTTGGTAATGGGTCAGCTCATCGGCTTCACCAGCCAAGCGATAAGGGCTCGACATCAAGGTTACGACACCAAAGGCACCAATAGAAGTAAAGGCATAAATCGCCATATACATGCTTGAGATACTATCAGCGGCAGAACCAATGCTAACGATCACGATAAGCACATAACCCATATGAGCAATGGATGAATAACCAAGTAGACGTTTAAGGCTAGTCTGACGGACAGCTAGTAAGTTACCCACCAAAATCGACAAGGTTGCCATGACCATAAGCAGCATCTGTACCGATGGCAGTGCCAATAACGACGTATCAATTAAGAAACGAACCGCCAACGCCATCATAGCTACTTTTGATACCGAAGCTAAATAAGTAGCGATAGGTGCTGGTGCGCCCTCATAAACATCTGGCGTCCACATATGAAATGGTGCTGCCGACAATTTAAAGGCAATACCAAACATCATCATCGCCGCACCAAGTATCAGTAATGGCGACTCAAAGAGATCAACCAACGTCATACTGATAGGTTTAAAGGCAAGCGAACCTACTTCTGCATAAATAAACGCCATACCCATCAGTAGTGTTGCCGATGCCGTCGCTGATAATACCAAGTACTTCAGCCCCGACTCAAGCGAGCGTTTACGCATATAAGTATATGCCAGCATGCCGTATAACGGTATCGATAGCATCTCAAGGCTCATAAAGAATGAGGCTAAATGCTGAGCACTGACCATGAGCAAGGCGCCAACGGTCGATAGCAGCATCAATAAATATAGCTCTTCTTTATGATCTTTTAAATCAGCTAAATAAGCATAAGACAGCGTAAAGCAGGCCAATGCACAGATAAAGATAACCACCATATTAAACTGGGCGAAGTTATCAATAACAAATAACTGCTCCGCCGTTGGTACTAAAGGCCCGCTATCGATGATGCCTGCCATTTGTCCAAGTAAGGTAAACAAACCGACATTCAGACCGACGACCGAGATAGTACCGGTCACCATATGAGAGCGTTTAATCGTGATGGCAACCATCACCACCAATACTGTAATGACTACCGCAATGATTGGTGCATAAGGCAGCAGCCCCATCAAATCATTCATCGTAAAATCGTTCATGACTTAACGTGCCTCCATTGCATCAAGCAGCTGCGAGGCATCTACTTGTGTTACTTGACTGTATATATAGGCGTTATTAATCCACTGCATCGCGTGACTTGAGGTATCAAGGAACGGTTGTGGATACAGTCCGAGCCATACCAAGCCTGCCGCTAGCATCAATAATAAAGACAGCTCACGTTTGCCCAAATCTTTTAACGGACGCGTTGGTAAACCATGTAGCTTGGTTTCTTGTAACGCCACTTCTTTAATATTGTTGGTACCGAATAGCGCTTTATGAATTAAGATAAGCGAGTATAAACCTGCCAATACCAAGCTGAATGTCGCCAAGACCACAAACACCGGATAATCGGCAAAGGCACCAAATAAAATCATAAACTCACCGATGAAGTTACCTGTGCCCGGAATACCCAATAAAGCGGCACAGAAGAACATCAGTATCGGCGCATAATAACGGAACTGTCCCCACATGCCGCCCATCAAGGTCAAATCACGTGTATGTAGACGCTCATATAGCTGACCTGCCATGATAAACAGTGCCGCTGAGCTTAGACCATGAGCCAACATCTGAATCATCAGACCTTGTAAGCTGAGTAACGTTCCTGCATAAATTGCCAATACCACAAAGCCCATGTGCGAAATACTGGTATAAGCCAGCAAGCGCTTCATATCAGTTTGCATAAAGGCCAACCACGCGCCATAGAAGATACCAATGGTACCCAAGGTCATGGCAATCGGGGCAAAATCTTGTGACGCTGCTGGAAATAATGGTAAGACGAAACGAATCAAACCATAAGCGGCAGTTTTAATCAAAACCCCTGCCAAATCCACCGAACCTGCGGTTGGTGCTTGCGCATGCGCGTCAGGCAACCAGCCGTGGAATGGAATGATTGGCAACTTCACGGCAAAGCCAATAAAGAAGCACAGCATAATCGGATATTCCCAGCCGCCAAGTGACGTACCGAGCAAGTCATTATAATTAAAGCTCACCACCCCTTTTTGGGCGTAGCTGATAATGACCAATATCAAAATACCGACCAGCATGATAAGACCAGATGCTTGGGTATAAATAAAGAACTTAGTTGCGGCGTATTCTTTGGTTTTGCCAACGACGTCATGACCCCAAATGGCAATCAAGAAGTAGATTGGAACCAGCATCATCTCCCAAAAGAAGAAGAATAAGAACATATCAATGGCTAAGAAAACACCAATAACGCCGCCCAAGCTCCAGAGCAGGTTTAGATGGAAGAAACCAACGCGGCGTTGAATCTCATTCCACGAACAGGCAACGGCAGCAATACCAAGCAGACCTGTTAAGCCAACCATCAATAGCGATAAGCCATCTAACGCTAAGTGAAAGCTGATACCAAAACTTGGTATCCATGGCACACTAAATTCAGCGACCCATGGCACATTTGCATCTGGCGCAATCACTTGCTGACTCATACCGCTATAATCGCCGTAATGCCACAATACCAGTGACAAGGCAAAGGTCAACGTCATACCGATTAAAGCAATCCAGCGCGGTAGACGTTTATTAAAGCGTTCGACCAACCAACATAGCAACCCTGCAATAAAAGGAATTGCGATTAATGCTGGTAGCATCCACGTTTGTTGTAACTCAATCATCTTATACCACCGTCATCATTACCAGCACCAACAGCACAGCCACACCCAAGCCAAAGCTTGCAGCGTAACCTCGAAGTGACCCTGTTTGCGTCGCCGACAATACCTTGTTACCAGCAGATGCCAGCTTAGGTAATAACAGCCACGTTTTATCGATAGGGTCGGCTTTAAATAAGCGGCCGATGAACAAAAAGGGTTTTACAAAAACTATGTCGTATAGCGCATCAAAGCCCATACCGTGATAGCACCAATGATATAACGCTGCACCGATTGTCGTGCGCTTAAAGCGGGTCAAGATACGACCTTTGTCTACGACATATAAGAATGCTGCGAGAATCAAACCAGCAAGCATGGCGCCCATGGCGATATATTCCGCCGTATGTTTGTCATGTGCTTGACCAGCCACTTCTAATAAATGCCCAACGCTCTCTGGCAATACGCCTTGTAATGGTGGCGTAATCCATGCACCAACGGCGGTTGATAATACCAGCAATACTGTCAGCGGTAGCCAATATGACACACCAGATAGCTTGTGCGCAGGGATTTTTTCTTCACCAAAGAAGATAATCCAAATCATACGGAAAGTATAAAGCGCAGTTAAGAACGCACCGAATACGCCCATATAGAATAAGACTTGGTGACCGGTTGCGTAGCTTTCCCACAGAATCGCTTCTTTAGAGTAGAAACCAACGGTAACCCAAGGTATCGCCGCAAGCGCACCGCCACCGACGATATAGCACCAAAATACTAACGGTATCTTTTTGCGCAAACCGCCCATCTTAAAGATATTTTGCTCATGATGAACCGCAAGTATCACCGCACCTGATGATAAGAATAGCAAGGCTTTAAAGAAAGCATGCGTCATCAAGTGGAAGATAGCCCCTTGCCATGCGCCAACGCCCAATGCTAAGAACATATAGCCGATTTGGCTCATGGTCGAATAAGCAAGGATACGTTTAATATCAGTTTGTACCAGCGCACAAAATCCAGCAACGACGAGCGTCAATGCACCCACTGCCCCAACCCAGTACAACAATACGCCCGGTGTGAGGAGAAATAATGGATGCAGGCGCGCAATCAGATAAACACCCGCAGTAACCATCGTCGCTGCGTGAATCAAAGCCGATACAGGCGTTGGACCTGCCATCGCATCAGCAAGCCAGGTATGTAGTGGTAACTGTGCCGATTTACCCATCGCTCCACCAACCAACATCATGGTGGTTAAAATCATCGTTGGGTTATTAATATCAAAGATTTCCGGCGCACGGGTAATAATTTCTTGAATATTAAGGGTGCCAAATTCGCGGAATAATAAAAACAAACCAAAGGCTAAGAACACATCACCAACGCGGGTGACGGTAAAGGCTTTAATCGCTGCCCGACCATTAGCGCGGTCTTGATAATAAAAACCAATCAGCAAGTAAGAACAGATACCGACGCCTTCCCAGCCAAGATAGAGCAAGAACAAGTTATCCGCCAATACCAGCAATAACATGCTGGCGACGAATAAGTTCATATAGCTAAAGAAGCGCGCAAAGCCTGTTTCACGTTTCATATACCATGCGGCAAACAGATGAATCAAAAAGCCGATACCGGTAATAACACCCGTCATCGTTAATGCTAAGCCATCAAAGCTTAGACCAAAACTTGGCGCAAAATCGCCGACTTGGAACCAAGTCCATAATGGAATCTCGATCACCGTACCGGAAGGGTTGCTTGTTAAAAAGGTATAGCTGACAATCAGCGTACAAAGTGCTGATAGCAGCATGCTACCGACACCGACAATCGCTGCTACCTGCTCGCTTAACTTGTCGCGCATAAAGGCTAGAATCAAAAAGCCAACGAGCGGGAATATAAAGGTTAATGGTAATAAACTCATGACATCATCCTTTCATCTCATTGGCGCTATCGACATCAAGATGCCCACGCTGATGATAAAACCGCAATAATATTGCCAAACCAATGGCCGCCTCTGCCGCTGCTAAAGTCAGAATAAAGATAAACATAATCTGTCCATCTGGATCAACCCAGCGGCTACCTGCGACCACAAATGCCAAGGCCGTCGCATTCATCATGATCTCAAGGCTCATCAGCATAAATAAGAAATTACGCCTTACCATGACACCGCACAGACCTATCGCAAATAAAATACCGGCCAAAATCAATCCATGGCTCATGGGTATCATACCCAGTACATTCTGCGCCTCAGCAACCGGCTGCACTAAGCCTGCTACCTCGTGGGCAAACGGCACATTCGCAACCTCCTGTGCCACGCTCGCTGCTAGTACCATCAGTCCGACTCCTTGCGCGTGACTTTATTCACACCTACCTGCGTACCTGCTTTCATGCCGACTTTCTTGCCAACATAGTCATGCGGGTCAACATCTTTATATTCGTATGGTTCAGCCATGTTTACTGCATCAGTATCTATGGGCATGCCGTTATCATCGTAATGTTTAATACTGGCGACATTTGGATTGGTTGCTTGGCTAGCACCTCGGCTATCATTACCTTGACTTGCATTACCGATAATCTCATCATCGATAGACTCTTTACCCAAATGATAAGCGGCAACCAAAGCGGCTAATAAGAGCAATGCCGCCACTTCTATCAGCATAATATATTTGGTAAACAGCGCCGTACCTACTGCTTTGGCTGAAATCGTCGTACCGCCAATCATCGCCGCATCATTATGGTTAAGACCAATCATCGCATACAGCACAACCGCGATAATAATCGTTAGCCCCGTCGGTACCGCCCAAGTTTTGGCATCAAGCCAGCGCTCTTCGCGCTCATCATTACTCATGCCGAGATTTAGCATCATAATAACGAAAACGAACAGCACCATAATGGCACCAGCATAAACGACCACTTCAAGCGCACCAGCAAAAGGTGCCCCTAATACAAAGAAAATACCTGAGATGGCCAGTAACGACACAATCATCGATAAAATAGCATGCACTGGATTGGCGAGGGTCACCACGCGCAAGCTGGCAAATATTGCCACCGCTGCCAGCGCATAAAACCCTGCCAATTCAGGACTATTTAAGATATTCATCATGGTAGCAAGCTCCTTAGATCAATCGGTGCAGCTTCGTTTTGTGCCGCGCCTTTTGGTTTATCTGCTACCGCCATACCCGTCACGCGATAATAGTTATAATCGGGATATTTACCCGGTCCTGAAATCAGCAAATGCTCTTTTTCATAAACCAAGTCTTGACGGACATATTCGCCCATCTCAAAGTCTGGGGTCATCTGAATCGCGGTCGTCGGACACGCCTCTTCACACAAACCACAAAAGATACAGCGTGAAAAGTTGATACGGAAAAACTCTGGATACCAGCGTCCATCTTCACGTTCTGCTTTTTGCAGTGAGATACAGCCGACCGGACATGCCACAGCACATAGGTTACAAGCGACGCAGCGCTCATCACCATCAGGATCACGAGACAAGATGATACGTCCCCGAAAGCGCGGCGGTACAGGTACCGGCACTTCTGGATAAAGAATGGTGTCGCGTGGCCTGATTGCATGACTATTGACCATCCACATACTGCGGACAATGGTAAACATACCAATGACGGTCTTTTTTATAGTAGTAAACATGGGATTATTATCCTTATCAGCTTTACCCTAGTTCATCAGTGATGGCTAGTAATGATTACTAGTAATGACTACAACGTTGGGGAAAAAATCAAAATGACTGCAGCAGTAACCAACAGATTAATCAAGGTTACCGGCAGGCAGACTTTCCAGCCAAAGTTCATCACCTGATCATAGCGCGGACGCATGAGTGAGCCTCGAGCCAAAATAAACATGGTCATAAAGAATAGTGTCTTAATCATGAACCAAAAAGCTGGTGGAATAAACGGAATATCTAAATTAAACGGCGCAAGCCAACCGCCGAAGAACAAACAAGTCATCAACGCAGAAATCAGTACGACGTTGACATATTCACCGATAAAAAACATACCGAACTTCATGCCAGAATATTCGACATGATACCCTTCGGCCAATTCTTGCTCGGCTTCCGGCTGATCAAATGGATGTCTATGGGTAACGGCAACACCAGCAACCACAAAGGTTAAAAAGCCAAAGAATTGCGGAATGATATACCAGCCGTCAATTTGCGATTCAACGATTTCACGTAGGTTGAATGAACCTGTTAAGGCAACAACGCCCATCAATGATAAGCCTAAAAAGACTTCATAACTGATGGTTTGCGCCGCTGACCGTAAGCCGCCAAGTAAAGAGAACTTATTGGCCGATGCCCAGCCACCGAACATCACCGCATAGACAGCAATACCTGCCATAGCAAAGAAGAACAAAATACCGATATCCCAATCAGCAACCCCAAGGGATGGCGAGATAGGAATAATGGCAAAAGAGGCCAAAGCGGTAAACATGGCAACCGCTGGCGCCAAAGTAAACATAAACTTATCGGTAAAGTTTGGCGTCCAATCTTCTTTAAAGAAGATTTTGAGCATATCAGCAACCAGCTGCAACGAGCCAAATGGACCAACACGGTTAGGACCGTAACGGTCTTGCCAGAGTGCTAGCATGCGGCGCTCATAAATAATCATCATTGCCGCGACAATGACGACCACCAAAAAGATGACCAGCGATTGCACGACCATAAAGAGTATCGACCAGGTATCAAAGGTCATCATACCAGCCAAAAAGCTTGGCACATCAGGGATAATACGGGTAACTTGCATATTACACCTCCTGTGTGGTGGTCGGCGCGCTGTTTACTTGTGTTGCGCGGTTATTAGTATTGGCGGTTAAAGCACTATCAGTCGCCATGCTGCCCATCATCGTCACCGGCGCATCAACTTTACGTACCGATGCTGGCATTGACGGATGAATGATATCCACCTGCCCAACCGGATAGCCGATGCAACCTTCTGCTAAATAACCAACGAGCTCAACGGGTAAGGTGATTTGCTGTTTATCAATCTCAATCGCCAGATAATCACCTGCTGCAAGACCCCAGTCTTTGGCATCATCAATACCGACGCGCCATGTTGCTAGCGGTAATTGCTCAGCAACCACTGGGCTACGTGATGCCATCATAGAGCTGGCATAAAGGTTATAAATCGGTACCAGTTTTGCTTGTCCTTGCTGCATATCCGTGGTCGTCACCGAAGTAACTTCTGGGGCAACATATTGACGCGTGGCTAGGCGCTCTAATTGATCAAACAGACGGACGCCTGGATCACCATTTTTGAGGCTACCACCGACTTTATCTTGGTATTTATTCCATGCTTGCGGTGAGTTCCAACCTGCCGCATTGGCAAAAGGAATCATCGAGCTTGGCGTTTGCTTACCGCTATAGCCTTCCATTGAGAAGGTTAAACCGGTATCCAAATCTTTTGGCTGCATCGGCTCATGCACAGATACCGGCGCACGCATAGAAGTACGACCTGAGTAGCGGCGCGGCTGACGGGCAATTTTCAGACCAGTCATCCTGTAATCGGCATCCGGAGCAGCGCCTTTAATACCAGCAAGTTTAGGATGGGTGGCAACCAATGCATTAATGACATCATCAAGCTGTGTCCAGTCGACATCGCGACCTTCTAAGCTGCTATGAACAGCATGTAACCAGCGCCAGCCTTCTTTAATACTGCTCATCGGATGATAATATTCGTTATCATAAACTTGGAAGAAGCGCTGCGCACGACCTTCAGCAGAGATAAGCGTACCGTCCGCTTCCGCAAAGCTAGCAGCGGGTAAGACGATATCGACATCTTTATGCCAATCAAGGAGCTGATGGTCAAGGGCGATGACGGTTTTGTCAGTCAATAGCTGGCTTAATTTATGCGCATCAATGGCATCCGTTAACTGGTTTTCAGCAACGATGACCACATCGAAATCAGTCGCTAATAACTCTTCGACTGATTGACCGCCAAGCATACAAACACCAATGCTATTGGCATCAGGAACCGCTAAATAAATACCGGCTTGCGCATGGTATTGTTTATTAACTTCTTTTAGCTCAAGCTTGGTTGCCGGTTTACGCTCGACGTCGTCTTGCGCTTCTGTATCAACACCGGTTTCAGGTTTGTTCGGTTTAGCAGATAAGTCTTTGTCTTCGCTTTGCTGAGGGGTTGCTGCTTGGGCTGCAACCTGCTCATCACGAAGCTGTTTATCACGAACTAGAGCATTATGCGCCTCAACCTGATGCTGCTCAGTCGCTTTAATCGCTGCCCGCTTTTGGCTCAATGCTTGGGTAATCTGTGCTGCTGCTTCTATCAAAGCAGTCGATGATAAGCTGCTACCAGAAACAACTAACGGCTTATCGGCTTGAATCAAGTCATAAGCAATTTGCTGTGCCAACGCTTGCATAGCATCACCATTAGCATCGTCATCTGACGTTGGTTCTGCGATTTCTGCTAAATCATCAGCAAAATCAGCAATCGCATCAGCGACTTTAAAGCCAAGCTTAGTAATATCTTCAGGTGTCGCAACGACGCTGACTTTACTGATATCTTCTAGCTTAGTTTGGATAACATCGATGACATATACCGGACTTTGTACACCTTGACCAATACGTTTGACTGGCTCGGCCAACCACGATTGCGTTTTGGTCGCAGCAGCCATTTTAATGGCTTCATTTTTTGCTGCTTGACGAATCGACAGCGCCACACGTGATGAGGTTTGAGTAATATCTTCACCTAGCACCAATACCGCATCATGACTTTCAATATCCGTCATACCCGGGTTATAAATACCCTCGGTGCTTAATACTTCAATGCATTTATTGACCAGTGCTTGCTGCTGATGGTTTAAACCGGTTGAAAAGTTATCAAAACCGACCATATTTTTTAACGCAAAGTTGGTCTCAAGGCTGGCACGTGGTGAGCCAATACCGATGACTTTTTTATCTTTGATACGTTTGATGGTTTCGTCTAACGCATAGTCGATATTGATTTTGACATGCTTGTCATTGATACGCTCGAGCGCTTGCGTTGGGCGGTCTTCGCGATTGACATAACCGTAACCAAAGCGACCGCGGTCACATAAGAAGTAACGGTTTACTTCACCGTTATAGCGGTTTTCAATACGGCGTAATTCACCATAACGCTCGCCCGGAGAGATATTACAACCGGCTGAGCAACCATGACAGATGCTTGGCGCATACTGCATGTCCCATTTACGGTTATAGCGCTCAGAGTGGGTTTTATCGGTAAAGACACCGGTTGGGCACACTTCGGTTAAGTTACCTGAGAATTCACTTTCGAACTGACCGTCTTTATCACGACCAAAATAAACGCGCTCATTTGAGCCATAAACGCCCAAATCTTCGCCGCCCGCATAGTCTTTATAAAAACGGACGCAGCGATAGCAAGCGATACAGCGGTTCATCTCATGAGCGATAAACGGTCCAAGCTCTTGATTATGATGGGTGCGCTTAGTAAAACGATAGCGACGACGGCTATGACCCGACATATAGGTCATGTCTTGCAAATGACAATGTCCGCCTTCTTCACAAGTTGGACAGTCATGCGGGTGGTTGACCATCAACAGCTCAACCATCGACTTACGAAATACTTTGGCTTCATCATCGGTGACCGAGATGTACATATCATCGCCCGGAGCGACCATACATGACATCACGAGGCGACCGCGACCCGCTTCCATATCTTCTTTAGACTGATATTGCTTAACCGCGCACTGACGGCAAGAGCCGACTGAACCTAAGGCGGGGTGATAACAAAAATACGGCACATCAATGCCGAGTGATAAACATGCTTGCAGCAAGTTATCTGCGCTATCTACTTCGACAGTGGTTCCATCAATATGTATGACTGCCATGCCGCTCTCCTTATTTCACTTCTGGCTGTTGATTGGCTGCAGCCTCAATGACATCTTCACCAACCGCCTGCGCAATTTTTTGATCAAACTCAGGACGGAAATATTTAATTGCACTCATCAGTGGTTCCATGGCACCCGGCGCATGGGCACAGAAGGTTTTGCCGATCCATAAATCACGGGTTAAGCCTTCTAACTTCTCAACGTCACCGATTTGACCTTGACCATCATTGATAGCGGTCAATATTTTTACGCCCCACGGTAGACCATCACGGCATGGCGTACACCAACCGCATGATTCACGTTGGAAGAAAATCTCAAGGTTGCGCAGTAATGGCACCATGTCTTGTTCTTCATCGACGACCATGATTAGCCCAGTACCCATACGGCTACCGGCTTTTTGAATGGTGTCAAAATCGACGACGGTATCTAAATGGTCAGCGGTTAAAAAGTCGGTTGATGCACCGCCCGGTAACCAAGCCTTGAGCTTTTTACCTTCCTGCATACCGCCAGCGAAATCTTCGATAATTTCACGCGCTGTATAACCAAATGGTAATTCCCATAAACCGGGATCATTGACCAGACCTGAACAACCAAACAGCTTAGTACCCGGAGTTTCGACCACGCCTTTGGCTTTTGGTAAGTCTTGATACCATTTACTACCATGCAAAATAATCGCTGAAACGTTATGTAAGGTTTCAACGTTATTAACGACGGTTGGACGACCCCATGCACCTGCCACCTGCGGAAATGGTGGTTTGGTACGCGGATTTGCACGGCGACCTTCTAGACAGTTAATCAAAGCAGTCTCTTCACCGCAAATATAACGACCAGCGCCGGTATGGACGTGCAAATCAAAGCTAAAGTCTGAGCCTAAGATATTATCGCCGACTAAATTATTGGCACGCAATTCTTCAAGCGCTGTATTTAAACGCTCCGCTGCTAAGATATATTCACCACGAATAAAGATATAACCTGCCGTTGCACCAATCGCGTAGGCAGAAATCAGCATACCTTCGATAAGCTGTAATGGTAGACGCTCCATCAAAAGACGGTCTTTAAAAGTGCCCGGCTCCATCTCATCGGCATTACAGACCAGATAACGTGGACCGCCATCGGGTGGTGCCATGAGCGACCATTTAATACCAGCTGGGAAACCTGCACCGCCACGACCTTTGACCACTGCTTCTTTAATGGTATTTAAAGTATCGGCTGGCGATTGGTTTAAAGCCATTTTTAAGGCTTCAAAACCGCGTAGTGATTCATAAGTGGCTAAATCCAATACCGCATCGTGATGGGCAAGGCGCCATGTAAGCGGTTTGGTTTCACTAGTTGCGGTCGCTTTATCGCCATAAACAGGAATGCGCTGGTCATTTAATTGGCTTGGCGCTTTGCCTTGACCGCGACGAGCAATCTGCTCTGAAATCGTTAAACTCATGCGTATAGCTCCAACAATTGGGCGACTTCGGTGGACTGCACAGGACCATAGGTGTCTTCATTAATTAAGACAGCAGGACCTTTATCACAGTTGCCCAAACAGCAAATCGGCAATAGCGTAAAGCGGTTATCAGCGGTGGTCTGACCATAGTCGATGCCCAGCTGCGCTTTTAATTCAGCGGCCAGCGCTTCGTAACCAGTTAGATAACAAGCCACCGAATCACAAATAAGGATGACATTGCGACCGACTGGCTGACGATAAATGCGGTTAAAGAAGGTTGCCACCCCATCCATATCGGTCACAGGAATATTTAGGATATTAGCGATGGCATTAACTTGCGCATCATCGACCCAGCCGTTACGCTTTTGCACGATTTTTAGTGCATCTAAAGACGCTGCCCGTGGATGGGGATAATGATGCATAAACTCATGGATAGCCGCAATTTCTTCAGCGGTTAAGATACTTGCCACATCTACTTTTGGCATTTTATCGGAAACAATTCTCATAATCTTTTTCTTTCCTCACTCAGCCCACTGTTAAGGTTGCGCGCATAGCGCAATGACAGCGTTTTGGTGTGCCAGTTTGGCGATAACATGTTAATGAACGTGTCTTACTTTTAATACTTAACTTCTAATATTTGACATTAATAGCATTTAGCATTGATAAAAGATGATGATCAATGCATTACGGCTAACATTTAGCGGTCACAATCGGCCATCACAATATCAATCGATGCCAAATACATAATGGCATCGGATACCAATGAGCCATTAATCACCGATGGCATCTGCTGCAGGTGCGCAAATGTCGGCGTACGAATACGAGTACGATAGCTCATCGTCGCTTTATCGGAGGTGATGTAATAACTGTTTAAGCCTTTGGTGGCTTCAACAATCGTGGTGCACTCACCCGCTGGCATCACAGGACCCCAAGAAACGGAGATAAAGTGGTTAATCAAGGTTTCGATATCATTCAAGGTACGGTCTTTTGGCGGTGGTACTGCCAACGGATGATCCGCCTTATAAGGACCTTGCGGCATATTATCCATACATTGACGGATGATACGTAGCGACTGGCGCATCTCTTCGACTTTTACCATACAGCGATCATAAGCATCGCCGTTATAGCCGACTGGAACTTCAAAGTCGTAGTTCTCGTAGCCCATATAAGGGCGTGCTTTGCGCAAATCAAAATCTAAACCTGTCGCACGTAAACCTGCGCCGGTAACGCCCCAAGCCAATGCTTGCTTGGTATTATATTGCGCAACGCCTTGGGTACGACCTTTAAGCACACTGTTTTGTAGCGCTGCTTTGACATACTCATCCAGACGTTTTGGCATCCATTCTAGGAACTCGCGAACCAAACGCTGCCAGCCACGCGGTAAATCATGTGCTGTACCGCCGATACGGAACCACGCAGGATGCATACGGTAACCGGTAACGGCTTCGATGACGTCATAGGCTTTTTGGCGGTCGGTAAACATATAGAATACTGGCGTCATACCGCCCGCATCCTGAATAAAGGTACCGACGAACAGCAAGTTATTGGTAATACGGAAAAACTCACTCATCATCACGCGGATGGTTTCAGCACGCGGCGGTATGGTGATACCGGCAAGCTTTTCAACCGACATGATATACGGTAGCTCATTCATCACACCGCCGAGATAGTCGATACGGTCGGTATAAGGAATAAATGAGTGCCACGTTTGACGCTCAGCCATTTTTTCGGCGCCGCGATGGTGATAGCCAATATCGGGAATACAATCGACGACTTCTTCGCCATCAAGCTGAAGTACCAAACGGAAAGCACCGTGAGCTGATGGATGGTTAGGACCGATGTTCAAGAACATAAAGTCTTCATCACGACCCGAGCGCTTCATGCCCCACTCTTCAGGGACAAAGCGCAGGTTTTCTTGCTCGTATTGTTGTTTGGCGGTATTCAAGAAATACGGGGTAAATTCAGTCGCCCGCGCATGATATTCTTTGCGCAGTGGATGACCTTCCCAATATTTAGGTAATAAAATACGGGTTAAATGCGGATGACCTGTAAAGACAATACCAAACATATCCCATACTTCACGCTCATACCAGTTGGCATTTGGCCAAATCTTGGTCGCGCTCGGTACATTAATATCGTCTTCGCTTAGCGCGACTTTGATACGCACATCGCTATTACGCTCAAGCGACATCAAATGATAAAACACCGTAAAATCGCTGTCAGGCAAACCTTGACGATGTTGACGCAAGCGCTCATCTATCGCTGATAAGTCAAATAGCATGACATAAGGTTTTGGCAATTTACGCAGGTATAATAGAACGTCTAATAAGTCGGCACGCGCAACCCACACCGTTGGAATCTCATCCACCGTGTGCTGTACGACAAACTTACCGGCATACTTCTGCTCAAGCTCGGTGATAACCGCTGGGACAGGCTTAATCTTAGGATCTATGTTTTCGACTACCGTGACCATGAATGATGTATTCCTTCATTAATCATAATTAAGCTATGTTGAACACAACTGAACTACGATGAATATATGCGTACTGAGCATTTTTACGGATTATGAATTATTGAGCCAAACAAGCAAATAAAATACCTTATGCTTAAATATTGCTTTTTCACATACAGTTTGGCTACATGCTTGCTGATTAAATACTGTCTGGGCTACGCAAGTTTTTCACAGCGATACGATCTGCTTGCTTACGGTCACGCTCAGGCGTCATTTGCGGCTGATAGATACCCTGCTCATTGACATGAATACCCAGCGGACGACGCTCTTTAGTAATCGACTCTTGCAGCAGCATCAAGCCTTGAATCAAGGCTTCTGGACGCGGTGGACAACCGGGTACATAGACATCAACAGGTATGATTTTATCTACGCCTTGCACCACTGAGTAGATGTCATACATACCGCCCGAGTTGGCACAAGCACCCATTGAGATGACCCATTTTGGCTCAAGCATTTGCTCATATAGACGCTGAATAACCGGTGCCATTTTTACAAAGCAAGTACCAGCAACAATCATCACGTCCGCCTGACGGGGCGAGGCGCGAATAACTTCGGCACCAAAGCGTGATAAATCGTGAACCGCGGTTAAGGTAGTTGCATATTCGACATAACAGCATGAGGTACCAAAGTTAAATGGCCACAGTGAGTGCTTGCGCCCCCAGTTTGCTGTTGAGTGGACAAGGTCTTCGAGACGACCCATAAAGACGTTTTTATTGACTTCGTCTTCGAGCGGATCATTGACCGTTTGACTAGTCTGTGCAGGATAGGTATCTGCATCAGGGTTGGCTTTTGTTAATGTGTATTTCATAACATACAACCTTTATTTTAAGCGCTATGCGGCAATCAGATTGCCACTACGAGCGCCATAACTTCTATTATGAATAAATTAATCATGCTGACATGCGGGAATAAGGCTAAAACAATCTAGCTATAATAAGCTAATCTAGCTATAAGCAATTAGCGTTCGACCTTATCGGGCTGCGCAGAAGTGGCAAAATCCACGGAGGTAATATTACCTGTGGTATTAATATGATCGATATTCTGCAAATGACGACGATTGGTCTCAATGTTGTTCGAGACATTAATTTGCCCTGAAGATTGCGCCGGTATTTTACCCGTCGGATCAACCATCAGCTCATCAACGCCATCAAATTTGGTGATGTCTGCCAAATTGAAACCTGCCGGAGCCGCATGTAAGCGAGGTTGCTTACGGCGTTTATCCGCCGGTGCCCAGTTCATCGCACCCAGACTGAGCTCGTATACCAAGCCAATAATCAAGATGGTGATAAATATCGCGGCAGCGACAAAGCCAAGCCAGCCAGCCTCACGAACGGAAACCGCATAGGCATATAGATACAGCGCTTCTAAATCAAAAATAACGAAGAAGATGGCCACCAAATAGAATTTAGCAGACAAACGAATGCGGGCGTTGCCAGCTCCGACAACACCCGCTTCAAATACCTCTTCTTTTTGTGAGCCCTGAGAGCGACCGCCAAGTAAGCGCGGAACGACCAGCATAAATACAACTAGCCCAATGGCGGCTAAAATAAAAGCGATTGCTGACCAATTAAAAGCAGACATGATAATACGTGCTCCTCACCCAATCGAGTGTCAAGCGTACCGCAAATACTCACAAATAATGGTGGTAATGGCGACAGGCGTAACGCAGACGAAAACACAAAGTAACTGTCATTGAGTCACTTTATTTGAGTAAATTTGTTTAAATAACTCAGTGATTATATAAATCAATGACTATTATAGCTACTGTGCTGGTAATAACCAATTATCAAGCTTATTGACGACGATGTCAGACGTGACCAACTGTAGATGTTCCGCTCTGTACACGGATAAAAAGGCTGGTCGCCCAACGCATCTTGTAACAACGTAAGATCAACGTATTAAATCAATATCATATCCGGTGTTTACTTAATTGATTTAATAGCTCATTACACGTGGTCAACAATGACGTGACAACTGGCATAAATTATTTACGTACTATACGCATATCGGCAATCAAAAGCTAGTTTTTAACTGCATTGCACGGTCATTTTCTCTGCAAAAAAAATATGTTTTTTTTACTACGACCTATGATATAGACGTTACCTTATATTAAGCCCAAATCCATATTTCTAAAAAGGCGCTGGTATATATAGTGTAAGTCACGCAATCCAAACGCTTTTTTACTCGGCACGCATCCTTCAACTCCTCACCCAAAGATAGGGTTTTTGCTTTATAATGACCCACCGAATTCCATGGTCGTATCGGCAGCTATTTTAATGACGGCACTTATGGTTAATTGTCACAAAATATTAACTGCTATGAGCTTAATTAACAGACGGATTGAATAATCTTACCGACGCCATGTTTTGATATCAAGATGAGGCAACGAGCTATAATGTTATGTTGCCATGTTGCGCTATCGACTTGCTTAATGCGTGCGATATTGATTGAACTTGGCGGCTGTTAATATCGAAGCTCGCCCCCTTTTGCTTACTTTTTTTGCTTTTGTCTTACAGGTCACCTTATGAGTAAACTTAATCCCAAACAACAAGAAGCGATGCTCTACGTATCTGGTCCATTGCTCGTGCTAGCAGGCGCCGGCTCCGGTAAGACATCGGTGATTACCCGTAAAATTGCCTATCTAATCGAAGAATGCAACATGCCAGCCGAGCGCATTACGGCGGTGACCTTTACCAATAAAGCGGCGCGCGAGATGAAAGCTCGGGTCAGTAAATTGCTGCCGAGTGAAAAAACCCGCGGGCTGACAGTGTCTACCTTTCACCAGTTCGGGCTACAGTTTTTACGTTATGAGCTGATACATACGCCATTGAAAGGTAACTTTTCCATCATGGACAGCGACGACAGCAAACGTCTGCTGATGGAACTGATGATGCGTGACAATTTAAGTGGCGCGGAAAGTCGTGAGTTGGTCGGCAAAGCGATAAAAATGATTTCTGATTGGAAAAACGATCTGATTGAACCGGACAAGGCGATGGAAACTTTGGACGATCCAGAAGATATGATTTTTGCCACCCTCTATGCTTTATATGAACGCAATCTGCGTGCTTATAATGCCGTTGATTTTGATGATTTGATTGTCTTGCCGACCAAAATATTACGTGAAAATAGAGAGCTGCGTGATAAATGGCAAAACCGTATTCGTTATTTGCTGGTCGATGAATATCAAGATACCAATACTGCCCAGTATGAGATGATTAAATATCTGGTCGGACCACAAGGACGCTTTACCGTCGTTGGCGATGACGACCAATCTATCTATGCGTGGCGCGGCGCAAAACCTGAAAACATGGGATTACTGAAAGAAGATTTTCCAAAATTAAAAATAGTCATGCTTGAACAAAATTATCGCTCGACCACGCGTATTTTGACCTCGGCCAACGCCGTTATTACCAATAACGAGCATTTATTTGAAAAGAAACTTTGGTCAGATAAAGGTCAAGGCGAAAAAATCCGCATCATTAATTGCCGTAACGATGATGATGAATCCGAGCGCGTGGCAAAAGAGATTGTCACTCATAAACTGCGTTTTGGTAATGAATGGGAGCAATACGCCGTTCTTTATCGCAGTAACTTTCAGGCGCGCATGCTAGAGGCACAACTTCGTCAGCTGCAAGTGCCTTATAAGTTATCCGGTGGTCAGTCGTTCTTTGCCCGTAGTGAAATCAAAGACATCATGGGCTATTTGCGTTTGATTCTTAACCCAGAAGATGACAGCGCATTTTTACGTATTATCAATACGCCAAAGCGCGGGATGGGACCGGCGACACTTGAAAAGCTTGGTTTATTTTCACAAGAGCATAGCATCTCGTTATTGGCGTCTTGTACCCATGCCGGTCTAGCTCATGTTTTGCCGTCTAAAGCGTATGGCACGTTGAAGGAGTTTGGCGATTTTATTGGGCATTATACCCGTGAGCTCGATCAGCATCCCGACCCTGTGCCAATCGTCCGTCAAATGATTGATGAAACCGGTTATATCGACTTTGTCCGTAGCGATTCTAAAACGCCACAACAAGAAAAAAACCGTATCGATAATATCGACATGCTTTATACCAGTATTCAATCGCTGATTAATCGCGCCGAAGAAGACGAAGACCGCACTATTGATACCATCATTCGTAAGCTGGTCTTGCTTGATATGCTCGAGCAGCAGCAAGAAGAAGAAAATACCAATAAAGTGAACCTCATGACCTTACATGCGGCAAAAGGTTTGGAGTTTGATTTCGTTTATATCATGGGGCTTGAGGAAGAAATGCTACCGCACCGCAATTCTATTCTTAGCGAGACGGTCGAAGAAGAGCGACGCTTGATGTATGTAGGTATTACCCGCGCCCGTCGTGAGCTGACATTGACGCTTGCCACCCAGCGCCGCGCAGGCGGTCAGATGCGCGTGACATCTGAATCACGCTTTTTAGATGAATTGCCAGAAGATCATATCGACTGGCCAGCCAAAGCGAAAAAGAAAAAGGCCAGCAAAGACCCTGAAAAAGTTGCTGATGAATACTTGGCCAATATTCGTGCTTTATTAGGTAATCGCTAAGTTTGATAGCTAAAATTGGCTGATAAATACTGCTAATCTATTAAATATAAAGCCGATACTTTAATTATTATTAATACCTTTTAAAAACTTGGAACCTTTATGCCCACCTCGACGCCGAATGCTGAACGACCATCGACACGACAGGGAGACTACAATCCGGCGGAATCTAACGGCGAATATAAGCTGCTGTATTTGCAAGAGTTGGTCGCGGATAAAGCCTATGAGGCCATTACCGAGTTTTTAGCAAAGCAATCAGAATATGAGATTGCCAGCTTATTAGAATCGTTTCCTAGCCAAAATCGCTTATTGATTTGGGCACAAGTACCAGAAGATATCAAAGGCGAAGTGCTTGCGGAGTTAGAGTTTGATACCCGCCAGCCGCTGTTAGAAAACGTTTCTTCAAAAGAGATATCGCTTTTTACCCAAGACCTTGATGCGCAAGATATCTCCGAGATTTTAGACACCGTTACCGAAAGTGTGCGCACCTCGGTGATGGCAACTCTAGATGAAGATATTCGCATTCAGGTCAATAAGCTCGATACCTATGCCGACTGGGAAGTTGGTAGTTATATGGATCCCGATCTTATTCAGGTTAGAGACGATATTACACTAGCAGAAGTACAAAACTGGCTGCGAGAAAATGACGATTTACTCGATGACGAGAGCCAAGAGCTTTTGGTCGTCGACCAAAGCCAGCAATTACTCGGGCTGCTCAGTTTGGTCGATTTGATTAAACATGACCAACGTACCCTAGTATCGGCATTAATTGATGCGGCCATTACCATCAATGACCGCTTAGATATTCAAGATGCGGCAGCGATTTTCCGTTCAGAAGACATTCGCTTTGCCCCTGTGATTAATAGCCATGGTGAGCTGGTTGGTCAACTAAATGGCGAAGATATCATGGAGATTATCCAAGATGATGTCGATAGCACCATGAAAAACCTTGCTGGTGTCAGCCAAGACGAAGAGCTGTTTGCGCCTATTTTGACCAGTGCCAAAAGCCGTAGTATTTGGCTCGGTATTAATTTATGCACCGCGCTATTGGCCGCCGCAGTGATTGGCCAGTTTGAAGCCGTACTGGCAAAGGTCGTGGCGCTGGCGATATTAATGCCCGTGGTTGCCAGTATGGGCGGTATTGCAGGCTCGCAAACGCTTACCGTCGTCATTCGTGGTATGGCGATGGGTCAAATCGGTGGCTCAAACCGCTTATGGTTATTGAATAAAGAGCTGTGGGTTGGGGCGATAAACGGTATCATATGGGCGATAATCATGGCGTTTATTGCCCAATTGTGGTTTCATGACATTAAAATCAGCGCTGTCATTGGGCTTGCTATCGCGATTAATATGACCGCCGCCAACGTTTCAGGCATTAGTATTCCGCTGATGCTCAAACGTATGAATATCGACCCTGCGCTATCCGCCTCGGTTATCTTAACCACCGTGACCGATATTGTCGGCTTTATGTCGTTTTTGGGCTTGGCGAGCGTGTTGATTCTTTAGTCAATCGCCTCTGAAAACCTGAAAACTAAAAGTTAAAAATCAGCAGCTATTTATAAAAATAGTTGTTGTTAAACATTTAAAACCTAACAGTTAAAAATGTGATTCATTCTGTTTATAAAACCATTACATCGTTAAGTGAGTGCGTTATGCAAGCTGTACAAGTTAAAGTATTAAACCCTAAAATTACTGAAGATAAAGCGTTCTCGCTACCGACACGTGCCACCGATGGCAGCGCAGGTATCGACTTGCGTGCTTGCATTGACGAGCCATTGACGATTAAAGCCGGTGCCACGCATTTGATTGGTACCGGACTTGCGGTTTATATTCAAGACCCTAATTTTGCGGGTATGATTTTACCGCGCTCAGGTCTTGGTCATAAGCATGGTATTGTCTTGGGTAATTTGGTCGGCTTGATTGATGCCGATTATCAAGGTGAGCTGATGGTCAGTATTTGGAATCGCAGCAATGAAGATTTTGTGCTAAATCCTGCCGAGCGTATGGCGCAATATGTGGTTGTACCGGTTGCTCGTCCTGAGTTTGAAGTGGTGGCAGAATTTAGTGATACCAGCGCACGCGGTGCGGGTGGTTTTGGCCACTCTGGTCGTCAGTAGTCCGTACTGATTTACCATTTTAATTGTTGATCATGACGACAATCTAAAAATCATACTAATTTAACAATCACGATAACTTAACAATCACGACAATAAGGAGAGTAAGCGATGCCGTCTTTTGCTGCGCAGCAATCCTTATTTCGTGCTTATGATATTCGTGGTTCGCGCCAGCATTTTACCAATGACTTTATTCAAGCATTGGGGCACGCTTTTGCTCATCTTTATCAAGCTCAACCAAATATTGATAGTAAAAAACATAGCGCAAAAAATAGCAAAATTAACAGTGATAACGATCGCCAAAGCACTAATGAAAAAACCATTGTCGTGATTGGTTATGATGTGCGCTGTGATAGCAATACCATTGCGCAGGTACTTGCTCATATTTTGTCTCAGCAAGGTATACAAGTCATTCAACTGGGCTTAGTGACCACGCCCATGATGATTTTTTGGGCGGAGCAATATCAGGGACATGGCATTATTGTCACTGCCAGCCATTCTGCTAAAGATATTTTAGGGGTTAAATGGCTAGTCAATCATATCTCTCCGAGCAGCGCAGACATTCAGGCGCTATATCATCAACTGGGTATTGATAATGCGCAAAACCCGTCTTTGGACAGCATTGCTAAGCCCATTTATCATAAACAACAGCAGTTACCTACTAAGCAAGTCGCAAGCGCTTATAGCGACGCCATTACAAAAGTTTTTAAGCAAATTTATCAACATAATAATCAGCCTCTTAACCAAACCGCCGAAGATAGCCAACTACCCTCCTCCAAACTTGATTTGGTGGTAGTCATTGATTGTATGCATGGCGCGACCAGCAATATCGCCGAGCCTTTATTTGCCAATTTTTGCCAGCAGGTCATTACGCTTAATGATACGCCAGACGGTGATTTTCCTGCTGGCAATCCGGATCCTACTGAGCCGCAGCGTCTTAAGCAGTTGCAGCAAAGCGTACTTCTTCATCAAGCAGATATAGGTATCGCCTTTGATGGTGATGGCGATCGGTTAATGGTGGTCGATAATCGGGGCAAAGTTGTTACTCCTGACCATCTGCTTTATCTGTTGGCAACGGTAGCTGTCAATCAGCGCCCTCAGCCTTTAAATGAGTCATTATCAAACGCTCAAGTACTCTTTGATATTAAATGCTGCCATCATTTACCAAAGCTCATTACTGAGCTTGGCGCAACGCCTGTGATTAGTAAAACAGGTAGCAGCCTGATGCGGCAACAAATACAGCAGTCTGGCGGTCAAATTATCTTTGCCGGTGAATTATCTGGGCATTTTATTTTTAATGATAGCTACTTTATTCTTTATGATGATGCCATGTATGCTGCATTAAGACTGCTCCATTGGTTAGCTAAACCACTGCCTGCTAAGCCAAATTGTGCGAGAAACTTAGCCGATATCATTGATAATTTACCCGTTATCGTCAGTACGGCTGACCATTATTTACCGCTACCAGCAACCGCTCTTACCGACTGTTCCATCGTGCAGCAACTGGCAAGATTCTGTCAGTATTTACAGCAATTGGTTCATGTGACATCAGCAGCTGCTTTTATTACCCAACCTGACCCACAAGCAATCATTAGCTGTGCGCCGTTACTTTGTACTTGTTCGGCTAAAAACCAATATATAACTTTAGAGCAGGCGCAAAAATTATTGCCATTAGGCACTAAGCTCAGCTGTATCGATGGGGTACGTTTGGATTTTGCACGCGGGTTTGGCGTATTACGTCAATCAAATACCAGTCAAAATCTGACCGTGCGCTTCGCCGGTGATAGCATCGCCGATCTTACCGATATTCAAACGAGATTCGCCGCTTTATGCCGCCCATTTAACGAGCATTTAGCCACGCAAATTTTGGCTATTGTTGCTGAATAGGTATTATTTAACTGATTTTATACCGTTTATTTTATTAGAGAACGCCACACAGAAACAGAAACCCTCAATTAATCCACCGCTTAACCCTGTCTTTTAGGAGCTTGTCATGACGCTTAATTTGGATGAAGCCAAAATTACCGCAGAAGTATTAACCACGGCGCTGCCTTATATTCAACGCTTTGTTGATAAGCTCATTGTAGTTAAATACGGCGGCAATGCCATGACCGACCCTGCGCTTGAAAGCTCGTTTGCCCGCGATATCGTCTTGCTAAAAACCGTTGGCATGCATCCCGTGGTCGTACATGGCGGTGGTCCACAAGTGGATAATTTGTTAAAAGAGCTCGGTCGTCAATCTGATCGTATCGACGGCATGCGCGTGACTGACAAAAGCACGATGGATATCGTCGAGATGGTACTCGGCGGAAGCGTCAATAAATCTATCGTTAGCTTAATCAACAAGCACGGTGGACGCGCGATTGGTCTGACGGGTAAAGACGCCAATTTAATCCTAGCTAAAAAGTTAATGATGGAAAAAATCGGCACAGATGGTATTGCCGTGCCGGTCGATTTGGGCTTTGTCGGTGATGTGGTCAGCGTCAATAAAGACGTGATTAATATGCTGATTGCCTCTGACTTTATCCCTGTTATCGCCCCTCTTGGCGTCGATGAAGAAGGCAATACTTATAATATCAATGCCGATTTGGTCGCGGGTAAGGTTGCAGAGTTTTTGCAGGCAGAAAAGCTCATGCTACTGACTAATATCAAAGGGGTATTGGGACGCGACGGTGAAGTCGTCACTGGATTAACGCCAAAGACAGTCGATAGCCTTATTGAAGATGGTACGATTTCAGGCGGTATGATTCCTAAGATTCAATGTGCGCTTGATGCGGTACGTAGCGGCGTAAAAAGTGCCGTTATCGTCGATGGTCGCGTGCCGCATGCGACGCTGTTGGAGATTTTTACCAATAAAGGGGTTGGTACACTTATCAGTCGTGATTTAGACTTACTTAACGAATAGCTGCAATAATTTATGAAAAAATCCCGAGCTTGGTTTACAAGCTTGGGATTTTTATTTATCAAAACTGCTTAATTTAGAATTTTCTAATAAGCGCAAAACTCTACGTTACTATGGCTACTATTGCCATACACTTTCATGTGGTGATTGCCTTTGCGCTGGGTGATATAAGAGTTTTCATTTTCATAGCGATCGCCGCTCAAACGCCCATCTGGCCCTGAGACATAAGCGACACTGATTTGGTCGTCACCGACGTTACGAATCACTAATTTTTGATCAGGCAGCAACCATAAACGAAATACTTTGCCGTTTTTGAGGTTGCCACTAAAATTACCGCAATAGCTGTCTTTAGCAAAGGTAATTTTGGTTGACGTATCAGCAGCTTGCGCGGTGACAGTTAATAAAGGCGCTAACGCAAACGCTGCTATCAATATTAATTTTCTCATAATCCTATCCTCGTCCGTGAACATGATGAGCCAGCAAACTTAATAATAATTTATAATTTGCCAAACTGATAGCGTTTTTATGAGCACTTATTTATAAAAAAGCCGCCTCAAACTCAGCTTCATCAAAACCACATAATAGTATCGGCTGACCATTATTTTTATCTGCCAGCTGACCTTCAACTATCGGACGTTTAATCATACTGGTATTTTCTATCAGCAAATCAATGGCGTTATTGACGTTTTCATCAGCGGCTTGTTTTTGCTCATCCGTCAGCTTACGCCATGTGGTGCCGCGTTTATTTAGCACTTTATTGATACCCAGCTCATTTACCCAGCGCTGTACGCTATCTTTATCAATGCCTTGTTTTTTATAATCGTGAAAGTTGTGGTTAACGCCCAGCTCATCAAGCTTAGTAAAAGCCTTTTTCATGGTGCTACAAGATTTAATACCGTAAATAGTGATGGTCATAAAAACTCCAAATCAATGATCATTATTTTGTTTATTATACCTAACAGACATCAGCATTTGGTTTATGACGACGAAAACATTCGTAAGCGTATTCACTTTGCAGATTTATCGCCTTTACGGTGAGCAAACACCCCATCATATCGTCGCAATTTTTGCCAAATTACGCTATGCTATGGCATTGTAAAATTTTACCCAATTTATCTGTAATAACCTATTCCGAGCCAACTATGAGCAACGCCGTGACAGCAGAAACTGCTAATACTACCCATGCCAATAATACTTCTATCGATAACGCCCAGTATCAGCCGCAACTTATTGAAGCGGCGCAGCAAGCCAAATGGGCAACTGACAAGCGTTTTGAAGTAAGTAATGAGCCAAGCGACAAACCAAGTCGCTATATGCTGTCGATGTTCCCTTACCCAAGCGGTAAGCTGCATATGGGTCACGTGCGTAACTATACTATCTCTGATGTACTGAGCCGTTATTATCGCCTAAAAGGCTATGAAGTCATGCAGCCAATGGGCTGGGATGGTTTTGGTCTGCCAGCAGAAAACGCCGCAATTGCCAATCAAACACCTCCCGCTGAATGGACGTTTGCCAATATCGACAGTATGCGCGCGCAGCTTAAATTGCTTGGTTTGTCTATTGATTGGTCACGCGAATTTGCCACTTGTAGCCCTGAGTATTACCAGTGGGAACAGTGGTTGTTTTTACAGTTATACAAAAAAGGCTTGGTTTATAAAAAGCTTGCCACTGTTAACTGGGATCCGGTCGACAATACCGTATTAGCCAATGAGCAAGTCATTGATGGTAAAGGTTGGCGTAGTGGCGCGGCAGTCGAAAAGCGCGATATCCCAATGTATTACTTTAACATCACCGACTATGCTGATGAGCTGCTTGATGATTTAGACCAGTTAGAAGGTCATTGGCCGTCTGAAGTGCTAACCATGCAGCGCAACTGGATTGGCCGTAGTGCCGGTATGGAAGTACATTTCCCTTATGAGCTGGCTGGCGAAACCAATACCTTAGATGTGTTCACGACTCGTCCTGATACTTTGATGGGTGTGACTTATGTCGCAGTCGCGGCCGAGCATCCGTTGGCACAATACGCATCCGAACAAGATGAAGCGATTGCCCAATTCTGTGCCCTTTGTAAAAAAGGCTCGGTTGCTGAAGCTGATTTGGCTAAAGCTGAAAAAATCGGGATGGATACGGGTCTTACCGTCACTCATCCATTGACTGGCGAAGAAGTGCCAGTATGGGTTGCCAACTATGTACTGATGAGCTATGGCTCAGGTGCGGTGATGGCGGTTCCTGCTCATGATGAGCGCGATTACGAGTTTGCGACCAAATATAATTTGCCGATTAAGCAAGTGATTGACATTCCTGCTGGCTTTCTTGATCAAGTAGAAGAAGACGCCAAAGCGAATGATACTGAGAGCAATCGTGCTTATACCGAGCGCAATACCTTAGTCAATTCAGGCGAATTTGACGGCATGGACTTCGAGCAAGCGTTTGAAGCGATGCTTGCTAAACTTGAGCCACAATCTCTTGCAAAGAAAAAAATCCAATACCGTCTGCGTGATTGGGGTGTCTCACGCCAACGCTATTGGGGCTGCCCTATCCCAATGGTTAACTGTGAGCATTGCGGTACCGTACCAGTTGAAGAACAAGATTTGCCGGTTGTCCTACCAACTGACGTCGTCCCTGACGGTCGGGGTAATCCGCTAAAAAATATTCCAGAATTTGTGAATACCACTTGCCCTAAATGTGGCAATCCTGCTGAACGTGAAACCGATACCTTTGATACCTTTGTAGAGTCGAGCTGGTACTATGCGCGCTTTGCCAGCCCACACGATACAACCAATATGGTCAATAAATCTGCTGCCAATAAATGGCTACCTGTCGACCAATATATCGGCGGTGTCGAGCATGCGGTTATGCATCTACTTTATGCCCGCTTCTTCCATAAACTGATGCGCGATGAAAACTTGGTATCAGGCGATGAGCCATTTGCCAATTTGATGACCCAAGGTATGGTACTTGCCGGCACGTTCTACCGCGTCAATTCCGATGGCAGTACCACTTATTACTTTACCGAAGACATCGATATTGACTTTAACGAGCGTGGTCAGCCGATTAAAGCCATTTTAAAATCAGACGGTCAGCCAGTTACGATTGGTAAAATCGAAAAAATGTCGAAGTCAAAAAACAACGGCGTTGACCCACAACTTACCATTGATAAATATGGCGCGGATACCGTTCGTCTTTACACCTTATTTACCGCCCCTGCCGACCAAACGCTAGAATGGTCAGACGATGCATTAAAAGGTCCTTATAACTTTGTGAAAAAAGTATGGCGCATTGCGACCGAGCATATGCAAGCACTTGCCGACGCAAATTTAAATCTTGATATGCTAAATAATGAAGCATTAAATACGGATAACTTAAGCAAAGAAGCAAAAGCCCTACGCCGTAAAACCCATGAAACGATTGGTAAAATTGATAGTGATTTGGGTAAACGCCTAGCACTTAATACGCCAGTTTCTAGCCTAATGGAGCTTGCTAACGAGCTGAGTAACTTTAAAGCAAACAGTGAGCAAGACCTGCAAGTCCAGCATGAAGCACTAATTGATTTATTGATTATCCTATCGGTATACGCACCGCACATCGGTGAGCATTTGCTTGAGCAGTTAGGAATGGATACCGTCACCCTAAACTATCCAGAAGTCGATGTAAGCGCTCTAGTGCAAGACATGATTACGATGGTGGTGCAGGTTAACGGTAAAATGCGCGGTAAAATGGATGTCGCTCCTAATAGCGATCCTGAGCAGCTAAAAGCGCAAGCAAAAGCGCTTGAGGGCGTGGCAAAATTCCTTACGGGCGAGATTAAAAAAGAAATCGTCGTACCGAACAAACTGGTTAATATTGTGGTTGCAGGCTAGACCTTTTCAACGTTATGTTTTCAAAAACTGGGTTTTTAGACGTTGCGCTTTTAAATGCAGCGTTTTCAAACCTAGTGTTTTTAAACCCAGTGTTTTTAGACATTGCGTTTTAGGTCCTCTTATCAAAATAAGGATAGCGATTATGTCGTATAAGCACCGAGCTTTGCAGGCACATCAAGCAAAATCAGACGGAAAAAGCAGCATGATTCGTAAATCAAGCGCACAAAAACTGGCAACGATGCTACTGACAGCTTTGCCAATGTTTGCGGTATTGGGCGCAGGTGTTAGTCTTAGCGGCTGCGGCTTTCAGCTACGCGGCTATGATGCGCCGATGTTGTTTGACGTCAACAAAACTGCGGTGATTATCGAAGACAATCGCACCTCATTTCCATTAAAACTGCCCCTCGTCAGTCGCTTAAAAGCGTTAGGGGTCGAGGTTATTGATAATATGACCTTGGCTGATGTGGCCAGCAATAACCAAAAAGCGGGCGCTGAATCTATCGCGGCAATCACCGTGAACAATGTCCGCTTTAAGCGTTACGAGTTAGTTGGCGTCTTAACAGAGATTCGCTTGGTAATGTCAGCTGATGTTAGCTATCAAAGCATCGAGAATGGCAAACCGGTAACACTGACCAACCCTATCAAAGTTGAGCGTAGCTATCAGTATAACGAAGCCTCGGTAAGTACCGATGATCAGCAAGGCGATCAAATTCGTGATTGGCTTTACGATAGTTTAGCACGCCGAATTACTGACCAATATGTGGCAATTGCGCTGCCTAAGATTGCTCCTAACAGTGGCAAACCCGCTATGCAAAATGGTAAAGGCTCAGTATCTACTGCCGTGATAGCACCAAAATCTTAATGTTAGTTTTTTATTTTTAAAATTAATTTTTAAAAATATCCTTATTAAAACTGCCTATATTTAGACGCTTTGATTTAAACGCTTTTTTGTTTAAAGCATTTTTTTAATAAAGGCAGCTTTACTCCCCTATTCATAACCTTGTGTCATTCTCTCTATGCAAGATACTTTTATACAAGCTTATCCAAAACTGCTACAACCATCCGTTGCAGTAGCGGGCTTGTGGCTGGCGCACGGTGACGAGCCGTTACTCAGTCAATGGCTTATCGATGCGCTGCGTCCGCATTGGCGCGCACAGAACTATGCCATTAAACGTATCGAGCTGGTATCGGTAAAGAGCTGGCAAGAAGTGTTGTCAGAGCTTGGCAGTCAGTCTTTATTCGACGATGCAAGCGCGCTTATCGTAACAGGCAACCATAAACCTGATAAAGCCGTTATTGCCGAGCTTGAACGTTTTGCCATCGATGCGCAGACAGGGGCGCATAGCCATAGCTTGTTATGGCTCACACCAAAGCAAGACAAACGCGCGCAGACCAGTAAATGGTTTGCACCGTTTGCGCAATATGGTCATATTGTCGACTGCAATTTATATAACGAGCAGCAGCGCCAGCAGTTATTGCAGATACAAGCCCAGCAGTTTGGCTTAACCTTATCGCAAGAAGCTTGGCAACTCTTGATGTCACATACCGAGCATCATCTGCTCAGTGCCTATCAAACCTTGTGGCGGCTATCGTATTTATTTGCGCCGCAAGTGTTGAAAGGTATCGATAGTAAAAACACTAGTCATGAAAACCCTTCTAGCCAGCCTCTGACAAACGTGGTATTAGATATTAATGACTTGCAAGCGGCATTGGTCAGCGATGCGCAGTTTAGCGTGTTCGATTTATCCGATGCCATGCTTGCTGGCAATAGCGCCCAAGTTGCTAAAATTATATTTCAACTTAAAGCCACCGATGAACCAACCACTTTGGTTTTATGGTCAATCAGTAAAGACATGCGCCATATTATGCAGTTAATGGACGGACAAGATCCGCAAGCCCTTGGCATTTGGCGTAGTAAGCAAAGCTTATACCAGCAAGCTTGCCGCCGCCACTCAAAAGCAAAAACGGCCACTTGGCCTGCCCTGCTTTATAAATGTGACCAAGCGATTAAAGGCTTGGTGCGCCAACCAGCGTGGGAGTTATTACTGCAAGCAGCGCTTGAGCTATCAGGGCGAAGGTTATTTCAAGCACATTAAATGATCAGGCAAGCATATACTGATTTCAATAAAAAAAGCGGATAGCGGGATAGGAATGAGTTTTTTGCAGCCTCTGTCGGCGTAGGCACAGCAAGCAAAAAAAACGTATTCCTGTCCCGCGTCATAATCTAATGTATTTCTTTTATTTATTATTAACTCTATCGCATAGCTTATTAAAGATAACTCATCACGTTTTCTTATTTAACCCTCTATGTAGGGTTATTTTTTGTCTGCAATTTGTCGCATTATTACTACCACTATTTCTCCTCTTAACGTTTCGCAAACTAATTGCCATTCCCTTTTGTCCAGCAAGCCTCTACTATAGCTACACTTGATTTAACTGTGATTGGATTGTTGTCATGCGCAAAATGAGCAAAAAGTCTGCTATCAAATGGGGCATTATTGCCCTCGTCATCATAGCTTTAGGGGCTTTGGCCTATAAAACCTTTAAACCAAAAGAAACCACACCTAACTATCTAACAGCGACCGCTGAGATTGGCGATATCGAAAATAACGTCATGGCCTCCGGTAAAGTTAAGGCGTTAAATACCGTCGATGTGGGTGCGCAGGTATCGGGTGAAGTGACGCGGCTGTTTGTTGAAGTCGGTGATGAAGTGCAAAAAGGCGATTTAATTGCGCAGATTGATCAGGTTACCCAAAAGAATAATCTAAGCAATGAGCAAGCGAGCCTTGAGCAAAGTGAAGCGGCATTACAAAGTGCCCGTGCCGAGTCGTTGAGTCGTCAAGCAAGCCTAAAAAGTGCGCAAGCAGATCTTGCCAGCCGTCAAGCTGAGCTAAGACAAGCACAAGCAGACTTCTCGCGCTTGCAAGGCTTATTGGCTATCGATGCGATATCGCAGCAGGATTATGATACGCAAGCGACAAAGGTTGCCACCGCTCAGGCATCGGTCGCTAATGCGCGCGCTGCTATCGAGACAGCAAAAGCCGCAATAGCGACCACCGAAGCGAATATCAATAGCCAACAGGCGGCATTACGTAAATCTCAAACCAACGTCAGCACCGCGCAGGAAGATTTAAGCTATACCACCATTCGCGCGCCGATGTCAGGGACGGTAGTCTCGGTGACCACTGAGCAAGGGACGACGGTCAACGCCAACCAAACTGCACCGACCATTGTTACCTTAGCCGATTTATCGACCGTGCGTATCAATGCGCAAATCTCTGAAGCCGACGTCATTAACGTCAAAGCAGGCTTACCCGTCTATTTTAATATCATAGGCAATCCTGACCAAAAATACGATGCCACCCTCAAAGCCATTGAACCGGCTCCTGAGAAAATCAGCGATACCAGCTCGACCGATGCCGCCATCTATTACGTCGGTTATATCGAAGTGCCCAATACCGAGCGCCGCTTTCGCATCGATATGACCGCGCAAGTGTATATCGTTATTAATCAAGCAAAAGATGCGCTACTTATCCCCTCTGCTGCCCTGCAACCTGCCGGTAAATCTAAAAAATCCAGCAAGGCTAAAAAAGAGTCACTCACTGCTAATAACACTGTCAACGATAATGCTAACAATGACTCGGCTGCAACCATAGCCATGGTGCGTGTACTTAAAGCCGATGGCGAAGTGGTCGAGCAAACCGTTAAAGTCGGTATCAATAACCGCGTCAATGCTGAAATCTTAAGCGGTCTTAATAAAGGCGATGAGGTTATCTTAAGCGAAGAAGGACCGGATAGTGGTAAAGGCAGTAAAGGTGGCAGAGGCGGTCGACCGTTTTAATATTTAAAAGGTGCTAGAAAACCGCTGTAAATAAAATCGTCGCTAGCAAAACATCAGCTTTGGCTTTGATAATGACTTGAGATTTGAGATAAGCAGGATAGCAAATGAGCAACCAAGACCTAACTTCTAATGTAACTGATACGCCGTTGATGGAAGTCAAAGGACTGATTAGAGAGTTTAAAGCTGGCGAGCAGACCATTCGCGTCTTGCACGATATCAATTTGACCATCAATCAAGGCGAGATGGTCGCTATCATCGGGCAATCAGGCTCGGGCAAATCAACCCTGATGAATATCTTGGGCTGCTTAGATCAAGCAACTGCGGGCGATTATAAAATATTTGGTCAATCGGTCAGCCGCCTAGATGCAGATGAGCTGGCAAAACTGCGCCGTGAGCACTTTGGTTTTATTTTTCAGCGCTATCATCTATTAGGCGATATCAATGCCCGCGACAACGTATCTGTACCGGCTGTTTACGCAGGGATGGATGGACAAGCGCGCAGCGAGCGTGCCGAAAAACTATTGTCAGATTTAGGCTTGGCGGACAAAGTTAATAATCGCCCAAGCCAGCTCTCAGGCGGTCAGCAGCAGCGTGTCTCTATCGCAAGGGCGCTAATGAATGGTGGCGATATCATCTTAGCCGATGAGCCAACAGGCGCGCTAGATAGCAAATCCGGTGAAGATGTCGTACAAATCCTCAAAGATTTAAACGCGCAAGGTCATACCATTATTATGGTCACCCACGACCCTAGCCTTGCTGCCCAAGCTGAGCGCGTCATTGAAATCAAAGACGGTTATATCATCGCCGACTATAAAAACGAAGATTATCAGCAAGCAGAAGCCCAGCCAGCGGCGATGATAGATAAGCACCGTAAAAGCGCCTTTAGCAGCTTTATCGACCGCTTATTTGAAGCCTTTAAAATGTCCTTACTTGCCATGCGCGCCCATAAAATGCGCACCTTATTGACGATGTTAGGGATTATCATTGGTATTGCTTCGGTGGTATCAGTAGTTGGCCTTGGCAAAGGCTCTCAAGCGCAGATATTATCCAATATCAGCTCCTTAGGTACTAATACCATTACTGTTACCGACGGCTATCCCTACGGCGACCCTAGGCGGCAGTACAACGATGACAACCTAACCCCACAAGACGCCCAAGCAGTCGCTGACCAGCCTTATGTGGTCAGTGTCAGCCCACAGCTTAATAGCAATATGAACGTCCGCTATCGTAATATCCAAGAAGCCGCCAGTATCAGCGGCGTCGGTAAAGATTATCTTGATGTCAGCGGTGAAAAGCTGGCACTAGGTCAGGGTTTCGATGAACAAAGTATCCTACGCCGTACCCAAGATATCATTATCGATGATAACGCCAATAAGACCTTTTTTCCTGACAATGCCAATCCGATTGGCGAAGTCTTACTGATAGGTAGCGTCCCTGGGCGTGTGATTGGGGTTTTAGAGCCAAACGATGGTGGCTTTCGTCGCAGCGTTGATTCACCCACGTTATATATGCCCTATACCACCATGATGTCGCGGCTGATAGGTAGTGCCTATATCGAGAGCTTTGTGGCGCTGATTGACAATAACATCTCCTCTGCTGCCGCTGAGTCTGCCATCGCTGAGCTAATGACTAGCCGTCATGGCACCGATGATTTTCGCATCCGTAACTCCGACTCTATCCGTCAAACCATTGAATCTACCACAGCTGCTATGACGTTATTAATATCTTCTATCGCTATTATCTCGTTAATTGTCGGCGGGATTGGCGTGATGAATATCATGTTAGTCTCCGTGACCGAGCGCACTAATGAGATTGGCGTACGTATGGCCGTCGGTGCCCGTCAAAGCGATATCATGCAGCAGTTTCTGATTGAAGCCGTTTTGGTCTGTATCTTAGGGGGCTTATTGGGTATTGGACTGGCATTTGCCATCGGTGAGCTGATTAACCGTGTCGGCGGCGATAGCTTTAAAGTTATTTACTCATCGACGTCCATTATTGCCGCCTTTGTGTGCTCAACGCTTATTGGGGTTGTGTTTGGATTTTTGCCGGCACGCAATGCTGCCAAACTAGATCCAGTAGAAGCACTTTCTCGAGATTAGAATAATTTTAGGACTAACGCTAAAGGTAAACGTCAAAAAACAAAGTTGAAAACGCCCTATTAATAGGTTTTTAAAGTCTCTAAAAGCCAATTAATCCTTAAATTTAAAAAAATATGATTAATTTGCATGGATTTGCACTTTTTTTAACATTCGGGGTTGTAATTGTCTTAATAATATATATAATGTGCTCTCACGTTTAGAGATACAAATACTCTAAACGAGTAAACAAGCTTATTGTCTCTTTTGATAATGATTCATGAATAGATAAAGAAATGAAGCTTAGGACATTGCTTTTGATGTCTGGTTTAATAAATTTCCCTTTAAGGAAATTTATCTTGCGAAGCTAAAATTGTCATGCAATTTTTTAACGCTTCTCAGGGCCGATAGCTCAGTTGGTAGAGCAGTTGACTTTTAATCAATTGGTCCCGCGTTCGAGTCGCGGTCGGCCCACCATCTTTAGTATTACCCTTATCATGTATGCTACCCTATCCGGTAGTAGCGTAATAAGTTTAAACGTTTTAAGAAGCTTTCTTTTAGAATGCTTTACAGAATTTACGAAAATGTAAATTCTCTTGCAGAGTTAAAAAAGCAGTGCTTTTTTTATACACTCTTCAGGGCCGATAGCTCAGTTGGTAGAGCAGTTGACTTTTAATCAATTGGTCCCGCGTTCGAGTCGCGGTCGGCCCACCATCTTTAGGAAAGCCCAGTCATTTTATGATTGGGCTTTTTTTTATGCTTTTTTTGGCTAAATCTTTTATTACAGCTGTAGTTTATAGCGTAAACGTTTTAGCTTTTAACGTTTACGCTTACGAAGGCTAAAACCGTCATTTTGTCGCCAAAGCAATTTATGCTTAATGGTATCTTTAATGGTCCGCCGATATTTAGGCGCTTTAGCAATCAGCTTGTCAAAAGTGGCGGCATCAATATCCAACTCACAACCATGCGCCATCATGACATTTGACGGTTTTAAATCTTTTACCTTTTGTAGCGACTGAATATAAACTTTAGGATCATAAATGGGAAATGGCGCGACAAATTTATGGCGCAGCTTGATGATTAAATCAGCGGTATACACCTGACGGCTTGGCAGATGAAACAAAGATAAATCACGATCCGTATGCCCGGGCGTCTCAAGTACCTGCCAATCATCAAACTGGGGTATCGTATCGCCATCGCCAACCGTCAAATCAGGTTGCAAGTGCGCAGGATACCACAGCCTTTTAAAAGTACGTCCTTGACGCTTGGCCACATAGTGAGCCAGACCCAAATCGATCAAATGCATGACTTGCCCGCCAACACCGCTGTACCACTGGGTCTCTTTCGCCGCAGAGATGATCAAGCAGCCAGTTGCCGTACGCAGTTTGTGCGCGCCGCCCGCATGATCTGGATGCATATGGGTGACGACCACCACTTTTAAATCGCTGATTGGGCGCTTAAGAGTATTTTTAATATAACCAAGCACCAGCGCCACATCAGGACGACAGCAGCCGTCTAACAGCATCAATTTATCTGGATAAACCGCGAGATAGCTACTTTGAATATACCCATCCAGGCGTACGATATGACATAAACTCATTTATCTTCCTTGACCGCTTTCCTGTCATCTTATTAACAAACCAGTGACATACTAATGATATGTTTTATTCACTTTATGGTTAATAAAATGAAAATTCGTCCTTTAGTATAACGCCCATCCCTGTAAAATAAATGACTTTGAGTGAACGCTTGTGGCTAGAGAAAAATTATCGATAAAGCATGCATAGGATATGTAAAATAGTAGCCAATAAAAAACCCAGCGCAGCGGCTGAGTTTTTATTATTAAAAGAACTAACTATTAAGCTAAACTATCATTAAGCCAAGTCACGCACTTTTGGCTCACGCTCCCATAGACGCGATTTGGCATTTTCGATAAAGCTATCAAGTTCAGCCAGTGGTGTGACAAACGCATCTTTTTCAATCGGTAATTTACTTAAGATAAACTCATCGGTCGCCCCGCAATAAGCAATGGCTTTACAATGCGCATAAGCATCATTAAACCAATCAAGCGTGGCACTGTCTTTAGCCAACTTCTTTGCTTGCTCAGGCATAATGATACTGACCACCGCATCAAACATCACTGACGGGCCACCAGCTACGCGCTCATCGGCTTGTATGCGAGTATCATCGTCTAAAACCACCTCTTTACTTGGTGCGACGATTTTCACACGAGCGCCCGCCGCTTTCGCCGCCTCTTCAAACTTCTTAATCTCACTGTGTTTTGAGCCTTCTGCGACTAAAATGCCAATTAAGCGACTTTTTAGAGTTTTAGGCGTCAAGCCAATCGTTTGTAATTTCTCAGAAGTCGCCATATCTTGTATCGGCGCAGCAGGCTCTGCTGCTTCTGGCAATTCCATACCCAATGCTTTTGCAACACGCTGTGCCAAATCTTCATCAATATTCAGCAGATGGCCAAGCATACGCGTACGAACATGGGCGGTATCCACTTTACCCAGCTCAAAAGCATAGGCTGAGGCAATATGCGCTTGCTCAGTTGGCGTTTGGCTAAGATAAAACATCCGCGGCTGGCTATAATGGTCGGCAAAGCTTTCAGCGCGCACGCGACCTTTGACGCCATCGTCTAGCTGCTCATGGAACGACTCAAAGCCTTTTTTAATACTTTCACGCGGCCTTGTTGGGTCAAGGCTTTGTGGCTCATAAAGGACGCGCGTTTTTGGCACGTGCATCTGCATATGACCGTCTTGCTGATTATTAGCAAACGGACATTTTGGCGCGTTAATCGGAATTTGCGCAAAGTTTGGTGAGCCCAAACGTGACAGCTGCGTATCTAAATAACTAAACAGGCGACCTTGTAATAAAGGGTCATTACTAAAGTCGATGCCCGGTGGCAGATGCGATGGACAGAACGCCACTTGCTCCGTTTCGGCAAAGAAATTATCCGGATAGCGATTTAACACCATTTTACCTACGATACGTACTGGTACCATTTCTTCTGGAATCAGCTTGGTGGCGTCTAAGTGGTCAAACGGAAACTCATTGGCTTCCTCTTCAGTAAATAGCTGGACGCCAAATTCCCACTCTGGATAATCGCCATTATTAATCGATTCAAATAAATCACGGCGATTATAATCGGGATCCGCACCAGAGATTTTAACCGCTTCATCCCAAATCAGCGACTGCACGCCAAGTACCGGCTTCCAATGGAAACGCACAAAGGTACTCTTGCCGTCCTTATTAATAAAGCGATAGCTATGAATACCAAAGCCTTCCATCATCCCCAAGCTACGCGGCAGCGCGCGATCGCTCATCAGCCAAATGACATTGTGCATGGTCTCAGGGCTAAGCGAGACAAAATCCCAAAAAGTATCATGAGCAGAGGCCGCTTGCGGGAAACCACGATCCGGCTCTGGTTTTACCGCATGAACCAAATCAGGAAATTTCATCGCATCTTGAATAAAGAAAATCGGCATATTGTTACCGACGATATCCCAGTTGCCCTCTTCAGTATAAATTTTCACCGCAAAACCACGCACATCACGCGGCGTATCTTTTGAGCCTTTATTACCAGCAACCGTAGAAAAACGGGTAAATAATGGCGTTTGCTTACCTGTTTCAGTCAAAATCTTAGCAGTGGTAAATTCTTCTAACGATTCGGTCAACTCAAAATAACCATGGGCAGCACTACCACGCGCATGGACAATACGCTCTGGGATACGTTCATGGTCGAAGTGATTAATCTTTTCGCGTAAAACAAAATCTTCTAATAGCGCCGGACCACGTGCGCCCGCCTTCAGGGAGTTTTGATTGTCAGAGATGACCACGCCTTGTTGGGTCGTCATCGCTTTAGTATCGCCATCGGCACGCTGATGCGTTTCACCGCCATTGCCGCGTTCGGTATTCATATCTTTAGCGGGGTCGGTATGATCAATATTATTATTCATAAAATATCCTAGCTAATGAGTAAAAATGAGCGATAGATAGCCCATTTAATAAGCGCTAACACAGTTTTATATCCTTAGAGATGGTTTTGACTTCATATGTCGTTTAATTTTCTGTGTTGCACGGCTGATTTTAAAAGATGAAAAAGCTTTTAAATATTAAGACACTTAAGCTCATCAATTATATTACTCAAAAACTACGGCAGGTATGTCACATATATCGTTAAGCGTGTTGATATTTGGTTAAGCATGAAACGCGTTGTCACTGCGTGAAGATACGCCTTTATAACGAGGCGTTGATGAGGTTGTTATTGAGATTACAGGCAAAGGTATATTAATAGGCGTTTATGCTGAGGAATTAGGCACTCTTAACAGCGCCACTTTGAATTTTTTAGCGGATAAATAGAATGGACGTTATCAATAAGGGTAAGTTGGCATTGTTAAAGCATGTTTTCTAAAATATATATGCATTAAGATTGCTTTTGAAAGACCAATATCTGGTTATTAGCAGGCATCATATAGGTATTAGATAGCACTAGATGATGTGTATTTGCCAAATCTATAACGTCTTCTAAATGACGAATACCACTGTTGCTATCACGTTGCCGCAAGCTATGGTCAAACTGACGATTACTTTCACTGCTATAACGGCCATTTTCGTTAAAGGGTCCATAAACGATAAACTTACCATTTAAAGGTAGCATATCGCCGACCAATTCAAATAACTTGCTAACCAAAGACCACGACATAATATGCAAAGTATTGGCGGTAAAGACTGCATCATAAGGCGCAGCAACAGCCTTATTTATCGGCACTGAATCGCGCGATACATCAAAAGTAAGCGGCGCATATAAATTAGGCGCAGGATAAGCAGCATGCCAAGCGTTGATAGTCGCATGATGCGCGAACACATCACTGGTCTGCCAGTTTACATGCGTCAATCGTGGTGCAAAATAGACACTATGCTGACCGGTTCCAGAACCCACTTCTAAGACATGAGTAAAGTCTTGCAACTCTTGCTCTAAGATTTCTAGAATCGGCTGCTTATTATTTTCACACGCTTGAGAGAATGGCAGTCCAGCCGTAAGAGTAGACTGTTTATTATCTGAGTTATGATTAAGCATAAAACCTCTTATCTTGATAATAACTAAATAGCAACGGGATGTGAATTACCAACCAACTATCAATAAATTAAAGATTAAGCACTAATAAATACCCGCTTCTAGCCCAGCTGCCAGTGTCATCGCCAGCTCTTCGACTTGCTCAGTAAATCCCTCTTGCCAATCACCTTGTAAAATCAGCGCTTCTTGAATCCATTCCCAACGCAGTCCGGTCGTAATCGTTTTCATAGCAAGCTTAGTGCCCGTGCCATCATGACCTGCGCGAATATATAACGCAAATGGCATGCCCTGCTTCTTCTCTAACACCGGATAATAACAGCGATCAAAGAAATCTTTGGTCAGTCCTGCCATATAAGCCAAGTTCTCAGTCGTCCCTAATAACAGCGCATCGGCTGCTAGCACATCTTCAGGCTGGGTATCTTGCGGCGCTTTAAGAATGACATTGATGTCTAACTCAGGATGATTGGCACCATCGTAAGCCGCTTGTGCCAATTTTTTGGTATTAGGCGACGGCGCATGCGCAACGATAAGTAAGGTTTTGCTAGCCATATCAATCACCCTTATAGAGGTTAATATTTTTTGGAATCAGCAGTTCTTGTAATCAATAGCTTTTAGAATTAATAGTCACTCTTTGAATGATATCAGGATGGATACTTTTAGCAACCGGACAAGTAAGCGCAGTGTTATAAAATATTTTTTGCGTTTTATCATCTAACTCTTGATTAAAAGTAATAGCAATATGCACTTCGCTAACGCGTCTTGGATCAGCAGCCATTATTTTGGTCACCTCAGCTGTAGTACCTGCAATGTCGATCTCCATATCACGCGCTTTGATACCGATAATCGTCAACATGCAACTGGCTAAGCTGGTCGCCAATAAGTCAGTCGGTGAAAAGGCTTCGCCCTTACCTTGATTATCAACTGGTGCATCGGTAATGATTTCATTATTAGATTGCAAATGAATAGCGGTAGTACGCAAATCGCCTTGGTAGGTTACTTTTGAAGTTGTCATAGTATTATCCAAAATACACTGGCTATAAGTGTAGAGTAATTAACGTTCGATAATTACCCTAATAAAGGTTTTTTATTACACAATTGTACATTACAATTATCTTAGCATTTTTAAATCTAAAATTAGAGGAATTACATAATGAATATTCATGATCTATCTGAATATCAACTTCATCAACTGAAATCTATAGATCCCACCCTTGATCCTCATTGGTTTGATGTTACTAATGACTTGTTAAGAAGCTTAGATGAAAAAAGTCAATATAGTGTTCATCAGAATATACTAAGATCAAAAGGCATTGAAATTGATTCTAATAAAAATTTAATTTACAAAAGACCAGACACATTGGCATTAGTTCTAAAAGGCCTGCAGTCTAATAATAAAGCATTAGTCTCCACAGCATCAGATATGACAAATATTATTTCATCAAATATCAAAACTTTTAATGCTATTACTCTAGCGGATAAAATTGAGGCTATAGTTAGTCATTTAGACGATATCGATGTACAAGACTCACTCCTAGATCAAAAAAATCGTTTGAGAATTAGAAACGCTTTTCTCTATGACTTATCGCTATGGATCGACAGTATTGAACTTAATCTAAATCCAGGATTACGTAAATTAGATCCCGACATCGTAAAAGCGTACTTTAAAGAGGTTTATATTAAACACCAAATTCAAGGGCGTGATTTTCGAGCTTGGAATTCAGCAGATCTTAACTTTCAAGACCTTAAGTACTTACCTGAATTTATAAAAAAAGAGGGAAAGAAAAAAAAGTTTTTTATTGTTGAAGGAGAAAACTACTGGTTTTTGATCGGTAGCGCTGATGAGGTAGATAAGAATCCTTACTCGCTTCGGCGTTTTCTTTATGAAGATCATAGTAACAGCGAAACTACTCAGTATGTATATTTAACACATGTGGTGCTAAAAAAAGATGAAATAAAGAATGCAAGGTATATAGATCATGCTTCTTATTGTATGTCTCGATTATATACCCTCGATAAAGGTGTTTCAGAGACAGTATTGAAATTTATAAATGAAATTCAACATCTACATATTAAGTATTTAAAACCTTTATTAAAAAGTCCTCTAGAACAAAACGGTAGCTTGCCTGAAGCTATTGTCGCAGAACGTTTATTAAAGTACGAACAACAACTCTCGATACTAATCCTTCAGAAAATCCCTGGAATTATAAGATCTACCTTAAAAGATAATAACGATAGAGAGTATTTGTTTTATCATTTGGATCAATTGATTAAACAAATTGGCGATAGCCTTCAAGACTTTAGACTTGAGCCACTAGCAATGTATTCTGAGAGTGCTGAGATAATGATTATCAAAATGATATCAATAAGAAAGATATTAAGTAATTTGAGGTTATCGATTAACCTTCAACAAGTCACGCTTGAAGAGTATTCAGAAAAAGTCAAAATAACAATGTCCTTAATCAAAGAAAAGCTTAAAGAAACGGAAAACTCTCTAGAAGAGCTTGAAGTTTTTCAAGAAAGTATTGAGACTTACAAGAGTACTAAAGAAAAGGGTAGTTTTTGGCAAAAACTAAAATTAGGTAAAGAGCCGGAATATACAGTAGAAGATATTATCCAAACCTCAAACTCACTCCAAGAAAACTTATATATATCTATCGTGAGATTGGCTAAAACAAAAAAAGAGTCAATCGTGTACCCTGAATTCGATTGCAATGAAATTATAAATGAGAAATATAGGCATTATGCAATTGCGGACGGAAATTTAGGTATTAGCTTTCTACCTCGAGTATTGAGGTTAGATGAGGATAGGAGTAAGTTTAATATAGAGTCATTGAAGAAGGTTGTTTATTAATTTTATGACTGTAAGAGCTAACTAGCTTAAAGCAGATATTTGACAAGCACTCTGCTGAGTAGTTATAAAACTAGTTGTCTTAGGTGTAGCTAAAACAACAACCATCATTCATAAGACTGATGGTTTATTTAGTTGAGGATAGCACACATAAGAAAAGCCCCTCAACAATTAAGTTGAGGGGCGATTCAGGAATAGAGAGCTGACGATGACCTACTCTCACATGGCCGGAGCCACACTACCATTGGCGCGATGATGTTTCACTTCTGAGTTCGGGAA
>Ga0208670_100008_pt1 | contig 158644 bp, 141 predicted proteins | sample 24BtaG_FD_184098 | JGI IMG/M metagenome (GOLD analysis project Ga0208670, IMG submission 184098) | Marine viral communities from Cariaco Basin, Caribbean Sea - 24B_WHOI_OMZ_CsCl (SPAdes) (version 2) | ecosystem: Environmental > Aquatic > Marine > Oceanic | place: Caribbean Sea: Cariaco Basin...
ACAGGCGCCGGTAGCCCGGCCGACCCTCGCCGGTTTGTTCCCCGACATCCAGTGGCGCCCAGCGATGAAACAGCCACAGCCCCAGCATGTTCGCTACCAGTAACACCAGCACCAGCGCGCTGACCTGCCCCGCCATGGTGCCCAGCTGCCCCAGCAGCCCTTCCATCTGCCCGAGGCTCAGGCCCAGCAGTGCCAGAATGAAATACACCAGCCCTTCCACGGTGTAATGAATCACCGTCATCAACCGGCGATTGGACAGGGCAAAGGCAAAGCCCAGAAATAACGGGGCAAGAATCAGCAAAGCGCCGGTGAGCATGGCAACCTCGGAAAAGAACGGCTAAGGGAAAGGATCAGTGCAGGCTGGCGCCCGAGCGATCCTGCACCAGTACCCAGGGCGCAATGACCACGGCCCAGAGTTCCGCGTTGCGGTCGTACCAACCGCGCGCCAGGTCCGGTGCCACTTCACCCACCTGCCCGGAGGTCATCCACTGTTCGAACTGCGCCTTGTTGTCGGCGGTCAGTTCTGCGGCTACGTCCAGCAAGTCCAGCTCCGGTGCAACCCGCACAACTTGCCCGCGGGCGTAGTAGGTCTGCAGCTCGTGCCAGTGAATTCGGGAGGTTTCGAGGTTGAGTTTGGCTTTGATGTCGTCGCGTGGGGAGTCAGCCATGGCACCTTGTCTTCATTCAGGGATTAAGAAAAGGCCGCCAGCTTACCTGAAAATGCGGGGCAGGACACGGGGCCAGCCGGGCTGGCCCCGCAGGATGGCATCAGGCGGTGCGAAGCATCTCCCGCACCACATAGTGCAGGATACCGCCATGCTGGAAGTACACCGCCTCATTCGCGGTGTCGATCCGCGACTTGAGTTCACAGCTCTCGGTGGAGCCGTCCTTGTACTTCACGGTCATCTTAAGGGTCTGGCCCGGCTTGATCTCGCCGGACAGGCCTTCGATGCTGATGGTTTCCTCACCGGTGAGTTTCAGGCTCTTGCGATCCGTACCCTCCGGGAACTGCAGCGGCATCACCCCCATGCCGATCAGGTTGGAACGGTGAATACGCTCATAGGATTCCGCCACCACGGCTTTCACGCCCAGCAGGCGGGTACCCTTGGCGGCCCAGTCCCGGCTGGAGCCGGTGCCGTACTCCTTGCCGGCAATCACAACAAGCGGGGTGCCGCTTTCCTGGTACTTCATGGCAGCATCGTAGATGGCCATCTGCTCGCCGGTGGGCACGAATTTGGTGAAGCCGCCTTCCACGCCGTCGAGCATCTCGTTGCGGATGCGCACGTTGGCGAAGGTGCCGCGCATCATCACCTCGTGGTTGCCCCGGCGGGAGCCGTAGGAGTTGAAGTCTTTCGGCTCAACACCGTGTTCCTGCAGGTATTTACCGGCAGGAGTGTCCGGCTTGAAGGAACCGGCCGGGGAGATGTGATCTGTGGTCACCGAATCCCCCAGCAGGGCCAGAATGTTGGCATCCTTGATGTTCTCGATGGGCTCGGGCTGCTCGCCCATGCCTTCGAAGAAGGGTGGGTGCTGAATGTAGGTGGATTTGTCGCTCCACTCGTACACCTTGCTCTCCGGCACCTTGATCGATTTCCAGATGTCGTCACCTTCGAACACCTCGCCGTATTCCTTGCGGAACATGTCGGTTTTCACCTTCTCGACCGCTTCGGCAATTTCCGCCTGGCTGGGCCAGAGATCGTTCAGGTACACCGGGTTGCCGTCTTTGTCGGTACCCAGCGGGTCTTTGGTCAGATCCAGCCTTACGTTGCCCGCCAGGGCATAGGCCACCACCAGGGGCGGCGAAGCCAGCCAGTTGGTTTTCACCAGCGGATGCACCCGGCCTTCAAAGTTGCGGTTGCCGGACAGCACCGAGGCTACGGTAATGTCGCCATCGGTAATGGCCTTTTCCACGGCATCCGGCAACGGGCCGGAGTTACCGATGCAGGTGGTGCAGCCGTAACCCACCAGGTTGAAACCGAGCTTGTCCAGGTCGTCCTGCAAGCCGGCCACTTTCAGGTAGTCGGTGACCACCTTGGAGCCCGGCGCCAGCGAGGTTTTCACCCAGGGCTTGGTGCCCAGGCCCTTCTCCACCGCCTTCTGGGCGATCAGGCCGGCGGCCATCATCACGCTCGGGTTGGAGGTATTGGTGCAGGAGGTAATGGCAGCGATCACCACGGCACCCGGGTCCAGCCGGCACTTTTCGCCGTTCATTTCCAGCGGCTGACTGGCCGGGTGTTCGTAGCTGTTATCCACGCCCACTGCGGTCTGGCCGCCTTCTGATTCCAGTTTGCCTTCCTGGGTTTTCGCCGGGCCTTCAGCGGTTTCCATCAACAACTCGAAGGAAGCCTTCATGTTTTTCAGGGCCACCCGGTCCTGGGGCCGCTTCGGGCCGGCCAGGCTGGCCTCGACATCGCCCATATCCAGTTCCAGGGTGTCGGTGTACACCGGCTCATGGCCCGGCTCCCGCCACAGGCCCTGGGCCCTGGCGTAGTTCTCGACCAGTTCCAGCAGTTCCTCATCGCGGCCGGTCAGGCGCATGTAAGTAATAGTCTGGTCATCCACCGGGAAGAAGCCGCAGGTGGCACCGTATTCCGGCGCCATGTTGGCGATGGTGGCGCGGTCGGCTACCGGCATGTCTTTCAGGCCGTCGCCATAGAATTCCACGAACTTGCCCACCACGCCTTTCTTGCGCAGCATTTCCACCACGGTCAGCACCAGGTCGGTGGCGGTGATGCCTTCACGCAGCTTGCCGGTAATCTTGAAACCGATGACTTCAGGAATCAGCATGGACACCGGCTGGCCCAGCATGGCGGCTTCGGCTTCGATACCGCCCACACCCCAGCCCAGAATGCCCAGGCCGTTGATCATGGTGGTGTGGGAATCCGTACCCACGAGGGTGTCCGGATAGGCAATGGTCTTGCCGTCCACATCCTTCTGCCAGACGGTCTTGCCCAGATACTCCAGGTTGACCTGGTGACAGATACCGGTGCCCGGCGGCACCACCCGGAAGTTGTCGAAGGCCTGCTGGCCCCAGCGCAGAAACTCGTAGCGCTCCTGGTTGCGCTCCATCTCGATGGCGACGTTGTCCTTGAAGGCAGACGGATTGCCGTACTTGTCCACCATTACCGAGTGGTCGATGACCAGGTCCACCGGCGACAGCGGGTTGATCAGGGCCGGGTCTTTACCCGCCTGCTTCACCGCCTCGCGCATGGCGGCCAGGTCCACCACCCCGGGCACCCCGGTGAAGTCCTGCATCAGCACCCGGGCCGGGCGGAACTGGATTTCCGTGTCGGAGCCCCGGTCTTTCAGCCACTGCACCATGGCATCGATGTGGGAACGGTCGACCGTGGTGTCGTCTTCGTTGCGCAGCAGGTTCTCCATCAGTACTTTCAGGGAGAACGGCAGGCGGTTGAGATCGCCCAGGGTGTCTGCTGCCTTGGGCAGGCTATAGTAGTGGTACGTCTTGCCACCCGCGCTCAGGGTGGAGAGGGTATTCAGGCTGTCTTTGCTTGGTGATGCGTTCGACATACGTTGCCTCCTCGTGGAGTTTGTCTGGTAACACTCTATCCACTAACTATTGCACCGATAAGTGAGACTTCAACCGGCGACGATGAATGTTCGATATTTCCTTGGTGAATAGTCACTTGCGTTGTTGCGCGCGGCAACCGAGTTGTCGTTCAGCTCTATACTGGTCACCGACGCCCAACACCGGATTCTCTATGCCAACCCGGCCTTCTGCGCAACAACCGGGTATAGCCCGGAAGAGCTGGAGGGCCAGAACCCGCGCATTCTTCAAGGGCCGCTGACCGACAAAAGTGTGATCGAAAAGTTGCACTATGACCGGGACACCACCGGGCACTTCACCGGTTCTACCTTCAATTACCGCAAGGGTGACCGCCGGCTGAGCTGCGGGGCACCGGAATCCCGCAGTGTGAACACAATGGCTGCGACCCCCTGCCAGTTCTGTCATCATTAGCGCCTGTTTTCTGACGGACCAGGATCCTCTCCGTGAAGCACGATTGTCATTACCACCCGGGCGAGCCTGCCAAGTGGAATTGCGGTGAATGCCAGATGCATTATTGCACCCGCTGTATGCCCGATGCCGACACCCGGCAGCGCCGGGCCCTTTGCCCCCGCTGCAGCAAGGCCATGCGTTATCTGGGCGCCGCCACCGAAGTGGTCCCTTTCTGGCAACGGGTAGGCGCGTTTTTCCGCTACCCGTTCCATACCGACCCGCTGATCGTCATCGCCATCTGCACCCTGGTGCCGCTGATTGCACCACCCAACCTGATCGGCCTGCTGATCTGGATTGTGCTGGCCCTGGCGCTGTTCAAATACACCTATGCGGTGATCAACCACACTGCCGAAGGCCACCTCAAGCCACCACCCGTGGCCGTCGCCTTTACCGGCAGCGGGTTCAACATCGTGATTCTGCAGCTGCTGGTGTTTGTGCTGATGGGCGGGCTGGTGGGCGCCGCTGCCATGATCGGCGGGCCGATCCTGATGATGCTGGCACTGGCCTTTGCCGTACTGGCCCTGCCCGCCAGCATCATGGTGCTGGCCATGGAGCGGTCGGTGGGTGCCGCAGTAAACCCCATGAACCTGGCGGTGCTGATCTCCCGAATCGGCACCCCCTACTTCCTGCTTTATGGCTACCTGATTCTGCTGACCCTGGCCTCCGGTGCAGCCCAGGACTTTGCCGTTAACCACTTCCCCATGTGGGTAGCGCAACCCCTAGCGGGCTTTCTGAACAGTACCTTCACCCTGATCCTGTTCCACATGCTTGGCTACCTGCTGTTCCAGTACCAGGAGGAACTGGGCTTTGCGTCAGACCTGCAGGATGGGGAAGGTATAACCGAAAACCACCAGCGGGATCGCAGCAGCCGGTTTGACGCCGACCTGGACATGAACCTGAAAGACGGCAACTACGACCGGGTACACAGCATGCTGCTGGACGCCCTGAAGAATGACCGGGATAACCCGGTGCGCGTCGGCCAGTTATACCAGCTGCTGACCGCCCGGAACGATGCCCGGGAGCTGTACCGGTTCCACCCCAGAATCATGGCCTGGCTGGCCGCGCGGCAGGATGGTGACGGGCTGAACCGGCTGGTAGAAACCCTGCAGACGCTGGAGCCCGGCTTCAAGCTCGAAGACCCGGAACTGGCAGTAACCTGTGCCACCACCCTGTATCACCGGGGCCACCCGAAAACGGCTATCCGCCTGCTGCAGGACTTCCACAAACGCTTCCCGAACAGTGACCAGCTGGCACCCGCCTACCTGATTGTGGCCCAGGCCCTGGCCAATGGCCTTCAGCAATGGGAGAAGGCCAGCGCGTTCCTGGCGTTTATCCAGAAACGATGCGCCGGCCATCCGGTGCACCAGGATATTGAGGTGTGGCTGGAACAGGCCCGCAACCGGCAGCCTTTGAAAGGGCCGAAAGCGAGCTTTCAGGTGCCGGACTAGCCCCTTAACAACTGCCGGTAATGCCGGGCCTTGGGTTCCATCTGCAGCTTTTCGAACTCGGCCAGCAGCAACCGGCAGGCTTCCTGCACCATATCCGGCTCGGCCTTCAGGCGCATCCGTTCGAAGGCCTTTTCAGCGGCTTTCAGGTCGTGGTTTTTCAGGCTGGTGAACAGCACCCGGTTATGGTCTTCCACCGCCAGCGGGTGGTGGGCTTCGCCCTTGCTGAGGTACTCGTTCCAGACTTCCAGCATCTGTTCTGGCTGCCGCCGGTTCATGGCATCGGCCATCAGGGTTCGGGCCAGGTCCCGGTATTCCGGCAGGTCCGGGCGCAACTTGGCCAGCTGGTACAGGTGCTCCAGCAATACCGTTCTGTCCGGATAGTTCTCCCGTAAAGCCTCGAATTGGCGCCGGGCCAGGTCGAATTCCATGCGGCCAACACTGGCCATGGCCTGGGCATACCCCCGGGTAAACTGCTCGTCTTGCTGCTCCGGTTCCGGCTCGAAGAACTCTTCTTTTACCTGCAACCAGCTCTTGCCCAACAGCCAGACCAAGGCAGCCCCCGCCAGCAGGCCGCCGGCGTGGGCCATGTAGGCAATACCGGTGGCCCCGGCGAACCAGTAATCGTAGATTTCCTTGCCCAGCCACACCGGCAGCATGGCGATGGCGGGAGCCCGGAAGTAGTTGAAGTACACACCCAGGAAGTAGAAAAACCGGATTTTCTGCAGGCCATAGATGGCCACGTACATACCCATCAGCCCGGATATGGAACCGGATGCGCCCACCAGCGGGATCTGGCTGCCCATGGAAAACCCGGTGAATACCAACCCGGACAAGGCGCCGCACACCAGGTAGGCCACCAGGAATTTACCCGGGCCCAGCGCCCGTTCCACGGTAAAACCGAGCAGGAACAGAAACAGCAGGTTGCCGATGATGTGGCCCCAGCCGCCGTGCAGGAACTGGTAGGTGATCAGGGTATACAGCGACAATTCAGACGGCACCAGCCCCAGCTGGAAGGCGCTCATGCGGCTGATCCACTGCTCCTCGATGGCACCGCGCTGCTCCGACCACTGGTTGCGCTCGGCTACCGACCAGATCAGGTCCCGGTTGTCTTGCAGGTACTGGTAATAATCCCGGTCAAACAGCAGGGTAACCGCCTGCCAGCCTTGTTCATCCTGCTCCCTCAGGGCCTGGAATTCCTGCAGCTCCAGCACACTCTGCTGGTCGCCTTCGAAGCGGATTTCCCGCTGCAGGTAGTCTTCGTAGGCGGGGGCTTCCAGTGCCAGCAGGTTGCCATCAAGGTACTGCTCGATCGCTGCGTCCAGCTTGCGGTCGTCTGCTCCCTGATAGAACAGGAACACCATGACACAGGCCATCATCAGGCCCAGGGTTACCCAGGGCGGGCGCTTCCAGTTGATGGCGTTCTCGGCGGGGATAATCAGCATGGGCGGTCACAATTCATCATAATCTGTCCCTGAAAAGCTGTTTTTTACCACAGCGGGGCCTTCTTTTCGCGGTGTAATGTCATCACCAGGTCACACAAATGCCATTCAATCGGTGACCAACAACCCCGTCAGGAGCTATCGACCATTAGCCAATTGTTGTTATTGCTCTATAACTGAATAGTGAAACGGCAATAACAAGAAGAACCTGACACTGGACTTAAGGATACTGCACATGACCGTACTCGTTCTGGACAACCCCGAAATGCTCGCCCGGGCCGCCCTGCTCTCCGGTGTAATGGCAGATTCGCTGGGGACAGAAGCCGGCCGCCCTCACCGCACTCGGTTCCATTATGGCTTTAACAAACATGTGCCTGACGCCGGCGATGCTGCCATTATGCGCCAGCATGCCGCCTACCTGAAAAACCACCCCGGTGTACGGGTCAGAATCCACGGCCATACCGACAACTTTGGTTCACCCGAGTACAACCGCTTCCTGGCCAGGCTGCGTGCCAACGCTGTAGCCCGGTTGCTGATTCAGGAGGGCGTGCCGCAAAGTGCTATCCTGATGACCACCTGGGGCGCCGAACGCCCCCTGACCCGGCCGGAAGACCACGCAGCCAACCGGCGGGTGGAACTGGAGTATCTTACCGTGGATATGGCCCAGGCCCTCTGAAACGTCACGCGCCGTAAACAGAAACGGGGCCTCGAGGGCCCCGTTCCTTAGACAGCTATCCGGCTCAGCCGTATACCTGCCAGACATTCCACAGCAGCAACAACGCCGCCACCAGGATCGCCAGCCAGGTCAGCAGAATACCGATCATACGGGCCTTGTGAGGGCCACCTTTGCCGTTGATCATGCCCCAGGCATGCAGGATTCGCCCGACCACTAATGCCATACCGGTCCAGTAGACCAGGCCGCTGGCGACACCGTTCAACTCGGCAATGGCCAGCATGATCAGGCCAACCGGCGCGTACTCCACCAGGTTGGCGTGGGCGCGCACCGCCGCTTCAAACTCCGGGTCGTCATTCACCCCCAGACCCATGCGGTACTTGAGCCGGTACTTCACCACCTGGCCCGAGAGCACCAGCAACAACAGGCCGATAACGGCCGCGAATACTGCGGTTACGGGTACGATCATGTCAGCCCTGCTTGATCTTGTTGACCACGGCCAGCAGCAACACAGCACCCACCGTGGCTGTCACCAGCTCACCGACCATGCTCTTTACCGCCAGGCCCAGCATGCTGAACAGCACACCGCCAATCACCGAGCCGACAATACCGATACCGATATTGGCCAGTACGCCGAAGCCTTTGCCCTTCATGATCAGGCCCGCCAGCCAACCGGCCAGGCCACCGATAATCAGAAACCAGAGAAAGCTCATTTGTCCACTCCCCTTTTGTGCTGTTCAATCCTGCCAGAAGACTGCCCTGTTTCGGGCAGGCATTCAAGCAGTTCCTGGGCGGTGGCCGAGGGCTGTGATGGCGTCTGCCATTTGCTGGTGACACCGGGCCATCAGCTCCGGCACATCGTCACGGGTCAGGCCGGTGGTTTCTACCGGCGGCAGAATATGTACCGGCACCGGTTTCCGGCGGCCGGCCCAGCCACGGGTTTGGCCGTGATACTCGCCGGCACACACCATGGTGATGGGGGCTCCGGCGGCAATAGCCGTGTGGAAAGCGCCTTTTTTGAAGCTGCCCAGCCCCCGGCCACGGCTACGGGTGCCTTCAGGAAACACCCAGATGCTTTTGCGGTCTTTGCGGATAGCATCACTGGTAGCCTGCATGGCTGCCACGGCTTTATGGGAGCGGCCGCGATTGAGGATGATGTTGCCGCCGAGCCAGAACACCTGGCCGAAGAACGGCAACCACACCAGTGAGGACTTACCCACCGCCACGGTGCGCGGCGGCAGCAGGTCGCCCACCACGAACAGGTCGTCGTTCTGCTGGTGGTTGGCGATGATTACCGTGGGCCGGTCTTGCGGCATGTTTTCGGCGCCATACAGGGGGCGCTTCATGCCCAGCAGGCAGCGCCCCACCCGGGCCAGTGTCCAGGCCAGCAAACGGTTGTTATCCGGGTTGAAAGGCCGAGCGATGTAGCCAATCAGGGCCAGCATGCAAATCAGCGGAACACTCAGCCAGGCCAGGATTTTTCTTGCGACTGCCATACAGCTTTACCGTTACTCGAAATTTTGGCGCACAAGTGTACGCCAAAATCAGAGGGCGGCAACAGTATCCTTTTGTACCGGTCTGTTAACCGGTTTTGCCTCCACCACGAAACGCAGCGGGCCGTTGGCATCGAGCGCATCAAACGGGTAACAGGTTACCAGCAGCAGGGTATCCGGGCCGAAGGTGCTGGTATCGATGGACTCTGTTCTGCTGTCCACCACCCGGGTTCCGGTTACCTGGTACTGCTGCCACTGCTGGTCCTGGCCCTGCAGCTGCACCCGGTGGCCCGGCTCAATGTACTCCAGGGGCCGGAAATGGGTATCCCGGTGGCCAGCCAGAATCACCGGCCCCTGCTCCCCGGTGACCATCCGCCCCGGGCCAAACGCCAGGCTTTCTCCGTGCAGGCCTTCCAGCACAATCATTGACACCCCCAGCTCCGGCAGCGCCAGTTTTGCCACCGGCCAGGTGTCGGCCCAGGGCCAGGGCCGGGCTTCCACCTGTCGCGCCTGGGTTTCGGCCCAGGCCAGTGCCAGCAGCTCCTGGGCTACCAGCGCCTTGAACGGAATCCACAGGCCGAACATCAACACGGTGGCGGAGGCACCAAACAACAGCAATAGCAGGCGGTTCATCATGCCGGCCTCCGGTTCATCAGCAACATGGCCAGTGCCAGCATCAATCCGGACAGGCCCAGTGCTGCCAGCAACGGCCAGGCGGTGGCGGTTTGCGGGTAACGCAACATGCCGTCCCGGCTACCTGCTGGCAGCAAGGTGGGAACCGCCTCGGTGTCCAGCGTCGCCTCCGCCGGCCGGGCCGGTTGCTCCTCGACCGCCACAAAACTGGTGAACGGCGACATCACCCCGTGCTGCACCGACAACTCCACGATCGCCGGCTCATCCGGCGCTTCACCCTGCAGGCGGGCGGCATCCATCAGCTCGTCAATCCGGCCCCGGGCCCACTGGCGGTTCAGGCCGCTGGCCGGAGCCGCACTGCCCAGATCAAGGCGGATATTCCAGGGCCGGTCGCCGGCCAGGCGGCCGGAGACCTCCAGCTCACCACCGGCAGGCACACCGCGCACCACCTGTACCAGAGGGCTGCCCTGAAACAGGTCACCGGGCCTGGCGGGCACCGTTTCCACCGGATTGCCACCGGTGGGCCAGCGCACGCCCAGATCACTCATAACCGGGGCTTCCATGGCCGCAAACAGGCCGTTAAGGGCACGATTCACTTCACCCGCGCTGTGTACGGCTGTGAACTCGCCACGGCCCCACCGGGCCGCTTCCCGCAGGAAGTGCATATTCGGGGCCGACCCGATGCCCACGGTGAACATCCGCCGCTCGCCCAAGCCTGTGCGAATCCGCTCGAACAGCGCCGATTCATTGCCTACGGCCCCGTCGGTGATAAACACCATCTGCTGTACCAGCCCCTCTGCCGGAGCAGGCTCCATCGCCATTGCCAGTGACAGCGCCCCGACCATTTCAGTGCCGCCGTTGGCGTTCAGGCCTTCCACATACTGCCGAGCACGGGCCAGGTAATGGCCCTCGGCCGGCACCGGGCGGGCAAACAGGCTGTGGGCCTGGGAATTGAACTGAATAACGTTGAAATAGTCCCCCGGGCGCAGGCTATCCAGTCCTTTCAGCAGCGCTGAACGGGCCTGGACAATGGACTCCCCTGCCATGGACCCGGAGGTATCAATCACAAACAACAGCTCCCGACGCAACACCGGGCCGGTGGCGTCCGGGGGCAATATCATCGCCATCAGAAAGTCCTCACCCTGCCACTGCTGGTGAAACACTGCCGCCGTCGGTTCCCGGCCGGTTAACGGCCGCCAGCGCACAATCAGGTCACGATCCATCAGCACTTCCCGGCCTTCCGGACGCACCACCACCCGGCCGCCGTCTGTCTCGGTCACCAGGCTGTGACTGGGGCTGGTTACCCCGGCCAGCGGGAAACCACTGTCGATGGCCAGCTCAATCCGGGCCCGGTGGCTGCGCTCATCCACATCAGCCGCCCGCACCGTGAACGGGCTGATCTCCGCAGCATCCGGCACTTGCGTGGTGGCCGTGGCCCAGCCCGACTGCCACTGCGTTGCTGTCTCGACAACCAGTTCACCCGGCATGTAACGGGGCGTGAGCGTGGTGGGCAGGCGCAACTCGAACTCGCCGTGGCGATAGCTCACCGGTTGCTGGTAGCGAACCTCCACCCGGACGGTTTCCCCGGGCGGGATGTTGGCCACCCGGCTGGTAAACAGGTTCGGGCGCTGCTGCTCCAGCGTGGCGGCATGCTGGCCGGCAGACTTCGCTTTCTCGTAGGTTTCCCGGGCCCTGGCTCGGGGCTCGATGCGCCCGACTATCCGGCGCTCACCCACGGTCATGGTCAACCCGAACACGGCGGCCTGCTCCGGTAACGGAAACACGAAAATGCCTTCGTGCCATGAATCACTGGTATTGCGGAATTCCCGGGTAAGCGTGGTCTCCGCCAGCAGGCCGGACACCCGCACCTGAAATTCACTGTCCAGAACCAGTGCCGGCTGCTGCCGGTTGCCCTGGCTGTCGACCAGGTAAAGCTGGCCGGCTTCCTCAGCTTGCCCGGCTTGCCGGTCACTGGCCTCGGCATACAGCGGATGGACAAACAGCATCAAAAGAACCGCCAGCCACAGGCTGACACCTTCGGCACAGCGCAGCCACCGGCGTTTGTTGATCAGCGGGCGAGCGGTGCGGGTCGTTTGCGGATAAAGGTCGGCCCGCACGGCCGGGTTGGCAAGCAGCGATAGCAACATCATCACGTCATCCTTTTAGTGGAAGTTGGTGATGCCATTGCAACAGCCGGAACGGGCGCCGCCGTGGCAGAAACGGGCAGGCCGGCGACAAAAAATGATGAATTATGGCAATCGGGCCGGCACAACTTGTACCAGCCCTTGAGCGTGGTTTAATGGCTACACATTCCGGTGAAACACACAGCCATGAAAAAACACATTGTTCTGATAGAAGACGAAGCCGGTATCCGCGACAACTACCGGGCCGCATTTGAACGCCGGGGCTACCGGGTATCCGCCTATGGTGACCGGACCTCCGCCTGGCAGGTGCTGCGCCAGAGCCTGCCGGACCTGGCTATTATCGATGTAGGCCTGGGCGACGAACCCGAAGGCGGCTTTACCCTGTGCCAGGATTTGCGGGCCCTGTCGGCCACCCTGCCGATTATTTTCCTGACCGCCCGGGACAGCGACATCGACTCGGTACACGGCCTGCGCCTTGGCGCCGACGACTACGTGACCAAGGACATGAGCCTGGATCACCTGCTGGCCCGCATCACCGCCCTGCTGCGCCGGGCCGAGGCCTGGGCCGAAGCCCTGCAAAAGCCGGACGAAGTGATTCACCGGGGCCGGATGACCATGAATGTAGACCGCATGACCGTCGCCTGGAACGACCAGCCGGTGGACCTGACCGTCACCGAATTCTGGATGCTACACGCACTGGTCCAGCACCCCGGCCATGTCCGCACCCGGGACCAGCTGATGGAAGCCGCCAGCACCGTGCTGGACGACAACACAGTGACATCCCACATCAAACGCATCCGGCGCAAATTCATTCAGCTGGACGAGACCTTTGATGGCATCCAGACCGCCTACGGCATGGGCTACCGCTGGAATGCCCGTGAGGTGTAACCCTTGAGCCTGAAGCGCCAGCTGTTCCTGGCCAGCCTGCTGATGCTGCTGATCCCCTGGGCCGGCCTCAGTTTTGTGCTGGAGCTGGACGCGGCCCTGCGCCAGCAAACCCTGCAGCAGCTGCAAACCCAGAGCACCCGGCTGACCGAACTGGCCGACGACCTGCTGCTGGGGCAACCGGCCATTGGCGCCGACCCGGTGGTGTATGCCCGCCCCGTGCAGACGCCAGGCGACACCTTTGTCTGGCCCAGCTATGAAGACCAGGACCACCGGCAACCCTGGCAAAGCGCCGCAACCAGCGACAACGAGCCACAACTGCGCTGGCAGGCAGCGGCCGACGATCGTTACCTGTACCTGTTAACGGATGTTCAGCAACACTCACTGACACCCTTCAACCCGGCCCGGCCAGAGCAGCCCTATGATCGCTTCGAGCTCTGGCTGCAGGCCCCCGCCAGCGACCTGGAACAACCCGCCGGCCCACGCACCTGGCATATAAAACCGGATGAAGCGCGGGCCACCACTGCCCGTGAGCCGGAGCGCCGGGATTACCGGGTGCATGCCACCTGGCGTATCCGCACCAACAGCTGGCAGCTGGAAGTGCGAATGCCCCTGCCCGCCCAGGGCAGCCGTCTGGGCTTTCGGGTGGCCCGCAGCGACACCGGGGCAAGCCTGGCCGGCACCGGGACCGAGCCGCTGCCGGCACTGGTTTATCCACACCGGGTTCTGGAACGAGCCCTTGGCCGGCAACTGGGGCCGGGACAGCAGGTCACCATCACTGAGCCTGCCGGCTGGATAACCGCCAGTGCCAGCCGGGAGGGCCGGGATAACGCCGATTTCGAGAACCTCTCGCCCGGGCAAATCCTGGATACCGTCATCCTGAACGGCCTGCGCGCGCTCGTGCGCTGGTATCAGCCAGAACCGCTGATGCTGACCGGTGCCGACTTCCAGCTGAACAGCCGCCAGGTACCCGACAACGGGCTGGTGAAACACCCGGACGACTCCCTGTGGCTGGCCACCGCCCACCCGTTGTTCGACGGCCGCTCCATGCTGCTGGAGCAATCCCTGGACCAATTGCTGAGCGTATCCGGCTCGGCTCTGGGCAGTGTGCTGGCCCGCTCCCTGTTGATCATTCTGGCACTGACACTGGTGTTGCTGGGCTATGCCAGCTGGCTGTCATGGCGCATTACCCGCCTGCAGCGGCTGGTGAGTGCCAGCGTGGATGACGACGGCCGCATCCTCGGCCCGGTGCCTGTGCCAAGATCCGGCGATGAGCTGGGCCAGTTGCAGCAGCACTTCGGCCAGATGGTCGACCGCCTGCAAAGCTATAACCGATACCTGGAAAGTTTTTCCCGCCGGCTGTCCCACGAGCTGAAAACCCCGGTGGCCGTGGTGCGCTCCTCGCTGGAGAACCTCGCTCACAGCCAGTCGGAAACCAAGCGCCGGGAATACCTGGAGCGGGCTTCCGCCGCCACCGAGCGCCTGCGCCGCATCCTCACCAGCATGAGCGAAGCGGCCCGGCTGGAACAGAGCTTTGACCAGGCCGACAAAGAACCCTTTGACCTGGCCGAGGTCGCCAGCCAGGCCTGTGCTGCCTACCAACAGCTGGATGACCGGCACCGGATTCACTATCAGGGACCGCCCAATGGCTGCCCCCTGCTGGGCAACCCGGAAATGCTGGTGCAAATGCTCGACAAGCTGGTGGATAACGCCCGGGATTTCACCCCGGAACAGGGCAACATCGAGGTACGCCTGCAACATCGAACGGACCACTACCAGCTGGATGTCTTCAACGAAGGCTCACAGCTGCCGGAAGCCGCCGGTGTGGATATCTTCGGTGCCTTTGTCACCCGAAGGGAAGGCAAGGCTGAAGGCCACCTGGGCCAAGGTCTGCTGATTGTCCGACTGATTGCCGACTACCATGGTGGTAAGGTGGAAGCCTTCAACCAGCACCATAACGGAATTGACGGCGTGTGCTTCCGCGTTATCATCCCTGTACAACCAGCATAACCAAGGACAACTCCGTGACCTCCCAGCCACGCTCCCTGGATTTCCACCCGCTCCGGGCCGATCTGTACCAGGAACTTCATTCCCGGCCGTTCCAGGTGCTGCCTTCACGCGCCCGGGTTACCCAGATTGCCCTGCTGACCACCCCGGCCCAGCGGCAAAGCCAGTTCCGCCACCTGCAGAACCTGCACCGGTTGCTGGGCGAACACTGGCCGGAACAGGAAGTCAGTTGCTACGAACAGGATTTCGGCCCGCTGCGCATCCGCCGGGAAGTGCACATGGAGTTCACCACCTACACCTTCACCAACCTGCGGGACTCCGATGCCGATCCGTTTGCCGAAACCGGCATCAGCCTGCTGCCGGACGGCTGGCTGAACGAACTCGAAGGCACGGTGGTAGGGGCCTTCCATGTGGAAGTACGGCCATCGTCTGAAAGCGCCCGCAACGAGCTGGCGTTCATGCGTAAACACTTTGAAGGCATGCGCCTGGTGGGCAGCAGTCCGCAGGAAGGGGCTGCGCGGATTCTGGGCACCTTCCAGTTGCACAGCGACCATTTCGGGCGGTTTATGGTGCTTAACCACAGCATGTCAGACAGCCAGCTGGGCCGATTGGTGCAGCGCCTGATGGAAATCGAAACCTACCGGCTGATGTCGCTGCTGGCCCTGCCCCTGGCCCGGGAAATCACCCCGGCCCTGAACGACATGGACCAGCAACTGGTGAACATCACCCAGTCACTGGCTGACAACGAAACCCTCGACGAACAAAGCATCCTGGCGGAGCTGACCAACATTGCCTCGCGCATTGAAGCGTTCCGGGCCCATTCCACCTTCCGTTTTTCCGCCACCCGGGCCTACCACCGGCTGGTACTGACCCGGCTGGAAGAACTGCGGGAAGACGAAGTGTCCGGCCACCTCACCCTCACCGAGTTCATGACCCGGCGGCTGACCCCGGCGGTGAAAACCTGTGAGGCCGTGGGTGAACGCCTGGAAGACCTATCACGCCGGGTAGACCGGGCCTCGGACATGATGCGCACCCGGGTGGAACTGGCCATCCAGAGTCAGAACCAGCAACTGCTCAGCTCCATGGACCGGCGCTCGCGCATCCAGCTGATGATGCAGCACACAGTGGAAGGCTTCTCGGTGGTGGCCATTTCCTACTACCTGATCGGCCTGCTGAAGCTGGCACTGGATACCCTGCGCGAGGCCGGCGTAGCCTTTAATCACTCGCTGGTGCTGGGCGTTGCCATTCCGGTGGTGATGGTGCTGGTGTTCATCGGCATCCGCATGATTCACCACCGGTTTATCAAGATGGCCCGCCGGCAGTAGCCGGCCTCAGGTGAACCGGGGGTCACCGGCAAACTGGCGGAAAAACTGCTGGGCGGTGCGGCCGTTGCGCACGCCCTTGCCGGTGGCAAAGCGCAGCGCTTCGATATGCAGCTGTTCCCGGTCTGCCACTTGCGGGAACAGGGCATCCACCGCCTGCAGGTAGATATCCTGGGAGAAGGGATAGAACGACAGCTGCAAGCCGAAGCGGTCGGCCAGCGACACCTGTTCCTCAATGGCTTCTGCCGGATGCAGCTCACCATCCCGCACTTCGCTTTTCACATTGTCGCTCATGAACTCCGGCATCAGGTGCCGGCGGTTGGAGGTGGCATACACCCGCACATTCTCCGGCGGCAGCTCCAGTGAGCCTTCCAGCACGCTCTTCAGCGCCTTGTAACCGGACTCCCCCACATCGAACGACAGGTCATCGCAGAAGATCACAAACCGGTACGGCAGGTCACAGATGTCATCGACAATTTCCGGCAGGTTTACCAGGTCGTCCTTGTCCACCTCGATCATCCGCAGCCCCTGATCCCGGTAACGGTTCAGCAAGGCCTTGATCAGCGACGACTTGCCGGTACCCCGGGAACCCCACAACAGTGCGTTATTGGACGGCTCGCCCGCCAGGAAGCGCTCGGTGTTGCGGGCCAGGGCCTGTTTTTGCCGCGCGATGCCGGTGAGATCGTCCCAGCTGATCGGATCCAGCCGGCGAATGGCCCGCAGGCCTGAGCGATGGCGGCGCCAGACCGCAGCCGGACTCTGTGCCCAGTCGAAGGGGGTTTCGTTCATAACCTTACTCCGTTTGGTTCTGAATATGCCCGCTCACAGTCTGGCCTTGGCCAGACCTGTAGGGGTAGGATCTGCAGATCTTATCAGACACCAGGAGCAAACCATGGCACGCATCTATAACGACAATTCCCTTTCCATCGGCAACACCCCCTTGGTAAGACTGAACCGGGTGAACGACGGCGCCACGATCTGGGCCAAGATTGAAGGCCGCAACCCGGCCTATTCCGTCAAGTGCCGCATTGGCGCCGCCATGATCTGGGATGCGGAAAAACGCGGCGTTCTGAAGCCCGGCATGACTATCGTTGAGCCCACCAGCGGCAACACCGGTATTGCCCTGGCCTACGTGGCAGCCGCCCGGGGTTACAAGCTGGTACTGACCATGCCTGCCTCCATGAGCCTGGAACGCCGCAAGGTGCTGAAAGCCCTGGGCGCCGACCTGGTACTGACCGAACCCGCCAAGGGCATGGCCGGCGCCATTGCCAGGGCGGAAGAACTGGTGGCGGCAGACCCGGACAACCACTTCCTGCCCCAGCAGTTCGAGAACCCGGCCAACCCGCGCATCCATGAAGACACCACCGGCCCGGAAATCTGGAACGACACCGACGGCGAAGTGGACATCTTTGTTTCCGGCGTGGGCACCGGTGGCACCCTGACCGGTGTTTCCCGCTACCTCAAACAGACCAAGGGCAAGGCTGTGACCACCGTAGCCGTGGAACCCACCGATTCGCCGATCATCACCCAGGTACGCAGCGGCCAGGACCCGAAGCCGGCCCCCCATAAAATCCAGGGCATTGGCGCAGGCTTTATTCCGGGCAACCTGGATATGGACCTGGTGGACCAGGTTGAAGCCATCAGCAACGAAGACGCCATGGCCATGGCGCACCGGATGATGAAAGAAGAAGGCATTCTGTGCGGCATCTCCTGCGGTGCTGCAGTAGCCGCAGCAGTCCGGGTAAGCAAACAGCCGGAGCACCAGGGCAAGAACATTGTGGTGATCCTGCCGGATTCCGCCGAGCGCTACCTGTCTACGGCGCTGTTTGCCGACACCTTTGGTGAGCTGGAAAACCAGCAGTAATCCAGGTCCCTTAAACGCAACAAGCGCAGCCTCGCCGGGCTGCGCTTGTTGGTTTCAGGCGGCTCAGAACTGGAACTTCAGGCCCACCCGGCCAGTATCGAAGTCCGGGCCGTCATTAGTCACCTGGCCGTTGAAGTCGTCTTCATCGATATCCACGTTGTAGCGGTTGTATTCGGCGAACGCTGTCAGCTGCTCCGTTACCCGGAAATCCACACCGGCACCGACAAACGGGTTTACTTCATCGTAGGTTTCACTTTCATCGAAAGCGTCTACATCAAACGCCGAGGCAAAGGCACCTGCCTTGGCATACACACCGAAACTGTTGGTCAGCGGCAGGCGGCCAATGGCACTCAGGCCGGCACCTTTAAGCTTGCCCTCTACCTCGTCATCACCAAAGTTGCCGAAATCGATGTACTCGGCCTCCAGGGCGAAGAATTCGTTGAACTGGTAACCCAGGGCAGCACCCAGCAAGTCGTTCTCATCCTCGAACTCGCCACCGTGGGACTTGTAGCCCCCGTAGCTACCGCTGATGTAGGGGCCGGATTGATCACGGCTGACGCTGTCCTGCGCCCAGACGGCCGGGGCGGTGAATACAGCAGCACTCAGAACGGTGGCACACGCAAAACTGGCTTTGTAGCTCATAACGCGTTTTCCTCTGTGGTCAGGTTTCCATTCGTCGAAACGAACAACCGGGACGACTCGTTCCCGATTGCGTGAACCTACCCTACCGGGGAAATTTCGCGTTTTGGGTTAAAACCGTACTAAGAATTATTAACATTCAGGTCATGTTTCCGGGCATGCCCCGCAGCGGCCCTGGCTGCCAGCCCGGCGGCTGCCCGCCCGGCCAGCGACAAGCCGGTATAGCTCAGGCGGGATATTTCGTGGTGGCAGACACGCACGATGCGACTGCTGTGCCGGGTTGCGGGAATGGCTTCCAGCACCCGAAAGCTCTCATCCGCCACCGAAAGGTGAATCCGTTGCAGCTTGACCGCTCCGTGTTGCACGCCATGGGCCAGCAGGTCTGCCACGCCGAGCCACCAATGGGCATTGCTATGGGTTGGTTTCATACCAGCCACTCCTCAAGTTGCCGTGCTACGGCTGAATGATGGGCCAGGCGGATGTGATCCACCCCCGGAAAATTCGCTGTGCCGGTCAGCTGCCAGCCCGGCTGCCTGGCACCCCGGGCGCTGGCCTCATGCACCAGCGCATCGCCAAACAAGGCATTCACCAGGTGCTCTTCACCCCTGGCCAGCAGGCCGCTGATCACATAATGCCGGGCGCCGGCTAACAGCGGCTGGTGCGCCGTGCCCGGTTCAAACACCTCGCCCCGTGACAGGTTGCGAATGCCTTCACTGCGCAGGTCGATCACCTCGCCCACCACCTTCAGGTAATCCCGGGGCACCCGGTTGAGCCAGCCGGCGGCCTTGTGGGCACCGACTGCCAGCCAGGAACCGTCGTGGGGCGAGCCGATGTACACGCAGTCCGGGTTCAGCCGGACCCAGCTATCATCATTTTCCGCCCCGTAATGACAGGCACTGCGAATCAGCAGGCCGCCCATACTGTGGCCAAGCAGGACAAGGCGTGTTACCGGTACCGGCCAGTTGCTGACCAGCCGCTCCAGCAGCGCGGCCAGGTCCTGGCCATTGCGATAGATGGGACGGCCGGAATTGAAACGGAGCTTGAGTGCCGAGGCATTCCCTAACCGTTCAGCCAGCCGGGAGCCATAGTGCTCGCCTGGCTGGCCCGGAAAATCCCATACCGATTCCAGCTCCATCAAACCATGGATGGACAGGCACAACACACTGCCCGGCGCAGCGGGCCGGGGGTTCAGCAGATCCAGTGGCTCGCCGTCGGCAAACACCGTCATCGGCACCGCTAGTGCGTTGCCCCGGTGCTCCAGCCAGTCACCCAGAAAGCCGCTGGCAATGGCTGAAATGTGTTGCTGGACTCGCCCAGCGGAAGGAACAGACACCATGGTTATCTCCCGTGTATCCTTCCAGTGTACGCCCTTGGCGGTGCTTTGCACTGGCCATTTTCGGGCCAGAATGCGGCCCCGGGGCAAACCGGAGCGCCGTGGCTCAACGTTTGTTAATCTGCCCGAAAGGGCGACAGACACCTGATCCTGCTAGTCTTTGTGCCCGTACCACCCAAACCGGCCGTGCGCGCCTGTTGTCCACTGAGCAGCCAGAGGAAGTAGCCTATGCGATTTGCCATCATCGCCCTGACGAGCCTGTTGTTCTCAGCCAGCCCGGCCCTTGCCGAGCCCCAACCAGAAAGCTCTGCCGAACCGGAAGTGCTCGGTTTCATTGAATGGGTGGTGATGGGCGAAACCGGCATCCGGCTGAAAGCGCGCCTGGACACAGGCGCCAAGACCTCGTCGCTGCATGCGGTGAACGTGGAATCTTTCGAGAAAGACAACGAGGAATGGGTGCGCTTCCAGCTCCCGCTGGGCGATCACGAAGACCAGCCCAGCGAAGGTGAACTGGAACACGATGAAGTGATCCTGGAATTCGAGCGACCGGTTTACCGCACGGTGCTGATCAAGCGCAAAGGTGCACCCTCCCAGCGCCGGCATGTGGTGAAAATGGAATTCTGCATCGCCGGCAAGGTGCACGAAACCCAGTTTTCCCTCACCGACCGGGGCAAGTTCGCCTACCCGGTACTGCTGGGCCGCCGGTTTATGCGGGATGACAACATCCTGACCGATTCCGCCAGAAGCTTTGTTGCCGAACAGGAATGTGAATACAGCACACTGGAAGAGCTCGCCGAGAGCAGCAAGGCGGTACAGCCCTAATCGGGGCTCACCTCCGGCTCATCATTTCGCACTCGTAGAAAGCTGGCAAACCTGGGCAAGCCGGTGGCCGTGAAGCCCCGGTAGCGGAAGGTAATCACCGTGCCAACAGTCGGCGGATTGTGTCGCTCAACATCACTGAAGCCGGTGCCAATACGAAAGCGGCGGCCATTGGCCAGCTCCACTTCCAGCGATCCCATCAGCCCCTCGTACTTGCCCTTACCTTGCAGGTGACCAACCACCGTGGCTTCGGCGTCGTCGTGGGTTTTCACTTTCAGCAGATCATCTGAACGGCCGGCCTGGTACCGGCTGTTTCTGCGCTTGAGCATCAGGCCTTCCGCACCGGCAGCCACGACCTGTTCAAGCTCTGCCATCAGTTCAGGATGGCTGGCAACCGGGCGCTGCACCACCAGGGCCAGGTACGGTGAACCAGACGCTTCGACCAGCTGCTTCAACTGGCGATAACGCTGCTCGAACACCTTTTCAGGAACAGGCAGGTCAAACACGTGAAACCTCACCTGACGCCATTCCTCGTCCACCGGCTGAGCCTTGCGCACCACACCGGAAAGCTCGGCAAAGCGCCCGCGACCACTCCAGAGCTCACCATCCAGGGGGTGCCGTGGAAACTGTGCCGTAAACCAATGTGGCGCCGCATACACATGCCCGCCCCGGGACCAGAGCTTCTCGCCATCCCAATAAGCCCGGACACCGTCCAGCTTTTCACTGACCCAGTAATCCTCGAGGTTTACACCCGGGTGATAGACATTCGCCAGGGGAATGGCCGGAGGCCCCGCATTAGCCTGAGGCGGATAAGTGGCAAGTAACGAAAGAAAAAGCAGGCTGAGTGCCAGGGCTGCTGCCCTGACACTGCCGGTCGTGAAGAGTGGCATGTTCCTTTGCCCTTTTTACATCCTGTTGATGGTATTCCGAAAAACTCTTTGCTCAGGCAGTTACATACTTCAGCAGCTCAACCACCTGCTCCGGCGTCTGCGCCCAGGCCATGGCGGCCGCGTCCACTTCCTTGAGCGGGTGCACGATATCTTCATCATGCAGCGTGATGTATGGCGTGCCCATGGCGGCACAGTAGCCGGCGTCGAAGGCCGCGTTCCACTGCTTGTACTTGTCGCCAAAACGGATAACCGCCAGGTCGCACTGTTCAATCAGGGTTTTGGTGCGGATGGCGTTCACCTTGGAAGACTGGTGATCACGCCAGAAGTTGCTCTCCGGCTTGCCCAGGAAATCGCCCGCAGCGTCGCTGGATTCGTGGTCGGTATTGGCAGAGGTGAACTCAACCGGCAGGCCGGCCGCCTCGGCACCCGCAGCAATCTGCTCACGCCAGTCGGTGTGGATTTCGCCGGAAAGGTATACGGTCCAGATCATTTTGGGCTCCTTAAGCTGAATTAAAGCCAACCAGTCTAACCTACAGGCCGGCTTTAATGTAGGTATCAGCCCGCGACGGAAGCCTCATGCTCACGAATCATGGTGTAGAGCTGATCCTTCAGGTGCAGGCGTTTTTTCTTCTGCTCTTCCAGATACTCGTCTGATGTATTCTCAACACCGGTTTCGATGCGGTGAACCTCGTGGTCGAGATCATGGTACTCATCAAACAGCTTGGCAAAGTGGCTGTTGCTGGTTTTCAGTTGGTGAATGGCTTCCTTGGACTCGGGAAGCTCGTGCAACAGATCATGCTTTTCGATGGTCATTCCTGGTGTTCTCCTGGGTTTTGTTGGTGCCTAAGTTCACTGTATGCCTATGGCTTGAGAGCGCTCTTGATCAACGTCAACCCGATGGCCATCAACCGTAAAATGCGATTAGCCACCGCATTTTTCGCGAACACTGGCCCGGAACCGGTCTCGTATCTGCAGGTTCTGCTCTTCGGAGACAAACACCCGCTCCCCCTTATCATTGAGGTTGTAGAAGGTGGAGATACTTTCCATATGCTTCAGGCGCGCCTGCAGCTTGCCGCAGGCTTCTGATCGTCGCTCGGCCTGGATGCGGGCCTTCGCTTCTACCGCTTGTCTCGCCTCCCGCTCCTGCTGTTGCTGGTTCACGAACTCCGTCATTTTCTCATGCCGCTCACGGGCGGCCGCATCGGCCTGTGCAGGGGCAGCATTCACGCGTACTTCACTGGAACTCGCCTGCGCCGGTGGGCGATCGCCGAAATGGGTTTGGCCATTGGCGTCTGTCCATTGGTAGACGGCGGCGTTAGAAAACGGACCAAGGGATACCAGAAATAAAGAGATGAGAAGCCTGCGAGCCATAACTGAATTCCTTTTCGAAGAATGCTTTTAACGACTTTCGAAGGGGTAAAGCCCATTAATCAATAAGACGCTCAGGCTCGGAAACGCCCTCTCCCCCGCTTTTGTTGCTGCTTCTCCTCACGCCCCGCTTGCCAGCCAGACACTGGCCCCATCTGGGTAAACTTCAGGCCACGCTCGTAAGCACGGGTGAGCTGTTGATTCAGGCTCTGCAGTGACTCAGACGGTTTGGCCCACTGTTCCTTGGACAAAGGCGCGGACCAGGATTTCAGCTCCTCTGGCAGGCTCTTCAGAGCCAGGGTCTTGATGCGGCGTTCGGTGATGATGTGGGCCAGGTAACGCTGGAAGAACCAGTCGCCCACCTTCTTGCCCAGCCAAGGCAACAAGGACATCTCTTTGCGGGCCTGGCGGCATTTGGCTTTGTAGTGGACCAAAGTTTCGTCGTTCTTCGGATCCGGGCAGGCCTCGGGGCCATTTTCCATAAACTGGCGAATACACTCCCATTGGGCCAGGCCGGCCGTTTCATGGCCGACGTTGATACTGGCGGCGGCCAGGGCCGATTCCGGGTCGTCCGGTTTCGGAATGGCCAGGGTGAGCACCGTATGTGTGGCCATCAAGCCGGGACCGATGTCCTGGCGGGTTTCGATATAGGCGACCAGTTTTTCCCACGGGTAGATTTCGTAGACGAGTTTGGGGTCATGTTTTTTCTTTAGGCGGAGGGCAAAATAGAGGTAGGTTCCTACTACTAAGACTTCGATTACCAAACCTATTAGCAAATAATCTCGTACACTTTGAACATATTCTGGAGGATTATTTTCTAGGCCCACAGGAGCATATAGGGTGGCAGCGATTGTGAAAGCAATAAGCATGTAAGCAAACCCGGCTGCATTCTCATTCCAAAATGGCAGCTTGAATTCCTTCCCCTCTACCCAGCGCGGCATAGCCACTTCCCGCCGCTGCCGGTTCAGTCTCATCGGTGGCGTTTCTTTTACTGCCTTGTTGCCCAGAAAATGCATATAAAGCCCCCAGGGCAGGGAAATCAGGAGATTTCCAACAAGCATAAACAGCGGCGCTTCCCAGTCCCAGTGTCCAAACTGATTTGGCCCTACTATGAACATAAAGCCGAACCCTAAGAAACCAATCGATAACAAGCTCAAGCTCAAGAACATTAGGGAAAACTCAGCGCCGAACAATAAGTTGCCGTTCTGCAAATCCAGCCAGCCCTCGGTTTTTCGTCGAATCCAAGCGTTGACGTCCGCCGCCCTCTCGCCGGTGGCCACAGGTGCAGGACCCAGGGCCAACAGTCGTCCCTCTTGGGTCGTGCGGCGCACACCGGCTTCCCAGTCGGGCTCAGGCGATGTTTGAGTTGGTGATGGGCTTTCGTTAGCTTTGGTCATAGTCAGGACTTGATGGGATGGTTTACCAGGGCATGGTAGTTGATGATCAATGGGGTCAATCGCGTGTCCGGCGCATCCAGAGGTGTAATCGGCTGCCATTCTTTCGTTTCGTTAGCGCCGACCATCGGCAAATTACCCTGCTCGTGTAAGGTCAGCTTGTAGTGGTACGCCTTGTCTGTCTCTGGCAACCAGTTGGGGGAGTTTGCTGCCTTGTAGCGGAAGGCCAAATAAAACCCATCCGCCGTATCCAGGTCAGCTCCGGTCAGGGACAGCTCCAGGGCAACGCCCGCCGAGCCCATACTCTTGGTAGTAATGGCCTGATTCCAGTAGTCGTGGTCAGGCTCCCAGGCCGTCCTTTCCTGCCGCAAGATTGCCCATTCCATGTTATCCGCTTCCAGCGAACTCAGTCCGGGCAATTCCAGGCGGAAGGCGCAATAACTTGTGCGCCCATCCAACGCGGCTTGTTCTGCCTTCACTGACAGAGTGGGTTGGTAAATGACCTTGGCCAGTTCGTGGCGCTGCTGATCCGTATCCCAACCCTTGGCGTCATTGCCCCAGGCACTCTGCTCACACCAGCGCTGCACGTCTGTGCGTTTATAATAGCTTTGTACCCAATTGCCTATGCAGACCAAAGCGGTACCTATCCACAGGTAAACGTTCAATCCCCTGAACACACCGCCGGCCAACGACAGCATACCCCGATTGACCGATTTCCAGGTGATGTCGACCGAGGTTTTGCGGAGGACGTGGTAGATGCCGGCTGATCCGGTTCTGGCCATTCGCCAGCTACCTGCCCCAAGCAAACCATCACCGCTTAACGTTAGCCCAGCTCCAGCCCGTTCCCCACCACTTTTGTTACTGTCAATCATGGAGAAAAACTGCTTTATGCCATCTGCGCCAGCCGAGAAAAATCCCGCCCAAGCCGCAATGGTGCCCCCCCAAACATTCACCCGGGCCAGCCGAGTCAGCACCTCATCCGTCTGGGAAATGGCCTTATAGTAATAATTCAGACGCGCACTGCCGACGATGGTCAAAACACTGGTGGCCGCGCCGATTGTGCCCGTGGCTCCGGAAAACGCGTCCGCCCAGTTGCCATCCGGATCGTCGTTTATCAATTTTTTGATTGCATCCCATGTTCCAACAGCCCCAACCAATCCCATAAACGACACTAATCCCATGCCGCCTATGCGTTTCGACAGGTCCAGAGTGTCCTGTCCGTGAATCATACCCCGGCCATAATCCATCATGCGGGTAAGCCCGCCCCGCTCTCTCAGACGTCTCAGTTCATCGACTTCGGATTGCACGGCACGGCCGTAGGCGGTCCTAGTCAACCCAGCAATCAGGAGAGCTCCGCTGTGGTTTTCACCCTCTAACGGGGATGTATCCAATAATCTGAACCCGCGTTCCCGAAGCTGATGGGTCAGCTCTTGCTTTTGAGCACGAATGGCTTGGATCTGTTCGTCGTACTCTCGTTTATATCGGCGACGGTCTCGGGTACTAGCCTCGCTATGCCGCTGCTGAAGGCGGTTTTCCCGCTCCAAAACCTCCTCACGCAACTTGGCCAGCCGTTCGATTTCCTTCACGAGAGATTCATGCCTGGCAAGGCTTTCGGCATCTGCAATCTCCAGGTCAATCTGGTACAGCCTTTGGTTCTCGAAGATGTGGGCCCGCAGGCCAGGGTCCATACGTTCAAACACTTGCCTTAGGCGGCCATGCAGATCGGCGGCATCCACCGCCTGCACCAACTCGAATACCGCCAATCGACCGGTAATGTTGAGCTGGGCCAGGTGGTGGCTGAGTTGTGCGGCAGCGCCCTCTGAAAGCGACGGAAATTGCATATGGGGGCTCTGCTCAACCAGTCGAACCCACTCTTTATATGCTGCAGGAGCTTGCTTGGCATCCATTATGGCTTTCAGGCCGTCGATTACATCTTTTAAAGCGCCGGGGATGATCTCGGGTTTCAGATCCAGGGAGATCAAATGCTGATGCCCGATCTCCTCAAAGTAAAATCGCTTCAGGAAGGAAAAATCACCCGATGCTTGTGCCCACTCCGTGAGCACCGCAATCAGACCGTTGTCCATCTTCAGCAGCGCCACATAGTCGGCATCGCTCTCCCGGTCGTAAAGATGACCATGAAGGTAAAATGTGGCCAACAAAGATTGAATATCTGTGACGATCCGTCGTTTCTCTTCGGAGAATTTCGACAGATGCTGCTGAGCCTTTTCAAGATAGGCATTCATGTCGCCAAGCTTCACCAGGTCCGCAATACCTTGCTCGCCACCGAAATCGGTGCCGTCAACAAGGTTGGACTGATAGTCCGCCATGGATTCGACGACACTGAGTACTTCACGCTGTGACATGCCCAATTCAGTTGCCAGCGCTTTAGCAGCGTCACGCATTCTGGTGACCCGTTCATGGTCGGACGGCATATAGCTATAGGTGCTGGGGCCGGCGACCTTTCGGGCGCTTTGCTGATATTCAGGGAAACTTTCAATCAGCTCTTTCAACCGGGCATGTTGGGCCCGGCTTCCCTGAGCAACCTTTTCAAACAATGCCCTGGCATCTTCATCTTCAACTTGCGCCGAAAACGCGCGGGCCAACTCAGCGACTCGGTCGTCATCCAATCGAATCAGATCGCTGATGAAGCGCGCAGGATAGTATTTCGCGTCCTCTGCCTCCAACCATGCGTTATGGTTGGTATCCACAATGGCCCAGGCATCCAACAGGTCGTCAATGTGGCCCATAAAATCATCAACCACGAGATACGCATGGTCCAGATCATAAGCCGCCAATCGATGGGCGAACGGCTCAGAGCCGGTATCCAGTGTATTTTGGGTCCAGTACCAGGAGGGTAAATTGGTTTTCCCATCCATGGGCACGGTTTGCGTGTCCGGGTGGGTCAGTAGCGATTCCAGACTTGCCTGGCTCAACAACTGGGGCTTGCCGTTGATGGGGCAGTAACCCGACAAGCTCACTCGCTGCATCACCTGTTTACGGTAATCTTCCCAGCTAATAAGCATGCTGCACTTTTTCGCGGTCAGCTGTGTGGCCGAGAAAAACACATCGACATGCCCACGGCGCGGCACCACGATAGCTGGTGTATCGGGGGTTCCGGTACGCTGATCCTGAGAGGCTTCATTACCTTGCCATAAACGCTTGGTGACCGCGCCGCCGTCTTTGACTTCGTATTCATGCAGAATGTCAGGCGAATCCGAATGGAACAGGTAGAGGAAGCCATCCCGTATCTGGCGAATGCCAATCGGCTGAAATTCGAGGTTGAACCGCGGCTCCAATGAGGGGTGTTCCGCCGCCTCATCGGCATAAGCGTATCGTACCGGGATCAACTGAATATCCGCACGGGTCAAAGGGCAGGCGCCTTGAGCCGTGGTGCTTGCCAGGCTTGCGCGGTCGGCGGCTGCTATGGGGTTAGTAAGTTGCTTACCCATGAATCGGCTCTCCTTGCACTTGGGTTCCAGCAGAGGACATGGCGATCATCGCCGCTTCTCTGGCCTGGGCTTCTGCGGCCGTTCCTGGCCACCGATGAAAAAGGTCATAAATACCAGGGGCTGCTGTATGCCATAGCGACAGCTCTCCCAGATAACCGTATACGGTACACCAGTGGAGCAAGGCCTGTAGCGATTCATAGCCATTGGCCAACGCCTGCTCCATGATGGTCCGAATATCCTTTATCAAAGCCTGCCTTACGTTTAACGCCACTCTACTCGGGAAATAGGTCTCAAGGTGCTGCATCAATTTAACCAACGTTGCGCGTCGATCAGTGTCCGTTAAACCGCTGAGGGTGAGCTCTCCCAGTCGAAATGACGCACTACTCTCCGCGTTCCGTCCAACGCCAACCTCCGGTAACCAATCCGGGCGTATCTGAAGGTGCCAGCCATCCCATAAGGCGTCTGGGAGTTTTACCGCAGTATACGGAGACCAGTATTCGGGCACCCCACCATCACCGGAAGAAGCCAGCAGGACCCTTGCGACGGTGGGGTCGGCGAACCGCAACATGACGTTGTAGCCCAAGGGGTGGCGTACCGTGATAAACCGGCGTAGATGATCAGCTAACGCGTCCAACGATTCATCGCTGGCGATCGCGTAACCCCACTCTTGTGCTTTGCCTTCCCGAGACAGTTGTTCCAACAACGGGTGGCCCCGGTCGGTGCGTACCAGCAACGGTGCAACATCGCGAATCGATGCCCATTCAGTGCCATCAAACAGATTGCGATAGTCCGGAGTGTCAACAAGCTCGTACAGCCAGCGTTCCGCCTCTGCGCGTGTGCTGCCATCAATCAGGACATAATTGAAATGCATGTCCTGAAACTGAGCGCTGGTTTGTGAAGGTGCGTCGAAAACATCAACCATCGGACCCATCTCCCGATGTGCTCTCTCCTGACTGGCAAATGGAGGTCAGGGCTTTGCCTTCCTGCAGCGCGCGAATCTGGGCATCCGGTTGCGCATTGGTTCTCTGGCCGACCGTGGCCAGCGCAGCAGGCTCGGTATACGCACCACCGGTATCCACCAACCCCGGCCTCTCCGGCACCTGCACCTTCTGCCCACTGCCTTTACCTGCAGCCCCACCGGCATTCATCTTGATACTCGCGCCCCCCATGGCCACGCCACTGGGATCGATCTTTACGAAGCTGCCGCCGGCTTTCAGGGTGATCTCAGCGCCGGCTTCGATGACGGCTTTCTGGCCGGCTTTGATGTGCAGTTCGGTGCCCGAGTCACTGAGCCAGGCGGTGCCGGCTTTGAGGTGCAGGGTGCCGGTGACGTTGAAGCTGTGGTCTTTGCCGGTTTGCTCGCGCTTTTCGCCGTCCACGGTGTGGTGGCTGTTGCCTTTGGTGTGGCTGAAGCGGTTGTTTTCCACCGTCAGGTGGCTGTCGTTCTTGATGACTTCGGTGCGGTTATTTTCCGTCAGCAGGTCCAGGTCTTTCTGGGCGTGCACGTAGATCTGTTCTTCGCCGGCTTCGTCTTCAAAGCGCAGTTCGTTGCTGCCCTCACCCTTGTGGGTTTTGGTCTTCAGGGTGGTCCGGGTTTTGTGTTCCGGCAGCGCGTAAGGCGGTGCGTTGGTGGCGTGGTAGGTTCTTCCGGTAATGATCGGCTGGTCCGGGTCGCCGTCCAGGAAGGAAACGATCACTTCGTGGCCGATTCTGGGTAGAGCCATAAAGCCGTATTGGCCGCCAGCCCAGCCTTGAGCTACGCGTAACCAGGCGCTGCTGTGTTCATCATTTTTTGAGTAGCGGTCCCAGGGGAACCGGACTTTGACGCGGCCGTACTGGTCGCAGTGGATCTCTTCACCTTCGGGGCCGGTGACGATGGCCATCTGGGGGCCGTCCATCATGGGTTTGTGTTCGCACACTGGCCGCCAGGTTTTATCGGCCGGGATGGCGGTGAAGTCGTTGTGGTAACTGGTGGGTTCGCTGCCACCCTCTTCTTCCATCGCCTGGGGCTGTTTGCCGGTGTGGGTGATGGCAGTCAGCAGCCATTCCCGGTTCAGGGTCTGGCTGTCGTGGTCTTGCAGTTCTACCTTTGCACCAGGAGCGAAGTCCGGGCGGTTGCTTTTGCCCTTGGCGAGGGAGGCATCGTTTCTCAGGGCGTCCAGTCTGGCCTGGGTGAACGGTTCGCCACTGGCGTCGGCCTTGTAGCGGCCGGGGTAGTCGTAGTGCTGGTAATCTTCTCTGTGATTCACACCACCAACACTTTGTTCGTGCATCAGGGCGTAGGCGGGGTTCTTGAAGGTGTAGTCCTTCGTGGCTACGGAGGACGCACGAACTCGCTCCTCGTAGGCAAAGCTGAATACGCAGGCTTGTTGGGTGCTGCCGCCAGCTATGGTGTTGCAGGTCACCGGGTCCAGTTTCGGGGCGTCGCCATGGTGGTCGGCAATGATCAGGGCTGGTTGTTCCTCACCATCCACGCTGCCGTGCTGGTAGCGGTAGTGCCAGCCTTCTTCGGCGGCCAGTCGTTCCAGGAACTGCAGGTCGGTTTCCCGGTGCTGGACACAGTATTCCCGTTCTTCGGATGGGCGTTTGAAGTCGAAGATGGAATCAACAATGCCCCGCTCTTCCAGCAAGGTTCGCACAATGGCGTCGGTAGTCTGGGTCTGGAAGATGCGGCTGTTGTGCATCAGGCCCAGACGCCATAACGGCGGCTGGATGACCACTTCATAGCGGGTGCGACGGTGGCCGGTGTTGCCACGAACAAACTCATTCACCACACCGTTGAAGCGGCGCAGGGGCTGGCCATTCTGCCAAACCACCAGGTCTACCGGTTGTTCCAGAATGTCGGCAGCGGCCACGTCTGGGTCAGTACTGGCCAGCTCTAACCGGCCATGAAACAAGGAAGACAGCTGTTCGGCCAGCTTAAAGCCAACTACCGAAAAGTGATCTGAGGGGAATTCGCCTACACGGGCGGTGAACTGCAATCCGCTTGCCTGGGGCATGACTTCGGTCCCTGAAGAAAAACATGTCTGTTCAAACCCACACCATCCGGGTACGGGCTGCGATCAGCCCGGGCGTTCAGGCCCGGGCGCGGGCCATAGTCTAATACAAGCTGCGGGGTATTCGGTACCCTGCAAGCAGCTGCTGTGTGAACGGGTTGGTATTACTGGCGGCATGCAGGCGATAACGCATGGCGCCATCGTCTACGTTGAATTTTACGTCGACAGCGTTACTGCTCACGCCGGCAATCTCCGCTTTATCCAGCAGCCGGAACAGCGCCCAGGGGCCGCTTTCAGAGATGCTGCGCGGCGAACGGTTAACCTGCACCGGCACCAGGGTAATACGGCTTTCCACCGAATCCCGCAGGGTGTTGGGCCATACCAGCGGTATGCTCTGGCGCGGGCCATGGGAGAACTCCACCAACTGGCCGTCGATGTTCACTACCGCCCGGCGTTTGTTGTTGGTCAGGTTCAACGGTTCCAGGGCAAATTCCACATCCAGGGTGCCGCTGCGGGTGAAGAAGGCCTGGCGAATCTGGCGGGCACGGTCCAGGGCCGCCACCACGTCACGCCGCACCAGGCTGGCCCGGCGGGCGTCGCCCACGTGCTCCGGATGATCTTCCAGGAACAGCTTCAGGTTCTCGTTGTAGAAGGTTTCCAGGATCCCATCCGGAGCAAAGAAGCGTTCAAAATCCTGCAGGGCGGCATCACGGCCGGCACCGGCTGTGAACGGATAATGCCGGGCCAGGTTTTGCTGGAACGGCTGGTAAACCTCCCGGTACCACTCACGCTCCAACTGGGCCACCGCCCGGTCCAGCACCACCCGCCAGCTTTCCGAGGCCAGCCGGTTCAATATCCGGTTGAGCGGTTCCGGCTGGTGGTTGGCCATGCGCTGCAGGGTGAAGATCGGATCAGCCCCCTGCAGGCCCATGCGGGCCCGGGCCGCCGCCAGGGAGGCCTTACCGGCATCCGGAGACTCCTGGATGTTGCGCAGGTACTCATGCAACTCGCCGACCACCAGCATGATTTCTTCCAGGCCCGAAGGCTGTTCGCCCTGCTTGTCCGACAGGCGGTTCAGATCCGAGAACTGCCGCTCGATATCCTGCAGCATACGGTAGTGGGGCGACTGTTCCAGCAGCTTGCGGGCGGCCTCGGCTTCCCCTTCGCCCACAGGAATCAGGCGGGTGTTGTTCTGTACCTGGGCCAGCAAGCGAGTCAGGGGCTGGTGGCCGCTGGTCAGGCTTTCCAGCATGCGCACACCGTGGTTCAGGTCTTCAAACCGGTGGATATCCACCCGGCTGATGGCCGTGCGCCAGGCGTCTGCGTAGTTCTCTGCGTAAAGGGTTTGCAGACTGGCCAGCAGTTCTGCTTCATCCGCCTTGCTGAAGTCCACATCGTTGCGGCGGCCCAGTACCCAGGCATCCACCAGCGCCAGCTCGGTTACAGACCCGGACTTGCCCAGGAACCACTTCTCCAGGCCGTCACGGGTCAGCAGGGCCGGAATGGAGAGCGGATCTTCCGTGCCCGGCAACTCATCGCCCAGCGGTTCGCCGTAGGCATCCAGCCGGGTGAACACGGTGGTGAAGGCGGGGCCTGAGCTGCGGGCCAGCTCCAGCGGGGCCTGGAATTCCCGGCCGGCTTCCACTTCCAGGTCACGGTAAACGCGATCGGGCGTACTGATGCGGCCCAGCTCGTGCTGCGCCCACTGCACACTGCTGCGGAAGGGCGCCAGGGCCATGGCGGCGGTCTGGTCGCCGTCGGCAGCCATGCCGGCCAGGTCGGTGTGGGCCATGGCGTACTGCAGGTGGCCATACAGCCGGTTCTGTACATCCCGCTGGCCCGGGAACCGGGACTGCCAGTATTCGCGCATATAGCCGGAGACAAGGTCACTGCGGCGACCGCTGGCATCGTAGAGCATACGAAGCACCCGAAGGTGTTCCAGCCGCTCAGTGCTGTCATCCGGCGCACGGCCCATTTCTTCCATCACGCCGAACATCAGGGCCGGAAGGTACTGGTAGGCCAGCATATCCAGGTAGGCAGCATCCACTTCCGGGCCGACCTTGTGGCCCTGGTACAGCCCCATATCGGTAACCAGCGGCCATTCCTTGCGGTAATCACCGAAGGCCAGGGTGGCTTCCCGCAGCTGATCCAGGGGCTGCAGCAGGTTGCGACCGGTGCTGTCCGGCTCATAACCCACCGGTTGCCAGTCGTTGATGAACGAGTTCACCCGGGTTTTCACCTGGGCAGCCGCCTCGGCGTTCTTGATGAAGTAATGCTGCCAGCCGGCGGTTACACCGGCACCGGCGCACAGGGCAACCATGGCGGCAAACGCCACCTTGCGCCGGCGCTTGCTGACAACCTTACGGTTATCGCCGGCCAGCCCGGCCTCCCGGTAAACGATGTCGGGAAACAGGTTGCGGGTGAACAGGCTGGCTGACTGCCCGCCCCGCTGGGCCGGCTGAATCGGGCCGGTTACCTGGTAGTTACGGGCAGCGGCAGAGACAAAGGCATCTTCGGGCACGCCTTCCTGCAGAACCGAGGTAAAGAATGTGCCGCGCACCAGTGCCGGAGTGGAGAAGGCATCGGCTGACAACAGGTCGGTCAGGAATTGCTCCATGGTGGTTTTCAGGCCTGCCAGCTGGCGGGTGAACGAATAGGCCGCGGCCCGCTCTTCGTTGTCGCGGGTGTCTGCCAGGACATCCGGCAGGCGCTGGCTAAGCTCATCCACCATCTCACTGTAGCTGTCCGCAAACTGCTCCAGCCAGTGATCATGGTCCTGCTGGCTCTCCAGCCGGAAGGTAAAGCCCAGGGCTTTTTCCTTCTCGGCTTTCGACAGGGTTCGAACAAAGGGCGCAAAGCCGTACATCAGGTCCATTTTGGTGAAAGTGACATACACCGGCAGCCGTGACCCCAGCTGCTCCATCAGTTCCCGCAGCCGTGTGCGCAGCAGGATGGCATGGGCTTCCCGTTGCTGGTCGCTGGCGGTGCTCAGGCGCGCCAGGTCCACGGCCAGGATCACGCCGTTCAGCGGGCGCTGAGGCCGGCTGCGCTCCAGCCAGCCGATAAAGTGGTTCCACAGCCGGTTCTGGATCTCACCGGTGGCGCCCTCACCCTGGTTCTGGCTCAGCAGTTCACCGTCCGGGTCGATCAGTACGCCGTTGTCACCAATCCACCAGTCAAAGCTGAACGGATTGCGGTCACCACGATTGTTACGGGTGACGTTGGTCAGGGTGTAAGTCTGCCCTGCCCGCTGAATCAGGCTGGTTTTGCCGGCATCTTCCAGCCCCATTACCAGGTACCAGGGCAAGCGGTAAAGCCCCTTGCGGCCCGGCAGGTTGCTCTTCAGGGCCTGTAACTGGCGGTCAAGCAAACGCTGCTGCCGGCGCTCCATGGGCAGGACAGGATCTTCCTGTTCCTGCTGTTCTTCGGCCTTGGCCTTGTTGACCTTGCCCAGCCGGCGCGCCAGGGCCATGCCCCAGAACACCACAACCAGAAGAATGACCCCAAGGGTAACCAGCGCCCGCATCTGCCAGGCCATCAGCGGGTATTCACCGTGGATTTCCAGCCTTGGCCCCAGCCACCAGGTGGCCACCAGCAAGGCAACCACGCCCAGTACCAGGGTGACCGGGGCGGCGTTACGAATGTATGGCAGAAGCCAACGACCAATGAGTAATGCTTTTCTCCACATGGTTTCCATTCCTGCGTTAGATGCGTGCGGGCGTTACGCCAGTCGTTCCAGTTGTTTGATCAGGCCCGGTTCCCAGTCTTCCAGGACCAGCCCCTGAACCTGGTTTTTCAGGTCCTGCAGGTGTTCGCCAGCCATGGTTTTCAGGCCGGTTTCTTTCAGCAAGCGGGCACTGGCCAGGCGCCAGTAGAAGCGCTCCCTCGGTTCCCTTGCCTCCGCCAGTCCCTGCTCCAGAAGCTCCATGGCCGAAGCCAGCTTATTCTGCCCCGCCAGCTCCAGCGCGCTGTCCAGGGCCTGCTCCCAGGCATTGGCCCCACCGCCACCACCCTTGGCGGAAACCGGCGTGGTGTGCAGCCAGTCGGCGGCCTGGTCACTGAGGAACGGGGTGCCGTCGTTAAACGTGAGTTCCGCCAGTTGCGGCAAACGTTCGACAAACGCTTTCAAGGCTTCCCGGATGGCCTCGGCGCAGTCGCCGTGGCCAAGGGCGGCGGCTACCCGGGCGCTCAACCAGTGGCCGTCGAGCCAGAACGGGCTTACCGACAGGCTTTGTTCAATGCGCTGCCAGAGTTCGTTGTCAGGCGTTTTCTCCAGTGCTTCCCGGTATTCCGACACCCGGTCGGCACTCACGGCGGCCAGGTCGGTGCGCTTGCCATCCCGGGTCGGTGGCAGGCTGGTAATGCTTTGCCAGATGGCATGGCGGCGCATCCGGTAACCCAGGGGATTGTCCGACTCGGTGCCGGTCAGCAGTTCGGCCACTTTCAGCAAGCTCTGGCGGGTGGCCCGTTCATTACCGGGGTCCAGGGTGAGGTTGCCCAGAGCTGCCGGTGTCGTCGCTGAACCTGCAGGTTTAGGACTTGCCGGGCCCTGGTTCGTGCCCGCCGGCGTCGAAGCGGGTTCTGTTGCGCTCTGGCTACCGGTGGGCTGGTCCTGCCGGGGCAGTTTCTCTACAGTACGTTTGAAGTCAAACAGAACTTCATCCGGCAAATCCCGCGCCCGGGCCTGGTCATCCAGCCGGGTGATCAGGTCCAGGCAGAACTGCCGGCCATCGCCGGCACTGGCATCAAACACCAGGCTTTCCACCGGTTTCAGGGCGCGCTGCAGTATCTGGGTGAACAGCATTTTCCGGGCCCTCTGGCCCTTTGCTCCGGGGTAAGGCCACGCTGTTTCCCACCAGTCGTCCAGCACCCGGTGCAGCAGATACAGAGACAGCACAAAGCGTTCGCCGTCCCCACCCCGCTGCAGGCTCACCATCAGAAACCCGAGCACCTTGATATCCTTGCTGCGGTCCGCCAGCAGCTGCAGGGCCAGGCTTTCCACTTTGTTCCAGTCGATATCGTTGTGGGCCAGCGAACCCACCTTCATTACTTCGTCTTCCAGAAACTCCAGTGCGCTGTCCTCGGCCAGGCTTTCACCCACGGCAGACTCACCCGGGATAGCGCCGAGCACCTGGTCTACGTACGGATGTTGTTCGATCACCTGCATCACATTGCTCCCTTACCAGCCACAGGCCTGACGCAAAGGCTTGATGGCCTCCGCGTAGCCGGTGAGGTCAAACAACAGACCATCCAGCTCTGCCACATCGGCCTGAACCCGGGTATCCGGCTCCCGAACCATGGCCAAAACGGTGCGAATAGCGGGCAGGCCACGGCCAGCACTGACCACCAGCCCTTCATCCCGCACCCGCCACCAGGCGCGTTCAGCACTCAGGACCACATTGACCCGCTCCCGGTTAATCGGCTCCGGCAGCATGACCGCAAGTTCGGTGATGTTGTTGTGGCATTGCAGGGTCAGTACCGGGCGCGGGGGCTTTGCTCCCAGGGCGGTCACGGTGACCAGGTGCCCGGCGGTTGCCCCGGTGTTCCGGTAAATCACCCCGGAGGCATCGCCCTTACCAGCCAGGGCAAAGGCCTGGCGCCAGCGTTCGGAGCGGTTCACCCGAGGCTCTCCGGCACCCGGCTGATAAAGGGCCAGCGGTGTGGCAAAAACCTCGTCAAAACAGGCCAGCCGCTCCAGCCGGTTGGCTTCTTCAGTGCAGGCCTCGGCCGCGGTCAGGCGCGGATCGGCGACGCCATGGCTGCTGGCACACAGCATGGCCAGGGCCAGCAGGCCAGTTCGAACAGGGTCTTTCAGGGTCATAGGTCCGTTACCTGATACTTCAGACATTTATGGGCCAGGGTGCGCTTCGGTAAACCCAGGCTTTCGGCCGCCTGGGCACGGTTGCCGCCGTACTGACGCAGACGGTCACGGATAATGGCGGCTTCAAAGGCCTGGGAGGCCGCTTTCAGGTCGCGGATGTCGTCGACTCCCGGCACCCCCGGCACGGTTTTGGGCTCCACGCCTGCTGTCAGTGGCTGGCCAGGTTCGGCAAACAGGTCATCCAGGCGCAGTACATCGGGCTGGATATCGTCACCAGCGGGGGTTTGCAGGCAGGCCAGTTCCACGATATTGCGCAGTTCCCGCACGTTGCCGGGGAAGTTGTAACCGGCCAGCGTGTGCAGGGCGTGGCTGCTGATACCCAAAGGGCCGCTGCCTTCACGCTCGGTATACAGGCGGATGAAATGCCGGCTCAGGGCTTCCAGGTCTTCGGTGCGCTCGCGCAGGGGGATGACCCGCAGTGGGAACTGGCTGAGGCGGTAAAACAGGTCCCGGCGAAAGCGGCCGTCTTCGATGCCTTCCTGGAGGGGCTGATGGGTTGCCGCTACCAACCGGAAGTCGGAGTGCTGTTCATCCCGGGCACCCAGGGGGCGGAACTGGCGGCTTTCCAGCACCCGCAGCAGTTTCGATTGCAGGGCCATGGGCATGTCGCCGATTTCATCCAGGAACAGGGTGCCGCCGTTGGCCTGGGCCAGCAGGCCTTCCTTGGCCTGGTCCGCACCGGAGAAGGCACCCTTGGTGTGGCCGAACAGTTCGCTTTCCAGCAGGCTGTCCGGGATGGCGGCACAGTTGACCACCACCATGGGGCCGTTGGCCCGGTCAGACATGTCGTGGATCCCCTGGGCAACGACGTCTTTGCCACAGCCGGTTTCGCCCTGGATCAGCACCGACAGCTGGCTGCCGGCGGCACGTACCACCTGCGCCCGCAGGTTAACCATGGCTTCGGAGTTACCCACAAGTGTGTGGGCCAGTTGGTTGCAGCGCTGGCGCAGGGTTTCGGCGTCGTGCAGGTGGTCCAGGGAACGTTTGAGCATGCGCCGCTGCCACACCTGGTCGCGGGTTTGCAGCTGGCTGATCCACTGGTGCACCAACAGTTGTTTGATGCCGGCGTACAGGGGCTGGCCGACGATGCCTTGCCAGTCCGGGTGGTCGCCACACAGTACGAGCATTCCGAGCGTGCGGCCATCTGCGCCTTTTAACGGTTCCAGCCAGAAACTTCTCGGGCGCCCACTGAGTTCCAGGAGGTTCTGGAAGCCGGCGTGATCCAGGCGGTAGCTAGCGGCGCGGGTGAGTTCCCGCGGCTGGCCGGTTTGCAGCACGTGGGCGAAGGGGTGGCTGAAGTCGTTACAGTCGAATTCGCCCGCTTCGTCCAGTTTGCCGCAGTGGAGGGTTCGGCCGCTGAGGTCGAGTTCCAGTGCCCAGCATTTGCTGAGCCCGAAGGCGTTTTCGAGTTGGCGGGTGGCGGTGTTCAACAGCGCCGGCAGGGTATCCTGTTTGATGAGTGCCACCGCCAGGTCTATGCCGGTGTGCAGTTCCTTCTGCATCCGTCCCATTTTTTGTGTTTCCATCTGGGTTGATTGGAGATTGCCGCCCGCACACCGTGGGGTTGAGCTTTCCAAAACACGCTGTGAATACATCCTTGTACGCTCTGCTCCGCCATCCCTGGCTACGCAAGGTTTTGGAAAGCTCAACCCCACGGTGCGCTCCTTCTCAGTCAGCCTACGCGACTGTTCCTGTGAACCGGTTTTCTTCGACACCCAGGGTGACCTTGGTCACCGGCTCCCTGGCCGCCAGCTTCTCCAGCAGTGCCAGGGATACCGGTGGCAGCAATTCGCCTTCGATGATCGACTCCAGCATCCTTGCGCCGTTTTCACTTCTGGTGGCGCGGCTGCGGATGGCTTCTACCAGGCCGTCTTCCAGTTCCACCTCGGTGTGGTAGCGAGCTTGAATCTGGTCAGCCAGGCGCTGGAGTTTGTCGCCGACTATGCGGTTGAGGGTGTCTTCGCCCAGCGGCAGGTAGGGCACCACTTCCATTCGTGCCAGCAGCGCGGGTTTGAAGAAGTTGGCCAGTTCCGGGTACAGGGCTTCTTCGATCTTTTCCGGTTCTTCGGCGTGGTTGACGATGGTCTGGTAGCCGAGGTTGGAGGTGAGGAAGAAGACGACGTTTTTGCAGTCGATCAACCGGCCTTCGCCGTCCGCCAGTTCGCCTTTGTCGAAGGCCTGGTAGAACAGGTTGAGAACTTCCGGGTGGGCTTTTTCGACTTCGTCGAGCAGCACCACGGAATAAGGCTTCTGGCGGATGGCTTCGGTGAGGATGCCGCCTTCGCCGAATCCGACGTAGCCAGGGGGTGAGCCGATCAGGCGGGAGACGGTGTGTTTCTCCTGGTATTCGGACATGTTGATGGTGGTGAGGAACTGGCGGCCGCCGTAGAGCAGTTCGGACAGTTGCACCACGGTTTCGGTTTTACCAACGCCGCTGGGGCCGACCAGCAGGAAGGCGCCCATGGGGCGGCCCGGCCGGCGCAGGTCGGCGCGGGCGGTGAGCAGGTGTTGGTGCAGGCAGTCGATGGCGGTGTCCTGGCCTTTGATGTGGGCCTGCAGGTAGGCCGGCAAGTGGGTGATTTTTTCCAGCTCGTCGGTGGTCATCCGGTTGACCGGGATACCGGTCCAGTCGGCGATGACTTCGGCCACCTGGCGGGCGTCGACCCGGGCGTGGACCAGGGGCTCGTCGGCCTGAAGCTCGGCCAGTTCCTGTTCGATGGCGGCGGCTTCGCTTTTCAGGTCCGGGCGTTCTTCGGTATCCAGATCAGCAGCGTTTTCATCTGCTTCTGCCCCAGGCTGTTCACCGGTCAGCAGCTGTTCGCGGATTTCGACCAGTCGGGCTACCAGTTCTCGCTGGTCGTTCCAGCTTTGCTCCAGGGCTTCGGCTTCGGCGGTCAGGTCGGCAATGAGTTGTTCAAGTTCCTGTTCCCGCTCGGTGTCGACGTTCTGGCCCAGGGCGTGTTCCCGGCTCAGCAGGTCCTGCTCCATGGCCAGCTGGTGCAGCTCACTGCGCACGTGGCTCAGGCGCCGTGGCGGGGTGCTCAGGTTCAGGCTGACCCGGGCGCAGGCGGTATCCAGTACGTCGATGGCTTTGTCCGGCAGCTGCCGGCCCGCCAGGTAACGGGCAGACATTTCCGAGGCGGCTTTCAGGGCGCTGTCGGCGACCAGTACCTGGTGGGCTTTTTCGTAGACGGTACGCAGGCCGCGAAGGATGTGCACGGCTTCGCCCGGGGTCGGCTCGTCCAGGGCAACCGGCTGGAAGCGGCGGCTGAGGGCCGGGTCTTTCTCGAAGTATTTCTTGTATTCGCGCCAGGTGGTGGCGGCGATGGTGCGAAGCTCGCCCCGGGCCAGGGCTGGCTTGAGCAGGTTGGCAGCGTCGGAGCCGCCTTCGCTGTTGCCGGCGCCAATGAGGGTGTGGGCTTCGTCGATGAACAGGATGATTGGCGTAACCGAACCTTTCACGGCTTCGATCACGCCTTTCAGGCGCTTCTCGAACTCGCCTTTAACGGAAGCCCCGGCCTGCAAAGCCCCCATGTCCAGGGTCCAGAGTTCAACCTTTTTCAATCGGTCCGGCACGTCGCCATTCACGATGCGCAGGGCCAGGCCTTCCACCAGGGCGCTTTTGCCCACGCCGGCGTCGCCCACCACGATGGGGTTGTTCTTGCGGCGGCGGCAGAGGATGTCGATCATCTGGTCGATCTCGGCATCGCGGCATACCACCGGGTCCAGCTTTTCTTCCCGGGCCAGCTTGGTGAAGTCGGTGGCGTAGCGCTTGAGCGGGTCCATATCGGTATCCGCCTCAGGCCTGGCCGCGCCGTTTTCGGTCAGTTGCGGGCGCTCAACGGAGCCTTCGGTTAGCCGGTCAAACTGCTTGCGCAGCTGTTCCCGGTTGATGTCCACCAGGGCCTGGGCCACCCGGGGCATCAGGTAGCGGTCGGCGTTCATCAGCAGGGCCAGGAACACCGCGCCGGAGCGCAGTTCGGTGTGGCCCAGTTCGGTGGAGGCCAACAACCAGGCATCCTGCAGCAGCTCCACCAGCAGCGGCGAGAACGAGGGATACGGCTCGGCGGTCTGCGGTTCGCCGTTCAGGCTGTCGCCCACCAGCGGTTGCAGCTGCTGGTGGTTGATGCCGGTGTGTTCCAGGATCTGGCGCACGTCAGAAAACGGTGTTTCCAGCAGCTTGAACAACAGGTGCGCCGGGGTAATCTCGGCGCCCTGACGGCTGATGCACAGGGCGGCGGAGGCTTCCAGCGCCTGGCGTGAAATGTCGTTGAGGCGCCCGATCAGCGCCGGCAGTTCTACCCGAATCACAGTGATGTCCTTATTTCGGTAGTTGGTCCAGTACGCTGAGCACATCCCTGATGCGTTCGTTCAGCGCAATGTTGTACAGGTGATAAATCCCGGCCATGGCCGCCACAAACACCCCCCCGATCAGCCAGGCGGGCAACCCGGTGCGCAACCGGTTACGGGCAGGGGCCAGGTTTGCCAAGGCATCGGTCAGCGGCCGGGGTTCCCGGTCACCGCGCAGTTCCCGCAGCTGTTCGTACAGGCCCCGGACAATCTTCTCGTATTCATCGCGGCCGTTTTCCATCACCTTGTAACGGCCCTCAAAACCCAGACACAGGCACAGGTAGATGAAACCCAGCATGTCCCGGTAGCGTTCCGGCTCTTTTTCCATCCGGGCCAGGATGGCGAACACCTTCTCACCACCCCAGGTTTCGTTGTGGAAACGGGACAACAGGGAGTGTTGTGACCACACACTGTGGGCGCCCCAGTCGGTGCCAAGCACCGCTTCGTCGATAAATGCGCACAGCACATAGCGGTATGCCACCACCGTGGGGCGTTCGTAGCCCTGCTCTACCAGTTCACGGTCGATGGCCGCCACTTCGTCGGTTACCTGTTGGTACAGGCTTTCCACGTCCCGGAAATCCGCCAGCCGGCGAACCCGGATAACCAGCCCCAGCAGCGGTGTCGCCGCGTCGATCAGGCGGTTTTCTTCCTGCCCCCGCAGCTGGAATCCGCTGTTGGCAAAGTCATTGCGGGAACCCGGGCTGTCGTTGTCGGCAAACAGAAGGTCACTGAATGCACGATCACCCGAATCCCTGGTGCTGCGCGGTCTGTCCATTACCGGTGCATCTGTCATGATTTAGCTCCTGATTGCCCAGAATTGCATTTCCAGCCCCGGGTAACTGCCGGCCACGTGGAAGGCAAAGCCGCTGGCGTTGTCGAGCATCTGCCAGGCCTGGCTCTGGTCGTCCAGCCGGAAGTACACGAAACCGGCGTGATACGGCAGCTGGCGCGGTGCCACCGGCAAGGCGGACAGCGGAATGCCGGGCAGCTGCAAGCTTATGAGATCGCGGATTTTCTCCACCGAGGCCACCTTGCACTGCTGCACAAACTGTTTGCGCAGGTCGTCCAGCGGCATGTCGGCCTTCACCGCCAGGATGAACTCGGCATCCCTGATCAGCTGGCCATCCTGGACCGGTGCCACTGTCAGGCCGTACTGGCGCTGCTGCAGGGCAATCGACAAGGCCCGCGGCTCCAGAACGGTACTCAGGGCCTGCCGCAGAATCTGCATCAGCGGGCTGAAACACCCCACTGGCAGGTCGTGGTCGTAGGGGGTGAACTCCCTTGGCAACCGGCTTTCGTCGGTGAAGGTCACCAGCTCGCCGCAGAGTTCCAGCAACACTTCATACAGCCGTTCCGGATGCAACTGGCGCAGCCGGGCCAGGTGCATAAACCGGGGGTGGGCACGGTTCAGCATCTGCAACAGCATGAAGTCCGACACATCGGCCACACCACCCTGCCCCGGCGCACCCACGCGCTCGGCAATGTTGCGGGCCCGCTCCTGCATCAGCCCGGCCATCTCTCCGACAAACCGCTGAAGCCGGGGTGCAGAACGCACACTGAGCATGGTGGGCAGGAAGTTTGGGTCCATCACCAGGCTGCCATCCGGGCGCTTTTCCAGGATCCGGCCAACGGCAAGGCTGGCGTAGGCGCTGCGGTCTTCCCGCTCCAGCATCAACCGCGGTGCCACCCGGCCCACATCGATGCTGTGGGCATCGCCATCCACCGAATGCAGGTCGCGGATTTCTACAGCCTGGGCCCGGAACCGGCCGGCGACCGGGGCATCCGGCCATTCCACTTCTGCCAGGGTATCGCTGCCCAGGGGCAGTGCCAGGAACACCACCTGGTTGGCCACCGAGGCATCGGTGATTTCCAGGGGCTCCGGCATTACGTCGTCCTGGGGCAGGTTGAACCGGGTGCCGTCTGGAAACAGCCCGCAGGCCCGCACCAGCCCGACCCGGCCAAAGCTCAGGTACTCGGCGTTCAGTTCCAGGTCACTGAAGCCATACAGGTAGTCAGACACCGCCAGCGCCCGCTCGTTGATCTGGTGCTCCAGGTATCTTTGTTGCTGCTGGAAATGCTGGGGCTTGATGAACAGCCCGTCACTCCAGACCACTCGGTTGGTGACTGCCATCAGCTTTCATCCGAACGTGTCAGTTTCACTTCCCGCTCGCGCAGGTTGACCAACAGGTGGTAGCGGCCGCCAATGGGGTCCACCCTGACCACCTTTTTCCACTGGGACAGGTTGGGGTAAGCATAAAATGCGATCACAGCGATAAACCGGGTGTCCTTGCTGATTTCGAACGGCTCCACAAACTTGAACTGGCCCGGCACCAGGGTGTAATCGCTGTGGTCCACATAGTTGCGGCCCAGGGAATCTTCCAGGTCGGTCAGCAGCTGGTCGAAATCACCGGCCATCAGCAGCGAGCTGTCCCGCAACTCGATGATCTGGAACGCGATGGGCGTGGGCGCCAGGGATTCGTTCGGGTTTACATTCGGTTCCGCCAGCATGGTCAGGTCCACGCGGCTGGGCAGGTCTTCCGGATAGCCCACGGGAATGTCGGGATCCCACAGCACCTTGGCGGTCTTGGTCACCGCGTTGTACGGGGTGCTGCACCCCACCATTAACATAACAACCGCCAGCAAGCTCCATTTGCAGTACTTCATCAAACATTCTCCCTCTGTAGTTGGCGCAGATGCTGGTCATAAGCCTGGTCGAACACCTCCTGGAAGAGGCGCTCGAAACCCTGCTGACGACTGGATCTGAGTTCGCGGTAATAGTGTTGGTACATGTTCCAGGCCCAGCGGCCTTCGTCTTCGTTGTCTTGCAGGCCACGGCGGTAACCGTGGAACCGGCGCAACAGGGCCTCTGGTGAGAAGGCGTAAAGGATCGCTTCCAGCGCTTCCCGAATGGCTTCCCGGGTAGCCTGCTGGTGATGGTTCAGGCTCTCCAGGCTTTCGCGAACAGCGGCCGGGGCAGACAGGTGCACCGGGCTGCGCTCGGCGGCAAACAGGGTCTGCATGGTGCCCGCATAGTCATCACCCAGGCGCAGCGGATTGTCCTCAATCGGCTGCAGGCGGGTGCGCAGGGCCCGGTGGCGGGAATCCTCGCCCTGATGCAAAGCCAGCAGGCCTTCGACCGTGGCTTTCAGGGTCTGGCCGGCCTCTTCCAGAAACAGGCGCATTTCATCGCTGTCGGCAAAATTAATCTCGGCTTCCATACCGCGCATCAGGGGGGCACCGCTGATGTGTTTCCGGCTGGTGCCTTTGGCTTCCCGACTCTGTTCCGTGGACTCTGACATGCCCTGTCGCTCCTGTGTGTTTGGCCAGGGAGCCAGCGGGTCTTCGCTGATCGGTTCCCCAGCCGGGGTGTGCAGTCCCTCAAGAGGCTCGCGGCCATCCGGCAGTGCCTGGCCGGATTCCGACCGCAACAACGAGCCTTCGGCCACATCCACCAGTTGCCTGTGCTGGCCGGCGTCTTCTTCCATCCCGTTGTTAAAGGCCGCCTCGCCATTGAGCTCTGCCCGCATCCGGTACCGGCCAATGGTGAGTGTGTCACCATGATTCAGCCGCGCCCTGCGGCCCCGGCCAACAGGCTGGCTACTGCTGTTGATGTAGGTTCGGCCGCTGCGGTCGATCAGGCAGAAGCCGCCATCCAGGTAACGAACCTCGGCATGGCCGGCTACAGCGCCGGTGCGATGGGGCGACAACCGCCAGGTATCGTTGGCGGCCGTGCCGATAGAGCCGCCACCGGTACTGAATTTGTGTTCAATGCTGGCACCACCGCCGGTTTCGGTCGGGTTGATGATCACCAGGGTTAATGCTGCTGTCCGGTTTGACACCTGTCTGGCTCCTTGCCTTATCGTCGTATCTGGATGCGCACCGCCGGGCGTTCACGGGCCCGCTCCGGTGTTACAAATGAATTCCAGCCGAGGCGCACATCCTCACCCAGCTGCATGGGCCGGATATCCCTGGGCCGCATCTGCAGTTCCAGGTCGTAGGCCAGCTGCTCCCGGGTGGTGAATTCCACCAGCTTCACCAGCCGCTCATGGTCCCGGCCGTTGGGCAGAAAATCCGCAAAGCGGCGCCGGCTCAGGTTTCGCAAGCGCAGGATGAACTTGCCGCTGCGATCCCGGATGCCGGAGCCAACCAGCGTGTCCTGGCCCAGGCTGGCATTGGCCTGCCCCAGCCGTGTTTGCTGGTCTGGCCCGATGGCCACCTTCCGCAAAACCCACTGTTCGATGCTGACGTCTTCCAGGTCGAAACAATGCGCGACAATGCCGCTGACCACTTCCGGCGACCGGCTGCGGCCCGCCATCTGGCCGGCGTAGGCCAGCATCTTGGACCAGTTGACCGGCGTGGCTTCCCGCAGACGGCTGTCACCCAGCCCCACCAGGGCAAACACCAGTTCGGAAAAGCCGTCGCTGGCACCCGGCTGAAACCGCACGTAATACCGGTACTTGCGCCAGGCCCGGTGAAACAGCGTGACCAGCCGGTGATTGAAAAAGTCCAGGAAGTGCCGCCGCACCCCCAAATCCTGGCCCGCTTCCCAGGCCAGGTCTTCCAGGTAGTAACCGGGCAGTGGCGACTGGGAGCCGTGCAGGCCGAGGAAGCTCACTTCCATCTGGTAAGGCGCGTGTTCATGTTCCGGCGACAATGCCGAAACCACATCACTGCCCGGAAAGCCCAGACCGGCCGAGGCCGAAAACCGGATACGCTCCTGCCTGGGCTCGCCGTTGCCGGAGTTTTCCAGGTCGTCGCCGTGGTGCCGGTGAATCAGGTCCACCAACTGAAAAAAACTGTACCGCCGCGCGTTGCCGAGGACAGGTTCCAGCCCGGCTACATCAGCGGCTGCTGACCTTGCTGTAACGTCCATGTGTACCGTTCCTGGTTGTCTGTATTCACCACTTCCAGCTGGTGAAAGGCATTAATGCTCGCGTAAAGCGCAAAAAACTGACTCAGTACCGTTCCGAACAGGTACAGATCGCCCTCGCTGCCGAAATTCTGCTGATCCAGCTTCAGCACCGAACGGATCCCCCGCACCGGCAAGCCGCGCACCATTCGGTCCACCGGCTGGGTGGCAATCTCGCTGATACCCGCCAACCGCTTCTGGGAAACCCGTTCCGCCTGCCGGTCGACCAGGGCACGGAAGTCGTACACCCGCAGCACCGTGCGCAGGGCATCCACATCCAGCATGGACAAGTAGTTCAGGGACAGATTGGAAATCAGCGTCCACAACAGGCTGCCATCCAGTGTTGGCCGCAGCGTGGCCGTGGGCCGGGTAATGTTGCTGAACGAGGCAAACGCCGGCGTGGTCTCGGTGGCCATGCAGATCTCCCCCACCGCCAGTTGCTGGGGCAGCTGCCGGTTGGTACAGGTCAGCGTCAGCGAGACCGCTTCCTGCCGGTTCATACATTCCGACTCGTCACCCCGGACAAACGAAATGTAGTGATCAAAGCCATCGCCCCGAACGCTCTCCCGGGTACGCACCCGGTAATACAGCGCGGTACGGCCACGGTCCCGCTCCACCTCGTGCTGGAAACTCTCGAACGCGGTATACAGCCGGGGCTCGCCGCGCCCGGAACGCCCTTCCAGCCAGCCTTCCACCTGCTCGATACTGAACACTTCAAAGTGTTCCGGGCAGCGGCTGGACGGGGAAATACGGTACTCCGTCTGCCGGCCGTTCAGATCCACCGGCTCCCCTTCGTGGCTGAACAGATTTACCGCCGGCGTGCAGAACAGCTGCAGGGAGTCCCGGGTAACCCGGGCATCCGGCGGCAGAATCCGGCTGAAATGAAAACGCAGACTGATCTCATCTGCCTGCACCGCCGGCAACCGGGACTTCAGCCCGCCGATATCCACAAACCGGAAAGCCTCCGGAAAGCTCAGGTACTCCTGGATAATGCGGTACCCGGCATAGGCATTCTTCGGATACGGCAGAATCGCCTCATCCGCCGCAAAACCCACCGGCTGCAACAGCGACGACGGCAGGTTGTAGACGTTCTCGCCCACCACCAACTCCATACGGCTGAGGTAATGGTTCAGCCACAGGTACAGGGTTTCAGCGGTGTGGTTATCCCCACCCAGATAGAACCGCAGGCTGTCCAGCCCCAGACCATTCAACGGCTGGTCCGTATGCAGGGCCAGGTCGACGGTAACGGAAGACACTTCCCGGGAATGCTCGGCATGGGCCTCCGCCACACTGACCGGAAAGATATCCACAGCCCGGCAGGTACGGAACCGGCACTGAGTCTGACGGCTGGCCTCGCCCAAGGGTCGGCTCTTGATTTCGGTATAGCGCTCCACCGTCTGCCGTTCGCTGATGGCATGCAGTTGCGGGTCAAAGCGCATAATGGTGCAGCTGGGCACCGGACGCAGATAATTCGGCCAGAGCATGTTCAGCAGCGAATGGGTCAGCTCAGGAAACTCGTCCTCAACCTTCTCCCGTAATTTGCCTGTCAGAAAGGCAAAGCCTTCCAGCAGCCGCTCCACATCCGGGTCGGTGCTTTGTTCGGACAAAAAGCGGGTAAGCTGCGGATGCGCCTCGGCAAATTCCCTGCCTTGCAACCGCAGAAAGCTCAACTCATCCCTGTAGAACCTGTTCAACTTCATGGTTACTGCACCTTATCTGGCTCCGAGCAAGGGTGTGGTTGGTCTTTCCAAAAGACGCTTCGAGCCCGTCCGTGGGGCGCTTGAGCTCCGCCATCCATGGCTCCGCACACTTTTGGAAAGACCAACCACACCCTCGCTCTCATCCGTGCCTGCAAAAAACAACCAGACGCCTTACACCCAGGTTTGCCGGAGGGGGCGGCGATACTTTTCTGCCGGGAAAAAAGATGTCTGAGCGAAGCGAGTTGTTTTTTCCCAGAAGAAAAGTATCGCCGCCCCCTCCAGCCCCCCGGGCCCAGGCAACCAAACCTAAACCACCCGGTAATACCGCTTGTCATCCAAAACCAGGTCAATGGTGGTCCGGTCGTCACTCCCGGCAACCTGCAGGTAAACCGTCACCTGAAACTTCAACTGCAGCGGATCCGGCCCCGGCGGCAAGGCCACCACATCCACCCGCTTCACCCGCGGCTCAAACTTCTCGATACACTGACGAATCGCCCCCCGAATCTGGATACTCAGATCCAGCGTCCCCAGGGTGGCATCGTTGAAATCCAGCAACCCGAGATCCGGTACGCTGGCGCTGTTGCCCGGATGGGCGTTCAGCAGGCGCACCAGGTGGCGCTTTATGGATTCCACCACATGGGTCACTTCACCCATGCTCTGCCCCGCGGGGGCGGCAGCCTGTTCGAGCCGTTCAAACAGGCTGCCGGTATTGCGAACGCCGTCCGTGCCGGTGTCGCCGAACACGGATTAATCCTTGTCCAGGCGGCCGACCAGCGACAGTTCGAAGTTGGCTCCCATGTACTTGAAGTGCGGGCGCACGGCCAGGGAGACCTGGTACCAGCCCGGATCGCCTTCCACATCGGAGACTTCCACGTGGGCGGCGCGCAGCGGACGGCGGCTGCGAACGTCGGCGGGCGGGTTTTCCTGGTCGGCCACGTACTGGCGAATCCAGGTGTTCAGTTCCCGCTCCAGATCCTGGCGTTCTTTCCAGGAGCCGATCTGCTCGCGCTGCAATACCTTGATGTAGTGGGCCAGGCGGTTCACGATCATCATGTACGGCAGCTGGGTGCCCAACTTGTAGTTGGTTTCCGCTTCTTTACCTTCCTTGGTGTTCGGGAACTGCTTGGGCTTCTGCACCGAGTTGGCGGAGAAGAACGCCGCGTTGTCGCTGCCTTTGCGCATGGTCAGGGCGATGAAGCCTTCTTCCGCCAGTTCGTATTCGCGGCGGTCGGTGATCAGCACTTCAGTCGGGATCTTGGCTTCAAGCTGGCCGAAGGATTCAAAGGTGTGCACCGGCAGGTCTTCCACCGCACCACCACTTTGCGGGCCGATGATGTTCGGGCACCAGCGGTACTTGGCGAAGCTTTCGGTCAGGCGGGTCGCCAGCAGGTAGGCCGTGTTGCCCCACAGGTAGTGCTCGTGGTCGCCGGACACTTCTTCCTTGTAGTTGAAGCTGCGTACCGGGTTTTCGGTGGGGTCATAGGGCACCCGCAGCAGGAAGCGCGGCGCGGTCAGGCCCAGGTAACGGGCGTCTTCGGATTCCCGCAGGGAGCGCCACTTGGCGTATTTCGGGCCTTCGAAAACGGCGCTCAGTTCCTTGATCGCCGGCAGTTCCTGGTAGGTGTCAACGCCGAAGAACGATGGAGCAACTGAAGACAGGAACGGCGCGTGGGACATGGCACCAACGGACGACACGTACTGCAGCAGTTTCATGTCCGGTGTGGACGGGCTGAAGGCGTAGTTGCCAACAATCGCGCCCACCGGCTCACCACCGAACTGACCATACTCGGCGGCATAGATGTGCTTGTAGAAGCCGGTCTGGGTCACGTCCGGGGCAAATTCGAAGTCTTCCAGCAGTTCGGTCTTGGTGGCATGCAGGATATCCACCTTGATGTTCTCGCGAAAATCGGTGCGATCCACCATCAGTTTCAGGCCGCGCCAGGAGGATTCCAGTTCCTGCAGCTTGGGTGCGTGCAGGATTTCATCCATCTGGGCGCTAATCTTGCGATCCAGCTCCACCACCATCTGGTCCACCAGGGCCTTGTTGACCGGCTGGCCTTTTTCGTCGCTCTTCAGCAGGTTGGCGATAAACGTGGCCACCCCTTTGCGGGCAACATCGTAACCTTCGTCGGCCGGCGCCATGCGGCTGTTGGCCATAACCTGGTCCAGCAAGGACCCTTGTGCTACGGATTCGGAGGCAGCAGATTGCTGCACAGCAGTATCAGACATACCACATCCCTTCAGTACGTGATTGATAATCGGTGTAGGTTACCGGGTTCCGGTGTTGCGCTCACTCGCCGCCGTCGGTGGCCAGCTCAAGTTCAGCCAGCAGTTTTTCCCGGGCGTCGTCGTTGTCCAGCAGCTCCTGCAGCTTGGAACGGAACGAAGGCACGTTGCCCAGCGGGCCCTTCAGGGCAACCAGGGCTTCGCGCAGTTCGATCAGCTTTTTCAGCTCGGGCACCTGGCGGGCGATGCTGTCCGGAGAAAAGTCGTCCAGGCCCTGGAAGTCCAGGTTCACCGGCAGGTCGTCGGCATTGTCTTCGAGCTTGTTGGAAACGGTGGTGGAGAGGGTCAGGCCCGCTTCCTTCATGACCGAACGGAAGTTGTTCTTGTCAACGGAAATGGCCTTGCGGTCTTCGATGGGGGTTTCTTCAGCATGGCCCTTGAAATCGCCAACCACGAACATCTTCAGCGGCAGCTCGGTTTCAGCCTGCTGGTCGCCGGTGGCGGGGACATACTTGATATTGATGCGCTCTTTAGGCGCGACAGAACCGTCTTTGGCAGACATGGCGTGCTCCCTGTGCAATTCATTTGCAGTGTCGTTCAATCCCTGAAGCCGGCCATCCTGGCAGGCAACGGCGCAAACTGTACACAGATGATCTGCTGTTCTCAAGCGGGCGCTGGCGAGAAATGACCTGAAATGTGCAGTCGGGCAAACTTTTGCCAGATTGCCCTGCCGCCCGCCATAACGCGCTTTCAGTCAATGACGGCGATTCACACCAGGGCTATACTCGGCCCATCCTCAGAGGAAAAAACCATTAAAACCAAGGAGCCAGACCATGAGTGACCTGAAAGCGAAATTCGATGACGCAGTAAACTACATTCAGTCCGCCGAAGGCGACTTCAAACCCTCCAACGAACTGAAGCTGGAGTTCTACGCCCTGTACAAGCAAGCCACCGAAGGCGATGTTTCCGGCAAGCGCCCGGGCATGATGGACTTTGTCGGCCGCGCCAAGTACGACGCCTGGGAAAAGGTGAAAGGCACCTCCAGCGACGAAGCCATGCAGAAGTATATCGACAAGCTGGAAGCCCTGAAGTAACCGAGGCGAGCCCTGGGCCCGGAGCCCCCTGCTCCGGGCAGACAGCCCCTTGCCCGGTGGCTGCAGGTCTTTTTTGCACCATTCAAACGTTTGTCATATGATGCGCGCACCATAACAACAACAAGCTTTCCGGAAGAGTGCGTAACATGAATATTACCCAGGCGCTGGAGCAGTCACGGCCCGGCATGGTCGACGAAGTTCAGGCGGCCATTCGCAAACACCAGCTCAATCAACGTGCCGAACAAACCTACCTGCACTGGATCAGCCGCTTTGTGCTGTTTCACGATCTGACCGACCCCGACAACCTTGCCGAAGAAGAGCAAAGGCAGTTTCTGGCGTATCTGAGTGACAAGATGCAGTTGTCCCGGGCCCGGCTGAACCAGGCTACCCAGGCACTGACATTTTTCTACCGGGATGTGCTGGGCAAACCGGTGGCGCTGGAATCGGCGGCCTGACGGCTACCGGCGCTCGGTCATGTTGAGATTGAAGGTGTCGTAGGTGCGGTTCTCCGGTGGCCGGATCACATAGTTGTTGCTGTGGGTCTGGCCGGGAATCACCTTCGGGTTGCTGAAACGGATATCCACGGGAATTTCCGAGCGGCCCAGGTCAGTCCGGTCGTCCCTGGGCTGAAACGCCAGCGGGTCCAGGTAGAAGTCATCATTTTTTCCTGCCTGCACCGGCACACCGGCTGCCGGCGCCTCCAGGCCACCCTCGATCACCGTGTTCGCCAGGGCTTCCTCTTCGATGGCCCGGAACGGGATGGTGTCAATGGTTGAACGCTGCTCAGGTTCGAAAGCAGACTCCGCGCTCTGCGCCTGCACCACAGCCGGCACCAGCACCGTAATAGCCAGCACCATACCCGCCATAAGGGGCGGCCTTAGCCACGGTTGCTCTGTGCTCTGTCTGTTGCTGCTCATGGTATCTTCCTGAATCCTGGCTATCCGGTGCGGCACATCACTGATGACGCCCTGCGCACACTTAGTCTGTTCAGTTTATCGCCAACCCCGGGAGTTTTCCGGCAAGACTGGTCAAAGTGTGACCACCTTCACGTGTCCCTGCAGGCCATTCAGCAGTTGACCCGGATCCGCCCCGGCGATATGAATGGGCAAACTCTTTCACCTGACCTTTGAAGGCCTTATGGACACCAACGTTATTACCCCGGAAGGCTATGCCGAATTGCAGCAGGAACTGGACGAACTGTGGCGCAAGGAACGCCCGGAAGTGACCAGGAAGGTACAGTGGGCGGCCAGCCTGGGCGATCGTTCAGAGAACGCGGATTACCAGTACAACAAGAAGCGATTGCGCGAAATCGACCGGCGGGTGCGATTCCTGAGAAACCGGCTGTCGAAACTGCGGGTGGTGGAGTACAGCCCGGTGCAGGAAGGCAAGGCCTTCTTTGGCGCCTGGGTAACCCTGGTGGACGAAGACGACAACGAACTCACCTTCCGGATTGTCGGGCCGGACGAGATCTACGGCAAAAACAACTACGTCTCGGTGCATGCGCCGGTGGTCAAAGCCTGCCTCGGCAAAAGCGAAGGCGACGAAATCATGGTGAGAACCCCGGAGTCGACCAAGCTGTGGGAAATCGATCGAATCTGTTACCAGCAGCCATAAAAAAACCCCGCGGGTAACGGGGTTAAGGCTAGCGCTGTGCTGGAGGGGGAGGCAGGCAACGGGTCACCCGCCTCCGCATCTACAGTACCCATTATCCTCACCTCTCATTACCTGCCTGTGGCCACGGAATTACCTTTTGGCAAGACATCACGCCCTTGGCTCCGGCCGGAAATTAGGTTGAACACTCTAGCGCCCGCCATTAGTTTGCAGGTAATTGACCCGATTTCCCTGTTAACGGAGACACACCGATGAACACCAAGAAGCTGCTGAACCTGGCACTGGAAGGCATTGATACCCTGGGCTTCCGCCTGGACGACATGGGCATTACCAGCAAACTCAACCGGCACAATATTGCCGCCTTTGTGATGGCAGAACAGAAACACCTGGAAGGGGAATGGGACAGCCTGCAGGCCAAGGTTGACCGTCGTCGCGCCCAGTTTGACCAGCTGGCACAGGCCGTCGAAAGCCGGGCTGACATTGTTATCGGGCCGGTACTCAACCGGGTAAACCGGTTCCGCGCCAGCCAGTAAGCAGTCAGGCCTTGCCGGGTTCCGCCGTTGACGTTCGTTCATCAGCGGAATCCGCTGCAGGCTCCACCGTGGTGGCCTTGATCCGCTTTCGGACGCCGGTGAAGGCCGGCATGCGCACACTGACCGTAAGCCCCGGCGGCTCCTCGCCCGGATGGGTGTCGCTGAGCAGGATCTGGCCCTGGTGAATCTCGGCCACCGCACTGACCAGGCTCAGCCCCAAACCATTACCCGGCAATGACCGGCTCTTGCCGACCCGGTAAAAACGCTGGAACACCTGGTCTTTCTCGTCGTCCGGAATGCCGATACCGGAATCCCGCACTTCAAACACCGCCGCAGCACCTTCCCGGCGGACCGCCACCACGATACCACCATGCTCGGGGGTGTACTTGATGGCGTTATCAATCAGGTTGCTGACCATCTGGAACAACAGGTCGCGATCACCTTCAATCATCACCCCGGAGGCCATCTCCTGGGTAAAGGTCTGCTCCTTGTCTTCCGCCAGGGCTTCGTAAAGCTCGCAGGCATCACTGACCAGCTCATCCAGCGACACCACCTTCATATCGGCGGAATTGCCCCGGGTTTCCAGCCGGGCAATCCGCAGCAGGGCGTTGAAAGTCGCCAGCAGTTGATCGGCTTCCGCAACCGCCCGGCCTACCTGTTCGCGGGCCTCGTCGTTATCGACGGCAATCAGGGTGTTTTCCAGCTGGTTACGCAGGCGGGTCAGCGGGGTGCGAAGGTCGTGGGCGATGCTGTCCGATACATGCCGGATACCTTCCATCAGGTACACAATCCGGTCGAGCATCTGGTTCAGGTTTTCGGCCAGCTGGTCAAAGTCGTCTTCGGTACCCCGGGTGGGTATCCGCAACGACAGGTGCCCGTTCATGATCCGTCGCGAGGTGTTGTTGATTACTTCGATGCGCCGCGTGGTACTTCGGCTCATCAGAAAACCACCCAGCAGGGCCAGGGCCAGGGTGATGCCCATGCCCCAGTTGATGGCGGTCTCGATCACCCGCTTCAGGCTGGTCAGCTCATCCACATCCCGGCCGACCAGCAGGCGCAGGCCACCCTGGACATCAAAGATACGGGCGCGGGCCAGGCGTTCCGGCCCCTGCCAGCCCACGGTCGGGTTCAGGGTAAAATTGATCCAGCCACTGTCGGAAGAACGACTGCCTTCCGGCCAGGTTTCAATATTTCCGGCCAGTTTCAGGAAGTCATCGGTGGTCAGCAGGTAGATGGACTTGGCGTTCGGATCCCGGGCGACACGCTCACGGATGATGGTAATCAGCCCGTTCACGCCACGCCCGCGATACTGTTCCGCCAGACCGGCGATTTCCGCCTCGATGGTCTCGTCGGTCTGGGCAGTCATAAAGCCGGCGGTGCGCCAGTAGATGAATGCCAGGAGCAGGAATACAGAGGTGGCAAACACCACCATATAAAGCAGTGCCAGTTGGAACGATGACGTTCTGAGCTGACTAAGCAGTTTCACGCAGCATGTATCCTGCACCCCGAACTGTCTGCAGCAAGGGTGTATCAAATTCCTTGTCGATCTTGGCGCGCAGACGGCTGATGTGCACGTCGATTACGTTGGTCTGGGGGTCAAAGTGATAGTCCCAGACTTTTTCCAGCAACATGGTCCGGGTAACCACCTGGCCCGCGTTGCGCATCAGATATTCCAGCAAGCGGAATTCCCGGGGCTGGACATCGATATTATGGCCGGCGCGCTTCACGGTTCGGGCCAGCAGGTCCATTTCCAGGTCTGCTACCTTCAGTACAGTTTCGGTTTCAGCCGCCTGCCGGTTACGGCGGATCAGCGACTCGATCCGGGCCAGTAGTTCGGTGAACGAGAACGGCTTGGTGAGGTAATCATCGCCCCCGCCACGCAGGCCTTCCACCCGGTCATCCACATCACCCAGGGCACTGAGAATCAGCACCGGGGTCTGGTTGCCGGTGGCCCGCACGGTTTTGATGATGGATAGCCCATCCATGCCCGGCAACATGCGGTCGACAATCATGATGTCGTATTCTTCACTGGCCGCCATCATCATGCCTTCCTTGCCGTCGGCCGCATGATCCACCACGAAGTCAGACTCTTTCAGCCCCTTCACCAGGTAACTTGCTACATCCTGATCGTCTTCGATTACCAGCGCTTTCACCGGTGACTCCTCCTGATAGCGGATTTGGTTGCTTACAAGGTTACGAATAACACCGGAACCCGGCCAGTTACGATCTTGTAAGAGGGTGTCGCCTATGACGACGGTCAACAACCGGGCCGGAACCAGCCCAGAGACGCCTCGGTTACAACAGAAGGCCGATACTCGGCACTGACCCAGCCAGCGTAGCCCATCCTGTCGAGGGCAGCGAAAACATTCGAAAAGTTAATCTCGCCGGTACCGGGCTCGTTCCGTCCCGGATTATCGGCAAACTGAATATGGCCAATCCAGGGCAACAGGCACTCCATGGAGCGAACCAGATCTCCCTCCATGACCTGCATGTGGTAGATGTCGTATTGCAGGCGCACGTTATCGGCATCCACCGCTTCAATCAGCTCCATCACCTTGCCGGTGGTATCCAGCAGGAAGCCGGGCATATCCACCCGGGAATTGATCGCCTCCAGGCACAGTGTCAGCCCCGCCTCGGCAAAGCGGTCCGCCGCATACTGAACATTCTCGACCAGCGTGCTCCAGGCCTCCTCCTCTGAAAACTCCGCCGGCTTGAGCCCGGCCAGGCAATTGAGCCGGGTATTACCCAGCCCCCTGGCATAGGCAATGCCCTGCTCGACACCAGCCCGGAATTCCTCAACGCGATCCGGCAAACAGGCAATTCCCCGCTCTCCCGAATGCCAGTCCCCCGGTGGCAGGTTGAACAGTACCTGGGTCAGCCCGTTCGCCTGCAACCTCTGCGCCAGCTCCTCTGCCGGCCACTCGTAGGGAAACAGGTACTCCACCGCCCTGAAACCCGAAGCTGCAGCACGCTCGAAACGCTCGAGAAACGGCACCTCGGTAAACAACATGGACAAATTCGCGGCAAAACGTGGCATCAGTGCCTCCTCAGTCCTTTGGCCCACGGCCCAGCGAGCCCAGCAAGGCCCCGTTCATATGCTCCAGCTCCAGCAACAAACCGCTGTGGTCCACATCGCTGTGGCCATTGGCCACCAGCGACAAATATTCGTTATGAGTCTGCTGCGCCAGCGGCAACGTCAGCCCCTCGGCCCGGGCCTCATCCAGGATCATACGCATATCCTTCAACTGAATCCGCGCCGGCGCCCCGGGGGCAAAGTCCCGGTCAATCATCCGTTGCCCGTGCAACTCCAGAATCCGGCTACCGGCAAAGCCGCCCAGCAACGCCTCCCGCACCGCGGCAGGATCCGCGCCACCCTTAGCCGCCAGCAACAAGGCTTCAGACACCGCACCAATGGTAATCCCCACAATCGCCTGATTCGCCAGCTTCGCCAACTGCCCGGCCCCCACCGGCCCGATCCGGGTACACTTGCCCAGCGCCCCGAACACCGGCAACGCCCGCTCAACATCCGCCTCTGAACCCCCGGCCATAATACTCAACCGAGCCTCCGCAGCCCCCACCGTACCCCCGGAAACCGGCGCATCCACAAACCCGGCCCCACGCTCCGCAGCCAGCCCCGCCAACTCACGGGCCAGCGACGGCTGCACCGAACTCATATCAACCACCAGCGCCCCGGCCCTCAATGCCCCGATCGCGCCCTGATGCACCAGCACATCCTCAACCACCTGCCCGTTCTCCAGCATAGTGATCACCACATCCGCGTCCGCCACCGCCTCAGCCGGCGTCGCCGCAATCGAGGCCTCGTTGGCAAAGGGCTCACACTTACTTGCGGTACGGTTCCACAACGTCATGGGGTAACCGGCATCCAGCAGGTTACGGGTCATCGGCGCGCCCATCAGGCCAATACCGAGAAAGGCAATTCGAAGGTTCTTTTGAGTCATCTTTGTTCTTCCTACACACACGGAGATTGACGAAGCGCTTGGGAGGGCCTTTCCAAAAATTTGCGGAGCCATGGATGGCGGAGCAGAAGCGCCACAGGGATGTGCCGCAAGGAGCGGTTTTTGGAAAGGCCCTCCCAAGCGCTTCCGCCCCCAAGTCTCAGGTAACTGTCAGTGCACGGATTATACAAACAAAAACGCCACCAACCGCGAACGGTGGTGGCGTTTTCAAACCCCAAGGGCAAATGATCAGCTTCAGGCAACCTCGGCCATCTGCAACTTGATCTTCTTCATCGCATTCTTCTCAAGCTGCCGAATCCGCTCCGCAGACACACCATACTTGTCCGCCAGCTCATGCAACGTCGACTTGCTCTCGGTCAGCCAGCGCTCGCGAAGAATATCCTGACTGCGCTCATCCAGGTTTTCCATCGCCTGCATCAACCGGCCGTTGGAGTCCTCTGACCAGTCGGCATTCTCCAGCTGCACCGCCGGATCACTGCGGCGATCTTCCAGATAATACGCCGGCGCCTGGTAGGCACTGTCTTCATCGTCATCCATCGGACCGTCGAACGCGGTATCCTGGGATGCCAGACGACCTTCCATCTCGCGCACCACCCTGGGCTCTACCCCCAGGTCCTTCGCGACCGCCTGAAGCTCATCGTGGTTCAGCCACGCCAGCTTCTTCTTCTGGCTGCGCAGATTGAAGAACAGCTTGCGCTGGGCCTTGGTGGTGGCCACCTTCACAATGCGCCAGTTGCGCAGAATGAACTCGTGGATCTCTGCCTTGATCCAGTGCACCGCGAACGACACCAGCCGCACGCCATACTCCGGGTTGAAGCGCTTGACCGCCTTCATCAGGCCCACGTTACCTTCCTGGATCAGGTCAGCCTGAGCCAGGCCATAGCCTGAATAACTGCGGGCGATGTGAATCACAAAGCGCAGGTGGGAGAGCACCAGATGACGGGCGGCTTCCACGTCGCCATGATAGTGAAGCCGTTCTGCCAGCTCCCGCTCCTCGTCAACTGAGAGAACCGGAATGCGACTCGCAGCCTGAATGTAAGACTCGAGATTCGCGCCCGGAACCAGTCTGTCAACCAGCTGTAAACTCGTACCCATGCAATAACCTCCGAACCTGACAGCCGTTAAATATAACAACTGAAACTTTGACCGCCAAGCACCTGATTAGTTCCCGAACTTCCCAGTAACACGTTAAAAATCATACATCTGGGGAATTCCTGAATGCCATTCCAGCGTCGATAACCGGTAACCAAGCTACGCTGGAACAAGCTGTATTTTCAATACGGTTTTCCCGCTATCCGGATCACCCTCCGGCAATATCGCCCGGTTCTATGTCATCCAGATGACGCTTCACTGCCACCCAGGCGCCAAGCCAGCCTAACACCATGGCTGTGATAATCAATGCCAGGGCGCCATCAAAGCCCGGGCCGTGAATCACAAACTCGCTCTGGTAAAGGCTCGCTAGCCGCTCGATGGGGCCGTTCAGCCACCATAGCGAAACCTGGATCAACACCCAGGCGACCACGCCGCCGCCCAAACCGAACCAGGCGCCAGTATAAAGAAAGGGCCGGCGTACGAAGGCATCGGTGCCTCCCACCAGCTTGGCCACGAGGATTTCATCCCGGCGGTTCTCGATGGAAAGCCGCACCGTGTTACCGATCACCAGGATCACCGCCGCACCCAGCAACAGCGCCAACGCCCAGACGGCCCTCGCCAGGATATCGGTAATGGCATTGAGCCGTTGCAGCCAGCCCAGATCTACCTGGACCCGCTCGACGGCATCCATGCCTTCCATAAAGGTCACCAGGGCCTGCACGCCGTCGGCAGAGCGGGCACTGTCTTCCGGCGTTACCAGCAGGGTGTGAGGCAACGGGTTGTCGTCCAGGAAATCCAGGGCATCATCCAGCCCGGACGACACCCGGAATTCAGCCAGGGCCTGGTCCCTGTCTACCATCTCTACCGACAACACCCGGCCATCACCGTCAATCGCGGAAGCCAGCTCCCGGGCCTGCTCCACCGGCACATCCAGTGACAGGTAGGCGGTAATCCGGGCACTGTTTTCCCAGCCGGCACTCACGCCCTGCAAACTACCCAGCAACAGCAACAGCGCCACCGGCAAAGCCAGGGCCACACCCATCACCATCCAGGTCATCATGCTGGCCACCGGACTGCGCCACAGCCGCTGGGCGGAATCTTTCGCCACCTTGCGGTGATGGTCCAGATAACTCCGGGCCTGGTTCGAGGCCGGTGAGCGGCCGCGGTTGGCGCCCCGGCGCTTCTCTGGCTTCTGGCGTGAGTCAGTAACCACTTACACCTCCGCTCAGGGGTGCATCTGCGCCGACAATCATCCGGCCATGGTCCAGGGTCAGCCGGCGCTTGTTCATCTGGTCGATCAGGGCAATATCGTGGGTAGCAATCAGCACCGTAACGCCCACCTGACTGAACTCGGTGAACAGGTGCATGATGTCTGCCGACAGCTCCGGGTCCAGGTTACCAGTGGGCTCATCCGCCAGCAGCACCGGCGGCTTGTTCACCACGGCGCGGGCAATGCCCACCCGTTGCTGCTCACCGCCCGACAGCTGCATGGGGTTCATCTTTTCCTTGTTCAGCAGGCCCACCTTGTCCAGGGCCGCCCGCACCCGCCGGCCGATGTCATCCGGCGACGCACCCATCACTTCCAGCGGCATGGCTACGTTGTCGAACACCGTGCGATCAAACAGCAGCTGGTGGTTCTGGAACACCACGCCAATGTGCCGGCGAATGTAGGGAATCTGCCGCCGGGGCAGGCTGTTGAGCTTCTGGCCGCCCACGATCACCTCACCGGCGGTGGGACGCTCCATCACCATGATCAGCTTCAGCAAGGTACTCTTGCCGGCACCGGAGTGGCCGGTCAGAAAGGCCAGCTCGCCCCGGTCCAGGTGGAAATTCACCTGGCGCAGGGCGGTGTGGTCGCTGTCATAGCGCTTGGTTACCTGACGAAACTCGATCATCGGGGGCTTGGGCTCCGTGGCCGGTACTTCAGTCGTCGAACAGGGCGTCTACAAAGGTTTCTGCATCAAAGCTGCGCAGGTCTTCCGCCTGCTCGCCGACACCGATAAACCGGATAGGCAGCTGCAACTGGCGGGCAATGGCGAAAACGATACCACCCTTCGCCGTGCCGTCGAGCTTGGTCAGGGTAATGCCAGACACGCCCACCGCCTGCTGGAACACCTGGGCCTGGCTCAGGGCATTCTGCCCGGTGCCGGCATCCAGCACCAGCATCACTTCGTGGGGCGCGGAATCGTCCAGTTTTTTCATTACCCGGACCACCTTCTCCAGCTCGTGCATCAGGTTGTCCTTGTTCTGCAACCGGCCGGCAGTATCGGCGATCACGATATCGGTACCCCGGGACTGGGCAGACTGGATGGCATCGAAAATCACCGAGGCACTGTCGGCACCCGTGTGCTGGGCAATAACCGGCACATTGTTGCGCTCGCCCCATACCTGCAGCTGCTCCACCGCCGCGGCCCGGAAGGTGTCGCCAGCCGCCAGCATCACCGACTTACCTTCCGCCTGGAATTTCTTGGTGAGTTTGCCGATGGTGGTGGTCTTGCCAACACCGTTCACGCCCACCATCAGGATCACGTAGGGCTGTTTTCCGGTATCGATTTCCAGCGGCCTGGTCACATCCTTGAGCAGGCCATGGAGCTCTTCCCTCAGGGCCTTGCGCAGGGCTTCGCCGTCTTTAAGCTGGTTGCGTTCCAGCTTGTCGGTCAGGGATTCGATGATTTCCGAAGTGGCCGTTACCCCCACGTCCGCCATCAGCAGGGTGGTTTCGATTTCCTCCAGCAGGTCTTCATCGATCTTCTTGCCAACGGTGAACAGGTCCGCCAGGCCGCCGGTCAGGCTGGCGCGGGTCTTGCCAAGGCCCTTCTTGATCCGCTCGAAGACACTGATCTGAGGCTCTGGCTCTGGCTCTGGCTCTGGCTCTGGCTCTGGCTCTGGCTCTGGCTCTGGCTCTGGCTCTGGCTCTGGCTCTGGCTCTGGCTCTGGCTCTGGCTCTGGAGCAGGCTCGACGGCCGGGGCAGCTTCTTCTACCGGTGCCGGCTCGGCAGGCACTTCCGGCAGTGCCTCCGGTATGGCCTCAGCCACGGGAACTTCCGGCGCTTGCTCAGGCTGTACTTTCGGTTCAGGTGCTTGCTCCGGGGCAACCGGTGCCGGGCCCTTGGCCACCTCCGGCTTGCGCTGGGCCACCTTCTCCGGGCGCGGGGCGCGCTTGCGGTTGCCGGCGATATCCAGCACAAAGAACAGGACAAGAAGGGCCAGGAGGCCGATTGAAATCCACTCTGCCGTCATAGTCTTACCATCTGTCTGAAAATGGGCGGGCGAAAAGAAAGCCGGTATTCTAGCAGACTGCCGGCACTAAGTGATGGGGGCTCCGATTATCCCCCGCTCCGGGCTTTCCGGTAACATATCGGCCCGAACCTGATCACCGTTTCACTCACCGGAGCAGCTCCATGGCCAAGCGCAGACCCCCTCAACGCAAACCCGCCCCGGGCGCCGCCAGCGGACAGGGCGAGTTGCGCATTATCGGTGGCGACTGGCGCAGCCGTAAGCTCCGCTTCCCGGATGCCGGCGGCGTGCGCCCCAGCCCGGCCCGAACCCGCGAAACCCTGTTCAACTGGCTGAATTTCCAGCTGGCCGGCAGCGATTGCCTGGACCTGTTCGCCGGCTCTGGCGCGCTGGGCCTGGAAGCCTTGTCCCGGGGTGCCGCAAAGGCAACCCTGGTGGACCATACCCCGGCACTGGCTACAGCCCTGCGGGATAACCTGCGGCTGTTGAAATCCGAAAACGGCGAAGTGGTCTGCCAGGACGTGGAAGGTTACCTGCGCAGCCCGAACCGACCGCCGTTCGACATTATCTTCATGGACCCCCCCTTCCGGCAGGGCTGGCTGGCGCGACTGCTGCCGCTGATCGCCGCCGGCCCCTGGGTGAAACCGGGTAGCTGGGTGTATGTAGAACACGAAAGTGAACTGACCGGGCTATCGGTACCCGAAGGCTGGCAGTTGCACCGCCAGAAAACCGCCGGCCAGGTAACCTACAACCTATACCGGGTGGCGCCGGAAGCCGACCAGGACTAACTGGTCAGCTACAAAAAAGCCGGAAGGGGGGGGGAATCCCGTCCGGCTTTTTGCATCTGCGGCCAATCAGGCCATCGGGCGCAGTGAATAGGCCCGCAGGTGCGCCGCAAACTCTTCCAGGTAACGGACACCGCTGGTTTCCGCTTCCTTGCACCAGTCCATCAGCGCCTGCAGCTTGTCCTGGGGCTTGAGGCCCCGCTGGCGCCACAGGGCCTGGAGCTCGTGGCTCTTGTCGTAGATCAGTTTGAGCATTTCATGGCGTTCGAGCACTGAATCCAGGGTTTCTTTCTCGCGGGGATGGATCAGCGACACCTCCCGGGACAGCAAGCGCTTGAGCTTGCGGTAGCGGGGGCGGATTTCGTCGTCCATCAGGGACTTCTGCTGGCGCAGTACCGGCTCCATCACCCGCTTGCGATACTGGCGCATGATATCGAACCGGCTGTTGGTAATGGCCTGCACGGTTTCCACATCCATTTCCTTCTTGCCCGGCACATAGTGGGCAATGGGCCGGTAGCCCTTGGGCTTTGCCAGGCCGAACAGCTGGAACAGGCGGATGTAACCCCAGCCAATGTCGATCTCATACCAGCGACGGGACAGCTTGGCGGAATTCGGATAGGTGTGGTGGTTGTTATGCAGTTCTTCACCGCCAATCAGGATACCCCAGGGGGAGATATTGCGGGCGTTGTCGGCACACTCGAAGTTGCGGTAACCCATGTAGTGGCCGATACCGTTAACCACACCGGCGGCCCAGAGCGGAATCCACATCATCTGCACGGCCCAGATCCAGATACCGTTAACCCCGAACAGCAGCAGGTTGATGACGGCCAGCAGGGCAATACCACCCATTTTATAGGGGGTGTAGACCTTGCGTTCGATCCAGTCTTCCGGGGTACGCTGGCCGTAACGCTCCAGGTTTTCCGGGGTTGCCGACTGGGCGTAGAGCTCCGCACCTTCAAACAGAACCTTGCGAATACCCAGAACCACCGGGCTGTGAGGGTCTTCCTCGGTCTCGCACTTGGCGTGGTGCTTGCGATGGATAGCAGTCCATTCCTTGGTATTCTGGGCCGTGGTCAGCCACAACCAGAAACGGAAAAAATGCTTGAGCACCGGATGCAGGTCCAGCGCATTGTGGGCCGAGTGGCGGTGCAGATACAGGGTTACACTGACGATGGTGATGTGCGTCATCACCAGGGTAACAGCGATCAGCTGCCACGCGGAGAGGTCCAGGAGACCGTTAAACCACATAAAATATCCTCAAAAATCAATCAACTTCGACAAGGCGATACTGCGGAGGTTTTCGCTGGTACTCGAAGGGGAAGTTACCTCGTCACTTTAGCGTACACTTGTACGCAACAACAACCGGGTTTGGCGCCATTTTTTGTTACTGATTACACTTGGCGGCCGAGAAACCTGTTATCCGCGGAGGCCCCGTGCCTGAGTTACCGGAAGTTGAAACCACCCGCCAGGGCATTGCACCCCATTGTGAAGGCCAGACTGTGACCGGGGTATTAATCCGCAACCCCAGCCTGCGCTGGCCCGTACCGGATGACCTGCCCGAGAAACTGCTGAACCAGGTTATCCGGGCAGTGGACCGCCGGGCCAAGTACCTGTTCCTGCACCTGGATGCCGGCACCGTGATTGTCCACCTGGGTATGTCCGGCAGCCTGCGGGTGATTACCGACGACAGCCCCGCCGCCACCCACGACCACGTGGAGATTGCCCTGGGCAACGGCCGCACCCTGCGCTTCAACGACCCCCGCCGCTTCGGCTGCTGGCTCTGGGCCGATGACTGCTCCGAACACCCGCTGATCCGGGACCTGGGGCCGGAGCCGCTGTCAGATACATTCAACGGACCCTGGTTGTTCCGGCTGTCCCGCGGCAAGCAAACGCCCATCAAGTCTTTCATTATGGATAACCACATTGTGGTCGGCGTGGGCAATATCTACGCCAATGAAGCCCTGTTCAAAGCCGGCATCCACCCGAAACGGAAAGCCGGCCGTATCTCCCTGGACCGCTACCACAAACTGGCTGAAGCCATTCGTGAAACCCTGAGCGCAGCCATTCTGATGGGCGGCACCACCCTGCGCGACTTCGTGAACAGCGACGGCAAACCGGGCTACTTTGCCCAGTCCCTGCTGGTGTACGGTCGCGGCGGCACCCCCTGCCCCGAATGTGCCACCACCCTGAAAGAGATCCGCATGAACAACCGCAGCACTGTCTATTGCCCCCGCTGCCAGCGCTAGCCAACCGCCAGAGTTGCCAACCGGATATCGAAAAATCGTTTGAAATTGAGGCAATATGATTCATAGTTAACAGAGTATTAACAGGAGAGAATAACGATGACCCGCAAGATTTCCCGCACCCTGATGGCCACGGTTGCAGCCTGTCTGCTCGCCTTTTCTTCTCTGGGCCATGCCAGGGCGATTGACGAAAGCCCGTCGGCGCTGGCCATGACCACCGACGCCGTGCTTCTGCGCCCGGTTCTGCTGGCCACCACCATCGTGGGCAGCGCGGTGTATCTGGTCTCTCTGCCGTTCTCTGCCCTGGGCGGTAATGCCGGTGAAGCTGGCGAAGTCCTGGTTGTCGGCCCGGCCAAGGCCACCTTTGTACGCTGCCTGGGCTGCTCCCGCAGTGGCCGCAAGGCGGAAACCGTGGAGCAGTCCGAAGACTGATCCCGGGCATTCGTCCGTAGAATCCCGGCTTGCCAGAGGCCGGAAACTGAGGCAGCCTGAAGCAAATTCTTCAGGCTGTTTTTGTTTATGGTGGATTGGTCAACCCTCGATACCGTGTTCCTGGATATGGACGGAACACTGCTGGATCTGCACTTCGACTCGCACTTCTGGCTCGAACACCTGCCCCGGCGCTATGCCGAACAATACGACCTGCACCCGCAACAGGCCAAAGACCAGCTGCTGGCCATGATCATGGCCGAGCGCGGTTCCCTCAACTGGTATTGCACCGACTACTGGAGCGAACGGCTGTCGGTTGATATCAACCAGCTGAAATCGGAGGTCAGTGACCGCATCGGCTACCGTCCCCACGTGCCGGATTTTCTCGCCTCCCTGCGCAAGGCCGGCCTGCACTCGGTGATCGTTACCAACTGCCACCCGGACCCCCTGGCACTGAAACTCAGCCGCACCGGACTGGACCGCCACGTGGATGCCATCGTATCCAGCCATGAACTGGGCAAACCCAAGGAAGACCGGGCGTTCTGGAGCGACCTGGCCAGGCGGATTCCCTACCGCCAGGAGCGCACCCTGATGGTGGACGACAGCTTCCCGGTACTGGAAAGTGCCCGGGATGCCGGTATCGGCCAGTGCCTCGCGATCCTGGCACCGGACAGCACCCAGGCCCCGGCGACCGGGCACCCGGAAATACCGGGCATTCGTCACTTCGACGAGGTCCTGCCAACGCTGCAAGCCCGCCCGCCACTGCCATCGCAATGACAGGCCGGTTATAATCCGCACAGTTATCCATAGGTCAGGACAACCTGGCCTGCCAGGTGGGGAGATATGGCAGCAACAAACACCGACGACCCGAAAGTAAGGCTCGACAAGTGGCTCTGGGCCGCGCGCTTCTACAAAACCCGCGCGCTGGCAAAGGAAGCCATTGAGGGCGGCAAGGTGCACTACAACAGCCAGCGCACCAAGCCCGGCAAGATCGTGGAAACCGGCGCCAGGGTCTCCCTGCGTCTGGGCTGGCAGGAAAAAATTGTGGTGGTGGACGACATCAGTGACCGGCGCCGGGGCGCACCGGAAGCGCAGAAGCTGTACCACGAAACCGACGACAGCGTAAAAAAACGCGAAGACCTGGCCTGGCAGCGTAAGACCATGCAGGCCGCCCAGCTGCCACCGGCCCGGCGCCCGAGCAAGAAAGACCGCCGGGATATCCAGCGTTTCCGGGACCAGAACGGCCTTTAGAACCGGCTCGCCCAGCCTGGTTTCAGGCATTGCACCGCAACTTACATCCTTACAGGCATCACCAGTGAATCAACAGACAGTTTCAGGAGACATCATGGCTTCCCAGGATCAGTTCCAGCGTTTTATCTTCGAGCACAGCCAGGTGCGGGGAGCCTGGGTACAACTGGGCGACAGCTTCCGTGAAATCATCAACCAGGCCCCGTACCCGGATTCCGTACGCCAGCTGCTGGGCGAATCCCTGGTAGCCAGCGTATTAATGAGCAGCACCCTGAAGTTCGAGGGCACCCTGTCACTGCAGGCAGCCGGTGAAGGCGCTCTGCGCACACTGATGGCCGAATGCAGCCACGACCGCAAGATCCGCGGCCTGGCCCGCTTTGACGAACAGGCCATGAGCGGCGAGACCCTGCACGAGCTGCTGGGCCAGAGCCGGATGGCGATTACCATTACCCCGGAAAAGGGCCAGCGCTACCAGGGCGTGGTGCCACGGGAAGCAGACAACCTGGCCGGCTGTCTGGAAGAATACTTCGAGCGCTCCGAGCAGATTGCCACCAGCCTGTTCCTGTTTGCCGATGGCGATACCGCTGCCGGCCTGCTACTGCAGCGCCTTCCCGGCCACACCGAGGAAGACGATGACCTGTGGAACCGGGTAAACCACCTGGCGCGTACCGTAGAAGCGGAAGAGCTGCTGAAACTGGACAGTGAAACCCTGCTGCACCGCCTGTTCCACGAGGAAACCGTGCGCCTGTACGAGCCGGAGCCGGTGGAATTCCGTTGCAGTTGTTCCCGCGAACGTACCCTGGCGGCGCTCGAATCGATCGGCAAGGAAGAGTGCTACAGCATTCTGGACGAACAGGGCAGCATCGACATGGACTGCCAGTTCTGTCACGCAAACTATCGCTTCAATAGAAATGACATTGATCACCTTTTCACCGGTCATACGCTACACTGACTGCTCTTTAACATTGCCCGAAAGCCGCCAGTGGCGCGGTTTTCAGGGCAGTCGTTTTTTATCGGCGTCTCTGGCATAATAGCGCGCCTGAATTGACCCGATTGTTCAGAATTCCGCCAGTGTTCGGGGGCAAGGACTGGGCAATCACGAAGACATCCCGAGGGCGAGGTCGAAGTGAGCAACACTTATAGTGATCTGAGTACAGCAAGACTGGTTGAAGTAGCACTGGCACGGCAGGAAGGCCAGCTTGCGGCAAACGGTTCCCTGGTGGTTACCACCGGCGAGCGCACCGGCCGGTCTCCCATGGACCGTTTTATCGTTGAGGAGCCCAGCACCTCAGACGACATCCACTGGGGCCCGATCAACCGCCCGTTCGACGCCGACAAGTTCGACGCCCTGTGGGACCGTGTTGAAGCCTACATCGCTGAAAAAGACCAGTTTGTCTCTCACGTACACGTTGGCTCTGACCCCGAGCACTACCTGCCGGTGAAAATGACCACCGAAACCGCCTGGCAGAACCTGTTCGGCCGTAACCTGTTCATCCGCCCGGACGCCTACAACCCGGCCGACAAGCAGGAATGGCAGATCCTCAACGCCGCCAACTTCGAGTGCGTGCCCGAGCGTGACGGCACCAACTCCAACGGCTGCGTTATCCTCAACTTTGCCAAGCGCAAGGTCCTGCTGGCCGGTATGCACTACGCCGGTGAGATGAAGAAAGCCATGTTCTCTGTGCAGAACTTCCTGCTGCCGGAGAAAGACGTACTGCCGATGCACTGCTCCGCCAACGTGAGCGAAACCGGCGAAACCTGCCTGTTCTTCGGCCTGTCCGGCACCGGCAAGACCACCCTGTCTGCCGATCCGCACCGCTACCTGATTGGTGATGACGAGCACGGCTGGGGCCCCGGCACTGTCTTCAACATCGAAGGCGGTTGCTACGCCAAGTGCATCGACCTGAGCCAGAAGAACGAGCCGATCATCTGGGACGCCATCCGTTTCGGCGCCATCGTCGAGAACGTGATGATCGACCCGGAAACCCGCGAGCCGGATTACACCGACGTTTCCCTGACCGAAAACTCCCGCTGTGCCTACCCGCTGGAGCACGTCGAGAAGCGCGTGATCGAGAACCGTGCCGGTGAACCGTCGCACATCATCTTCCTGACCTGCGACATGACCGGCGTTCTGCCTCCGGTATCGGTACTGAGCCGCGAAGCCGCTGCGTACCACTTCCTGAGTGGTTACACCGCGCTGGTGGGCTCCACCGAAATGGGCTCTTCCTCCAAGCTCAAGTCCACCTTCTCTACCTGCTTCGGCGCACCCTTCTTCCCGCGCCCGGCCGGCGTTTACGCCGAGCTGCTGATGAAGCGTATTGACGAGTTCGGCAGCAAGGTATTCCTGGTCAACACCGGCTGGACCGGCGGTCCTTACGGTGAAGGCAAGCGCTTCAGCATCCCGACCACCCGTGCCATCATCGCTGCCATCCAGAACGGCGACCTGGACGACGTGGAAACCGAGCACCTGGACGACCTGAACCTGGACGTGCCCAGGCACATCCCGGGTGTCGAGACCGAACTGCTGAACCCGCGCAATACCTGGACCAGCCCGGAGTACTACGACGGCAAGGCCCAGGAGCTGATTGGCCAGTTCGTAGAGAACTTCAAGAAGTTCGACGTGGCAGACACCATCGTCGAAGCCGGCCCGAAACTCGCCTGAGTTTCACCGGTCTGAAAAAAAGCGCCCTGCGAAAGCACGGCGCTTTTTTTGTATCGGTGGCTTTTGAGCGAGGCCGCCGGAAGCGGCCTCCATGCTCAGTTTGCGTAGAACAGCAGCGGCACAAACGCCACCAGTACCAGCGAGATCCCCATGGCAATCAGCGGCATGATGATGCGTTCATGGCGCTGGTAGAAAGTACCGCCTTCCTGCTGCGCCGCCAGCACTTCCGCTTCGCCCACCACCTGCCGGGTGAGCAGGTGGTTCAGGGCCACCGGCGGGCTAAGGTAGCCCAGCTCGAACGCCACCAGGGTCACCATCCAGAAGTGCACCGGATGAATACCGCTGGAGTAGGCAATGGTTGCCACTGTGGCGGTCACCAGGATCACGGCACCGAAGGCATCCATGATCATGCCCAGAATCACCAGAATCACCACCATCAGCAACATCGCAGACCAGGCACTGTCGAACGCCTGCGGGAAGGCTTCCATGATGTGGGAGCGTTCGATCACCCCGCCAATACTCACGGACAGCCCCAGCAACAACAGCAGGGCACCGATCTCGGCGGTGGTGTCGTTGGTGGCTCCCCGAATGCTGGTTTCCAGGCCCTGGTAATCCGTGTCGCCGGCTGTATCGTCCTGCCGGCGTTTGCGACTGAAGTGCTCGTACACCAGGATGGCCAGCATGATCACCGGCAGCAGGCGTGGTGCGGAGAATTCATCCATCTTCACATCCAGCGCCAGGCGATAGAACAGCACCACGGCAATGATCACCAGCACATAGGGTACCAGCGGCCGCAAGGCCAGCACCGAGGCCGGCATGGCATCGGTCACCGGGGCCAGGTTGAACTGGCTCTGGCGGTTCACCGTAACCGCCACCAGGCTGAACATGGTCGCCGTCAGCACAAACACCCAGATGCCCCAGCCGAAGAGTTCGTCGGTGGTCACTTCCCGGTTCAGGTAGGCAATCACCACCACCAGCAGGCACGGGCGCAGCACCACACCCAGGGAGCCGGACATCGCCGTGGCTGCCAGCGCCAGGTGGCGCCGGGCACCGGCCGCCCGCAGCTCGCTGTAGATCACCGCACCGGCGGCGATCACGAAAATGCCCGAGGCACCGGTATAGGCCGTGGGCACTGCTGCCACCAGCACGGCAACGACGGCCAGCAGCTCCGGCGGCATGCGCCAGGGCCGGAACACGTTGAACACCAGTGTCGCCAGCCGGGTCTGCTTGAGCATCATGCCCACCCAAACGTACAACCCCACGTTCAGGAACATGTCGGCCAACTCCATCATCTTGCCCAGGTAAATACCGATGCCCGAGGAGTGGCCAATCATCGCGAAATAAGTGCCGGAAATCAGGCACATCACTGTGTAGAGCGGTACCGACAGGAAGGCCTGGCCCAGGCTGCCGCCGGCAGACAGGCCATCCGGCACCCGGAACAGACGGTACAGGCTGGCCAGGGTGAGACCGCCAAAGCCGATGATCCAGAAGTTGTGCAGCAACAACTCCTCGCCCGACACTGCGGTACTGCTGGCCAGGGTGGATTGCCGGAAAATCAGGCTGGAACCCAGCAACATGGCATTGGCGATGGTTTGCAGGGTCAGGGAGACGGTGTAGTCGAGGCGGGTTTCCATGGCCCGCATGGCAATATGGTGGCGGGTCAGGGTTGCGGTGACGGCACAGAGCATCACCAGGATCACCAGTATGTAGCGCTGGGCACTGAGCCCGAAGGCAATCAGGTCGGCCACGAACAGCTCAACGGCGCGGTAGGCCTTTACCCCGGCAGTCAGCTGGCCCTGCAAGGACTCATAGCTGGCGTGGGCCGAGCGGCAATCCGCTACCGAACGCTCAATCGCCAGGCGCACATCGGCCGGGTCTTTTTCTACGGTGCCCAGCAGGGCGGCCATGGGATCATCCGCCGGGGCTTCCCTGGCCATTTCCTCGGCCACCGCGGCCTCGATATCCCGGTTGGCATCACACTCCGGCTTGGCCGGATCCAGCCGGAGCTTGTAGTAGCCGCTCCAGAGCTGCTCCCCGCCCCGGAGCATCTGGTTGTGAATATCACTGCTGGTGGAGAACAGCACCACTGCCAGCAGCAACAGGCAAGCCGGCAAGGAGGAAAACCATTCCAGCCCGGTACGACGAAAACCACTCGGGGCCATAACTACCTACTCCGGGAATTGGGGGTTACAACAGATCATCCAGATCCATGGTTTCGGTCGGCGCCTGCTGGTCATCCCAGAAGCTGCCGAACTGCCCCATCGGGGTACGATGACCGGTATTTTCTACCCAGAGCCGGTCAGACATAGCCACCAGCATGTTGGTGGCCATGGCATCGACAAAGCGCCACTCTTCGTTGGCGTCGTCGTTTTTCAGGGACTCGGCGTGGTCACGGATAACCGCCTTCACCAGGGCTTCGTCGCCCTTGTTGCCCGCGGCAATGGCCTGGAACACGTGGCCAAGGCGCACACCGGCCTGCTTGCCCTGTTCGCTGGCAATGGCCAGGCGCTCCAGCGGAACTTCACCCTCGGGCCTGGTCCCGGGAATCATGGCCCAGACAGTTGCCCTCAGGCCCATGGGGGCACCCCACCACTTCTTGTTATCCAGGCACTGGGTAGCCCGCCCCACCACAGAGCCGGTGTTGAAGGGCACGCCGATGGAAGAGGTAGCCTGGATCTGGGCATTCAGGGCCTGCAGTCCGGACAGCAAGCCAGCCATGTAGATGAATTCGTCCATGTCATCGTCAAAATCCGGGCACTCGGTTTCTTCCGGGTTTCCATAGTAGGCGTTGTGGTGCTGCCAGGCCCGGTGATAGCGCTTGGCCGCGAGGGTATGGGCGCGCTTCTGGCGGATAAAGGCATCTTCAGCGGCCGTTCCATCCATGCCGTACATGGCGGCAAGGCCTGCCAGCTCATGTTCCATGGCCTGCTCTTCGGCGCAGCTGCCGGACGACAGATACAGCATCACCGCCAGCTGGTCCGGCTCGCTGGTCACCCGGCCGAACGACATCAGCAACGGCGCCGTGGCCTCGCTCATGGCACAGCCCATGGCCAGGTCTTCAGATTCCATCAGGTAGGGCACGGTGTGGTTCCGGGAAAATCCCTGCATTACATCGCCGGTGGTCTTGTAGATCATGTGGTTCACCACGCCACAGCCACTCAGGGCGACGCTGGCCGCAACCGCTGCAGCAAAGCCGCGCAGGCGTTTGCCACAGGCCAGGGAGATCCGGAAGTCTTTCATAACATTCGTGTCCTTTTTTATTTTTTCGAACATATCGTTACACGCCGGGGTTTGCACATTGGCCCCGAAGCCACTATAGATTGCTTCAACCGCCGGCACGGTCGGCGGTCTGGAGCAAAAAACAACAAACAGAACCAAGAACAGGAGTTTTCGATGCGTAAACCTGAACTAGCTGCCGCGATTGCCGACCAGACCGGCCTTACCCGCGAAAAAGCCAGCGACGTTATCAGTGCCTTTACCAACCAGATTTCCGCCGCCACAGCCAAGGGTGATGACGTTACCCTGATCGGCTTCGGCACTTTCAATGTCCGCAAGCGGGAAGCCCGCACCGGCCGCAACCCGCAGACCGGAGCCAGCATTGAAATTCCGGCCAGCAAGACCGTTGGCTTCAAGGCCGGCAAAGCCCTGAAAGACGCCATCCGCTGACCGGCAAGGCCCGCAGCTATGCGGGCCTGTTACCTTCCCTGCCCTGGCTGATCAGGACGCACATTCCGAACGGGCACCGTCTACCCGGCACCGGATCGCCTTCATCAACTTGATCGCACGCTCGTCATACACTCCGTCTTCCAGCAGCGATAAGCGAACCTGGCGCAGCATCTTGTCGTACTCGGCTACGTCTTTTGCCGGCGGGTGCATCCATACGTTATCCGGAATACCGGACTCGGCTTCGGCGATGATCGCGTAGGCTTCATCCAGCCGCTTGATGGCCTGGTCCCGCACCATCTGGCCCGCTTCATCCGGGAACCGGTCCCGGTGGATGATCACCTGGAAGTTCATATACGCCAGCGCATACTTGAACACGCCGCCCTTTTCACCCACGCCCTTGTACAGTTCCAGGGGCTGGTAAGCCACGGCCGGGGCATAGGCCAGGTCGACGCTGCCGTTATTGAATTTGCCGGCAAAGTTGGCGGAGTTCGAGCCCACCACGGAAGCACCTACGTGGCGCACCATGCGCACAGACGCGGAGTCATAGTCCAGGGTGGCGATGCGCTTGCCCTGCAGCTTCTCTACCGAATCGACGTTGCGGTCACGGGTGTGCAGGTAAATGGCACCACCGGGGAACACGCCGGCCACTTCGTAGGGACCATCAATCAGGAAGGGGCGCGCCTTGGGCTGGCTCAGGGTGTTGTACAGCAGGCGCATTTCCTCTTCGCCCGGCACGGCACCCATAGCTTCAAGGCTGCCGGTGAACTTGTTGAACTCCCGGGCGCGGGTGCCGGTGAGCAGCACGGCATCGCACTGGCCGGCTTTGAAATCCTCGGCCGCTACCTTTTCGTCGGTGTAGGCGCTCAGGTCAAGCTTGATGCCCTGTTGCAGGGCAACCGGCTGAAACTCCTTGGTAATGGCAAACAGGGGGCCATTGGCACCCACCGGGTCAAACACACAGAAGCTGCGTTCGATAATCTCGGACTGGGCATGGGCAAGGGCGGGCACAACAAGGCTGGCGCTCAGGGCAGCAGCCGCCATCACCCGGCGGGAAAGACTGGATAACTTCACGGGTTCACTCCTGATTATTATTCTCTGGCGCGCGCTGCAGTCAGGCAGCCGCAGCTCGTGTCCTGGGACAACCATAAGGGGTCAGCCCATAGGATACGTTGGCTCGGGTGCCTGTTATCAAGGGTTTTTCAGCAACAGGAAGGATTCTGTGACAGTGTCGACAGAGGCCGGACAACCTCTGCCGCACTTTCAGGACAGGCGGGTCAGGCCGGGTCGGCCCAGACTGTTCTACCGGCCACCAGCGTGAGCCGGACCCGGCCAGGCACTTCGCGGTCCAGTACCGGCGCGTGCCGGCCGGCGGAGACCAGGGTCTGCACTGACGGCTGCCAGGACTGCTCCGGCGCGAACACGCACAGGTCTGCCGCCTCGCCTTCGGCCAGCCGCGCGTTTCGACCCAGCACCGAGGCCGGTCCGGCGGTCAGCGCGCTCAGCAGCCGGGCGCGCTCCAGCTCACCCCGGGCGACCAGTTCCAGGCCCAGCGACAGCACGCTTTCGATGCTGGACAGTCCCGGCTCGGTAGCCGGCAGCGGTGCCTGCTTGGCAGCGCTGTCGTGGGGCTGGTGCTGGCTGACAATGGCATCGATCACACCATCCCGAACACCGGCCACCAGCGCCTGCCGGTCGGCTTCGGAGCGCAGCGGCGGGCGCACGTGGAAACGGCTGTCAAAACCGGCCAGGGCCTCTTCAGTGAAACTCAGCTGATGCATGGCCACGTCGGCCGTGACCTGAATCCCGCGCTTGCGGGCATCCGCCAGCATTTGCACACTCCGGCCCGAGGACAGCTGGCCCAGGTGCAGTTTCACACCGGTTTCTTCCGCCAGCAGCAGCATTTCCATCACCGCCGCGGTTTCCGCCACTTCCGGAATACCCAACAGACCCAGGCGGGTAGCCACCTGGCCATCGTGGGAATAACCGTCAGCCGCCAGGGCCTGGTTTTCCGGGCTGAACATCACGGTCAGGCCGAAGGTCTGGGCATAGGCCATACAACGGCGCAGGATCCGGGCATTACGCACACCCCGGGAACCATTGCCCACCGCCACACAACCGGCATTCTTCAGGCCCGCCATATCGCTCAGCATTTCACCGTCCAGGCCCCGGGTGATGGCGCCCACCGGCAATACCCGGACCGAGCCGCGGGAGTCTGCGCCTTCGCGGATCAGGTGGGTTACCGCACTGGAGTCGTTAACCGGCGAGGTTTCCGGCGAGGCACACACGGTAGTGAAGCCACCATGGGCCGCAGCCCGGGTTTCCGAGGCGATATTGCCCTTCTGGCCGTTGCCCGGCTCCCTCAGGTTGCAGCACAGATCAATAAAGCCCGGCGCGATTACGCAGCCACTGGCATCAAACTCCCTGTCCGCGCTGGCACTTACCGCAGCGCTGCCGAGGGCCTCGATTCTGCCATTGCGAACCAGCAGGCCGGGGTTGTCGGTTTCGATGCCGGAACCGTCGAACAGGGTGCCACCGGTAATTTTCAGACTGTCATTCTGCTGGTGGCTCATGCCCGGGCTCCCTCGTGATCACTGTGTTTCTGCTGCCGTTCGGCCACCTGGCCGCCCATAGCCATGGACATCACCGCCATGCGGATGGCGATACCGTTGGTCACCTGGTTGAGGATGACCGACTGCGGGCCGTCGGCCACCGCTGACTCAATCTCGACGCCCCGGTTGATGGGCCCCGGGTGCATCACAATGCAGTCCGGCTTTGCCAGTGCAAGCTTGTCCTGGTTCAGTCCGTACAGCCGGTAGAACTCCCGCTCGCTGGGCAGCAATGCCCCTTCCATACGTTCTTTCTGCAGCCGCAGCATGATCACCACGTCCAGGTCCTGCATGCCCCGGGCCATGTCGTATTCCACGGTGCAGCCCAGGTCTTCCACGTCTCTGGGCAGCAGGGTTCCCGGTGCAATCACCCGCACTTCGCCGGCGCCCAGTACGTTAAGGGCGCGGATCTGGGAACGGGCCACCCGGGAGTGCAGCACATCGCCAACGATGGCCACTTTCAGGCCTTCGAAGCTGCCCTTGTGCTGGCGAATGGTCAGCATGTCGAGCATGGCCTGGGTCGGATGGGCATGGCGGCCGTCGCCGGCGTTGATGATAGCCACGCCCGGGGTCACGCTTTCGGCAATAAAGTGCGGCGCGCCGCTCTGGGAATGGCGCACCACAAACATGTCGCTGGCCATGGCTTCCAGGTTGAGCAGGGTGTCAGACAGGGACTCGCCCTTGGAGGTGGCGGAGGTATTGATATCCAGGTTCAGCACGTCGGCGGACAACCGCTTGGCCGCCAGCTCGAAGGTGCTGCGGGTGCGGGTACTGGATTCGAAAAACAGGTTAACCACCGTGCGGCCCCGCAGCAGGGGTACTTTCTTGATCCGCCGCTCGCCTACTTCGATGAACGAGTCGGCGGTGTCGAGGATGTCCGTAAGCAGTTCGCGGCCCAGGCCATCCAGGGTGAGGAAATGCCGCAACTGACCGTCCCGGGTCAGCTGCAAGTGGTTCGGGGAGGGGTCGTTCGCGGTCATGGCTCGCCTGTTGTCTGGTGGGGAGTATTACTGCCCGGTTTCCTGGAATTCAATGCGCAGCGGATCAGGGCCGCGCAGTTTTACTCGCTGATGGGCGTCCAGCGCAAGTGCCTTTCCGGTGACATCCGGCTGCACCGGCAATTCCCGGGCGCCCAGGTCAATCAGTGTGGCCAGTATGATACTTGCCGGACGGCCGTAATCGAAGATCTCGTTCATGGCTGCCCGTATGGTTCGACCACTCATGATCACGTCATCAATCAGGATGATGTCGCGGCCTTCGGTATCGAAAGGCAGGCTGGAAGGCGCTACCTTGGGGTTCAGGCCAATGCGGCTGAAATCGTCCCGGTAGAAGGAAATATCCAGCTCGCCATAGGGCTCGGCCAGGCCCAGGCGCTTGCTCATCACATCCGCCAGCCAGACGCCGCCGGTACGGATGCCGATCAGCGCCGGGTTGTCGACGCCACGCTCTGCCAGAATCCGGCGCAGGCCGGTTTCCAGTTCATCCAGCAGCTGGTTGATATCAAGCAATGCGGTCATTAATGCCTCGTCAGTCAGGTTTGCCGGTCTGCTCCCGGCACCAGGTTTCCAGAATCAGTACGGCAGCCCGGTCGTCCACGCCGTGGCGGCCGAAATCCCGGCTGCCGCCGGCGGCCATCACATCGCCCTTGGCTTCAAAACTGGTCAGCCGCTCATCGACCATCTCTACCGGCACATGGTAGCGGCCGTGCAGGCGCTTGCCGAACTTGCGGGCCCGGGCACACATGTCGTTCTCGGTGTCGTCCATATTCAAAGGCAGGCCCACCACCACGATATCCGGCTGCCATTCCGCCAGCAGTTTCTCGACCTGCTGCCAGTCCGGAATGCCGTCACGGGCCGGGATCATGGCCAGCGGCTGGCCGGTGCCAAGCAGCTCCTGGCCGCTTGCCACACCAATGCGGCGGGTGCCGAAGTCGAACGCCAGGATTCTGCGGTTACCGGTGTCAGGCATGGCCCACCGAATCGCTGAGCTGGTTCAGGTCTATGCCGATCAGTTTCAACACCGCCTCGTAACGTTTTTCCACCGGGGTGCGGAACAGGATGTCGGTGCTGGCCGAGCAGGTCAGCCAGGCATTGCTGCCCAGCTCTTCCTCCAGCTGGCCTTCACCCCAGCCGGAATAACCCAGCGCTACCAGAAACTCTTCCGGCCCTTCGTTGCGGCCGATGCCTTCCAGGATGTCCCGGGAGGTGGTCAGCAGTACGTCGTCCGTTACCGTGGCGGTGTTCTGCCAGTGCTGCCCGGGAGAGTGCAGTACAAAGCCTCGCTCCGGCTGCACCGGGCCACCGGTAAATACCGGCAGGTCCAGCTCGCCACCGTGCATATCGAGCTGTTCAAGGATTTCACCCAGGTGAATGCCCAAGGGCTGGTTGATCATCAACCCGAGCGCACCCTCGGAGGAATGCTCGCACAGGTAGATCACGCCCCCGTGAAAATTGGGATCGGCCAGCCACGGCGACGCCACCAGGAAATGGTGCCGCAGACTTGCCTTGGTATCCGTGCCGGTTGTCATCCGGATGTCAGCCCCCGCCTCTGGAACGACCAGGTTCGTATGATTTCCAGTTCGTCGACCTGCTCGCGCATGTCTTCCGGGAAGGGTGCAAACGGCGCTGCCATGCGCACAATCCGGATGGCTGCATCATCGAGTACCGTGCTGCCGGACGACTGGAGAATCGCCACTTGCTTGATTGTGCCATCTTTGCGCAGAGAAACCAGCATCCTCAGGTCACCATACAGGCCGGAACGGCGCGCTTCGTTCGGATAGTTCATGTTGCCGACCCGGGTCACCTTGCTGACCCAGTTCTGCACGTACCAGGCATTATCCGACTTGAGCGTGGACGCCGCCGTTACCCGCATGACCCTGGGGCGCCGCGCATAGGCCTGCTGCTGGGCGTCAAAGCGGGCTTCCAGGCTGGCAATTTCCAGGCTGCGTTCCATCAGGCTTTTGCGTTCGGCCCGGGGCAGCGGCTCCGGATCCTCCCGGGTTTCCGGCTGCCGAACCTGCTGGCGGGCCTTGCTTTCAGTCTGCACCACGGCCCGCTCTTCCTGCGGATTGGGCTCTGCCGTGGTTGCCGGCTCCGGCTGGATTTCGGCCACCTCGGGCTGGCTGACTTCCGCCGGCTGCGGCGAAGTCATTTCCATGGCCTGCTCTTCGGTACCACTGCCCTTCTGGCTGGTCTGGGCCAGGAAGTCGGCCTTGTCCGGCGCTTCCTCGTCGTCAAACTGCGACAGGGTGATTTCCATGGTCTGGGCAGAGCTGCGGGGCGGTTCCGGGGCGAAGGTAATGCCCAGCACGACGATGGCGTGAACCGCCAGCGCCATGAACAGGGTGAAGGAAAACCGGTCGAAATCGCTTACCTGAACTGCCATTACCTATCCTGATTCTGTGCCCGCATTACCGGTGCTGTTCAGCCCTGTGACAACCGGCGCTCCACGGCGTCCAGCAACATACCGGCAATATCGATGCCGAAGGCAGCGTCCAGTTCCCGGATGCAGGTGGGACTGGTTACGTTGATTTCGGTGAGGTAGTCGCCAATCACATCCAGGCCTACAAACATCAGGCCCTTGGCCTTGATCACCGGTGCCACCCGGGCACAGATTTCACGATCCCTGGCGGTCAGTTCACGGCCCTCACCCCGGCCGCCGGCGGCCAGGTTGCCGCGATTCTCGCCTTGAGAAGGAATGCGCGCAAGGGCGTAGGGCACCGGCTCGCCGTCAATCAGCAGGATGCGCTTGTCACCGTCGGTGATTTCCGGAATGAATTTCTGGGCCATGGCCTGGTGCGCGCCATAGCTGGTCAGGGTTTCGATGATCACACCCAGGTTGGCGTCGTTTTCTTTAACGCGGAAGATCGAGCGACCACCCATGCCGTCTACCGGCTTCATGATGATGTCGCCGTGCTCGGCATAGAAATCCCGGAAACGCTGGGAGGAGCGGGTCACGATCAGCGGCGGTGTCAGGTCTTCAAACTGGGTGGCAAACAGCTTCTCGTTGCAATCCCGCAACGTGGCGGCCGGATTGACCACCAGGGCACCCTGCTGTTCCGCCGCTTCCAGTATATAGGTGGCCATCAGGAACTCCCTGTCGACCGGGGGATCCTTGCGCATCAGGATCACATCCAGGTCGCCCAGTGCCGTGTCTTCAGCGGCACCGTAGCTGAACCAGTTTTCCGGATCGTTATGCACCGTCAGCTTGCGGGTATGGGCACGGGCCTGGCCACCGGCCAGGTACATATCCGGCAATTCCATGTACTCGATTTCCCAGCCCCGTTTCTGGGCCGCCAGCAACATGGCCAGTGAGCTGTCTTTCTTGAAATGGATATCCTCGATCGGATCCATCACGATCCCGAGCCGGATTGTCATAGAGTCTCCTGGAAAGTCGGTTGGGGAGCGGGAAGTTGCTCCGTCAAAAACACGAACCGGTATACAGAGCAAACCGGTGCAAGGTGCTATGCTGAAACCCTAGATGGTATTGTACCCGAGCCATAAATGCATCCGGATAAATCGCCACATCAATCCGTGACGCAGCGGGCAGAAGTACATTTGGTCACAAACTAATGCTTTTTATCCGGCCATCGATATTCTATAAATGTGCGGGGTTTATAGATCAACCTTAATGTTTGTGTTAAAAACCCCGTTCGAAAATAACGACAGTCGCTAGAGCGCAAGGCAGTTGGACAATGGATGACAACTTCGAGAACTTGAAGATCATGGTGATCGACGACAGCAAAACCATTCGTCGCACCGCAGAAACCCTTCTGAAAAAAGTCGGTTGTGAGGTCATCACTGCCACTGACGGCTTTGACGCTCTGGCCAAGATTGCCGATTCCCAGCCGGACATCATCTTTGTTGACATCATGATGCCCCGCCTGGACGGCTACCAGACCTGCGCACTGATCAAGAACAATTCCTCTTTCAAGAAGACGCCGGTAATCATGCTTTCGAGCAAGGACGGCCTGTTCGACAAGGCTAAAGGCCGCATCGTAGGCTCCGACCAGTATCTGACCAAACCCTTCAGCAAGGATGAGCTGCTCAACACCATCCGCCACTACATGCCGCAGGCGGAACAGTAAAACCTGCTGAACCCCCAGAACCATCGAGGAAACCATGGCCCGCATTCTGATTGTTGACGATTCGCCAACCGAAGTTAAGAAAATCTCCACCATCCTGGAAAAGCACAAGCACGAAGTGCTGACCGCCGACAACGGCGCCGACGGCGTAGCCAAGGCCCGCGCGGAAACTCCGGACCTGGTGCTGATGGACGTGGTCATGCCCGGCCTGAATGGCTTCCAGGCGACACGCCAGCTGACCCGCGCACCGGAAACCGCATCTATTCCGGTTGTGATCGTAACCACCAAGGATCAGGAAACTGACCGAGTGTGGGGAACCCGCCAGGGTGCCAAGGGTTACCTGGTCAAGCCAGTTAACGAAGACGACCTGATCAAGACAATCAACAGCCTGATTGCCTGATCCCTGACTTTGGAGTTCGCATGTCCGCCCAGGCCGCCCCTTTTGCTGTTCTGACGGATATCGCCCGGCGCAGCCGTTCCATGGCGGCCGGCCTGCCGGAGCAGGAAGAAGCCGTTGAACTGTGGAACGGTATCGGCTTCATCCTGGCCGGCGAGCACTACGTTGCCCCGATGGGGGAAGTCACAGAAATACTGCACGTGCCCCGGTTTACCCACATTCCGGGGGTCCGCCCGTTCCTGCTGGGTGCCGCCAACGTCCGGGGCCGGTTACTGCCGCTGGTTGACCTTGCCAACTTCTTCGACATCCCCCGCTCTTCACGGAATGCCCGTGAACGGCGGGTGCTGGTGGTTGAACAGGGCGATGTGTTCAGTGGCCTGGTGGTCGACACCGTGCTGGGTATGCAGTATTTCGCAAAAGACAGTTTCAGGGCCAGCACCAGCGGTGTGCCCGAAAACGTTCAGCCGTTTGTGAACGGCGGCTACGAACGTAACGACGAAATCTGGAAAGTATTCTCTGCCGCCACCCTGGTGGAAGACGAACGCTTTCTTGATGTTGCACAGTGGTAAGGGTGATGGCACTGGCAGGCACATCACCCTGTCCATCTGAAGCCCGCTACACCAAAATTGCCATTTCCAGAAGAAAGAGGCCGGGAGCCAGAAAATGAAAAACAGAGCCGGAAGACTCAGTACCGGACAGGGCGGCAACAAACTCGTTGCCGGCCTGATCGCAGCGCTGATTGCACTTACCGTCCTGCTCGTTGTGGTGCTGTTCATCATCAACAAGGACGGCCAGAACGATCAGCAATACATTGCCAACACTGCAGAAATGCGGGTGCTGTCCCAGGAGATTGCGAAGAACGCGACCGAGGCTGCCGGTGGTACCGCCGAAGCGTTCGACCAGTTGCGTCGCTCCCGGGACGAGTTCCAGCAACTCTGGACCAGTGTTACCGAAGGCAATCCGGAAACCGGCCTTCCGGCCAGTGAACTGGCACAACAGAGCGGTGTACAGCAGCACTGGAACAGTGTTCGCGAAAACGCTGACAGCATCCTGTCTACCCGGGAAGCGGTACTGGGCCTGCACGAAGTAGCCCGCACCCTGAACGAAACCATCCCGCAGCTGCAGGTGGAATACGACGATATCGTTCAGATCCTGCTGGATAACGGCGCACCCGCCGAGCAGATCTCCCTGGCCCAGCGCCAGTCCCTGCTGGCCGAGCGTATTGTCCGCTCCGTTAACAACGTACTGTCCGGTGACGAAGACGCGGTTATCGCCGCCGACCGTTTCGGCCGCGACGCCAGCCTGTTCGGCCGGGTACTCGAAGGCCAGCTCAACGGTAACCCGGCCATGGGTATCAGCCGGGTAGCCGATGAAGACGCCATCTACGGCCTGGAAGCGGTTGACGAGCTGTTCGAATTCGTTTCCCAGAACGTTGACGCGATTCTTGAAGCCTCTCCCGACCTCTTCAAGGTTCGTACCGCTGCCAGCGACATCTTCCAGAACTCCGAAATCCTGCTGGCCGAGCTGTCGGTACTGGCTGACGGCTTTGGCTCCCAGTCCGGCTCCCGCCTGGTCAGCCCGACCCTGGCCTTCTTCATACTGGCGGCCATGGTAGCGATTGTAGTGTTCATCGGCCTGGCCCTGTACCGCGATGCCCAGTCCCGACTGGCCACCACCCAGGAACAGAACGAGCAGAACCAGAACGCGATCCTGCGACTGCTGGACGAACTGGCCGACCTGGCCGATGGTGACCTGACCACCGAGGCCACGGTAACCGAGGACTTCACCGGTGCCATCGCCGACTCCATCAACTACGCGATCGACCAGATGCGCGGACTGGTACAGGCCATCCGGGGCACCGCTGTACGGGTAGCCGGTGCGGCCCAGGAAACCCAGGCCACAGCCATGCACCTGGCAGATGCTTCCGAGCACCAGGCCCAGGAAATCGCCGGCGCCTCTGCCGCGGTTAACGAGATGGCGGTGTCCATCGACCAGGTATCTTCCAACGCCGCGGAATCCTCAGCGGTTGCGGAGCGGTCGGTTGCGATCGCGAAGAAAGGCGCGGAAGTGGTACAGAACACCATCCGCGGCATGGACAACATCCGGGAGCAGATCCAGGAGACCTCCAAGCGGATCAAGCGTCTGGGTGAATCCTCCCAGGAAATCGGTGACATCGTATCCCTGATCAACGACATCGCCGACCAGACCAACATCCTGTCCCTGAACGCGGCAATCCAGGCCTCCATGGCCGGTGACGCGGGCCGGGGCTTCGCGGTGGTTGCGGACGAAGTTCAGCGCCTTGCGGAACGTTCCTCTGCGGCAACCAAGCAGATTGAAGCGCTGGTTAAGACGATCCAGTCTGACACCAACGAAGCGGTTATCTCCATGGAACACACCACCGCCGAGGTGGTCCGTGGTGCCCGTCTGGCCCAGGACGCGGGTATCGCCCTCGAGGAAATCGAGAACGTATCCATGTCCCTGGCGGAGCTGATCCAGAACATCTCCAACGCGGCACGCCAGCAATCGTCCTCTGCGGCGCACATTTCCAACACGATGAACGTTATCCAGGAAATCACCTCGCAGACCTCCTCCGGTACCAACGCCACGGCGAAGTCTATCGGTAACCTGGCTGAAATGGCGTCCGAGCTGCGGTCCTCCGTTGCCGGCTTCACCCTGCCGGATGAAGACCAGGCCGACCAGGAACAAGAGCAGGACAACGATATCCCGGTGGTCAGCTGATCACCGGCCCGGGGCAGATAACGGTTTATGGCTCAGATGCATAACCAGCTGTCAGCCGCCGAAGGGATCTGGGCACTGCGCCGGCTTCCGGATATGGACGAGGCGCAGTTCAACCAGTGGCAGACCCTGCTGGAACACCGTACCGGCATGACCCTGACGGCCGACCGCCGCTCCTTCCTGGAAACCAACCTGGGAATCCGGATGCGGGAAATCGGCTGCAGCAGCTACCAGGCCTACTACGAGAAAATCGTATCCGGCCCGGATGCCATCAGGGAATGGGGCACACTGGTGGACCGCCTGACCGTGCAGGAAACCCGGTTTTTCCGGGATGCCGATGCCTTCAGGCTGGTGGCCGATTACGTACTGACCCGGCCCCGGGAGCAACTGAGAAAGCGTGCACTGGAAGCCTGGAGTGTGGGCTGCTCCACCGGCGAGGAGCCCTACACCCTGGCGATGATTCTGAACGAATGCATGAACCAGCTGGCTCTGCAGCCCCTGTTCGGGGTAACCGGTTCGGACATCAGCCAGCCGGCCATCGAGAAGGCCAGGCTGGGCCAGTACAGCGCCCGCAAGTTGCTGGGTATGGATGAAGACCTGAAAGCCAGGTACTTCCGCCCTGCCGAAAGGAACACCGTAGAAATCGTGAACAGCATCCGTGAACGGGTGTGTTTTACCAGGCTCAACGTAATGGATCTGGGCAAGGCACCCATGCACGGCATGAACATTATCTTCTGCCAGAACCTGCTGATTTATTTCCGCCGCTGGCGTCGGCGGGACATTGTGAAAAGGCTAGCAGAGCGTCTGGCACCGGGGGGCTTACTGGTGCTTGGCCAGGGTGAACTGACCGATTGGCAGCCACCGGGCCTGCAGAGGGTTCCCTCGGAACATGTACTGGCGTGGATCAAGCGCCAGCCCGACGAAGAATAACCGGAGTGGTTATGGGCAATCACCATGACAGTATCGCCCTCGACTGGGTTCGGGGCGAAATACAGGACACGCTGACTCAAGGCCAGCATGCACTGGAAGCGTACGTCGAGAATCGCGACGACACCGCACGCCTGCGCTTCTGCCTGAACTACCTCCACCAGGTACACGGTACCCTGCAAATGGTGGAACTCTACGGTGCAGCCCTGCTCACCGAAGAGATGGAGAAACTGACCCAGGCCATTCTGAACGAATCCGTCACCAGCGTTGACGATGCCGTTGAAGTACTGATGCAGGCCATCCTGCAGCTGCCGCAATACCTGGAACACCTGGACAGCAGCCAGGACGATTTCCCGATGGTGCTGCTGCCCCTGCTGAACGACCTCCGGGCTGCCCGGGGCGATTCACTGCTGTCTGACACCTCACTGTTCAAGCCTGACCTGACCCCCTCACAGCTGCAGGTCAGCGCCGCTGTTTCAGAACGCCTGCAAGATCCCAAGGTTCTCGGCCACCTGCGCAAACTGCGGCAGATGTACCAGTTTGCCCTAGCCGGCGTAGTGCGCGAGGAAAGCCTCTCAGCCCACTTCAACTACATGCAGAAGGTGCTCCAGCGCCTGATCCGCCTGTGCCAGAAAACCCCGAGGGGTGAACTCTACAAAGCCGCCAGCGGCTTTATCGAAACACTCCAGGGCGGTGCCAACCCGGTCAACACTGCGGTCAAATCCCTGTTGCGGGAGCTGGATGCGGAAATCCGCAGGCTCACCGACGAACACAGCAGCATCCTGCAACAGCCGGTACCCGAAGCCCTGTTCAAGCACCTGCTGTACTACGTCGCCCGCGCCCGCGACCTGGACATGCCCCAGGTCAGCGCCCTGCGCCAGGCCTACCAGCTGGATGATGCCCTGCCCTCGGACAGCGATGTCGACGCCGCCCGCACCCGGGTTTCCGGCCCGGGCCGGGACGCCATCCATTCGGTGGTGAGTGCGTTGAACGAAGAACTGGCTCGCCTGAAAGACCAGCTGGACCTGTTTGTCCGGGCCGAGCTGCGCCAGAACGATGAACTGGAAGAACTGCTGCCGGGTATGCGCCAGGTAGCCAACACCCTGGCAGTGATCGGTCTGGGCATTCCGCGCAAAGTGGTTACTGACCAGATCGAACTGGTGGAAAAGCTCAGCACCCAGAGCGACACCGTCGACGACGGCACCCTGATGGATATCGCCGGCGCCCTGCTCTACGTCGAGGCCAGCCTGGCGGGACTGGACAGCGATCGCCACGAACCGGCAGCCACCGGCGACAACGAGTTCCACCTTGGCTCCCAGGAACTGGGTGAGGCTAACGAAGCGCTGATCCGGGAGTCCCGCAACACCCTGGAACAGGTCAAGTCCTCGATCGTGAACTTTATCGCTTCCCAGTGGGATACACGGGAAGTGGAACACGTTCCTGAGTTGCTGCACAGCATCCGCGGCGGCCTGTCGCTGGTGCCGCTGGAGCGTGTCGCCGACATGCTGGCATCGGCCGAACGCTACGTAACCGACGTTCTGCTCAATGGCAAACAGGTACCGGACTGGAAACAGCTGGACACCCTGGCCGATGCGGTAACCAGCATTGAATACTACCTGGAGCGACTGGCCGACGGCATCACCGAGAACGACGCTATCCTGCGCGTTGCCGAAGACAGCCTGGCCAGCCTCGGCTTCCCGGTCGGCCAGGAACCGACCTGGCAGCAAGCCGAAGACGAACTCCAGCCCGACGAACTGCCGGTACTGGATGCCGGGGCGGCCGTAGAAGAGCCCGCCCAGGAAGCCAAGACCTCCGACCAGGACCTGGTCGACGACGAAATCCTCGGTATCTTCGTCGAAGAAGCCGAGGAAGTGCTGCAGACCATCCACGAGCATTACCCCCGTCTACGCCAGAATTACGACGACCGCGATGCCCTGACCGAAGTACGCCGGGCCTTCCACACCCTCAAGGGCAGTGGCCGCATGGTGGGAGCCACCTCCATTGGCGAGCTGGCCTGGTCTGTGGAGAACCTGCTGAACCGGGTGATCGACCAGACCCTCAAGCTCAATGACGACACCTTCGCCCTGGTCGACGAGGTCAACGCACGCATTCCGTCCCTGATCCAGGAATTCCGCCGGGGTGACTACACCGGCGATGTTGATGGCCTGATCAGCCGGGCCGAAGCCCTGGCCACCACCCGCCGCACCGAAACCGGTACCGCAGAAACGGAAGCAACCGAAGCAACCGAGACCGTCACCGAGGCCCCCGCCGCGGTTCCGGAACCCGAAGCGGAACCGGAACTGGCCCAGCCGGAGAGCACTGGCGAAACAGAGGCGGATGCCGACGACCTGATCGACGACGAAATCCTCGAGATCTTCGTTGAAGAAGCCGGCGAAGTTCTGGATACCATTCGCGAATACCTGCCGATGCTGCTGCGCCAGCACGACGATCGCAGTGCCCTGACCGAAGTACGCCGGGCCTTCCACACCCTCAAAGGCAGCGGCCGCATGGTTGGCGCCAGTGTGATCGGCGAACTGGCCTGGTCTGTGGAAAACATGCTGAACCGGGTCATTGATGGCAGCATCTTCATGACCGAAGACGTGGCCAGCCTGCTACAGGATGTCACCGATGCCGTGCCCGGCCTGGTTTCCGACTTCGAGAACCGCCGCCCGGCAGCGTTGGATACCTCGGCCCTTGAAGCCCGCGCCAATGCCCTGGCCAACGGAGAGATCCCGGACGCCAGCACCATGCCGGCGGCCGACTCGGAACCCGAACCACTGGCTGAACCTGAAACCGTTGGCGTCCAGGAAACCGACAGCGACGCTGAAGCCGCTGACTACGACGACGATGAAGACGCCGTTGACCCGATCCTGCTGGAAATTTTCGAGAACGAAACCGAAACCCACCTGCAGACCATCAACGACTACCTGGCAACCGCCGGCGACAAGGCCACCGTCAGCTACACCGACGATCTGTCCCGGGCCCTGCACACCCTCAAAGGCAGCGCGAACACGGCTGGCATTGCCCCCATCGCCGCCGTCATCACCCCGCTGGAACGCTTTGTTAAGGAATCCCGTGCCCAGAACAAGCGGGCAGACCGTGATGTACTGGAACTGATTGCCGATGCCAAGGAGTTCCTGACCCGCGGCCTGGCCCAGCTCCGGGATAACCCGCAGGCAGACCTCGAAGGTACCGAAGACTACCTGGCCCGCCTGGAGCAGGTGTACCAGCGTACCCTGCAGTCCTCTGATCCGGCCGATGAACTGCAACCGGACACCCGGGCACCGTCCCAGCTGGTACAGTTGTTCCTGAACGAGGGCCTGGACATTGTGCTGGATGCCGAGAGCATCCTGGATGAATGGTCCCGCCACCCGGACCAGCGGCAGTCTGTGGAGATCCTGCAGAAAGAGCTGGAACAACTGGCTGCCGGCGCCGCAGAAGCCGGCCTGGTGGATGTTACCGAACTGGCCGCTGCGCTGAACCAGGCCTACAGCACGGTATCCGAAACGCAGCTGGAGCCGGACGATACCTTCTTCGGCACCCTGCGCACCGGCCATGAGCAACTGATCAACCTGATGGACCAGGTCGCCGCCGGCCTGGCCACAGAGAGCAATGACGACCTGATCGACGAACTCTACGCCCTCGCGAACCGGGCAGACGAGAGCGAGCTGGAGCAGGAATTCGAGCAGCAGTTCTCCGGCGATCTCGACGAGATCGACCTGAGCCTGGAATTCGACGAACTCGGCCAGCCCGACGAGCAGCCGGAACCCGAGTCGCCTGGCGAAGGCTGGCTGAGCGAAGAACCTGCGTTCGAAACTGCAGCTGCCACCGACGAAGACAGCGAACTGGACGACGAACTCGCTGCCATCTTCCTGGAAGAAGCGCGGGACCTGGTCGACAGCACCGCAACCTCGCTGCAGACCTGGAGCGAAGACACCGGCAACCTGGATACCCTGCACCTGTTGCAGCGCGACCTTCACACCCTCAAGGGCGGCGCCCGCCTAGCCGGCATTGCGCCCGTCGGTGACCTGTCCCACGAACTGGAAACCCTGTTCGAAGGCCTGACCGAGCAGCGTTTTGCCGTCAGCGATTCGTTGTCTGACCTGCTGTTCCGGTGCCATGACCGGTTGGCCAACATGGTCGACACCCTGGAAGCCGGAAACCAGCCCGAACCAGCCCCGGACCTGATCGCCGATATCCACGCCTGGATCGACGGCGCCCGGGATGGCGGAGCCAGCACCGAACCGGCAACTGACTTTGATGACGACATTCTGGCCCGGGCCGAAGCCGCGTTCGATGCGGACAGCGAAGAGGAAGCCACAGACAGCGCCGATGAGGATGCCCTGGCTGGCCTGTCGGACCTTGACCCGGAACTGACCGGCATCTTCCTGGAAGAAGCCTACGACCTGATCAACTCCACCGGCAGTGCCCTGCACACCTGGAGCGAAGATCCGTCGAACCAGGCCGTGGCCGCAGAACTGCAGCGCGATGTACACACCCTGAAGGGTGGCGCACGGATGGCCGGCGTCGACGCCATTGGCGACCTGACCCACGTTCTGGAAGACCTGTTCGAGAAGGTGGCCGAAGGCCAGCTGGCCGCCAGCAACGACATGACCGACCTGCTGTTTGCCTGCCATGACCGCCTGGCACAAATGGTGGAACAGGTTGCCACCCAGAAGCCGTGCCCGCCGGCCAACGACCTGGTTCAGCAGGTAGAAGCGATTCTCCGCGGTGAAACACCAGCACCGGCCAGCGAAGGGCAGGAACCGGCACAAGACCTTACCGAAGACACAGCGGATGACACCGGCTGGATGCCAGACACCGGGCTTGAGGCTGACGAAGACCTCACCGAAGCCTTCGAAGCCATGGGCGGTGACGACCTGGCCGGCATCTTCCTGGATGAAGGCCTGGAAATCCACGAAGCCATTACCGAGTGCCTCGACCAGTGGCGCGAAGATCCGGACGAACTGACCGTTCTGACCCGCCTGCAGCAGGAGCTGCACACCCTCAAGGGTGGTGCCCGGTTGTCCGATATCGACCCGGTGGCCGACCTTGCCGAAGCCTGGTCTGACAGCCTCGAACCCCTGCTCTCCGGCGGCAACAACCAACAGGCGTTGCTGGCGCTCAGCGATCAGGGTGCCGCCAGCCTCAAGGGCATGCTCGACAGCCTGGAAGACGGCCATAAACCGGCCGCCGCCAGCGATCTGATCGAAGCCTTCCGCAGTGTTCAGGCCGAACCGGCTGAACAGGGCGATCAAGCGACAGCCACGGCAGAACCGGCCGCTGACGAAGCCGATGCGGTTGACCCGGAAGTGCTGGAAATCTTCCTGGAAGAAGCCGGCGAGATCATGGACCAGCTTGAGCAGGTGCTCGATGACTGGCGCAAAGACCCGAACAACCACCAGTACAACCAGGAAGCCCAGCGGGCCCTGCATACCCTCAAAGGTGGCGCCCGCCTGTCCCAGCTGAGCGTACTGGGCGACAAGGCCCATGCCTTCGAGACCCGGTTGATCGACCTGGGCGGCAATGCACCGGGCGACAGCCAGTGGCAGGAGATCACCCAGGACCACGACGCCGTCATCGAGCTGGTCTCCGACGTTCGCCGGCGCTTTGCCGACGGTAGCCCGGTGGTCCAGCCGGAGCAGCCCGCGGAAGACGCACCAGAACACGAGCAGCCCGAACCGCAGGCCGCCGAGCCGGAAACACCGGTGCCCGAAGCCCCGAAACCGCCAGCGCCCGCCAAGCCGGCCCAGGCTCCGGCCAAGGCCCGCAACAAAGCAGCGGAAGCCCAGCGTGCCGCCCAGGAAACCATCCGCGTATCGGCACCGTTGCTGGACGAGCTGGTTAACCTGGCCGGTGAAACCAGTATTACCCGTGGCCGCCTGGAACAGCAAACCAGCGACTTCGGCCACACCCTTGAGGAAATGGCCGCTACCATCGAGCGTCTGCGCGAACAGTTGCGCCGGATGGATATCGAAACCGAAGCCCAGATCCTGTTCCGTGCCGAACAGGAACACGGCCCGGATTACGGCGACGACTTCGACCCGCTTGAAATGGACCGCTACTCCTCGATCCAGCAGCTGTCACGGGCACTGAGCGAATCGTCTTCTGACCTTGCAGACCTGCGTGAAACCCTGTCTGACCGGGTACGGGATACCGAAACCCTGCTGGTGCAGCAGTCCCGGATCAACACGGAACTCCAGGAAGGTCTGATGAAGACCCGGATGATTCCGTTTGCCTCCATGGTGCCGAGACTGCGCCGGATTGTGCGCCAGATCAGCAACGAACTGGGCAAGAAGGTCAACTTCGACGTGCGCAACGCCGAGGGTGAAATGGACCGCAACATCCTTGAGCGCATGATTGCGCCGCTGGAACACATGCTGCGGAACGCCCTCGACCACGGCATTGAAAGCCCCGAAGACCGGGCCCGTGCCGGCAAGCCGGAAACCGGTGAAGTCGTGCTCTCGCTGACCCGTGAAGGCGGCGACGTGGTGCTGCGCATGATCGACGACGGCAAAGGCATTCCCGCCGAAGTGATCCGTGACAAGGCCATTCGCCAGAGCCTGCTGCGGGCCGACGAAGACCTTACCGAACGGGAAGTCCTGCAGTACATCCTGCAGCCCGGCTTCTCTACCGCCCAACAGGTGACCCAGATTTCCGGCCGGGGCGTGGGTATGGACGTGGTATCCAGCGAGATCAAACAGCTGGGCGGCAGCCTGGATATCGATTCGGCCCTTGGGCGTGGCACTACCTTCACGGTGCGCCTGCCATTCACGGTATCGGTTAACCGGGCCCTGATGGTCGCCACCGGCGAAGACTTCTACGCCATCCCGCTCAATACCATCGAAGGTATCGTGCGGGTCAGCACCTACGAGCTGGAAGAGTACTACAAGCCGGATGCACCGCTTTACGAATACGCCGGCCAGCAATACCGCCTGCAATACCTGGGCAGCCTGCTGAACAGTGACCACCAACCCAAGCTGCAAGGCCAGGCCCTGCCGCTGCCGGTGATCCTGGTTCGGGGTGCCGAGCAGCCACTGGCCCTGCAGGTTGACCACCTGATGGGCAGCCGGGAAATCGTGGTTAAGTCTCTCGGCCCGCAGTTCAGCTCAGTTCGTGGCGTGTCCGGTGCCACCATTCTGGGTGACGGTAACGTGGTGGTGATTCTTGACCTGCCGGCCATGCTCCGTTCCGACATCCTGTCTGAGCGCCAGCGCCTGGCTAACCTGGACAAGGCCCGCGAAGCCGGCCGCTACGAAGACCAGACCACCACGGTTATGGTGGTGGACGACTCGGTTACCGTACGGAAGGTTACTTCCCGACTGCTGGAACGCAACGGCATGGAGGTTATCCTCGCGAAGGACGGCCTGGATGCGGTGGCCCAGCTGCAGGACCATCGTCCGGACATTATCCTGCTGGATATCGAAATGCCCCGGATGGACGGTTTCGAAGTGGCCAGCTTTGTGCGCCACGACGAAAACCTGAAAGAGACGCCCATCTGTATGATTACCTCCCGGACCGGCGAGAAACACCGGGAACGGGCACTGGCCATCGGCGTCAACGAATATCTGGGCAAGCCGTTCCAGGAAGCCGAGCTGCTTGAAACCATCAAACGACTGACCGGGAACGGGTAATGACCGGCCATGACGGCCGGCCCGGCATCGGCATTGTGTCCGATGTGGTGTTGCAGCGGCACCGGTTGCAGGTGGCTGCCGGCAAGTTCGGCCTTGAGGTCAGCTTTTCCGGCGGCCCCGACCGCCTGATGGATTATCCGGGGTTTCCCGATGCCGCCCTGTGGCTGGTAACCCTGGAAGACGAAGCCGACCACCCGGCGCTGTTCGAACACCTGCTGGAGCACACCGATGCCCCGGTTCTGTTCGGGATGGACCAGGCTCCAAAGCCCGGCACCAAGGACTATGTGCGCTGGGAAAGGCGGCTGCTCAACAAGCTGGAAAAGCAGCTGGGGCACCTGGAGAAACTGGACTCCGCCAACGACATCGAAGAGTTGGAAGTCCACGCCCAGCCATCACCCGAGGCACCACAACTGCCCCAGTGGATAACCCCGGCGGCTCCGGGCTCGGTAGCCGAGGAAATCTGGGTCCTGGGCGCCTCGCTGGGCGGTCCCGCTGCGGTGAAAACCTTTCTGGACCACCTGCCGGCCGGCCTGCCGGTCGGCTTTGTCTACGCCCAGCATATAGATGACAACTTTACCGGCGTGCTGACCCGGGTACTGGGCCGCCACGCCCACTACCAGCTGAAGCGGGCAGAGGAAGGCTACAAGGTTCGCAACGGCGATGTGGTACTGATGCCGGTAGAACAGGAGTGGTCGTTCGCCGACGACGGCAGCCTGACCGCCACCGGCAAGCCCTGGCCCGGCCCCTATGGCCCGTCTATCGACCAGGTGCTGCTGAACGTGGCTGACCACTTCCGCGAGCACTGCCACGCGATTCTGTTCTCCGGGATGGGCAACGACGGCGCCATCGCCGCACCGCTGCTGAAGAAACGGGGCAGCCGGATCTGGGTCCAGGACAGTGCCAGCTGTGGCAACAGTTCGATGCCCGAGTCTGTCGCTGCCACCGGCTGCGCCAGCTTCTGCGGCACACCGGACCAGCTCGCCGGCGAACTGATCAAAACCATTGAAAACCATTGCCTGCTCAAGGGCCGGCAAAAACGGGATTCTGCCTGAGGACACACAATGAACGAGAACAGCCAAACGCTTCCCTGCGTCATGATCCCTGTCTACGACCGTCACTTGCTGCTGCCCAACGTGTCCATCGCCGAGGTGGTGGATTTCAACAGCACAGACGCCGGCGCCAACACCCCGGACTGGCTGGTGGGTTTTCTGGACTGGCGCGGACTGACCTTGCCGGTCATATCCTACGATGCCGCCAATGGCGGATCGCTCACGGTTCCGGGCGATAACCGGGGCCGTATCATTGTGCTCAACACCATTGGCCCGGACCACAACAAGGCGCCGTTCATGGCCCTGGTGACCCAGGGCATTCCGAGCCAGGCCCGCCTGGATGAAAGCCAGCTGCGCAAGCTGGACGGAGAGCCCGGCCCCGCCGACCTGATGCTGGTAGACGTAGAAGGCGAAGCGGCCTGGATTCCCAACCTGGAATACCTGGAATCCTTGGCGGTGCAGGCCCGGAACTGATTCCATCCCGGGCCATGGCAGCCGATCCTGCAAATGTTATAATGTTGCAAACTTTGCAGGACACGGACCATGCCCGAACGCGCGCTCCCCTACCGCCCCCACAACCATGATGCCTGCGTCAGCCATGCCCTGGCCGACGCCCGCACCATTTGCCGGCAACAGAATGCCCGCCTGACGGCCATCCGTGAGCGGGTGCTGGAACTGATCTGGCAGTCCCACAAACCGCTGGGCGCCTACGATATCCTGGCCCGACTGGGCGAAGAGGGCCACAACGCCGCGCCACCGACCGTGTACCGGGCCCTGGATTTCCTGCAGCAGTACGGACTGGTTCACAGGATTGCCTCCCTGAACGCCTTTATCGGCTGCCCCCATGCCGGCGAACACCATCGTGGCACCTTCCTGATCTGCCGCCAGTGCGGCAATGTGCTGGAACTGGATGCGCCGACGGTCAGCGAATCGATTGAAGCCGCAGCCCGGGCCGAAGGTTTCCGGCCCGACGACATCACCCTGGAAATTTCCGGCCTGTGCCCCCGTTGCCAGGGAGCAGAAGCCCATGACTGAGGCGCTGGCAAACCTGGAGGGCGTTACCGTTCAGTTTGATGACCGGCTGGTGGTCAACCGCGTCAGCCTGACCGTACACCGGGGCGACATCATCACCATCATCGGCCCCAACGGAGCCGGCAAAACCACCCTGATCAAAACCGTACTCGGCCTGCAGCGGGCCACCAGCGGCAAGGTATCACGGGCCCCGGGGCTGGTAACTGGCTATGTACCCCAGCACCTGACCCTGGAAGCCACCCTGCCCCTGAGCGTGCGCCGTTTCATGCTGCTCAGCGGCAAGCCGCTGGCAGAGTGCGAGGCTGCGCTGGCCCGGACCGGGGTAAGCCATTTGCTGGAGGCCTCGGTGCATCACCTGTCTGGCGGCGAAAAACAGCGCTTACTGCTGGCCCGGGCGCTGGTGCGCAAACCGGACCTGCTGGTGCTGGACGAACCCGCCCAGGGCGTGGACATCAACGGCCAGGCCGCACTTTACGAACTGATCCGGGAGCTGCGGGACGAACTGCACTGCGGCGTCATCATGATCTCGCACGACTTGCACCTGGTGATGGCTGCCACCGACAAGGTGATCTGCCTGAACCAGCACGTCTGCTGCAGCGGCTATCCGGCGGATATTTCCCACGACCCGGCCTTTATCGAAACCTTCGGCCACCAGGTAGCGGAATCGCTGGCGGTGTATCACCACCACCATAACCACCAACATAACCTGCACGGCGACGTTGTTGCCGGCACCGGCCATCAGGGAGCCTGTAACCATGAGCATCATTGATGCGGTGCTGGGCGATTTCTTCTGGCGAGCCCTGATCGGCGGCCTGGGGGTGGCACTGGTGGCCGGGCCGCTGGGCTGTTTTGTGGTCTGGCGCCGGCTGGCCTATTTCGGCGACACCCTGGCCCACTCCGCCCTGCTGGGCATTGCCCTGAGCTTTCTGATCAGCGTACCGCTCAACCTGGCGGTGATCATCACCTGTGTAGTGATCGCCCTGGCGCTGGTGCTGTTGTCCCGTACCCGGGCCCTGTCGACCGACACCCTGCTGGGCATCCTGGCGCACTCGGCCCTGGCCATCGGCCTGGTTACCCTCAGCTTTATGCCGGAAGTACGGGTAGACCTCACCGGCCTGCTGTTTGGTGACCTGCTGGCCATGAGCCGCCAGGACCTGCTGTGGATCTATGGCGGCGCGGCGGTGGTACTGACCCTGCTGGCCGTGCTCTGGCGCGGTTTGCTGATGAGTACCATCCACGAAGAACTGGCGCGGGTGGAAGGTGTTCCGGTGGAGCGCCTGCGGCTGGCACTGATGCTGATGTTCTCGCTGGTGATTGCGGTCGCCATGAAGATTGTCGGGGTGCTGCTGATTACCGCCCTGCTGGTGATCCCGGCGGCAACCGCCCGGCGGCTGGCGAAAAACCCCGAGCATATGATGGCGCTGGCCGTGGTGTTCGGCTTCATTGCAGTTGCCGGCGGGTTAAGTATGTCCTGGTACCTGGACTCCCCCGCCGGCCCGTCGGTGGTGGTGACCGCCTTCCTGAGCTTCCTGCTGGTTTACGGAGCGGCCCGCAAGAACAGCCACTGAGCCACCCGCCGGTCAAAGCGGCTGGAGCCGGTCCATCAGGCGACCGGTTTCCAGCAGTTCAAGGAACTCGTCACCCAGCCGGTCGCTCTCGGCGATGGCCTTGCGCCAGTCCCGTTCACGACCTTCGTCATCGCCCAGGTATTTCTCGAAATCCTTGCGGTCCGGCAGTTTGCGGTTCGGCAGGCTGTCCAGATACTCCCGGGACGGTGACACCAGCAACACATCCTGCAGCCGGGTCGCGTCACCCCGGCGCCAGGGCAGGGTCTTGTCGAACCAGCCGGGCACCACCTTGTCGGTGAAGTGCGGGTAAAGAATCACCCCGGGCTGCTCGTAGGGCAGGTCCAGGTGGTAATCCAGCAATCCACCATCCCGATACACCCCCTCCGGCGCACCCGGAATGTTGCGGACACCGGACATCACCAGCGGAATAGACGCGGAGGCCAGCAACGCCGGCAGCAGGTTTTCCCGGGTCAGGGGCACTTCGTGGCTGGGAAAATCCACCAGTTTAGACACCGGTGCCCGTACCCGGCCATCGTGCAGAATGCCCCGTTCCATATAACGGCCCAGGTGCCGGCGGCTTACCATATTGGCACTGATGGCACTCATCAGCCCCAGACCTAGCCGGCCCCGGGTGTCGTGCTCCAGAAAACCCCGGCTGCGCACCACCACCACATTCAGGCGGTACCAGGGATGGTTGAGCAGGTAGTCCTCACGACCACCCAGCAACTCCTCCAGGAACAGGATGCTCTTGCGGGTCACTTCCGCCGCACTGACGCCCTTGGCAAAGCGCTGGCTGGTGTAAAGCTCCGCCAGCTTTGCCAGCTGGGCCCGGGGGTCATCGGAGGAGGCCACCGCCGCAAAGCGCCAGCTACCGATCGACGAGCCGATCAGCGCCCGTTCCTGTTCCACCCGGGGCAGCCAGTCGCCAAAGATGGCTTTATCCAGGCCGCTGAGGCCCAGGGCTTTCGGGCCACCGGCAGCACCGGGAATAACGTGTACGTCTTCCGGCCCCAGCGGCTTTTGCTGCAACCGGTTCAGTGCCCGCCGTCCAACGCGAATGGTCAACGCCGGCTGTTTGATATGTATTGCCGTCATTCTGTTGTTCCTCTGGAAGTGCGGGGAGTTTAACGAACCCGGGCTGCAGCAGCCAAGAAAACCGGCTTTTTCCTTGGCACGCCGGATCTGCGTGCTAGACTCGATCGAAAACCTTCCAAGGAAGCAGGACTGCAGCAGGAGCAAGCGGTGAATCAATCTGCCCCGCCGGGGACGGCAACCACCAACCCTACCCTGGCGGTACTGGGTTTTCGACGGCAGCTGGTGTACCACCTGCATTTCTGGGCCTTTATTGCCGTTGCCCCGCTGGTGATGGTGCAGTGGCAGCACGGCAATTTGTTGCTGTCTGCCCTGCTGGTCTTCTTCTGCGCCAATGCCGCACTGGTCCTGCTGTTTTTGCGGTTTCGCAACACCTACTTTCTGAAAGGCCGGCTGTTCCCCCTGCTGGCTGTCGTCTGCGCGGCCTACTCCACAGCCATCAACGGCCACGCCGGCCTGTACTGGGCCTATCCGGCGGCCATCGCCCTGTTCTTCCTGCTCCCCATCAAGGAAGCTATCGTCTGCAACGTCATTTTTGTCGCAGTTATGGCGGTGGTGTCGTTCCTGCAGTTCCCCGAGGCGGACTTCTGGCGCATTACCTTTTCGCTCGGGCTCAGCTGCCTGTTTGCCATGATCTTTGCCTGGCTGGTGGGGCGTCTGCAGCAGGAACTGACCCGGCTGGCCACCACCGATCCACTCACCGGCTGCCTGAACCGCTCGCAACTGGCCGATGTGCTGAACAGCCAGATCCAGATGCGGGAGCGCTATGAGCGGGTGTCCAGCCTGGTGCTGATCGACCTGGACTATTTCAAGAACATCAACGACCAGTGGGGCCACCTGGCCGGCGACCGGGTACTGAAGGAAATGGCCGGCAGGGTGCGCAAACGGCTGCGACAGAACGACCAGCTGTTCCGCATCGGCGGCGAAGAATTCATGGTGGTGCTGCCGGAAACCCGACAGAAAGACGGCCATACCCTGGCCCAGCAATTACTGACCAGTATCAGCGCCCGGCCATTTCTGGACGACATCCGGGTAACCGCCAGCGCCAGCATTGCCGAAGTCGAACGGGGTGAAACCTGGTCTGTGTGGCTCAACCGCGCCGACCAGGCGCTGTATGAAGCCAAGGCCCGGGGCCGCAACCAGGTGGTGCTGGCGCCAGCCAGCCGGCAGCCCCCGATGCAGCCGGAGCCATGGCAGCGGTCACCGGCACCGTTGCAACCGGTCAGCTCAGGCCCGGCTGCTTCCGGAACGCCCGATACGCCGTAAACACATCCCAGGGCTGCTCGAAGTGGGGGTAATGGCCCACATTTCTCAGGGTGACCACATCTGCATCGGTAATCAGTTGCCGGTAACGCCGAACCATACCGGCACCGGACACCGGATCCGCCGTGCCCGAGATCAGCCGCATCGGCTGGCGGGCATTCTGCAGTGCCCCCACCCAGCGGTTACGGTGGCACCGCCGCTCCTCCATAAAGTGAATCAGCTCATGCAGGATGCCGCGACCGTTGTTGTAGGTCAGCAGGTGCCAGAATTCGTCCATCTCCTGCTGGCCCGGAGGGTTGCGGGAGCCAAACAGCCGGCAGAAGTTGCGCTCGAACATGCTGCGGGTCAGGCCCCGGCTGATCAGTCCGCCTAAAGGGCTGCCCAGTACGCGCTGGATTAACAGGGGGTTGTGTACTTCCGGGAAGATGCCGCCATTCAGCAGGCACAGGCTGTCGACGGTAAAACCAAGGCCGCCTTCCTGGTCCCGGGCCAGCAGTTCCTGGGCCACGGTGGAACCGTAATCGTGGGCCAGCAGGTGAATGCTGGGCAAGCCGAGGCCTTCCACCCAGCCCTGAATCAGATCCGCCTGGTCTTCAATGCTGTAGCGGTAGTTGCGGGGTTTGTCGGAAAACCCGAAACCCAGCATATCCACGGTCAGCAGGTTGTAGTGCCGGGCCAGCATCGGCCACACCCGGCTCCAGTCCCAGCTGGCGGTCGGAAAACCGTGCAGCAACACCAGCGGCTCGCCCTGGCCGGCCATGCGGCTGAATATAGCGTGGCCGCCGTAGCTGAACCATTTGCCGGCCTGCTGCCAGCCATCCAGGGTCGATATGTCCTGTTTACCGGCGGCGGAAACGCCAGCCCCGGTCGTAAGCTGTTCCATGGCAGATCCCTGACACATTCCAAGCCTGTCACTTTAGATGAAAGCGCCAGCAACGGCCATAGCCCGGCCGGCACCGCACTGGTCTGTTCCGGCCGGGGTATCGTAAAGCATGGAGATACGACCCGAATTCCCTTAAGCTTTGGCCCTTGTTAGGCACAGACTACCGGAAACCATTATGACTCTACCCCTCGATGACCTGGCCGGTCATTATTACTCCATCCTTGACGGCCTGGGCGAGAACCCCGAACGCGAAGGACTGAAAGACACCCCCATGCGTGCCGCCAAGGCCATGCAGTTCCTGACCCGGGGCTACCAGCAAGACCTTCAGGACCTGGTGAACAACGCCGTGTTCGAATCTGCCATGGACGAAATGGTGGTGGTGCAGGACATCGAACTGTACAGCATGTGTGAGCACCACATGCTGCCCTTCATCGGCAAGTGCCACATCGCCTACCTGCCCCAGGGCAAGGTGCTGGGCCTGTCCAAGTTCGCCCGCATTGTGGATATGTACGCCCGCCGGCTACAGATCCAGGAAAACCTGACCCGCCAGATTGCCGAAGCCGTGGAAAGCGTCACCGGCGCCAAGGGCGTGGCGGTGGTGATCGAAGCCCAGCACATGTGCATGATGATGCGCGGTGTCGAGAAGCAGAACTCCCGTATGAAGACCTCAATGATGCTGGGGCAGTTCCGCAAATCCCAGGCAACCCGTACCGAGTTTCTGAACCTGATCAGCAGTAACCACTGACAGCACGAACGACAGGAGAACCCATGGCAAACGTAACCGGCGACCACCTGGCCCGTGTCCGCATCAAAAACCTGCTGCTGCGCGCCTACATCGGCATCAAGGATGAAGAGATCAACAACCAGCAGGATGTGGTGATTAACGTTTGTCTGACCTACGATGCCTCCGAGGCCATCGAACAGAACGAGATCTCCGCCGCACTCAATTACCGCACCATCACCAAGCAGATCATCGGCCACGTGGATGGCAACCGGTTTGCCTTGCTGGAGCGGCTGACCCACGAAGTGCTGGCTATTGTGATGGAACACAAGGCGGTAAACTGGGCCAGTGTCGAGATCGACAAGCCCCATGCGCTACGCTATGCGGAGTCGGTTTCTGTTTGTCTTGAAGCCCGTCGTGAAACCCACAAGGAACTCTGAATGTCCCGTAACAGCCCTGAAGAGATTCGCGAAATTCTCGAGACCGTCCGCACCATTGCCCTGGTGGGCGCCAGCGAGAAAACCAACCGCCCCTCCCATGAGGTGATGGAAAACCTGCAAGGCCACGGTTACCGGGTAATTCCGGTAAACCCGAGACTGGCCGGCCAGGAAATTCTCGGCGAGACCGTGTATGCCGACCTGGCCTCCTTGCCCGAGCCGGTCGACATGGCAGACCTGTTCCTGGCTCCGGAGCGCACCGATGCGGTGATCGACCAGGCCATCGAACAGAAAATCCCGGTGCTCTGGCTGCAGATTGGCGTGATCAACGAAGACGGTGCTGCCCGGGCGGAAGCCGCAGGGCTTAAAGTGGTCATGGACCGCTGCCCGAAGCAGGAAATTCCGAAACTGGGCATTGCCACACCCGCATCCGGCCGCTGATTCCCGCTCGAATCAAGAGGCCTGTCACAGTTTGGGCGAACAACTGTTACCCGTTTGCCCAGCCTGTCATAACCTAGCCTGCAGCGATTGTATCCGCACCCCCTTCGGGGGGTGATCCGTGGTCCCATAATAATCATAAGATTGGCCGAGCCATGTGGTTGAGAAGTATGCCGGGCAATGACACAGCCTTGAAACCGATCGTTCGTGCTCTGATGAGCCCGGCGTTCCCTGTGCTAATTCTGATGGTATTCCTGGCCGTCGGCTTCTGGCTGCGCAGCGGGCTGATCGAGGAAGACAGCCGTCACGTCCGGATTATCTTCGGCAGTCTGTTCCTGCTCGGGCTGCTCACCAGCCTGACCACGGTGCTGGTCCAGGCCATCCTCCGGCGCAACCAGGCCCTGCTGAAAACCCGTAAAGACCTGGAGCGCGAGATCGACCAGCGTAAAGCCGTGCAGAAAGACCTGGAACGGCTGGAATCCACCGACACCCTCACCGGCCTGGCCAACCGCCGCTTCTTTATGGAAGACCTGGTCCATACCCTCGGCATTGCCGACCGGCAGATGCGCCAGGCAGCGCTGATCCTGCTTGACCTTGACCGCTTCCAGATGCTCAACGATACCCTCGGCCACCAGTTTGGCGACGAACTGCTGATTGGCGTGTCGGAACGGCTGAACCGCCTCAGCGACGAGCTGGTGCTGGTGGCCTATTCCGGCGGTGACGAGTTTATGGTGTGCCAGCAACAGGTCGACGATATCGATGATGTCATTCATCTGCTGGGGCAAATCAGCCAGTGCTTCCAGGAGCCGTTCGAGGTTCAGGGCGAACGCCACAGCATTACCGCCACCATGGGCGTGGCCTTGTATCCCCAGAGCGGCCTGGATGCCGACACCCTGCTGCGCAACGCCGACATTGCCCTGTACCGGGCCAAGGAGCAGGGCCGCAACACCTATCAGTTCTATATGGAAGGCATGCAGGACCGGGAGGTGATGCGGCTGGAACTGGACAAGGATCTGAGCCAGGCCCTGGCCAATGACGAATTCGTTCTGTACTACCAGCCCCAGCTCGATCTGGACTCCAACGAGGTAACCAGCGTCGAGGCACTGATTCGCTGGCAGCACCCGCGCCGGGGCTTGCTGGCACCCTGTGAGTTCATTCCCCTGGCGGAGGAAAGCGGCCGCATTACCGAGATCGGCCGCTGGGTGGTCCTGGCCGCCTGCCGCCAGCTGGCGCGCTGGAAAGGCACGCCCTGCGAAAACCTCCGGATTGCCGTCAACCTGTCGGGCCGGGAGCTGGACGATGAGTCCCTGGTGGCCCATATCCGGGACACCCTGCTGGCCGAGCAGGTGGACCCGGCCATGCTGGAGGTGGAGCTGACCGAGGAGATTTTCATCCAGAATATCGAGCACAACCTCAATCAGCTACGCCAGTTGCACCAGCTGGGTGTGCACCTGGCCATTGATGATTTCGGGGTGGGCTATTCGTCGCTGGGCTACCTGCGGGATTTCCCGGTGGATATGCTGAAGATTGACCGGTCGTTTATCACCGAGGTGACCAGCCGCCACGATGATGCGGTGATTACCCGGGCGGTGATCAACCTGGCGCACAACCTGGGCATCCGGGTGGTGGCCGAGGGTGTGGAGACCCGGGACCAGCTGAATTTCCTGCGCCGGCACCACTGCAACCTGGCCCAGGGTTTCCTGATCAATCATCCGGTGCCGCCGGAGGAGCTGGAGAGTTCGATCATGGTGGAAGCACCATTCGCCCGCGAGCCGGCCATTTCCCGATTGTAATTGCCTGCCGCTGGCTGCAAACTTCCGGTAAATTCTTTTCGGGTGTTTGTTATGTCTGCCAGGTATCTGACTCCGGAGCAGGATGCGAAACTTCGCCGCTGGGAGCGGTGGAATCGCAATTATTTTGTCTTCGCGTTTGTGGCGTTGATTGTGGTGCTGGTGTTCAGCAGTCAGCTGGGGATTTCTTCCGGCGATGACTGGGGTTCACTGGGGGTGTTGCTGGCGTTGCTGGTGGCGCCGATTGTTGTGCTTCAGCTTCGGCTTCGGTGTCCGGCCTGTGGCGAGAAGATCGGCTGGCAGGCAAAGCTGATGGCGCCGGATCAGTGTAAGTCTTGTGGTGTGTTTCTTCGCTCTAAAAATTCCTCTTCCTGATTTCCTTTTCTGAAACCTTTGACCTGTGAGTTGGTCACAGGTTTTAGTCTATCCTTCAACGTAGTGAGTTTGCCGCGCTGGCACGGGGGTAGCCCTTCCGAAAACCGCTGCCAGTACATCCATGTACGCTTGTCTCCGCCATCCATGGCTACGAACATTTTCGGAAGGGCTACCCCCGCACCAGCACTCCGCTGACTTGATTCGTGGATTCAAAACCCTGCTTCCTGAACGCTGGACGTTGCTTATGAAAGTCAAAGAAATCGCCACCGCCGCCGGGGTTAACCCGGATACCGTCCGGTTCTACACCCGGGAAGGTCTGCTGCGTCCGGTGCGGAATCCGGATAACAACTATCAGCTTTATGATGCCGAGGATCTGCGGCGGTTGCGGTTTGCCCGGAAGGCGCGGCAACTGGGTTTTTCGTTGCCGGAGGTCCGACAGATTCTGGAGCAGGCGGATGACCATCATTCTCCCTGCCCGATGGTGCGGGATGTGTTTACGCAGCGGCTGGCGGAGGTTGAGCGGGAGATTGCGGAGTTGCAGTTGTTGCGCAAGCGGATGGTGTCGGCGTTGTCGGCCTGGCAGGAGATGCCGGATGGGACGCCGGATGGGCATACGATTTGTCGGTTGATCGAGCATTGGGATGATCCTTCTGCCGGGTCTTGCTGTGGGAGTAGTGAGTGATGGGTGAAGCACCGGTTCTGAGAACAGCACTGTCGATTTCCGGGGCGTCTTGTCAGGGGTGTGCGAAGAAGATTCGCAATGCCCTGGAGCCGCTGGCCGGTAGTACCGAGCTGGTTGAGGTGAATCTCGAGGCACAGACGGTGGCCCTGCCTGAGGGCGTGGATGTGGCCGAGGCGGCGCGGATTGTGACGGAGACGGGGTATCCGGCAGAGGCCATTGCCGAGCCGGGGGCGGAGTCCGGCAGCTGTTGTGCGTTGAAGAAAACCACGTCCTGCTGCAGCAGCAAGGCGCAGGAAGAAATCTACAAGCCGTATGAGCCGGCAGCAGAGGCTGCGAGCGCAACTGAGGTGCCGGCCGATGGCGATGCGGTGGTGTTGGCGGTGACCGGGGCGACCTGTGCGTCTTGTGTGAATTCTATCGAGAAAGCCCTGATGTCGGTGCCCGGGGTAACCCATGCCCATATGAACCTGGCGGATAACACCGCCACCGCCAGCGGAGATGCCGACCCGCAGGCGCTGATTAATGCAGTGGAGAGTGCCGGCTATGGCGCCCGGGTGATTGAAGACCCGGATGCAGCAGACGATCGCAAGCAGGAAGAGGACAAGAAGCAGTACAAGGTGCTGCTGGTAAAGATGGCCATCAGTCTGGGCCTTGGTCTGGGGCTGATGATCTGGGGCATGGGCTTCGGCTCGATGATGGTGACCGGGGCCAATCAGCTGACCTGGATCAACCTGGGCATTCTCACCCTGGGGGTGATGGTTGCCACTGGCGGGCATTTCTATACCGGGGCCTGGAAGGCGTTCAAACACCATAACGCCAATATGGACACGCTGATTGCCCTGGGTACCGGTACCGCCTGGCTGTATTCGATGGTGGTGGCCAGTGTGCCGGAGGCGCTGCCGGAGATGGCGCGGCATGTGTATTTTGAGGCCTCGGCGATGATTATCGGCCTGATCAACCTGGGCCAGGCCCTGGAGCTGCGGGCCAAGGGCAAGACCTCGGAGGCGGTGCGCCGGTTGCTGGATTTGCGGGCAAAGACGGCCCGGGTGATTCGCGATGGCCAGGAGCAGGATATTCCGGTTGAGGAGGTTCAGAAAGGCGATCGCATCCGGGTACGCCCGGGCGAGAAGCTGCCGGTAGACGGGGTGATTGCCGAGGGCTCCACCCGTATCGATGAAAGCATGCTGACCGGTGAGCCCATGCCGGTGAGCAAGGGTGAAGGCAATGAGGTCTCCGCCGGCACCCTGAACACCCACGGCTCGATCATTTACGAAGCCACCCGGGTAGGCAGCGAGACCGCGCTGGCGCAGATCATCAAGCTGGTGAAGAAGGCCCAGGGCTCGAAGCCCGCCATTGGCCGGTTGGCGGACAAGATTTCTTCGGTGTTTGTGCCCTCGGTGATGCTGATTGCCGTGGTGTCGGCGCTGGTCTGGTACAACGTCGGGCCGGAGCCGGCGGTGGTGCATATGATGGTGGCTGCCACCACGGTGCTGATTATCGCCTGCCCCTGTGCATTAGGCCTGGCCACGCCCATGTCGGTGATGGTGGGCGTGGGCAAGGCGGCGGAATACGGCGCGCTGATTCGCCAGGGCGATGCCCTGCAGACCGCCGGCAAGATTGACCTGGTGATTCTGGACAAGACCGGCACCATCACCCAAGGCCATCCGGCGGTGACCCGGGTGCATGCGGTCGATGGCGATGAAAAGCGGTTGCTGGCGCTGGCCGCCGGACTGGAGCAGCATTCCGAACATCCTTTAGCGGAGGCGATTCTGGCGCGTGCCAAAGAAGATGAGGTCTCCGTGGAAGCCGTCACCGGCTTTGAAGCGTTGAACGGCAAAGGTGTTCAAGGTGAATTTAACGGCGAAACAGTGCGTCTGGGTAACCGACGCTGGCTGGAAGCCGAAGGGCTGCCTGTGGACGCTCTGGAAGACTCCGCCCAAACCATTACCCAGGAAGCCGGCACACCGCTGTTCCTGGCACTGGGCCAGCAGGTGTTGGGCGTCATCGGCGTGGCCGATGCCATCAAACCGGACTCCGAGGCCGCTATCCGGCGACTGCACGACGCCGGTATCAAGGTGATGATGGTGACCGGTGATGTCGACGCCACCGCCAACGCCATTGCCGCCAAGGCCGGCATCGATGACTACCGGGCCGAGGTGCTGCCCGAGGACAAGGCCGAGGTGGTGAGCGAAATGCGGGGCAAAGGCTACACCGTGGCCATGGTCGGCGATGGCATCAACGATGCCCCGGCACTGGCGGCGGCCGATGTCGGCTTTGCCATCGGCACCGGTACCGATGTGGCCATTGAAAGCGCGTCGATCACCCTGATGCGCGGCTCCCTGCACGGGGTGCCGGACGCCATCGAGATCTCCCGGGCGACGGTGAAGAACATTCACCAGAACCTGTTCGGCGCCTTCGTCTATAACTCCTTGGGTATTCCGGTGGCCGCAGGCCTGCTTTACCCTGTCTGGGGCATACTGATGAGTCCGATTCTGGCTGGGGCCGCCATGTCACTGTCGTCGGTCACCGTGGTGACCAACGCCAACCGTCTGCGGCTGTTCAAGACCAGCCACACACCGGCACACTCTTCAGAAAAACAGGAGGAGAACTGATGGCAGCGTTTCTGGTCAATGCCACAGGGGTCGCTCTGATGGCCGCTATAGTCTGGTGGTTCTGGCTGTCCGACTCTGGCAAATCAACCGCTAAAAACGAAGAACACCACCACTGAGGTAACCGCCATGAAAAAACACACCCTGGCCCTTGGCCTGATTGCTGCAATGGGTTTTTCCACAACCGCCCTGGCTGGCGGTGCCGCCCAGAGCATCCATGTATACAAATCACCCACCTGTGGCTGCTGCGTCGACTGGATCGACCATCTGGAAGAGAACGGCTTCGAGGTAACCGCCACCAACAGTAACGACATGGGCAAGATCAAGGCCGAAGCCGGCCTGATTCCGGGCCTGGGCAGTTGCCACACCGCCTTTGTGGACGGCTACGTGATTGAAGGCCATGTGCCGGCAGACGATATCAAGCGCCTGCTTGCCGAGGCACCCAAAGCTACCGGCCTGAGCGTGCCCGGCATGCCGGCAGGCTCTCCGGGTATGGAAATGGGCGACCGGAAAGATCACTACAAGGTGATTCTGTTCAATGAACAGGGCCAGACCCGGATCTTTAATCAACACAACTGATGGTTCGCCCTTCGGGGCTGTGTCGGGCGCAGGTTGCACACCTGCGCCCGAAATCTGCCTATTTTTTCTACACGACAGCCCCGCACTGTTCTATGATGGAACATGGATTCAGAACAATACTGGCAAGGAAACATTTTGAGCCTCAAAACCCGCATTCTCGGGCTGGCTGCGCTGTTGATCGTCGCGGCAGGTACCGCTTCCTGGCTGGCCTACCGGGCGTTATCGGAAGACATTATTGAGCGCTGGGGCCAGCAGGTGGCCGAGATCCAGGTGCGCTACGACAGCGCCCGGCTGCTGCAGTCCCTGGAACGGGAAATCGGGCTGGCCCGGCAGATGGCCAGTTCCTCGGCCCTGATTCAGTGGGCCCGGTCACCGGAAGACCCGAAACTGAAAGCCCAGGCCATCCGTCAGATGGAGAGCTTCCGCAGCAACTTCCGCGATAACAGCTACTTTGTGGCGCTGCGTGGTAACGGCCATTACTACTACAACAACGCTGACAACGACTACGCCGGCAACCAGTATCGTTATACCCTGAATCCGGACAAGCCCGATGACACCTGGTTTTTCCAGCTGATCGAGGAAGGCCGGGATTTTCACCTGAACGTCAATCCCGACACCGAGCTGGGCGTTACCAAGCTCTGGATCGATGCACTCATGCGTGACGAAGACAACAACATCGTCGGCATGGTCGGCACCGGCCTGAACCTGGACGACTTTCTGCAAGACATAGTCGATATCGGCCAGGAAGGCATCACCACCCTGTTCGTGGACTACAACGGTGCCATCCAGCTCTACCGGGATCGCAACTACATCGACTTTGCCACCATCATCAAACCGGAAGGCCAGAAGAACACCGTAGACCTGCTGTTCGAAGACCCCCAGGACAAACAGCAAATTCTCGGCATGCTGCAGCTTCTAAAACAGCGCAATGGCGAATACGGCGCGGTAGAAAGCGGATTCGTTACGGTGGACGGTCGCAAACACCTCGCCGGCGTAGCCTTTTTGCCCGCCATCGGCTGGTTCGAGATTACCCTGCTCGACCTGGATGCGCTGATTCCCCGAAGCTATCTCTGGCCGCTGATATCGGTGTTCCTGGTCAGCCTTCTGGTGACACTGGTGCTGTTCCACCTGATCATCCAGTCCCGTATCCTGCGGCCGGTGGTCAGCCTTGAGGAAGCCGTGCACCGGTTAGGGGACGGCCGCTTTGACCTGCCCTACCTGCCCAAGCCAGACAACGAGATTGGCCGCCTGGTAGACCATTTCGAGAAGATGTCCCATTCCCTGCGGGATACCACCCGCGATCTTGAGCAGAAGGTGGCGCAACGCACCGAGGAACTGCAGCGCCTGGCCCGGGTTGATGCCCTGACCGGCCTTAAAAACCGCCGGGGGCTCGACGAAGCCATGAATGAGGAGATTCAACGCGCTGAGAGGGAGCAAAAAGGCTTCGGCTTGCTATGGCTGGACATTGATCACTTCAAAGCCATCAACGACAGCCAGGGCCACCAGGCCGGTGACCAGATCTTGTGTCGGGTTGCACTCTGGCTGAAAGCGGCTGTTCGGCCTTATGACCACCCCGGGCGCTGGGGCGGTGACGAGTTCGTGGTACTGTTGTCACCGTGCGATGCCACCACACTGGAGCAGATTGCCTGCCGTATTCGCGCCGGTGTCGAGCGGGAAAGCAAGCGTAGCGGAACACCGGTTACCATCAGCGTGGGCGGCTATTACTGCCAGCCTGGTGAAGATTTCGATACCCTGCTGCGCACTGCCGACCGGGCCCTGTACGAAGCCAAGAAAAAAGGCCGGAACCGGGTCTGCATCCTCTCGCCGACGGGCGAAGCCTTTCATCCGGCCTGACAGATCTGACTCCCTCTGGCAGAACCGTTATACTCCGCTGCATCACACATTTTTAGCCAGGTTATTTCTCCATGCTCAATGCCGACGCTCTCAATCAGTTGCGCCAGCTGAAAACCGATATCAAGCAGAACAAGGTGGTCTTCCCGGGTACCGTCAAGCCCACCAACGGGCGCTTCGGCTTTGTGGCCCTGGATGAAGGACGGGACGTGTTCCTGCCGCCCGAGGAAATGCAGAAGGTGCTGCCCGGCGACCGGGTAAACGTTACCGAACAGGAAGTGGAAAAGGGCAAAACCCAGGGCGTGGTGGACGAGCTTCTGGAATCGCACCTGACCACCTTCGTGGGCCGTTACCTGATCAAGGGCAAGGGCCACTTTGTGGCGCCGGAAACCCCGGGCATCAACCGCTGGATCTTCATTCCGCCGAAAGAACGCATGAACGCCCAGCCGGACGACTTCATCTACTGCCAGGTTCATCGCCACCCGTTCAAGGACGGCAAGGGCCAGGCCAAGGTACTTCGGGTTATCGGCAAGGCCGGTGAACCGGGCATCGAACGGGCTTTCACCCTGGCCAACTTCGACCTGGCCGACGCCTGGCCGGACGAAGTGCAGAAGCAGGCCGATGCCCTGGGCGAAGAGTCTGTTTCCGCCCATACCGATGGCCGCGAAGACCGCACCGCACAGCCCTATGTCACCATCGACAGCCCGGGCACCCAGGATATGGACGATGCCCTGATGGCCACACCCAACGCCACCGGCTGGACCCTGTCCATTGCCATTGCCGACCCGACGGCGATGATTGAACCGGGCAGCCCGGCCGAGGAAGAAGCCTTCAACCGGGCCACGGCAATCTACTTCCCGGGCGAGCCGCTGCCCATGCTGCCAGACACCATCAGCACCCGCCTGTGCTCACTGATGCCGGATGTACCCCGGCTGGCGCTGGTGTGCGACCTGCAGGTGAACAACGATGGCAGCCTGGGTGACTACAGCTTTCACCAGGCCACGATCTGCTCCAAGGGTAAGCTCAGCTACGAGCTGGTCTCGCACCTGATTGAAGGCCGGGAAGACGACGACATCAAGGCTCTGCCAGACGCCGTGGCCAACAGCCTGGACCAGCTGCACCAGGCCGCCACCGCCCTGCGTAAATGGCGCGCCGAACACGCACTGCTGAGCAACGACCGGCCGGAATTCCGCCTGCGGCTGGACGAGAACAAGCGCATCCGGCTGATCGAGCCTGCGGTCCAGAACGAAGCACACCGGCTGGTGGAAGAGTGCATGGTGGCGGCCAACCGCTGCGCCGCTGACTTCCTGAACCAGCAGGGGCAAGGGCTGTTTATCCAGCACCCGGGCCTGCGGGACGATCGGGCCGACAACATCCGCAAGCTGCTGGAAGGCTACGCGCCGCACCTGGCTGAGCACGATGCCAGCACCGCCGAGGGCTTCAAGGCCCTGATGAAACACACCGAGCAACTGGAAGCGGAAGTACCGGTTAAATCCATTCTGTCCCGCCAGCTGGCCCGGGCGGAGCTGGGTTTTGAAGCCGCGCCCCACCAGGGTATGGGGCTGGCCGCCTACACCACCTTTACCTCGCCGCTGCGCAAGTTCTCGGACTTCTACGTGCACCGGCTGATCAAGTCTGCGCTTTGGGATTGCCCCATCAAGGCCCTGAACAGCCAGCAGCTGGAAGCCCTGCAGAGCACCCAGTTCCGGGCCCGCCAGGCTGCCAACACCCTGGAAACCTGGTTGAAAGCCGACTACGCCAAGACCCTGCCGGAAGACCCCATGGAAGGCACCATCAGTCGCACCATGCCCTCCGGCTTCTTTGTACGACTGGATTGCAACGGCCTGGAAGGCTTTGTCAGCTGCAAGGACCTGGACGGAAAGTTCAGCTTTGACCCGGTCACCCTGCGCCTGGTGCACAACAAGAACGGCCGTATCTTCCAGCTGGAACAGCGGGTAACCGTGAGCTTTACCGGGGTGGACGACGAGCGCCGGCAGATCAACTTCAAGCTGCTGAACGCAGAAGAAATCCCCACCGGTACAGACAAAGAGGGCGGCTGACGCCGCCCTCGTACTTACTTCTCCAGCATTCTGGACAGGCGCTCATCCTTGGCGCGCCAGAGTTCGCCCAGCCAGTCTTTCATATTCCGGCGGTGCTCGGCATCGCTGGAATAGTCCCGCCCTTTCAGGTGCTCGGGAATGCTCCGGGTACTGATATTCAGCTGGATCTCCGGCACCCGGCCACACAGGAAGTCCCAGAAGGTGGGCGCCCCGTTGGGGTAGGCAATGGTGACGTCGACCAGCGTGTCGATGGAGTCGCCCATGGCATCCAGCACAAACGCCGCTCCGCCGGCCTTCGGCACCAGCAGGTGCTGGTAGGGTGATTTCTGTTTGTCGTGCTTGGCCTGGGTAAAGCGGGTGCCTTCGACAAAGTTCATCACGCTGACCGGGGTATAACGGAACTTCTCGCAGGCCTTGCGGGTAGCAATCAGGTCGTCACCGCGCTTTTCCGGATGCTTGATCAGGTACTCCCGGCTGTAGCGCTTCATGAACGGGAAGTCCAGGCCCCACCAGGCCAAGCCGATCACCGGCACCCAGATCAGCTGCTGTTTGAGAAAGAACTTCAAAAACGGCGCCTTGCGGTTGAATACCCGCTGCATGGCCAGGATATCCACCCAGCTCTGATGATTGCTCAGCACCAGGTACCAGCTTTCGCGCTTGAGGTTTTCCGCCCCGGTCACCTGCCAGCGGGTGCCCTGGGTCAGCTTCATCCAGCCGGTATTGCAGGCCACCCAGGATTCCGACACCCAGATAATGGCCTTGGTGCACAGCACCCGGAAGCCCTTGTGGGGAACAATCAGCTTCAGGATGGCCGGAATGTACAGCAGCAGGCACCAGAACAGGGTGTTGATGCCCAGCAGTATGGAATTGAGAATGCCGATCAGGGGCGCAGGCAGAAAGCTCAGCATGGTAATCCTGTTATAGGTTATTGGTTCCGAAGGCCTGCATCATAGCAATCGCCGGGGCACTTGGGCAGTGGCCCGAAGTGACCATTGTGCCGGTCATCTGTGACGGATTTGCCATGGTGCCGGCACCACTGCCGCCCTATCCTTACCCCATTCCCTGAACAGCAGTCGATGATGGAAGGCCCATGCCCAGTGTTCTGAAAACGGTCCGCAATACCGCCTCCGGCCTCACCCGGCAGGGTGCACTCTATGCCGGCAATGCCTTTGACCGGGTATTCCGCGCCGCCAGCCTGGTACAGGCCGGGCAAACCCCGTTCGAAACCCTGCACAGCGACGGCCTGGTGAGCCTGCGTTACTACCCGCCGCTGCAGGAGGACTTCATCGAGCTGGACGGCATGGTGATTCCGGTAGAACGGAAAACCCACCGCACCCCGATTGTGATCATCCCGCCCCTGGCGGTGAACATGCTGATCTACGATTTGTTCCCCCAGCGCAGCCTGGTGCGGTTCCTGCGGGCCAAGGGCTTTGAGGTGTACCTGATTGACTGGGGCATCCCGAAGCGGGAGCACACCCACTACAACATGCACACCTATGTGGCGGAGTTGCTGCCGGCCTACCTGAACCGGGTGCGCGAGCACAGTGGCGAGCAGGAGTTGTCGCTGCATGGCTGGAGCATGGGCGGCATGTTTACCCTGTTCTATTCCGCTTTAAGCAAAGACCAGCATATCCGCAACGCGATTGTGCTGGGCCTGCCCATCGACAGCCATGCTTCGGGTGCCATCGGCTGGATGTACCAGCGCATTGCCGATGTGGCGGAGGTGGTGCGCAAGCGTACCGGTTTCAAGCTGCATGACCTGAAACCCCACTGGTTCTACACCCCCGGCTGGGCCAATACCATCGGCTTCAAGCTGACCAATCCGGTAGGCAGTGTGATGGGTTACTGGGAGCTGCTGGTGCGCCTGGGTGACCGGGAGTTTGTGACTAACCATGCCACGACGTCGGCTTTCCTGGACCGGATGGTGGCCTACCCGGGCGGGGTGATTCAGGACACGGTGGTGCGGGTGTGGATTGATAATCAGCTGGCGAAGGGGCGAATTCAGATCGGTGAGGATTTTGCGCGGCTGGAGAATGTGAATGCCAACTTACTGGCGATTGCCGGCCAGGAGGATACGTTGGCGACGCCGGGGGCGGCAAAGCGGGTGATGGACCATGTCAGCTCTGCGGACAAGACCTTCCGGGTGGCGCCGGGTGGGCATATGGGGATCCTGGCGGGGAGCAAGGCGCCGCGGGCTTCGTGGTTGGAGCTTGCGGAGTGGCTTTCGGTTCGGTCTGACTGAGGCTTTTGGCTTGTGGTGATGGCCGGCAGGTAGCAGGGGGTAGGCCTTCCAAAAACCGCTCCTTGCGGCACATCCTTGTGGCGCTTCTGCTCCGCCATCCATGGCTCCGCACATTTTTGGAAGGCCTACCCCCTGCCACCTGCCTCCTCTAACTTCTTTAGGGCCTTCTTGCTCTTCTTATGCCTGCGTTTCTCGTCTTACAACGATGACTTGGGGGCTTTCCTGCCCTACACTTCCATCCATGAAATCCATTGATATATTGAACCTGGACTTGCGGTCGCTGGTGACCTTTCTGGCTGTGCTGGACGAGGGGAGTGTTTCCCGGGCGGCGGTTCGGCTTGGGGTCAGTCAGTCGGCGGTGAGTCATACCCTGGACCGGCTTCGGCAGGCGTTCGGGGATCCGTTGTTTGTGAAGTCCGGGCGGGGGATTGTGCCTACGGACTATGCCTTGCGCACCGGGCCTCATATCCGGCAGCTGCTGGACGATGTACGCACGCTGCCTTCGGGGCCGCCGTTTGATCCGGCGACGGCGGAGTTTACGTTTACCGTTGCCGCCAACGACTATCAGCGGGATTTGTTGCTGCCGGGGTTGGCCGGGATTCTGCGAGAGCAGGCGCCGGGGATTCATTTGCAGGTGATTCCCTCCGGTATTCCCAATGCCGATCTGCTGCGCAAGGAGGCCTGCGACCTGGTGATCAGTCCGTTCGCGCCGGAGGCAACAGACATCATGCAGCGCGGGCTGATGGCGGACAGGATGGTGGTGTTTTACGACCAGAATGAACGGCAAGCGCCGGCGGATCTGAAGGAGTACATGGCCGCGGACCACATCACCGTGCTGTTCGCCACCGGCGAAAAACCAGGGCTCGACAGCACCATGGAAGCCCGCGGCATGAACCGGCACAGCGCGGTGACGGTGTCCAACTTCTCCGGGTTGCCAGCGTTCCTCAAAGGCACCACTCTCCTGGCCTCCGCCCCTGAACGCATGAGCAACGGCCTGATGCGGGACTTCGAGTACGTGCCGCTGCCGTTCCAGTACAACCCGTTTACCCTGCTCATGCTCTGGCACCGCCGCCACCAGACCGACCCCGCCCACCGCTGGGTTCGCAACCAGGTGAATTCGGTGGCCGCCACCATGAATGGCTTGCACGCTTAATTAATCGATTTCATTCATATATTGCATGAAAGCTCAGGCCATTATTTTTCCCGACTGATCGCCCTAGACTTCCGCTTCACATGTCGCTTGTCAGGTTGGGGGACGGCTTTCCAAAACCTTGCGGAGCCAGGGATGGCGGAGCAGAGCGTACAAGGATGTATTCACAGCGTGTTTTGGAAAGCCGTCCCCCAACCTGACACTCCACCGAAGTCAGGAACAAATGTGCTAGCACTAACAAGTATCTGGACAACCATTCTGCTGGCGGCTGCCGTGGCTCTCGCGCCCATGGCGATTGATATGTATCTGCCGGCACTGCCCCAGATCGGAGCCGATTTCAGCGCTGGCACCGATCAGGTCCAGCTTACCCTGAGCATTTACCTGATTGGCTTTGCCCTCGCCCAGCTCGTCTGCGGTCCACTGGCCGACCGCTTCGGCCGCAAGCCTGTGATGATCGGCGGCATGCTGCTGTTCGCCCTCGCCAGTGTCGGCTGCGCCCTGGCCAGCAACATCGAAACCCTGCAACTGTTCCGTTTCCTCCAAGCCCTGGGCGGCTCCGCCGGCCCGGTACTGGCACGCGCCATCGTGCGAGACGTTTACACTCCCAGAGACGCCACAAAAATCCTCGCCCTGCTCGCCGGCATGATGGCCCTGGCGCCGGCCATCGCGCCGACGCTCGGGGGCTTTATCGTTGCCTTTATGGACTGGCACTGGATCTTCATCGTCATGGCCGCCTACGCTCTGATCATGGTCGCCGTCATCGCCTTTGGCATCCCGGAACCCCTGCGCCCCGAACACCGCCAGCCGTTCCGCCTGTGCAGCCTGCTGCGTAACTACCGCCGCATCAGCACCGACAGGACCTTTATCGGTTACACCCTCACCAGTGCAGCCATCTACGGCGGCCTGTTCGCTTTCCTGTCCGGCTCGGCCTTCGTGCTGATCGACGTACTCGGCGTGGCCCCGGAACACTTCGGCCTGTACACCGCCGTTACCGCCGGTGGCTACCTTCTCGGCAACATGGCCTCCATCCGCCTGGCCAGCCGTTTCCAGCCGGACCAGATCCTGCTCTACGGCCTGATCATCACCGTCGGCTCCGGAGCCACCATGGCCCTGCTGGCTTACCAGCAGGTATACAGTCCATGGGCCGTCATCCTGCCCCAGGCCGTGTTCATGGCCGGAACCGGCATGGTCCTGCCTCAAACCATGGCCGGCGCCCTGGCTAACCACCCTACAATGGCCGGCTCCGCCTCGGCCCTGCTCGGCTTCACCCAGATGACCAGCGCCGCCGGAGCCGGTGCCCTGGTAGGCGTACTGCACGACGGCACGCCCCTGGTCATGGCCACCCTCATCGCCGGCTTCGCCGCCCTCGGCTTACTCGGCTACCTGCTAATGGTGCAGCGTTACCCCGCACAGAGCTTTGAAGCCCAAGCTGCGGCAGAGTAGTTATTGAAAGCGTCCCCCAACCAAGCCCTCCCCTTGTACTAAACCCTTACAAACCGCATGGATGAAAACTCATCCAAACTAGGCTACATAGAGTAAGTACAAATTCCTGAAACCAATCAGCAAGGAGCAAACCATGGCGAACAACGTAACCCTGGACGGCAACCCCATCGAAATCGAAGGTAAATTCCCCCAGCCCGGTGACAACGCAGCCCCCTTCACACTCACCAGCAGCGGCTTGGAAGAAGTGAAACTCGATAACTGGGCCGGCAAACGCAAAATCCTGAACATCATCCCCAGCATCGACACCGGCGTCTGCGCCGCCAGCACCCGCAAATTCAACGAAAAAGCCGGTGGCCTCGACAACACCGTCGTCCTCGTCGTCTCCGCCGACCTACCCTTCGCCGCCTCCCGCTTCTGCGGCGCCGAAGGCCTGGACAACGTGGAAACGCTCTCCAGCTTCCGCAACTACGCCTTCCAGCAAGACTACGGCGTAGCCATCCAGAACGGCCCCCTCGCCGGCCTGTGCGCCCGTGCGGTCGTGGTACTGGACGAGAACAACAAAGTTATCCACAGCGAACTGGTCAGCGAGATCAAGAACGAGCCGGATTATGATGCGGCCTTGAAGGTACTTTGATACCAAGCCGCACAAGACTTAACTGAACCAGTTTTTCGGAGACTGCTGACGGCTCTTTCCGAAAGTTTGGGCGTCCGGGCGGGGCAGGCTGTCCAAAAATGTGCGGAGCCATGGATGGCGGAGCAGAAGCGCCACAAGGATGTGCCGCAAGGAGCGGTTTTTGGACAGCCTGCCCCGCCCGGGCGCTTGCACCGGAAACCGACTACATGCACCGATAACCAGACCTGTTAGAATCCCGCCACACTCAGAACCAAGGCACCCAACTCGACGTGCACAAAAACCTGCAAAACGCCTCCCTGGGCCGCCAGCTCTACCACATGACCTGGCCCATGCTGTTCGGCGTGCTCTCCCTGATGACCTTCCAGCTCACCGACAGCTTCTTCGTCGGCCAACTGGGCCGGGACCCACTGGCAGCCCTGGGCTTCACCGTGCCCATGCAACAACTGGTCAGCGGCATGTACGTGGGCCTGGGCATCGCCACTACCGCCATCATCTCCCGCACCCTGGGCCAGGGCGAAGACCTTCGCGCCCAGCGCCTCGGCGGCCTGGTAATTGCCATTGGCGCCGGCCTTGCGCTGACCCTTTGCCTGTCGGTCTGGCTACTGCAAAGCGTAATCCTGGACCTGCTCGGAGCCGAACAGGCCCTGCGCCCGGTGATTCGCGAATACTGGGCACCCTGGCTGCTGTCGGCCTGGACCGGCGCCATGGTTTACTTCAGCTACGCCGTCTGCCGAGCCAACGGCGATACCCGCCTGCCCGGCTACATGATGATCATCACCAGCCTGCTCAACATAGCGCTGGATCCGCTGTACATCTTTGTCTTCGGCTGGGGTCTGCCCGGCGCCGCCTGGGCTACCATCACCGCGTTCAGCATCGGCGCCCTGATTGTGTTTCCCACCTTGCTCAAACGGGCCTGGCTGCGCTTTGACCTGCTCCAGCTGCAACTGGCCCAGGCTGTCCGCCAGCTGGGCGGCATCATGGCCCCGGCGATGGTCAGCCAGCTGATGCCACCCATCTCGGCCATGCTGGCCACCGCCCTGGTGGCCAGCTTTGGTTCCGCCGCCGTGGCGGCCTGGGGCCTGGGTACCCGGCTGGAGTTTTTTTCCATTGTGGTGGTGCTGGCGCTGACCATGTCCATGCCGCCGATGATCGGGCGTATGCTCGGGGCCGGTGAGCTGGAGAATATCCGCAAACTGGTGCGTATTGCCGTGCGCTTTATCCTGGGCTGGCAGTTGTTTATCGGGCTGGTGTGGCTGGGCGCCTCGGGCGTGGTATCAACCCTGTTCAGCCCGGATGCCGATGTACAGGACACTCTGCTGAGTTACCTGCTGCGGGTGCCGCTGAGTTACAGCGGGCTGGGGGTGTGCATTCTGATGGTATCGGTGAACAACGCCCTGGGCATGCCCATGCGGGCGCTGCTGATTTCCACCTTGAGGCTGTTTGCCTGCTACCTGCCGCTGCTTTGGATTGGCGGGCAGGTATCCGGGCTGACCGGCCTGATGACCGGCGCCCTGATTGGCAACCTGCTGGCCGGTGCCATGGCCTACAGCCTGTACCGACAGGGTATGAACCGGCTGCGCCGGCCGGCATGATGTGGCTCAGGCGAAGCGGGCGCGGAAGCTCTCGGGCATGGGGGTGACTTCGCGGGTTTTGTAGTTGAAAAACACAAAGCCGTATTTGGCCAGGGCAACGGGCTGGCCGCTGTCGGCCTTGGTTACCCGGAATACGAAGTCGCCGCCGTATTTGTTGAAGTCCATCAGGCCCACTTCGAAGCGCAGCATGTCCGGGTAGAAGGATTCGCCCTGGTACATGGTGGCCAGGTCGGTGACGATGATGCCTGAGCCATCCTCGCCGCCTTCTTCAACGCCGTATTCCACCAGGAACTGTGCGCGGGCTTCGGAGAGCATGGAGATCAGGGCGTCGTTACCCAGGTGGTTGGCGCCGTTGATGTCGGTGATTCTGACCGGCATCCTTGTTTCGAAGCAGAAGGTGTTGTCGGGGAATTCGAGTTTGATTCTGGCCACGGCGGGTTCCTTGGTTTGCGCTTTGGTGTTGGGGCTGCATCATACTCCTACCTTTGTCCCTTCTCATCCTGTGGGTTATTCGGGTATCTTGCTAAACACCATGCGCACTAACTCCGGGTATTTGTGGCGCTTGGGGAAGGGCTTTCCAAAAACCGCTCCTTACGGCACATCCCTGTGGCGCTTCTGCTCCGCCATCCATGGCTCCGCAAATTTTTGGAAAGCCCTTCCCCAATCCCCACTCTAACCCTGTGCGCGCACCTTTTGATATTCAAAAACAAGAGTACGTTATGAACATTCGCCCTGCGGCCACCTTGGCTCTGACCCGAGATACTGACAACGGCATTGAAGTCCTGCTTCTGCAACGCACCTGGGAGGCGGTGTTTCTGCCCGGGTATTTCGTGTTCCCCGGCGGGGCCGTTAACGATCAGGAGCCGGAGGCGCGGGCGCATTTGATCGGGATTGAAGATGCCGCTATCAGTCAGACCATGAGCCTGGATGAAGGTGGCGCGGATTACATGTTGGCGGCGGTTCGGGAGTGTTTTGAGGAGGCGGGGATTCTGCTGGCTCAGGAGGGTTCCGGGCAGTTGGTGGGGGCGGATCATGCAGTGCATGGTGAGCGGTTTGCGTTGTTCCGGGAGGAGGTTTCGCTGGCGCAGTTGTGTGAGAAGCATCAGCTGACGTTGCCGCTGGACCGGTTGGCGTATCTGAGCCACTGGGTGACGCCGCCGGGGCCGCCGCGGCGGTTTGATACGCGGTTTTTTGTGGCGGTGGCGCCGGAGGGTCAGGTTGCCAGTCATGATGGCACCGAGACCATTGACCATGTGTGGATTTCGCCGGCGCAGGCGTTGGAGGAGCATCGGGGCGGGCAGCGGTTGTTGGGGTTGCCGACGATTCGCACGTTGCGGGTGTTGTGTGATTTCAGCACCACCGCCGAGCTGATGCGCTATGCCCACGCCAATCCGCCGGAGGCATTTCCGACCGACCCATGGCCGGCACTTCGCAAGGGCCAGCCAGTGCTGCTGGAGCCCAATGCGCCGGCCTACGACGAGGCGGTGAAGCTGGACCCGGAAGGCGAAGGGTCCACCCGGGCGGAGATTGTTCCGGGTGAGCCGGTAGAGGTGGCGGCCGGGGTGGTACGGCTGACGGCGCCGAATCCGGGCATGATGACCGGGCCGGGTACCAACACCTACATTCTGGGCCATGAGCGGTTTACGGTGATCGATCCGGGGCCGATAAACGAGGCCCACATCGAGCGGATTCTGGAGCTGACCGGCGGGGTGGTGGATCAGGTACTGACCACCCATACCCATATGGACCATTCGCCGGCGGCCCGGGTGCTGAAGGAACGCACCGGCTGCCGGGTGTTCGGCTGGCCGGCGCCGGATGCGCCCAGCCACGACAAGGCCTTCAGCCCGGATGATGAACCGGGGCACGAAGACCTGGTTGTTACCGAGGCCGGGGTTCTGAAGGTTCTGCACACGCCCGGCCACGCTTCGAACCATCTTTGTTTTCTGTTGCTGGAGCAGGAGTTGCTGTTCGCCGGCGACCACATCATGCAAGGCTCAACGGTGGTGGTCAATCCGCCGGACGGCGATATGAAGGCGTATGTGGAGTCTTTGTACGAACTGCTGGAAGAGCCGGTACGGTTTATTGCCCCCGCCCACGGCTTTCTGATGGGCCAGCCGGAAGCGGTGATTGATTATCTGATCACCCACCGGTTGTCACGGGAACACAAGATTTTCCGGGCGCTGGAAGCCCTGGCACCGGTTTCCCTTAAAGATCTCACCGCCAAGGCCTATGACGATGTACCCGCGGCCATTCATGGCCTGGCGGCCCGTTCGGCCCTGGCGCACCTGCTGAAACTGGAGGCCGAGCACAGGGCGTTCCAGAAGGATGAGCTCTGGCACACCGTGCACCCGGCCTGACCAGCCGGGTTACTTCTTGGCGATCACCCAGACGGCGTGAACAATACCCGGGATATAACCGAGCAGGGTGAGCACAATGTTAATCCAGAAGTGCTTGCCGATACCTACCTGTAAAAAAACACCTAACGGCGGTAACAGAATCGCAATCAGAATTCGCAAAAGGTCCATACACTTATCTCCTTGGTGAGCGTATAACGGTTCATATCATTGCAAGATAGCACTGTTATACACAACAGGCCGGCCAATATCCGGCCCTGAATCATGAAAGTGGCATTAAAGCTTCGTCACAGCGGTATTCATGACACCCCGCGGGCCCTATGCTTGGGCCGATTGGTCAAGGTACTTGAGGACTTATGCTGTTTCCCAAACGCGACTACCCCGCAAACTGCACCCTGCTCACCTGTTTTTTGCTGGCGCTGGTGCCAGTAGGCGCTGTTGCTGATACCGGCAGCTCTCAGACCGGTACGGCGCTGCCGGCCCCACTGATCGCGCAGCTCGCGGAAGATGAAAATGTCGAAGATGTGGTTCAGTCCGAGCCGCGACGCAACAAGGCCAAACTCTCGGAAAACGCCCCCGATGAGGCCGAAGCACCGGCACAACTTCCAGCTGAAGAAACACCGAAGCCGGTTACTGCAGAGTTAATCAAACCGCGCCAGGTTGCGCCCAACGTCGATCTGAAGCAAGTTGCGCCAATGCCGGAGCCAGAAACGAAAACCGATTTCGAAGCTCTGGCTGCAGAGCAGGCGGTAGAAGCCGGAAGCGAACCCGAGGCCGCCGAACACGCACCGGTGCCGTCGGAAACCTTCACCCTGCTGGGCAAGGAAGTGCTGCCAGGCACCTCTACCCGGCTGGCCTGGTCGCCCAATATTCAGATTGCCGGGCTGTCCCAGACCACGCCGGTTCTGGTGGTGAACGGTGCTCACACCGGCCCCACCCTGTGCCTGACCGGCGCCATTCATGGCGACGAACTGAACGGTATCGAAATCGTGCGCCGGGCCATGTACGACCTGGACCCGGCCAAGCTGAGCGGCCGCGTGGTGGGGGTTCCCATCGTCAACCTGAGCGGCTTCCAGCAGGGCAGTCGTTACCTGCCAGACCGGCGAGACCTCAACCGGTACTTCCCCGGCCGCCCCGACGGTACCCTGGCAGACCGGATTGCCCATTCCCTGTTCACCGATGTAATCGGCCACTGCGACATGCTGGTGGATATCCACACCGGTTCCCTCAAGCGTACCAACCTGCCCCAGCTGCGGGCCGATATGAACAACCCGGAAGTGGCCGAGTTCACCCGGGGCTTTGATCGCATGGCGGTGGTGCACAGCAGCGGTTCACCGGGCATGCTGCGCACGGCTGCGGTTAACGCGGGCATTCGCGCGGTAACCCTGGAAGCGGGTGAATCGCTGCGCATCCAGGAACACCAGATTGAAGCCGGCGTAAACAGCCTCAACAGCCTGATGGAAAAACACGGCATGATTTCCCGGATGTTTGTCTGGGGCGATCCGCAGCCGGTTTACTACGACTCCACCTGGATTCGCGCCCAGCATGGCGGCATTCTGTTCAGCGACGTGGTCCTGGGTGACCGGATTTCCGAGGGTGAAATCCTCGGCTACGTGGCCGACCCGATCACCAACGAACAATACCCCATCCGCTCGAATTCCAACGGCCGGGTAATCGGTATGGCGGTAGACCAGGTGGTGATGGCCGGCTTTGCCGCCTACCACATTGGTACGGAGGCAGAAGTCCCGGGAGAGTAGTATGCTAGGCGTTTGATGCACTGATCCCGAGGACTCCCCGTGGCTGCAGATAACGCCGGCATGCTGTCGAAAATTCCAGGCCTGGCCTATATCGGCCTGGTGCTGACGCCGCTGTTCTGGGCCGGCAATGCCGTGGTCGCCCGGGCCACCGTGGAACACATTCCGCCGTTGTCTATGTCGTTCTGGCGCTGGGTACTGGCGCTGGCCATTATCCTGCCGTTCGGCTTACCCGGCATCTGGCGCCACCGGCAGATCATTCGTCAGCGCCTCGGGTCCATGATTGCACTGGCCACCTTCAGCGTTGCCGCTTTCAATTCCCTGCTCTATGTCGCGGCCATGACCACGACAGCCACCAACATCGCGCTGATCAACGCCACCATTCCGATTTTTGTCGCGCTACTGGCCTGGCTGTTGTTGGGTGACCGGACCCGCCCGATTCAGATACTGGGCATTGCCATGGCCCTGGCCGGCATTCTGTGCGTGATTGCCCGCGGAGATCTGTCGGTGCTGACCGGCCTGCAGGCCCAGCCCGGAGACCTGGTAATGGTGGCGGCGGTGTTCAGCTGGGGCCTGTTCTCGGTACTGCTGCGCCGGCAGGCGGTGCCACTGCCGGCACTGACCTTCCTCACCACGCAGATCCTGCTGGGTACCCTGATTCTCGCGCCGGTCTACCTGCTGGACTTTCTGTTCTTCAGCGGCGGCTTTACCCTGTCAAAAAGTACCGCCCTGCCTCTGATCTATTTCGCGATTTTTCCGGGCATTCTGGCCTATGCGTTCTGGAACCATGGCGTACACAGCATTGGCCCTGCCCGGGCTGCCATTTTCATGTACCTTACGCCGGTTTATGCCTCTGTACTGGCGGTTGTTTTCCTCAGGGAAAACCTCAGCCTGTTCCATCTGCTGGGTGGACTGCTGATACTCGGAGGCCTGATACTGGCGACCCGAACCGGCCGGCGCCTGCACCGCCAGCCTGTCACTGCACTGGATAAAGGAGAGCCGAATGACTAGGCAGACCACCTCTGCACATTCCTGGCCGGCCATCATTGCCCTGATGCTGGCCGCTCTTTCCCTGAACGTCGCGGCAGCCCCCTGCGACCCGGACGAGTCCAAATGGGTGCCCTCCCGCTATTACCCGGCCGGAGCCGTGGTTCACCATGACGGCGAGTGGTACCAGTCCCGGGAGCTACACGAGGGCCTGGAGCCAGGCATTACTTTTGACTGGAAACAGCTGGATTCCGCACCGGAATGCTCCGGCGAGGCAGCTCCCCCGGCCCCGATCGACAAGTCCGACGCAAAAACCGGGCAATCTGCTCAGGCAGGTACGGTCACTGAAAGCCCGGATTCACCAGCCCCGGAATCGTCCAGTGACAACGAACTGTGCGAGCAGCCCGACCAGTGGCTGTTCTCAGAGAGCTACACCGTGGGCAGCGAAGCCAGCCATGGTGGCAAGATCTGGAAGGCGATCCGCCCGACCAGCGGCGATATGCCCGGGATGAATACGCCGCCGCGCTGGCAGCTGGTTGAAGATCACTGCGCCCTGGAATCTCAACTGCCCTGACCGGGCCGCTGAAGGGCCGCCTCAATACGGTCTAGGATCTGCGCCAGTACCGCCCTCGGGCAGCCGATGTTCAGCCGCATGAAGCCACTGCCCTGGCTGCCGAAACTGAGCCCCGGATTGAGGCCGACCCCTGCTTGCTGCACGAAAAAGCGTTTCAGGGCCGTGTCGTCCAGCTTCAGTCCCCGACAGTCTAGCCAGATCAGGTAGGTGCCCTCCGGCGCCGAGGTGCGGATGCCCGGCAGCCGGCGGTTAACTTCCTGCACCAGGAAATCGCGATTGCCCTGCAGATAGGCCATCAGATCATCCCGCCAGGGACCGCCATGGCGATAGCCTGCCTCGAACCCGGCGATGCTGAACGGGTTGCACTGGGGCAGGTGCAGCCTGTCGAACACCGATTTCATGGCTTTGCGGCGCTCCGGATCCGGAATCACCAGGGCCGACAGGCCCAGACCCGGCATATTGAAGGTCTTGCTCGGCGCCACCGCCGTAATCAGCGCATCATCCCCGTCGGCCAGGGTCGCCAACACCCGATGAGCGGGCTTGTCAGGATAGGTAAGATCGCAGTGAATCTCGTCGGACAGCACCACCAGGCCATGGCGGCGCACGATGTCCAGTACCTGAACCAGCTCCGCCTCGCGCCAGACCCGCCCTACCGGATTATGGGGTGAACACAGCAGCAACACTTTAGTCTCCGGCCGGGCGGCGCATTGCTCCAAATGCTCCAGATTCATGCGGTAGTCACCGGTTTTGTCTGCCACCAGCGGATTTTCAATCACGGTCCGGCCGGTATCCCTGACCGAGCTGAAAAACGGCGGATACACCGGTGGCTGGATAATCACGCCTTCTTCCGGTTGGGCAAAGGCCAGGCATGCGGCATTCAGGGACGGCACCACCCCAGGCGCCATGACAATCCAGTCTCGCTGGATGCTCCAGCCATGACGGCTTTCAAACCACTGGATCATGACCTCATAAAGGCTTTCCGGGAACAGGGTATAGCCATACACCGGATGCTGCGCCCGCTCGGTCAGGGCACGGGTAACCGCTTCCGGAGCCGGAAAGTCCATATCGGCAACCCACGCCGGAATCACATCGTCACGGCCGAATACCGCCTTGCGGGCATCGAACTTGACCGAGCAGGTGTGTTCTCTGGCAATGGGCTGATCGAAAATGCTGCCGTTCATGGGGGCTCCGCTTGCTGTCTTCGTGAGAACGCTATTGTGGTGGCCTGGTGCCGGCGCCGCAACCGGCGGGTTGGCTCCGGCTTTGGTCGAAGAGCCACGAATTTCGCTTGCCCAATCCACCCGATACTTGCGAACCTAACGGATTAATCGCCTGCGTTGACCAAAGCAATAATCGGAGCCCTTCCATGATTGGCCAGATTCTATCCACCATGCTGCCGGTATTCCTGATTGCCGGCTGTGGCGCCTTGTACGGGCGTTACCGGACACCGGATATTCAGGGCCTGAACGTGCTCAACATGGAACTGTTCGTGCCCATGCTGGTGTTTGCGGTACTGGCCGACCAGCAGGCACCCTTGCAGGATTACGGCTGGTTGGCACTGGCCGCCACGGTGGTGGTTCTGGGTTCCGGCGTAATTCTGTATCCGGTGGCAAAGCTGCTCAAGCTGAACCTTAAAACCTTCCTGCCACCGATGATGTTCAACAACTCCGGCAACATGGGCATTCCGATTCTGGTACTGGCATTCGGGGATGCAGCGCTGCCTGCGGCCATCGTGCTATTCATTGTGGAAATGCTGCTGCACTTCTCGGTCGGTCTGTACATGCTGGACCCCCACACCTCCATCATCCGTCGGCTGCGGCTGCCCATTGTATTCGCCAGCATCGCCGGCCTGGCGGTGAATCTCAGCGGTGTTTCCCTGCCCGGTTGGCTGCTGGAAACCCTGAATATGCTTGGCGGTGTGTGCATTCCACTGATGCTGTTTGCCCTGGGCGTCCGCATGCTGGATGTCGATTTCAGCGACTGGAAGCTGGGGCTGATCGGCGCCATCGCCTGCCCGCTCTCGGGGCTGATCCTGGCCTGGCCGATGATCGCCCTGCTGGATCTTCCGGGGCTACAGGTTGCCAGCCTGTGGGTCTTTGCCGCCCTGCCACCGGCCGTACTGAACTACATGGTGGCAGAGCAGTACCGGCAGGAACCCCACAAGGTGGCATCGCTGGTATTATTGAGCAACCTCGGCAGTCTGGTGGTAATGCCGGTGGTGCTCGGGCTGGTATTTTCCGCCGGCTACGTATAACCGGGTTTCAACCCACGATTTCGATTTACCAGGTACGGTATTCCATGTCTGAAGCAGTAGCAGTTGTTCGCGCCTCCCGCCCCAATTTCCTGGTACTGGCACCGCTGTGTGTCGGGCTCGGGCTGGCCGTGGCCTGGCAACAGGGTGAACCACCCGCCCTGCTGGATACCCTGCTGGTGTTCATCGGCGCGGTTCTGGCCCATGCCGCCGTTAACCTGCTGAACGAGTACGAAGACTTTGTCTCGGGCCTCGACCTGACCACCCGGCGAACGCCGTTTTCCGGCGGCAGCGGAGCCCTGCCGGAAACCCCCTCGGCGGCCAAAAGGGTGCTCCTGGCCGCCCTTGGCACCCTGGCCCTGGTGATTGCCATTGGCCTGTACTTCCTGTGGCTGCGCGGCCTGCCGATGTTTGTTCTCGGTGCCGCTGGCGTAATGCTGGTGCTCACCTACACCCGCTGGATTACCCGCTCCCCCTGGCTGTGCCTGCTGGCCCCCGGTATCGGCTTTGGCCCGGTGATGGTGCTGGGTGCACTGATTGCTCTGGGCGCCCGTCTGGATGCCACCGCACTGGTGTGCGCCGGCGTCGCCCTGCTGCTGGTGAGCGAGCTGCTGCTGATCAACCAGATCCCCGATGCCGAGGCCGACCGCAAAGCCGGCCGCCGGCACCTGGTGATCACCCTGGGCCCCCGCGCCGCCAGCAAGCTGGTCGCAGCACTGTTGTTGGGCAGCTTCGGGCTTATTGCCACTGCCGCCTGGCTCAACCTGATACCAGCCTGGAGCCTGCTGGCGCTGCTGCCACTGCCCGTTGCACTGTGGCTGAGCCGGCAACTGCCAGCGTGCCTGGATAACCCCGCCGCGCTGAATCAGGTACTCGGTGCCAACGTCGCCGTACTGCTGTCCACCCTGGCCTTGCTGGTGCTGGGCATCAGCCTCTGAAAGCCGGTGGTTTCACTTGCAACTGACTGATCTATAGCCGATGGTTAGGGGCAAACATTTTGATATGGAGATCTGTTGATGAGCGTCCTGCTTCTGGTTCTCAGTGCCCTGGTGCTGATCTATTTCAGTATCGGCGGCAAAACCGCCGCGATCGTGATGTCCGTCGCCACCCTGATCGGGGTGGCCAACGACGACTGGCACATCCTCAGCTTTCTGGTTGGCGGTATCCTGCTGGCACTGGCCCTGCTGATCACCCTGCCCGGAGACCTCCGCCTCGACAAGCTCAGCCGGCCATTACTGGGCTGGGTCCGCAGCCGCTTGCCCAAGCTGTCGCCGACCGAACAGGAAGCCCTGGCCTCTGGCTCTGTAGACTGGGACGGCGAACTGTTCTCCGGCAAGCCGGAATGGAACAAGCTGCTGGACGCCGCCCCCGCGCACCTGACCAGTGAAGAGCAGGCATTTCTCGACGGCCCGGTGGAAGAGCTGTGCCAGATGCTGGACGACTGGCAGATCACCCACGAACACTACGACCTGCCCAAAAAAGCCTGGAAATTCATCCGTGAAAACGGCTTCTTCGGCCTGGTCATTCCCAAGGAAGACGGCGGCCTGGGCTTCTCCAACACCGCCCATTCCGAAATCGTGATGAAAATCTCCACCCGCAGCGTATCGGCTGCAGTCACCGTGATGGTGCCCAACTCCCTCGGCCCGGGCGAGCTGCTGATGCACTACGGCACCGACGACCAGAAGCAGCATTACCTGCCGCGCCTGGCCGGTGGCGAAGAGATTCCCTGCTTTGCCCTCACATCGCCGGTGGCCGGCTCCGACGCCGGCGCGATTCCGGATAAAGGCATCGTCTGCAAGGGCGAATGGAACGGCAAGGAAGTACTGGGCCTGAAGGTCACCTGGAACAAGCGCTACATCACCCTGGCCCCGGTGGCGACCCTGATCGGCCTGGCCATCAAGGTGTATGACCCGGAAAAACTGCTGGGCGGCGACGATGACATTGGCGTGACCTGTGTGCTGGTACCCCGCGACACCGACGGCGTACACGCCGGCGCCCGCCACCTGCCCATGAACACGGTCTTCATGAACGGCCCCACCTGGGGCAATGAAGTCTTTATTCCCATGGAACAGGTCATCGGCGGCCAGGACATGCTCGGCAAGGGCTGGAAAATGCTGCTGGAATGCCTGTCCATCGGCCGCTCCATCTCCCTGCCAGCCCTCGGCACCGGTGCCGGCAAACTGGCCAGCCTGGCTACGGGGTCGTACGCCTACACCCGGGAACAGTTCGGCCGCTCCATCAGCCAGTTTGAAGGCGTGCAGGAAGCCCTGGAACCCATTGCCGGCTACACCTACATGATGGACGCAGCCCGCCTGCTCACCGCCGGTATGCTGGACCGGGGCGTACGGCCTTCCGTGCCCTCGGCCGTGCTGAAATACCGCAACACCGACCTGATGCGGGAAGTGATCAACCACGCCATGGACGTAGTAGCCGGCCGCGGCGTGATCACCGGCCCCCGCAACTTCCTGGCCCGGGCATACCAGGCCGTGCCCATCGGCATTACCGTGGAAGGCGCGAATATCCTGACCCGCAGCCTGATGATCTTCGGCCAGGGCGCCATCCGCTGCCATCCGTTTATCGTCGAGGAAATCGAAGCGGCGGGCATGGAAGACGAAGACAAGGCCGCGAAGAAATTCGACGGCATCTTCTACCGCCACCTGGCCCACACCACCCGCAATGCCCTGCGTGCACTCGTGCTGGGCCTGAGCAAGGGCTGGCTGGAAACCGCGCCACGCCACGGCGACATCGAGAAGTACTACCGCCAGCTGGGCCGTTTCTCTGCGGCCTTCGCCCTGATGACCGACGTCACCCTGCTTACCGTCGGCGGTGGCCTGAAAGCCCGCCAGCGCCTGTCTGGCCGCATGGCCGACTGCCTGGTGCAGCTGTACTACGCCACGGCGGTGATCAAGCAATGGCACGAAGAAGGCTACCCCGATGACCAGCGAGACCTGGTGGAATGGTGCCTACAAACCTGCCTGCGCGACCTGCAGAACTCCATGCGCGAAGCCATCATCAACTTCCCGGTACCGGCCCTGCGCTGGCCGCTGCGGTTGCTGGTGTTCCCGCTCGGCGCCACCGGCCTGAACGGCCCGGATGACAAGCTCGGCGCGAAGGTAGCGGCGACCATTGTGAAAGACACACCGGTACGCCAGCGCATCAGCCGCGGTACCTTCATCAACATGGATCCGGACGATCCTCTGGGCCGCGTTCTCAACGCCTACAAACTCGCCAACGAAACCGCCGACATGCGCCAGCGCCTGCACGAAGCCATCCGCAGCCGCGACGAAGACGAGCTGGACGGTATCGCCCTGTTGATGGGGCATCAGCGCAAGGAGCTGGTGGACTGGGCCTGTGCCCAGGGTATCGTAACAGCCGACGAGTGCCCGAAATTGGAAGAAGCCCTGACGGCCCTGTACGACGTGATCCGCGTAGATGCGTTTGATGCTGATGGCCTGAAAGCCCTGGCCAAAGCGGCTACCGGTAAGCGTAAAGTTGTCGAGCGGTCTTCGGAGTAGGGTTACTTGTAGCTTGCAGGTTTGGGTGGAGGTCAATCCTTGGCGGGAGGGGGCTCCAAAAACCGCTCCTTACGGCACATCCCTGTGGCGCTTCTGCTCCGCCATCCATGGCTCCGCACATTTTTGGAGCCCCCTCCCGCCAAGGCTTGCCCCAGACCATGTGCAGGCCGCCCCGAAAATCCGACTTTAACAAAGCGAACTGCACAAGGCATAACTGAACAGGGCGGGCGAGCCTTTCCAGAAATTTGTGGAGCCATGGATGGCGGAACACAAGCGCCCATGGAAGGCTAGAGCGCTTTCTGGAAAGGCTCGCCCGCCCTGTTCTAAGCACCCAGACAGCAGGCTAGGAGGATCACTCCCCCCGAAGCCCACCCCGAATTGCCTCGTCAACCAACCACCGCCGTAACGTCTGAATCCCACGTTCCCGCCGGCGGCTGGTTTTCCAGGCAAAGTAGAACTTATCGCCGGTCACCACCGAATGGGTCGGTAAACGAACGAAGTCTTCGGAATCCTTCCGGGTACTCAGCATATAGTCGTTGGTCAGGGCGATGCCCTGGTGAAAGCGCGCAGCCTCCAGCGCCAGCAGCATGTGGCTGAAATGCTGAACACGGGCAGCAGACGGCAACGGCTGCTCCACATCCCGGAACCACGCCTGCCAGTCACCGGCAGGTTTGTCGAAGATGCTGTGGGTCGATAACAACGGAAAGCGTGCGATATCCTCCGGCAACACAGGCCACTCATCCAGCCCCTCCGGCTCCGCGTCACGCCCCAACTCCCGCCGGATGCGCTGCCAGTAATCCTGGCTACACACCGGAAACAACCGCTCCGTGTACAAATGCTCATAGCTGTAGGCCGGCGCCGTGGTGTGGATGGTAATAAAACAATCCGCCACCCGATCCGACAACACCGGGTTCTCGCTGCTCATCTCCAGCGCCAGGTCAATCTGCGGGTGCAACCGCTGCAAATCCGGCAACCGCGGCACTAGCCAGCGCACCGCAAACGAACTGAACACCGACAACCGCAACCGGGACTCCTCATGCCCCAGCAACTGTTCACTCGCCCGTTCAATCTGCAACAAGGCGGTGCCAATGGCATCAAAATACTGCCGCCCTTCGTCGGTCAGCGTCACCGTCCGACCGGAGCGCCAGAACAGCCGTTCGCCCAGATAGGTCTCCAGCTGCTTGATCTGGTGACTGACTGCACTCTGGGTGATGGCCAGTTCCTCGGCAGCGGCCGAAAAGCTGTTCAGCCGGGCAACGGCTTCGAATACGGGGAGGGCTTTGAGTGGGGGTAGTCTCATGGCGGCCTGCTATCGAATTTTCTAATGACCGACTAATAATGATCATTTTATCGGATAGTTAAACACACCTAGAATCCACCTCCAAGGTTCGGGAGTGTGTCGGGGGACTTGCTTCCGAAAATGTTCGTAGCCATGGGTGAAGGGCGAAAGCACTTCACGGGCTGGCCAGGGATGGCCTGCCCAGGACCCTCTGCGCGACGCAGGAGCAATAAGCGCAGAGGGGCGGAGACAAGCGTACAAGGAAGTACTCGCAGCGGTTTTCGGAAGCAAGTCCCCCGACACACTCATGCACCAAACCAGCGGATTTCAGGAAGGAAAAGGAGCACCAAAGTGTCAGGCAAAACCGTCAACAGCGCCATTCTGCTGCTGGTCATCGGCAACGCCATGGCCATACTCTCGGACGTCTTCATCAAACTGATGGACCCCGGCGCCCCCGTCTTCCAGTTCGCCTTCCTGCGCTGCGTACTCACCCTGGTCTTCCTGCTACCGCTGGCCCGCAAACTCGACACAGGCAACCTCTTCGGCGGCCTGAAAGTCCACGCCATCCGTGCCCACATCCACCTGGTCGGCATCGTATGCATGGTGATCGCCCTCACCAACCTGCCGCTGGCTACCGCCAACGCCCTGTTCTACGCCGCGCCGATACTGGTGATGGTGCTGTCGGCCGTATTCTTCCGGGAAAAACTCACGCCCCTGAGCGTCACCGCCGTGTTCAGCGGCTTTGCCGGCATCATCGTGATACTGCGCCCGGTGGAGTTCAACTGGGCCGTCATCGCTGCCCTGGGCTCAGCCTTTGCCCTGGCCACCAACGCCGTCATGGTGCGCCAGCTGCCGAAAGAACAAACCACCGTGCACAAGCTGTTCCTGAACTACCTGCTGATCATACCGGCCGCAGCCGCACTGGCATTCTGGGAAGGGGCAACGTGGAACCTGCAGATCCTGGTCAGCGCCGCCGGCTCGGCCCTGTTCATCCTGGGTTACAACATCACCGTGTTGCTGGCCTATCGGCAGGTGGATGCCAACCAGGTCACCAGCGCCGAATACACCGGACTTATCTGGGCGGTGGCCATTGGCTGGATCTGGTTTGGTGAGGTGCCGGACCTGTGGTTCCTGGCCGGCAGCATGATGATCGTGGTGCCGCTGGTACTGATCGGCCTGCGGCACCGGCGGCGTTCACCGGCCCGGGGCTTTAACCCCGCCAGCCGGGAAACACCGCAGAAAGAGCTGGACCCCGGGTTCAGCGGGTCTGCTCAATGATCGCCTGGGTATCGCGGATAATCCGCGCTACCCGATGCTCCGGCGGCATACGGTCGTCGTAGCCGTAGCTGGTGCGGTATCCGTTCCGGTAATCGTCACGATACCGGTAGTGATCGTGGCGGTCCCGGTACTTTTCCTGTTTGTAGCGCGCTTTTTGCCGCTTCTCCCAGTATTTTCGATCATGGTCCCGGCTGTAGTGCCGGTCGCTGCGATGATCGCGGTCCCGCCATTCCGAGCGCAGGTACTTTTTCTGATGCCCCGGTGGCAGCGCCTTACCCCGTTCCAGCTGTTTCTGGATGCCCGGCGGGTGGCCGTGGCCACGGTAGCCGTCTGCCTGTGCCAGGCCGGCAAAGCCCAGGGCGACAATCAGGGTACTGCTGATCAGTAGTCGTTTCATGATGACTCTCCCATCTGTTGACCGACTGAAACCATGCTATACGGAAACTTTCCGTGAAGCCTTGCCGTCAGATTACCGAACAGAAGGGTGTTGTCAGCGCCCGAAGGGCGAATTTGCACAAGCTTTACACCGGTTGACGTTTAACGGTCCTTAACCGCGACAGGTTCGCTGCCAAGCAGGTGCGTCTCTATCGCAAAGGTATGCACACAGTCGTCGCCCAATGCCCGCAGAGACTCCACCAGCCGCAGCAGATACTCGGAATTCGGGCCACTGGGCCCGGCGGCAGCGGCAATCTGGGCGGCGATATCCGCTTCCGGGGCCTCGCCCAGAAACGCCTCGTTATCCTCCGTGGCGATATACACCAGCCCCTCGGCTTGGCTGCCGTCGTCGAAGGTCATGGTGGTGCTGAAGCGCAGGTAGCCGTTCTTCTCCCGCACATCCAGGTACTCGAACACATTGGGCGATACCCGGTAGGCCATGCCTTTGCATCGTGCTCCGGGCTGCTCAATCAGGGTGACCACCCGCCCCGGTGCTTCCGGTGTGCCCCGATGGTCGTGGGAACCCTGCCAGAACCGCCGCGCCCAACCGCGAATAGTAGCCGGGCGTTGTTCCAGAAACGGGAAATCCACCTTGTAAATCAGCGAGCCATAGCCAAACAGCCATACCGATTCGATACCCTCAAAGTTGTACCGGGCCCGATTGTGGTCGATAGTATTAGCAGTCATTCCTGTCCTGATATTTCCGGGAGACGTTTCAATTGCAGGTTTTTCATTCAATCCGGCTGGCGTTTCTGGCCAGCTTTGCCGGCTGGCTCATTCAATGTCCGGTTAGCGCAGCCGAGCCGGACAGCCAGCCAATACCCACCTACAGCGTGGTGGTTCAGGATATCGATTACTATCCCATCTACAAGGCTGATTTAGCCAGTAACGAGTATTCCGGTTACCTGCGGGACCTGATGGATGCCTTCGCTGCGGCCGAGGGTATCCGCTTCGAGTACAAGGTACGGCCGGTGCGCCGGATGATCTGGGAGTACACCCGGGGCCTGTATGACTTCGCCCTGCCCGATCACCCCAACTGGAACAAAGCCGAAAAACTGGGAATGGAGCTGAGCTATTCGCCGCCGCTGCTGCACTTTGCCGATGGCCTGTACGTGTTGCGGGAAAACGCCGGCATCACCCGGGAGCAGATGGCCGATTACGGCACCATACACGGCTTTACCCCGTGGAAATTCCAGGACCGGATCGACCAGGGCGATGTTGAACTGATTACCGCGTCATCGCCGGAAAACCTGGTGCTGATGGCGCTGGCCGGTCGGGTAGAAGTGATCAACCTGGCGGCGCCGGTGGCGGAGTACCATTTCCGCAACCTGGACGCGACAGGGCGCTTCGAAACCGCGGCCCACCTGCTGCCGGTCAGCCTCAGCAGCTATCACCTGTCGTCTGCCCGGCACCCGGACATCATCAACGCACTGGCCGATTTTCTTGAGCAGAACCCCGAAATTCCACAGCAACTTCAGGAAAAATATCGGTTTCCGGCCTTACCTTCAGGCGACTGAGGCCATAAACCCTGCAATACCGGTCAGAACAATTTCCGCCGCCATGGCCGAGAGAATCAGGCCGCTGATCTTCGACATGATGTTCAGACCGGTCTTGCCCAGGGCCTTTTCCAGATAACCGGACAACCGCAGCAACACCGCCAGGATCAGCAAGCCGGACACCAGCCCCAGCAAACCGCCCGCCACTTCCGGCACCGCCTTGAGCTCCGCACCGTAAACCAGGATGGCACCAATCGTTGCCGGGCCAATCATCACCGGAATGGCCAGGGGCACCACGGCGATGTCATCACGATCTTCATCCGGCAGGCCGGTGGCATGGTTGCGGGTGCCGCTGTTCACCAGGCTGATGGCGGTGAGGAACAGCAAGCTGCCGGCCCCGATGCGGAACGAATTCAGGGTAATGCCGATGGCATTGAACAGCAGCGGGCCGGCAAAGAACAGGATCACCCCCAGAATAAACGCCGACACACAGGCCCGGCGGATGATCGACGCCTTCTCGGCTGCCGGTAACCCCCGGGTAAGCGCCAGGAACATGGTGACCACGAAAAACGGCGCCAGCAGGAACAGGAAGCGAATGGTGCTGCTGAGGTAGGTCGAGAAAAACGTTTCAAGCATTGAGGCAAATCCGGCACAGGTTTAAAGCCGGTAAGCATAGCGCCGGTTTGCCGGTTCTGCCGTAAGGAAGAGAACCTATGATGGGTGCTCAGCGCTTCTTGATGGATGGTTTGCGGGGCTTTCCGGGTTTCGACGGCTTGCCCTTCGGGCCGGGGCCGCGTCCACCCGCTTTCGGGCCGTTACCGGGCTTGCCGCCCGGGCGCTTTCCGGGACCGCTGCCGGGGCCTTTGCGGCCTTTGCCTGCGGGGGCTTTTCCGCCGGGCTTTGCTCCGGCCCTGGCCGGTTTGCCACCAGGACCCGGGCGGCCGCCCTTCGCTGCGGCAGGCTTTTTACGGGGCTTGCTACCGGCCGGCGGCGAGGCCTCCGACGACGAATCCCGGATGGCATCGAACAGCACCGCCAGTTCTTTTTCTGTGAGATCCCGCCAGGCCCCCACCGGCAGCCCCTGCAGGCTGACGTTCATGATGCGCACTCGCTCCAGCCGGGTGACCTCATAGCCAAAATGCTCGGCCATGCGGCGGATCTGGCGGTTCAGGCCCTGTACCAGGATGATGCGGAACACAAACCGGGAAACCTTCTCGACCTTGCAGCGCTTGGTCATGGTGCCCAGGATTGGCACGCCGTTACTCATGCCCTCGACGAATTCCCGGGTGACCGGCTTATCCACCGTCACCAGGTATTCTTTCTCGTGGTTATTACCGGCCCGCAGGATCTTGTTCACCAGGTCGCCGTTACTGGTGAGGAAAATCAGGCCCTGGGAGTCTTTATCCAGCCGGCCGATGGGGAAAATCCGCTCACTGTGGCCGACAAAGCGCTGGATATTGTCTTTCTCGGCGCTGTCGGTGGTGCTGACAATGCCCACCGGCTTGTTCAGGGCGATAAAGACCAGGTCTTCTTCGTCCCGGGGTTCCACCGCCTGGCCGTTCACCTTCACCACATCGCCCGGCAACACCTGGTCGCCCACCTGGGCCCGGCGGCCGTTGATGTGAACATTACCCTGCTCGATGTAGCGGTCAGCATCCCGGCGCGAGCACATGCCGCTCTCACTGATGTATTTGTTCAGTCGGGTGGAGGTTCTGGTGTTCATGGAGCCCTGCCGGATGCCTGGAAATGGGATAACTCACGGTCGAATGCGGGCATCATCCCACCGGGTGGCCGCTACGGCAACCGGCAAACCGCGGCTCGCTCTCCGAACTACCCCAGCACTATCTGGAACTTACACCAGCATTAGACTAAAGAATTAGGTAGTTTCACTAACACTATTAAGCATGCTTTCTTGTTTCGCTGTTAGAATATGGCGCTTTTCTGTTCGCCCCATTGCCGACAAGGCCAGAAACCGGGGCCGTTAACCGCATAACAAGAGGTGGATCATGTCGACCGAATCCAGGATTCGTTGCCCAAAACTTAGCAAACGTATTATGAGTGCCCGAGACGCTGCCAGCCTGATCCCCTCCGGCGTGAACGTGGGCATGAGCGGCTTTACCGGCGCGGGCTACCCGAAAGCCGTGCCCCAGGCCCTGGCCGAGCACATCCGTGACCACCGCGCCCGTGGCGAGAACTTCCGCATCAGCGTATGGACCGGCGCCTCCACCGCCCCGGAACTGGACGGCGCGCTGGCCGAAGTAGACGGCATTGAAATGCGCCTGCCCTACCAGAGCGATCCCACCTGCCGCCAGAAGATCAACGAAGGCAAGATGGAATACATGGATATCCACCTGTCGCACGTGGCCCAGCACGCATGGTCCGGTTTCTTCGGCAAGCTGGATATTGCGGTCATCGAGGTGGTGGGTATTACCGAAGATGGCCGGCTGATTCCGTCGTCGTCCATCGGCAACAACAAAACCTGGATTGACCAGGCCGACAAGGTCATCCTCGAAGTAAACCACGGCCAGAGTGCCGGCCTTGAGGGCATGCACGACGTCTATTACGGCACCGCCCTGCCGCCGCGCCGCAAGCCGATCCCGATCACCAAACCGGACGAGCGCTTTGGTGAGAAGTACCTGATGTGCCCGCCGGAGAAAGTAATTGCGGTAGTGGAAACCAACTCGCCGGATCGCAACTCCCGTTTCAGCGACCCGGACGAAAACTCCCGTCGCATTGCCGGCCACCTGCTGGACTTCTTCGCCAGCGAAGTCGAAAAGAAGCGCCTGCCGGCCAACCTGCTGCCGCTGCAATCCGGCGTCGGCAACATTGCCAACGCCGTGATGGCTGGCCTGAACGAAGGCCCGTTCAACAACCTGACCGCCTACACCGAAGTACTGCAGGACGGCATGCTGGAGATGCTGAAATCCGGCAAACTGGCCAAGGCCTCAGCCACCGCCTTCTCCCTGAGCCCGGAAGCCAACCAGGAGCTGGCTGACAACATCGATTTCTACCGGGACCGCATTGTGCTGCGTACCCAGGAAATCAGTAACCATCCGGAAGTGATCCGCCGCCTGGGCATCATTGCCATGAACGGCATGATCGAAGCCGACATCTACGGCAACGTGAACTCCACCCACGTGATGGGCACCCGCATCATGAACGGCATCGGCGGTTCCGGCGACTTTGCCCGTAACGGCTTCCTGTCGGTGTTCATGACCCCGTCGACCGCCAAGGGTGGCTCTATTTCCACGATTGTGCCGATGGTGTCCCACGTGGACCACACCGAACACGATGTGCAGATTGTCGTGACCGAACAGGGCCTGGCCGACCTGCGCGGCCTTCCGCCCCGCCAGCGGGCGCTGAACATCATCGAAAAGTGTGCGCACCCGGACTTCCGCCCGCGCCTGCGGGACTACTTCGAGCGCGCCTGCAACAGCGGCCGCGGTATGCACACCCCGCACCTGCTGGAAGAAGCCCTGAGCTGGCACCACCGCTTCGAAGAAACCGGGCAGATGTAACCCGGTTTACAGGGCCAGCCACTGCGCTGGCCCTGTTGCAATGGTCAGCCGGCCAACGCCGGCTCGCCACCCTGCTCCATCACCTCTGCTGCTTCACACACATACTGCTCGGCATCAAAGAGCCGGGTCTGCTGCCGGAACTGCCAGGTAAAGCCCGGCCACAGGGTGGTGTTCTTGCCGTTCTCGTTCACGTACCAGCTCTTGCAACCGGTCTGCCAGACAGAATCCCCCAGCTTGGCGTGGATGGAGGCGTTGTACCGGCTGAAGGCATCCTCTTTCACTTCCACGCTCTTCCAGCCCCGGTGTTGCATTTTCTTCAGGGCATCCAGCACGTACTGCACCTGGGACTCGATCATGTACACCATGGAGCTGTGGCCGAGGCCGGTGTTCGGGCCCATCAGCATAAAGAAATTGGGGAAGCCGGCCACCGTGGTGCCCTTGTAGGCTTCCGCCCCTTCACGCCAGGCATCAAGCAGGTCCTGCCCGCCACGGCCGAATATCACGCCCCGGGGAATCGGCTCCTGGGCCTTGAAGCCGGTGCCGTACACGATGCAGTCCACCTCACGTTCAGTGCCGTTGTTATCCACAATGGTGTTGCCTTTCACTTCACGGATGCCATCGGTGAGCACATCCACGTGTTCCTGGTCCAGCGCCGGGTAGTAGTTGTTGGAGATCAGCACCCGCTTGCAGCCGAAGTGGAAATCCGGCGTGACTTTCTTGCGCAGTTCCTTGTCCTTGATCTGGTTGCGGATATGGCGGCGGGCCTGCAGCTCACCGATTTTCAGGATGCGGGGGTTACCGACGAAGCCCAGAACCCGGGCTTCCAGCATCCAGTAGATGCTCTGGCGGAAGGCGTTCAGGGTTTGCGGGAACTTGCGGAACATCATCCGCTCCAGCGGGCGGATTTCCCGGTCCGGCTTGGGCATGATCCACGGCGGCGTGCGCTGGTACAGGTCCAGGTGGGCCGCATTCCTGGCAATCTCCGGCACAAACTGTATGGCCGAGGCGCCAGTGCCGATAACCGCCACCCGCTTGCCACGAAAATCGTAGTCATGGTCCCAGTTCTGGGAGTGGAAGCGAGTGCCGGTGAAAGACTCCATGCCCTTGATGTCCGGGTACGCCGGCGTGCTCAGGCCACCCATGCCGGACACCAGCACCTCGGCGCGCAGTTTGCAGAACTTGGGCAGGGTTTTGTCACTGCGATCCAGTGAATCACCTGGCTTGAGGCCCTGCTTTTCCATATAGGCCCAGAGTTCGGGGCTGTCGCAGGTTTCGATGGTCCAGGCACCGGTTCTTTCATCCCAGCGGGCACCGGCTACGTGGGTGTTGAGCTGGATGTGTTCGATCAGGCCGTACTTTTCCGCACAGTGGCGCAGGTAGGCTTTGATCTCCGGCTGGGTGGCGAACATCCGGCTCCAGTTGGGGTTCTGTTCGAAGGAGAAGGAGTACAGGGCCGATTGCACGTCGCAGGCACAGCCGGGGTAGTGGTTTTCGTGCCAGGTGCCGCCGATGTCGTCGCTTTGCTCGAGGATCACAAAGTCGTGAAAGCCTGCTTCTTTGAGTTTGATGGCCATGCCGAGGCCGGAGAAGCCGGTGCCGACGATGGCGATCTGGGCGGTTTGTGTCATTGCTGCACTCCTGTGTGGCCTGTTTGGCCTTGCCTGTTGTTGTTTCGGTGGTCATCATGACCGGTAGACACATGTATACCGCCATAGGTAGACACTTGTATACTCCGGTTCGGGTGTTTGGCCTTGGGTGACAGATTGTTGGCCTGTGTGGCCTCGGGGTTGGGAGTCTCGTCCAACTAGCCTCTGGCTCCGGGGGTTGGTTGGTTTGGGGGTGGGCTTCCAAAACACGCTCCTTCGGCACGTCCGTGTGACGCTTGGGCTCCGCCATCCATGGCTCCGCACAGTTTTGGAAGCCCACCCCCAAACCAACCGTTAAACTAATGTGATAGCCGTCTCCCAAATTGAACTTTTGGGAAGGAATCCATACGCCAATGTTCGAAAGTCCGCTCTGGTGGAGCTTTCGAAAATGCTTGGAGCCATGGACGGCGGAAAGCAAGCGTACAGGGACGTATTTACAGCGGTTTTCGAAAGCTCCACCAGAGTGAACTAACTCCAGAAATGGATGCGGGCAGCGAACCAGCCTAACTCCCAAAGAACGAGGAACAAATGCAAACACTGGCCGGTGGAAAACTGAAACTGGTACAGGCCGCACTGCGGTTGATTACCGAAACACGGAGCCTGACGTCGCTGGGGCTGCGGGAGCTGGCTCGTGAGGCGGGGTTGAATCCGAATACGTTTTACCGGCACTTCAAAAGCCTGGATGAATTCGGGCTGCAGGTGTTGGGGTATATCGCAGAGGATATGAAAACGGGGGTGCGGCAGCTGCGGCAGATGGCGGATTCTTCCGAGCAGGCATCCCACGATACCGTCACCTTTGTGTACCGCTACTTCCTCGCCAACCCGGCCGCCACCACCGTCGCCGTCCGCGAGCTGCACGGGCCGTCGCCGGTGTTGCGCCGGGCTTTAGAAGCCCAGCTGGATGCCAGTGCCCGGGAGATGGCGGAGGATATCCTGGAGCGGGGTCTGGTGCCGGGCGTGGACGCCGAAGTGGTGCACGAGATTTCCCACATGACCATCCGCTACATCCTGTTCCGGGCCATGGATTACATCGAAAAGCCCGAGCAGCGGGAGCGGATTCAGGTGGAGACAGAGCGGTTTATCAACCGGCAGTTCCGGGGGGCGCTGGTTGAAGAGCCTTATTCCGTGGTGTTGAACACATAGGATGACACCGTACCATCGCTGTTGAATCTGACCACCAGGTCGGTGGTTTCCGCGTCACCAAATGCGGACCAGCGGTATTTACCATAGGTCCAGGTGCGCTTGCCGTCTTCTACCCCGGTGCGCCAGGGCTCACCGAACAAGCCCTGGATATCGGCCCGGGTAGTCTCGCCAACGCGAATCTGGTCTACATTGTGGGTCGCAAATTCTCTGCCTGCCGTTGCACAGCCCACCATGACCGCCAACAACAGAGCAAAACCGACCAGCTTCAGATGTCGTGTTACTGCCATATCCAGCTCCTTATTCGATGGTTAGAACACTGCGACAAACAGGATAACGGTTAATCGAAACCTCACGATTACCAACACAATAACTTTCATCCACAAAAAAACCGCGGGGCCTGTGCAGGCGCCGCGGCAAACAGGATCGAAGGGGTAGGTTCGATCAGTAAAGCTTGGCCAGGGATTTCCTGGCGAAGGCGTCCACTTCGTTCAGGCGGCCTTCTTTGACTTTCACCAGCCATTCCGGGTCTTGCAGCAGGGCGCGGCCGACGGCGATGAGTTCGAATTCGCCGTTGGTCATGCGCTCAACCAGCTCGTCGATGCCAGACTGCTCCACCGACTCTTTCTTGCTGGCGAAGGTGCCGCTGATGAAGTCTTCGGTCAGGCCTACGCTGCCAACAGACATGGTCGGCTTGCCGGTGAGTTTCTGGGTCCAGCCGGCCAGGTTCAGGTTGGAACCTTCAAATTCCGGCTCCCAGAAGCGACGGGTGGAGGCGTGGAAAATGTCGACGCCTGCATCCACCAAAGGCTTCAGGAAGCGTTCGAGCTCTTCCGGGCTGTTCACCAGCTTTGCTTCATACGCCTGCTGCTTCCACTGGGAGAACCGCAGCATGATCGGGTAATCCGGGCCAACGCGATGGCGGACTTCTTCCACAATTTCCACTACAAAGCGCAGGCGGTTTTCCATGCTGCCGCCGTATTCGTCGTCACGCTGGTTGGTGCCTTCCCACAGGAACTGGTCCAGCAGGTAGCCGTGGGCGCCGTGGATTTCCACGCCGTCAAAGCCCAGGGCCTTGGCATCCTGGGCGGCATCGCCGAAAGCCTTGATCACATCCTGGATGTCTTCCTTCGTCATCGCCTTGCCGTTGGGCTTGCCCGGGGCAAACAGGCCTGAAGGGCTATACCCGGGAACAGAAGGGTCCGGCTCGGTGCCTTCTTTACGCACGGCACCCACGTGCCACAGTTGCGGGAAGATGGCGCCGCCGGCTTCGTGCACGGCATCCACCACCTTCTTCCAGCCCGCCAGGGCTTCGTCGCCGTAAAAGGCCGGTACATTCGGGTAGCCGTTGGCCGCCGCGTGATTCACGACCGTGCCTTCGGTAATGATCAGGCCAACACCGGCTTCGGCACGGCGGCGGTAGTAATCGACCACATCCTGCCCCGGAACGCCGTTGGGCGAAAAGTTACGGGTCATCGGAGCCATGGCTACGCGGTTGCGCAGCTTGAGGTTATGCAGTTCAAACGGTGCAAACAAAGGGCCTAGATTTGTGCTCATAAACTGTATTCAACCTTGGTAATTTGGTTTCGTAAAGCAACCCTATTCAATCCAGTTTCAAAATGCAACCCTATTGGGTACACTCCCTGACATGGCCAGAAAACGTTTTGATGATTCCAGTTGCTCCGTCGCCCGCGCCCTCAATGAAGTGGGCGACTGGTGGTCGCTGCTGATTGTGCTCCATGCCATGTACGGCACCCGGCGGTTTGTGGACTTCCAGCAGCAGCTGGGCATCGCCAAGAACATCCTGTGCGACCGCTTGGCCAAGCTGGTGGATAACGAAGTGCTGCGCAAGGTGGATGTGGGCGAACACGGTTCCCGCTTTGAATACCGCCTGACCGAAAAGGGCAGGGACCTGTTCCCGGTGGTAGTGGCCCTGCGCCAGTGGGGTGACAAATGGAACCCGGCGCCAGACGGCCAGCCTCTGGATCTTCGTGACCGGGAGAGTGGCCAGCCTATCCAGGCAGTAACGGTTCAGAACGCCAAGGGTGAGCCCCTGAGTATCCGGGATGTGTTGGTGGCGGAAGACCTGGAGAAAGCCAGCAACCAGGGCTGACTATACACAGCGCCCGAAGTACCCCCGTTTTTTTGAGTTGGGTCAACCGTGCCGCCGAAGCCTGCCGGGGTGGCGCCCTTAATTGTCTTAAATCAAGTTTTCCCTTTCCCCAGCGATTACCCTCACTCCATCGACTTTTAATAAGTGAGGAAATGGCTATGTCTCGTACTTTCAAACTCGGTGTTCTGGCTGCGGCCGTGATGGCTGTTGCGCCGGCTGCTCAGGCCTTTGAAGCTGGCGACTTTGTTCTGCGTGCGGGTGTTGTGCATGTGGCGCCGGATGATTCCAGTGACCCGCTGTTGGTAACCGGATTTGGCCGGCTTGATGGCAATCAGGACCTGCTTGCTGGAACTGAAGTTGGCGTTGATGCGAATACTCAGCTGGGTATTCGTGCTACTTACATGTTTACCGATAGTCTGGGTTTGGGTGTATTAGGCGCAACTCCTTTCAAACATGATATTAAAGGGGAGAGCTCACTGTCTGGTGCCGGTAAGTTAGGTGAAACCAAACATCTGCCACCAACCATTACCCTGCAGTATTTCCCAATGCCGAGCAGTTCCAAATTCCAGCCATACGCTGGTGTTGGTGTTAACTACACGACTTTCTTTGAAGAGAAAACCAACTCAACATTGACTGGTTATGTGGATCAAACTGCCAACGCTGCCTACGGCACGGCTATCGGCACGGTGACTGACACAAAGCTTGATCTGGACGATAGTTTCGGCGTAGCTGTGGAGCTGGGCATGGATTACATGCTGAGCGAGCAGTTCGGTCTGAACGCCGCCATCTGGTGGGCTGATATCAACACCGATGCAACGGTATCGGCTTACGCTGGTGACACCAAAGTCGCTGAGGCAACTACCGAAGTAGAAATCGACCCCATGGTCTACATGGTAGGTTTCACCTACAAGTTCTGATCCGGAGTTTCCACGGCAGCTCGCAAACTCACGAAGCTGCCGCAGGAACCACTCTCAGAACACAAAAAAGCGGGACTCTTCAGCCCCGCTTTTTTATTGTCCGGAAAACCGGATCAGATCATGCGCTCTGGCGCTGGGCCGGGCGGCCAGTTCTGCCCTGCCCCTGGCCACGGCCTTGTCCTTCTCCCTGACCACCACGACCACGACCGCCGCTACGAGCAGCCGGTTTCGGGCCAAAGCTCTTGCCAGCGCCACCCTGCGGGCGACGGCTGCGGGCCTTGCTCGGGTCTGCCTTGGCTTTGGGCTTCAGCGGCAGGTTGTTTTTCGGCTCGAAGCCTTCCACTTCCTTGCGCGGCAGCTGCTTCTTGATCAGCTTTTCGATACCCGCCAGCAGTTTGCCTTCATCGGCACTTACCAGCGACAACGCATGACCACTTTCGCCGGCGCGGCCGGTACGACCAATGCGGTGCACGTAGTCTTCCGGCACGTTCGGCAGTTCAAAGTTCACAACCTGTGGCAGCTGTTTGATATCCAGGCCACGGGCAGCAATGTCGGTGGCAACCAGCACGCGCACTTCACCGGCTTTAAAGTCTGCCAGCGCACGGGTACGGGCACCCTGTGACTTGTTGCCGTGAATGGCGGCGGCGGTGATGCCGTCCTTTTCCAGCTTCTGGGTCAGGCGGTTGGCGCCGTGCTTGGTACGGGTGAAGACCAGTACCTGATCCCAGTCGTTGTCACGCACCAGCTTGCTCAGCAAGGCTGTCTTCTGGCTCTGGTCAACCGGGTAGACAGACTGCTTCACTTTCTCGGCGGTGGTGTTGCGGGCAGCCACTTCCACCTGTACCGGATTATCCAGCAGGCCCTGGGCCAGGGTGCGGATCTCGTTGGAGAAGGTGGCAGAGAACAGCAAGTTCTGGCGCTTGGCCGGCAGCAACGCAAGGATCTTGCGGATGTCGCGGATAAAGCCCATATCCAGCATGCGGTCAGCTTCGTCCAGTACCAGGATTTCCACTTCGTTGAAGCGCACAGCGTTCTGCTGATACAGGTCCATCAAACGGCCAGGTGTTGCCACCAGTACGTCCAGGCCCTTGCGCAGCTTCATCATCTGCGGGTTGATCTTTACACCACCGAAAACCACAGCGGCCTTGGTGGGAACGTATTTGCTGTACAGGTTCACGCTGTCGTGTACCTGCGCGGCCAGCTCACGGGTAGGTGTGAGAATCAGGGCGCGGGGGCCTTTGCCGGTGCGGGGGTTTTCCGCCAGGCGCTGCAACAAAGGCAGGGTAAAACCAGCGGTTTTACCGGTGCCGGTCTGGGCCGCGGCCATTACGTCTTTGCCAGACAAAACGGCAGGAATTGCCTGCAGCTGAATGGGAGACGGGGTTTCATAACCCTGATCGGCGGTGGCACGGACCAGCTGCTCGGACAAACCGAGGGAAGAAAAACTCATATAAGGTGTACTCTTCATTGATTCTGCCTCCACGAACACCGGATACGGCGAATGCGGGCAGATGCCATGAACATTCATGGAATAAAAGACGACTACGGTCACACGCCGGTAACGGGGTGACGTCCTCTGACAGGTCGTATGGATGGTTCGCAAAGCGGCCGTTGGCCGGAAACTGCGGAATCCCTAGAGGCAGGATGCAGGCACGGTAACAGAGCACCCGGCAAATAGCTATAGGTGGTTTTTATTAGCAGGCTTTCATTTATGCAAAAACATGGAACTCCCATGAATGTCTCCGGTCACTAGCCGCCGTATGCCGATAAAAACCCACAGGATTCCGGAGATTCCATGCTCAGCGTAGGCGTTGGCCCCCTCAGCCTGTCCATCGGGCACCTGCTTCTGGTGCTGGCCTTTGTGGTCGCCCTGATTGTAGGCGCCCTGACCGGCCGTAAAGAGAAAACCCCGGTAGCCGGCACCCTGGCCGACATCTTCCTGGTCGCCATGGTCAGTGCCCGTATCGGCTTTGTGGTGCGGTATTTTGGCGAGTATCAAGGCGACTGGCTGGGCATGATCGACATCCGCGACGGCGGTTTCGATATGGTGACCGGCCTGGTTGTTGCCCTGGCGTTCACCGGTTACCTGATGTGGAAACGGGCCGCCATGCGCCGGGCACTGGGCTCCGCCGTCGCCGCCGGGCTGATTACCTGGGGCGGCATCAGCGGCCTGATCGCCCTGATGAACCTGCAAACCCAGGGCCTGCCGGAAGTCGCCCTGACCGACCTGAACGAGCGCCCGGTAGACCTGGCCAGCCTGGCCGGTGACAAGCCTACGGTGGTGAATCTGTGGGCTACCTGGTGCCCGCCCTGCATCCGCGAGATGCCGGTGCTGGAAGAAGCCCAGCAGCGTTATCCGAACGTGAACTTTGTCTTCGCCAACCAGGGCGAGCACCCGGAAACCATCCGCAAGTTCCTGATGGAACAGAACCTGAACCTGAGCCACGTACTCAGCGACAGGCAGAACCGTTTTGGCCGGGTAGTCGGCAGCCACGGCTTGCCAACCACCCTGTTCTATAACGCCCAGGGCCACCTTGTGGATACCCATATGGGCGAATTGTCCCGCGCCAGCCTGGCCCGGAGCCTTGAACGCTTCGACCCGGCTTACCTCAGGCCAGCCACAGGGTCAGGCTGAAGCCCAGCAGGCTGGCCGCGCCCAAACCGCACAGAGACAGCGGCAGGCTCCAGCGGAAGGAGGCGTCCCGGGCCCGGTAACCGGTCAGCCGTTCCATGATCAGGGCGTTGGCCGCAAAAGGTGTGCCGAAGGCAGTAATACCCCAGCCGGTAACCATGGCAATGGCCAGGCCCAGCTGGGCCGCGGTTGGCCACAGGGAACCCAGAATGCCGCCCACCAGGGTGGCAATAATAATGGGGTTCATACCCGCCAGCCCGGCGGCAAAGAACACCCAGGGCACACCGGCGGCCAGCAGGGCCCAGAGCCACACCGGCAAGTCTGGCTGGCCGCTGATCTGGCCCAGCACCACGCCACTGAGCACCGCTCCGATAAACGCCGAACCACCCACAATGGCCAGCTCATTACTGACATTGGCCATGCTGGTCATTGCCGGGTTTTCCCGTCTCAGCCAGCCCAGCACCCGATACAACAGCACCGCGCCAAGGCAGCTCAAAGCCACGGCATGGGCGTAGCTCAGCCCGAACCGGTGGCTAGCCCAGAGCACCCCCACACACACCGCCAGAATCAGCCCGCCAAACCGCAACCAGCTGCCTGCTCCGGCACGGGTGCTGCCCTGCTCTGGGCTATCCGCCGGTTCCGGTTCACGCCAGCGTAATCCCGCCAGCACCATAAACACAGAAAATGGTATCGCCAGCGACAGCAACGACAACAGGCTCACCTGTGGCAGCAGCGTCAGGGTCAGAACCACCGAAATCGACAGGGGCGAGAAGGTCGGTGCCACACCAAATCCCCGCAGTACTGCCCGGGTGGCATTACGGGTAGCGGCAGAATCGCCATTACGGCGGATACGTTCGCCCACCAGGCTGCCCACCACCGCCACCGAGCCGAAGTTCAACGGAATGGATACCATGGAGGTACCAAAGGCCAGGCTCAGGTAACGGGTTAACGGATTGCCGCCAAACAGGCCCGAAGAAATTGTCTGCAGGTCCCGGGTACGGGCCAGCACGTTCGACAACAGCATCACCGCCAGCATCAGGCCCGCCAGGCGGGCCATGTTACCAGCGGCGGTTACGATCAGCGCCGGGTCATAGCCCAGGGCGAAAATCAGCATGGCCAGGGCCACCACAAACACCACCCTTGGCACATTGCGCATCTCCTGCCAGCCCAGAAGTATCGCCATACCCGCCGCCGCGGCACCCAGTAAGGGCATACCGGGCAGCAGCGAAAGCACAGCCGCAGTCAGGGCAAGGTAGGCAAAGGCCGAACGCAATCCGGTAGGCAAGGCAAAGTCCTTAATCGAACGACGGGAAGTCACTATCGTAAGGATGCTAAGGGCCCCTGCCTATCAGCATTTGTGATAACACAGCCCGGAGCTATGCCGGGGAGGAAATCCACAGGGTTGATCGGTGCGTAGTTTTAACGGAGAGTAAGATCTATACAAATTCACGACATAAGAAAAAAGGATGATCCATCATGCAGTCCGGATGGAAATTCACCCTCGGCCTGTCCGCCGTTTTAATGATGCTGGGCGGGTGCAGTGAGCCGCAAGAAACGCCCGCCCAAAGCACCGGGCTCAAGCCGCCCTCGGAAACCGGTATCCTGAAGGTTGCCACCCGAAACGGCTCGACCACCTACTACCTGGACCGGCACGAGAACCCTGTCGGCCCCGAATACGCCCTGGTTTCCGACTACGCCCAGGCCCGTGGCTGGGAGGTGGAATGGACCATGCTGGACTCCACCGCCGATGTGCTCGCCGCCCTGGAAGCCGGTACTACTCACCTGGCGGCCTCCGGCCTTACCCACCTGCACAGCCGCCACGATCTGTTCACGCCGGGGCCGGCCCACACCGAGATCACCGAGCAACTGGTCTGCCACCGTGACGATCGCCCCCTGCCCCGCAAACCTGAAGACATTCAGGGAATCGATATTGCGGTCACCGCCGGTTCCAGCTATGTGGACACACTGAACGAACTGGCCGGACAGCATTCGGAGATTGAGTTCCGGGAAGACAACGAGCGCACCACCGAGGTGATCCTGGCCGAAGTGGCAGACAGGAATGTGGGCTGCACCGTGGCAGACTCCAACATTGTGCAGGTAATGCGCCGGCACTTCCCGCACCTGGAAGTGGCTATGAACCTGACCGAAGGGCGAAACCTGGGCTGGTACCTGCCAACCGGGTCAGACGAGCTGGCAGCAGACGCCCGGGAGTGGATGAACAGCAAGGAAGGTGACGAAGCCCTGGGCCGGATGGAAAACCTCTACTACGCCTACATCGGCGACTTCGACTTTGTCGACTTGCGGGCCCTGAACCGGCGGATTGAAGACCGGCTGCCGAAATACATCGATCTGTTCCGGGAGGCCGAGCAGAAAACCGGCATACCGGCCGACCTGCTGGCAGCGCTGGCCTACCAGGAATCCCACTGGAACCCGAAAGCCAGGTCGCCCACCGGCGTGCGGGGCATCATGATGCTGACCCTGAATACCGCAAAATCCCTGGGGGTAACCAACCGGCTGGACCCAATTGCTTCCATTGACGGCGGTGCCCGCTACCTGGCCGACCGCCATCGCCGCCTGCCGGAAACCATCCCGGAGCCGGACCGCACCTTCCTGGCCCTGGCCAGCTATAACATCGGCCGCGGCCACCTGCTGGATGCCCGGCAACTGGCCCGGGATCTGGGCAAGAACCCGGATTCCTGGGAAGACATGGAGAAAGTACTGCCCCTGAAAGCCGACAAACGCTACTACCCCAGCACCCGCTATGGCTACGCCCGGGGTTACGAACCTGTGCACTACGTGCAGCGTATCCGCAACTACCGGGACATTATCCGGCCAGCGTTCCAGTAACTCAGGAGCCGAACAGGGCTGAGCGCAGGGGCCGCAGAAAACCGGCACTCTGCGGTTGGCCGGCGAGGCTGCGCTGGCCATCGAATTCCAGGTAGCCATCTTCGATGGGCTCGAAGCGCAGGATCTTCACATCGGTGAGGTAATCCTGCGAGGCCTTCCAGGGGCCATGGGTGCCCTGGCGGGGCAGCCGGTCTTCTGCACGCTTGATGTAGCCGGCGTCCAGCGAACCCAGAATGGTTTCGTCACCACGGCTGTTTTCGGTGTCCCGGGGCACCGCCACCTCATAACCCTTGCGATCCATATGGTTGATCAGCCGGCACAGGTACTCGCTGGCGATATCCGCTTTCAGGGTCCAGGAGATGTTGGTGTAGCCGAAGATCATGCCGGCATTGGGCATGCCTTCCAGCATCACGTTCTTGTAGATCACCTTGTCTTTCAACACCACCTCCCGGCCATCAACCCGGGGTTTGATGCCACCCAGCATCTGGATATCCAGGCCGGTGGCCGGAACGATGATGTCGGCTTCCAGTTCCTCGCCGGATTTCAGGCGAATACCGGTTTTGGTAAAGCGCTCGATATGATCGGTTTTGATCGACGCGGTGCCGGCCTTGATGGCCTCGAACAAGTCGCCGTCTTTCACCACGCACAGGCGCTGGTCCCAGGGGTTGTAGTCCGGGCTGAAGTGGCGCATGTCAGCCTTGCCATTCAGCTGGCGCTTGATGATCGACAGAAACAGGCGGCGCATGGCTTTCGGGCTCTTGCGGGAGCGCTCGAACAGGAACCGGGAAATGGAAATATTCCGGGCCCGGGTCAGCCGGTAGGCGGTCTTGGCCGGCAGCACTTTCTGCATGGCCAGGGTCACTTTGTCTGTTGATGGCAGCGGCATCAGATAGGTAGGCGAGCGCTGCAGCATGGTTACATGGGCCGCTTTCTCCGCCATGGTCGGCACCAGGGTAATGGCCGTGGCGCCACTGCCGATCACCACCACTTTCTTGCCGGTGTAGTCCAGGTTTTCCGGCCAGTGCTGGGGGTGCACAACCTGGCCCTTGAAGTCGCTCTCGCCGGGGAAATCCGGTTTGTAGCCCTGGTCATAGTTGTAGTAACCGGTACAACCCACCAGGAAGTTAGCGGTGTAGGTTTCCTGGTCGCCGGTCTGTTCATTCTCGGCGGTCACTGTCCAGCACTTATCTGCGCTGGACCACTCGGCGGTTTTTACCGCCACACTGTACCGGATGTGCTTTTCGACATCGTTTTCCTTCGCGGTTTCCGCCACATAACGCTTGATGGATGCGCCATCGGCCAGCACCTTGCCGCCGGTCCAGGGCCGGAAGTTATAGCCGAAGGTGAACATGTCAGAATCCGAACGGATGCCGGGATAGCGGAACAGGTCCCAGGTACCGCCCATGGCCTGGCGGCGTTCCAGGATGGCAAAGCGCTTGCCGGGGCATTCCCGTTTCAGATGGCAGGCCATGCCGATGCCGGATACCCCGGCACCGATGATCAGGACATCGTAGTGTTGTTGGTTCATGCGGAGGTCTCCCGGGCGTTATCTTTCTTGTTGAATAACGCCCACGTTACGCCGCCGGCCCGCTACTTCAATTGGCCTGACAACCCCCGTGAAGCCGTATGCAGGGCCAAACCACCTGCACACGTCCGGCCGGAACCTGCTTGTCTCACGGCTTTAACCCCGGGTACTTTTTCTGCAACCGATACAGCCGGACAATGGTAATGATGTTGGTAACCAGCACCATGCCCTCGGCCAGGATGCCGCCTACCGAACCGATCACGATGTTGTTGAGCATCCACGCCAGGGCGGCCAGGCCAAGCACAATGCGAAGCGGTATCCCCCGGAGCATGAACATACCCACGGTGCCCAGGGTGGCGGCGGTCAGCGGGAATACATCGGTGGCGGTTTTCCAGGTGGCCCAGGCCACCAGCAGATTGACGGTGAGTATGCCGGCCATGATTTTCCAGTTGCCCTGGTAACGGCGCGCCAGGGCGATGCGCAGGATGACCAGCACCGTCAAGGCGGCTGCCGTCCAGCTCTGGAAGAAGGCAAACATCAGGGCGAAGGCGACATTGGCAGAGATCAGCAGCACCATCAGCCGGTCGTCATTCTTGTTGGCAAAGCCGGCAATACAGAAAGCCAGGGCCACCAGACCCGCCAGCTGGCCAAGCAGTTGTGCCAATGTCATGCCTGCGATCAGATCTGCCATCGCGCCCTCGTCGTCAAAACCACCAGGCTGCCATATTTGCCGGCGCTGAACCACGCAGTTGGTGGTGCCTGCGAGCAATACCTTTGGTACAAAATGCCATTGCCCTTAGTTTGCTAATCAGGCCATCATCGTTCAATCATGCGCACACTCTGGAATCCGGACATGGACAACTACCTGAAAGCCACGCCCTTCTTCGACTACAACCATCCCGCAGTTAGCGCCTGGCTCCAGGAGCAGCTGGCCGGTGTTGCGGATGACCCGGTAGAGCAAATGAAGGCACTGTATCTGGCGGTGCGCGACGGCATCCAGTACAACCCCTATGTGTTCCGGGCGGAGCCCCACACCCTGTCCGCCAGCTATGCCCTAGAATCCGGCGAAACCTACTGCATCCCCAAAGCCGTTCTTCTGGGCGCGGCCGCGCGGGCCCTGGGCATCCCCAGCCGCCTGGGCCTGGCCGATGTTCGCAACCACCTGTCCAGCCCCAAACTGATTGAATGGCTGCAGTCGGATGTGTTTCGCATGCACGGGTTTATCGAGCTGTACCTGAACGGCCGCTGGGTGAAGGCCACGCCAGCATTCAACCAGCAGCTGTGCCAGATGATGAAGGTAGACCCGCTGGAGTTCGACGGCGTGAACGACTCGGTGTTCCAGGAATTCACCGAGGATGGCCACGCCCATATGGAATACATCAACGACCACGGCGTGTTCGACGACGTGCCCTTTGATTTTATTCTTGAAGGCCTGCAGGCGGCCTACGGCCACCTGTTCACCCCGCAGGGCGAGGCTGGCCCGGTAAGCGGTAGCCTGGAGCAGGATATCTCCGCTATCGGGGATAGCCGGTGATATCACGAATCCGGGCATACAGGGGCTGCAGGCGCCCGTACATCTGTCGGTAGACGTCTTTGTAGAGCTTGTCGTACAACTGCCGGGTGTCCGGATCTGGCTCAAACACCTGCCCTACCCGGGTCATGTTCTGTACCGCCGTTTCGAAATCCGGGTAATACCCCATACCCACTGCCGCATCGATCGCTGCGCCCAGGCCGGACGTTTCATAGGTGTGGGGCCGTTCCGCCGGCAGGCCGAAAATATCCGCCGTCAGCTGCATCGCAGCATCGCTCTGGGATCCGCCACCTGCCACCCGCAAGCGGGTAATTGGCACACCGGTGCGCTTTTCAATCCGTTCCTTGCCTTCACGCAGAGCGTAAGCCAGGCCTTCAAGAATGGCCCGGTAAATGTGGGAGCGCGTGTGGACATCACCAAAACCGATGATCGCACCCTTGGCTTCCGGCCCCGGCTGCCGCACGCCGGGCGACCAGTAGGGCTGCAGGGTGAGCCCCATAGACCCCGGTGGCACTTCGTTCACCAGTTCATCAAACAAGGCTTCCGGCTGGATACCCCGCTGCTCGGCAATGCGCTGCTCACGGTGGCCAAACTCCCGCTTGAACCAGCTGACCATCCAGAACCCCCGGTAGATCATCACCTCGGTGCAGTAATGTTGCGGAACAGCAGAAGGATAAGGCGGCATGAACCGCACCGGCTCCACGTAGCGGGCGCTGTTGGTATTGATGGTGGCGGTGGTGCCGTAACTCATACAGCCAATGTCCGGCGCATGGCCACCGGAACCCAGGATTTCACAGGCTTTGTCGGACGCCGCCGCGATCACCGGCAGGCCTTCAGGGACACCCAGATGAGCTGCCGCAGCGGCCAGCAATGCACCCATCCTCTCCCCGGGCTGGACCAGTTCTGGCAGCATGGATGGGGTAACCGGCATCAGGCCCCACTTGAAATCCCGCTTGCCGGCCCAGCACTGTTTTTTATAGTCGAAGGGGATGTACCCCACCTGGCTGCCAGCCGAATCGACCATACGGCCGGTCAGCCGCCAGTTGAGGTAGCCGGACAACAGCAGGAATTTATCAGTGCGCTGCCAGATATCCGGCTGGTTCTGGGCTATCCAGTTGGCCTGGCAGTTTTCCCGGAAGCGCCGGAGCGTGTCCTGCAGGCCCAGCATCGTGAACAGCCAGCCCCAGGGGCCGCGCACGGGGCCTTCCGCCCGGGCGTGGCGCTGGTCCAGCCAGGTAATGGCCGGGCGAAGCACCTCACCATTGTGGTCCAGGTTTACAACTGTGCCCCGCTGGGTGGTCAGGGTAACGGCGGTCACCCGCTCCGGGCACGCCTCCGTCGAGGCCCATAGCTTGTCGCAGGCCCTGCCCAGACTTTGCCAGTAGTAGTCCGGATGCTGCTCGGCCCAGCCGGGCTGGTCAGAGAAATAAGGCTCTATGTCTTCCTTACCCTTGCCGACCAGATCCCCCTGCAGGTTGAATAACAGGGCCCGGACACTCTGGGTACCGTTATCGATGGCCAGAATCAGCGGCTTGTTCATCACGCCTGCCCGGCATCTGGCAGACTGTAGGCCTGTCGCCAGAGCTCCAGATACTGTTTACGCTGTGTCTGCCACTGCTGGTCCGACCAACCCAACACCGGCGCGCACAAGGCCTGCAAACGGTCGAGTATGGCTTCGCCGCCCCCGGGCAATAACAGCCCGATACGGGTGCGCCGCAGCAACAGGTCGTCCAGTTGCAGCACACTCTCGTTGGCCGCACTCCACACCAGTTCGGCCCAGAGCGTATCGGTGCCGGCTACCGGTTCCAGGGGGCCGGCCGCCAGCACCTCCGCCAGCCGGTTGCCATAGTGACCCTGTAAACGCTGCCATTGCCGGCTGGAAACCGAGGCCGGGCGTGGCACGGTACACGGCGAAGGTGTAAATACCGCAGCTGTGGCGTCGGCAACCGCCGGTTTATCCAGGTAAGGCTGTCCCCTGGACAGGACATCCCGCGCAATCAGTCGAAAAGTGGTCAGCTTGCCACCGGCAACGCTGACTACCCCGTTGTCATCCCAGATGGCATGCTCCCGGTTTTCTTTGGACGGGTTCGCGGCATTGCCGGCCACCACCGGTCGCACGCCGGCCCAGGTGCTCAGTACCTCAGCCCGGGAGACGCCACTTTCGGGAAACACCCGTTGCACAACCGCCAGCAGGTAGTCCACTTCGTCCCGGGAAATACAGGCTTCGGCGTCCAGCCCGGAGGCGTGGTCAAGATCGGTGGTGCCCACCACGGTGACGCCCTCCCAGGGAAAAATAAACACCGGGCGGCCATCCACCGGATGGAATAGCGACACTGTGCACGCTACCGGCAAACGCCAGAACGGGAACACCAGGTGGCTGCCCCTGAGGGGGCGCATGGTGTTTCCGGCACCCAGCTGGCGGCGCAGGTTATCCGTCCAGGCGCCGGTGGCATTAACCACCAGGCCGGCACTGACGCTGAACGTTTCATCGCCAGCGGTATTGCGAAGCTGAAGGCACTTGCCCCGCCCGGCAGCCGGGCCCACCTGCTCCGCACACACGTAGTTGATCGCCTCGGCGCCGCCCGCTACGGCCTCATGCAGCACCCGCAGAACCAGCCGGGCATCGTCGGTGACCGCATCCCCAAAGCGGGTGCCACCATACAAACCCTCACGACTCAGCCCCGGCACCCAGCCCAGCACCCGGTCACCTTTCAGGTACTGATGGTTGCGCTCTCCCGCCAGGCGGTCGTACACCGACAACAAAGCCCCGAACACCCTCGGCCCTGGAAACTGGCGGTGATAATGAGGCATCACAAACGACAGCGGATCCACCAGCCCCGGCGCCTCCTGCAACAGGCGCTGGCGTTCCCGTACTGCGTCCCGGGTTAATCCGAGGTGCCCGCTGCCAAGGTAACGCAAACCACCGTGGACCATCTTGGATGACCGGCTGGAAGTGCCCCAGGCAAAGTCCCGCTGCTCCACCAGCAGCGCCTTCAGGCCCGCCCTCGCAGCTTCCCGCAGAATGCCCGCCCCGGTGATGCCGCCCCCCACCACAATCAGGTCGTAGTGCTCCTGCCCGCGGCCCAGGCGTTCCAGCAGGGCGTCACGGGGCCAGGCCGGTGTGCCGGCACCGGTCATCAGTCTGCCTCCTTCTGCAACAAGGTGCCCGGGTTCAACCGGGCGTCCGGATCAAACAGGTTGCACAGGGCTTGGATAGCCTCCATGCCCAGCGCTCCCTTCTCTACCGGCAAGTAAGGAGCGTGGTCTTTGCCCACGCCGTGTTGATGGCTGATGGTGCCCCGGTTCTCGACAATCAGGCGGGAGGTGGACTGCTTGAGCTTCTGCCAGCGCTCAAAGGTGGTGGCGTAATCGTCTGCGGCCCGGAATACGTAGGTGGTGTAGATACTGCAGCCCTGGGTGTAGAAGTGAGACAAGTGTGTGAAGGCATGCACCGCTTCGCCTTCCTCCGACAGCCCCTGTCGAAGGTCGTCTTCCACCCGTTGGACCATGTTATCCACATTTTCCCAGTCGGTGGCGGTTTCCAGGGTGTCGACGGCGTAACCCATCTGCCAGAGTGCTTCGCGAAGGTACGGCATGGTGAAGCGCTTTTCAGCCCACTTCCGGCCCATATGAGTGCCGGTATAAACACCCCGGTACTGCCTGCAGATGCGCCGCAGCTCCCGCAGTGCAGCCCGGCACTGGGTTTTACTGCCGGTCAGGCCCAGGGTCATCATGCATTTGCCGCCGGCAACACCCCGGAAAGCGAGGAATTTCTCCAGGGCGCCGATCAGATTCTCGTGGCCGGCCAGTGCCAGTTGGGTTTCTGTCTCCCGGGCGTTACTCACGCGGATCATGGAAAGCTGCACCCGGGCCTGCACCAGGGCGCGGGAGGCATCCCGGGCGGCGCCCCAGTCCGGGAAAAACAGGACATGGAAGGATTCTTTTTCCGGCACCGGCGTTACCCGCACCTTCACTTCGGTGATCAGCCCCATACGGCCTTCCGAACCCATGATCATTTCACGGATATCGGGCCCGGCAGACGATGCGGGAATCGTAGGAATGATCATTGAACCCCGCGGGGTTTCCAGGCGGCCGCCGGCAAATAACTGTTCAATACGCCCGTAGCGCAGGGATTGCTGGCCACTGGAACGACTGGCCACCCAGCCACCCACGGTAGACAGTTCAAAAGACTGGGGAAAGTGCCCCAGGGTGTAGCCCTCGGCCTTCAGCTGGGCCTCCAGCAACGGCCCCGGGGTGCCGGCGCCGAACGTGGCTATGTGGCTTTCATGGTCCAGGTCCAGCAGGCGATTCATGCGAGCCAGGCTGATAGTCAGCACCGGGCGGTCGGACTGGCCGGGGTTAATATGGCCGGCCACGCTGGTTCCGCCACCGTAGGGAATCACCTCGGCATCGGCGCTCGCCGCCCACTCCAGTAACGCCCGGGCTTCTTCAGAACTCTCCGGAAAGGCAACGCCATCAGGGAAGACACCAAACTCGCCACTGCGCATGGCCAGCCAGTCTGCCAGGCTCTGGCCCCGGGCGTGGCGCACGCGGGTTTCGGCGTCGGTTATGACCTTGTCGTGCACCGGCAGGCGGCTTGGCGGCACCTTCGCCATGACAGATTCCAGGGTGGCATCCGGGAGCGGCCGGGCCCGGCCAATCCGTTCGGCCAGGAAGTCCGAACCCTTGTCGGGTAACTCAAGTTTGAACCGGTCATCACCCCAGCTGTTCCAACGTCGCATGTGTTGCTCCTTGTTGTCGCTTGTGCGGTTACACTAGGCTATGAAAGCTTACCGCGTACCATGACGGTGTCACGGTCGATCCACGACAACCTGATGAACAAATGACGACAGACAACACGCTGGGTATCGCCTCAATCACCGCCGTGCAGCAGTACCTGCGCCTGGCTGACGACGAAGGGCTGGATGTGGCCGCCCTGTGCCGCGCCGCCGGCTTGCCTGAAGACTTGCCGGCCGCCTCGCAGGGCCACATTCCGGGCAACCGTTTCCAGGCCCTGATCCGCACCCTGGTGGAGCAAACCGGTAATCCGTTGCTGGGCCTGTACAGCGGAGACTATGTTCAGCCCGGCTCCTACAGCGTGCTCGGTTACATCACCATGAGTTGCGCCACGCTGGGTGAGGCCGTGGCCCGGATTGCGCCCTACGAGAAACTGGTAGGCGACATGGGCGTAACCCGGGTGCTGCAACAGGGTGACGAAATCCACCTGGTGTGGGCCTGCGCCTATACCGATCCGGTTGTGCGCCCCCACATGATCGATAACGTGTTTGCTTCCTGGATACAGTATGCCCGCTGGCTTGCCGGACAGCAGGACACCGCTCCGGTGCAGGTGGACCTTGAACACCCCTCGCCCGGCCCTACGCTGGAAAGGATTTACCGAGAACGCTGGGGTTGCCCGGTCCACTTTGACCAGCCAGACAGCCGTATCCGGTTTCATCGCTCCCTGCTGTCCGTACCGCTGCGCCAGCCCGACCTGGAACTGCGACAAACCCTGGAAGCCCACGCCCAAACCCGCCTGGAAAGCCTTGGGGACCGGAGTAGCCTGGCCAGCCGGGTTCGCCATGCCATCTATCAGCAATTACGCCAGGGCGTGACCCGGCAGGACATGGTGGCAGAGCAGCTGGCAATGACCGCCCGAACCCTGCAACGAAAACTGGGCGACGAGGGATTGTCTTACCAGCGCCTGCTGGATGAGATACGGCAGGAACTGGCCCGGGACATGCTCGCCAACAGTGCGCTGGGCATTCAGGATATTGCCCTGCGCCTGGGTTTCAGCGAGGTGAGATCGTTCCATCGGCGCTTCAAGGACTGGACCGGCAGCACGCCCGGAGAATTTCGCACGCGCAATAAAGAGGCATAAAAAAACCGGTATCCACATCCCGTAGATACCGGTTTCAGGGGTCAGCCTGAGGCTGTCAGGCTTGCGTAAACTTACTGCGCAGAATTGCGGATCAGGAAGTCAAAGGCACTCAGGGAAGCCTTGGCACCTTCACCCATAGAGATCACGATCTGCTTGTAGGGCACGGTGGTGGCATCGCCGGCCGCGAACACACCCGGAATGGATGTTTCGTTACGGTCGTTGACGATGATCTCGCCGTGCTGGCTCAGCTCGATATCACCTTTCAGCCACTCGGTGTTCGGCACCAGGCCGATCTGCACGAAGATACCTTCCAGCTCGATGTGGTGCGCTTCGCCGGTGGTGCGGTCGGTATAGTTCAGGCCGCTTACCCGGCCGTTCTCGCCCACTACCTCAGTGGTCTGGCCCGAGGTGATGATCTTCACGTTGTCCAGGCTGCGCAGCTTCTTCTGCAGCACTTCGTCTGCACGCATCTGCTCGCCGAACTCGATCAGGGTAACGTGGCCAACAATACCGGCCAGGTCGATGGCTGCTTCAACACCGGAGTTACCACCGCCGATGACCGCCACGCGCTTGCCTTTGAACAGCGGGCCGTCGCAGTGCGGGCAGTAGGCCACGCCCTTGTTACGGTACTCTTCTTCACCCGGCACACCCATCTGGCGCCAGCGGGCACCGGTGGCCAGAACAAGGGTACGGGACTTCAAAGAGGCACCGTTGGCCAGCTTCACTTCGTGCAGGCCGCCCGGCTGCGCTGCCGGAATCAGCTTCTCGGCGCGCTGCATGTTCATGATGTCGACTTCGTATTCGTTAACGTGCTGCTCCATGGCAGAGACCAGCTTCGGGCCTTCGGTGTACGGCACGGAAATCAGGTTTTCGATGCCCATGGTGTCGCTCACCTGGCCACCGAAACGCTCGGCCGCAATACCGGTGGAGATTCCCTTACGGGCCGCGTAGATAGCCGCCGCAGCGCCAGCCGGGCCACCACCGATGACCAGAACTTCGAAGTCGTCTTTCTGGTTCAGCTTCTCGGCCTCTTTCTCGGCAGAGTTGGTGTCCAGTTTGGCTACGATTTCTTCCAGCGTCATCCGGCCCTGGCCCCAGGGCTGGCCGTTCAGGTACACACTCGGTACCGCCATCACTTCACGCTGCTCGACTTCGTCCTGGAACAGGGCGCCATCGATGGAGGTGTGCTTCACCTTCGGGTTCAGCACGCTCATCAGGTTCAGGGCCTGTACCACGTCCGGGCAGTTCTGGCAGGACAGGGAGAAGTAGGTTTCGAACTCGAACTCGCCGTCCAGCTCCTGGATCTGCTCGATCAGCTCCTGTGACGCCTTGGACGGGTGACCGCCTACCTGCAGCAGCGCCAGTACCAGTGAGGTGAACTCGTGACCCATGGGGATACCGGCGAAACGTACGCCAACATCGGAACCAATCCGGTTGATCGCGAAAGACGGGCGACGCACGTCGGTTGATTCTTCGGTGCGCAGGCTGATCTTGGAGGACATCGGCTCCAGTTCTTCCAGCAGCTCTTTCAGCTCCTGGGACTTCTTGCTGTCGTCATAGGCTGCCACCAGCTCGATCGGCTGCTGCAGCTTTTCCATGTACGCCTGGAGTTGTTGCTTGATGTTTGCATCCAACATTTAGGGGGTC